>Ga0172381_10007596_pt1 | contig 10698 bp, 14 predicted proteins | sample Leawel6488metaG_FD_119754 | JGI IMG/M metagenome (GOLD analysis project Ga0172381, IMG submission 119754) | Leachate microbial communities from a municipal landfill in Southern Ontario, Canada - Leachate well 64-88 metaG | ecosystem: Engineered > Solid waste > Landfill > Unclassified | place... | reverse complement strand
TTTTAATTTTTAATTTCTTCTGGTTTTAGCGTTTGTAAAATTTTTGCTCCGTGGTCTTCTGAATTTTTTATCTTTTCAAAAGTTTTGTTATCTACAAAGAATACTTTGACGCCGTTTTCTAACATTGCTTGCATGCCTGTTTTATATTCAGTTTTATCTGTTGGCCTTACGGGTTCTCGACTAATCCATTCTTTATCTTTCATGCCTTTTTCCAAATCGGTTTTGAAACTATCGCTTGGTAACGAATAAATTGCGCCACCTTTGTCTGTTTCTTTGAACCTTTTTTCATCGCCAACAACTAAAACGTGTATGCTTTCTCCATTCGGCAGAGTAAAAATGCTTTTTTGCGTCCAATCGTCAGTGCTCGGAACTATAAAACACGACGCTAAGGCGACATCTGGCGTTGCAAAAATAACATTTCCTTCATTTTTATCTCTCACGCTTTCTGCTCTTGGTTCAAATTCTTGTATGTTTTTGTTTTCAGACGCGTGGTATAAAATTTCAGGTTTTTCGATTTCTATTTTAAACTCTGGATTTTCTATACTCATATTATTTTATAATTTTAACTTTAGCTGGTCTGATTAGCTTGCCGTTTAAGGTGTAGCCTTTTTGGACTTCTTCGGCTACGGTTTCCGTTTCAGTTTGGATAGAGGCCGGGCCTCTATCTGTTTCCTTTGGCTCGCCGGAGATTTCAGCGGAGGCGGTGCCGACAATTTCCATTGTGTTTGGGTCAAAGGGTTTGCCTAAAACTTCTATTGTTTCAATTCCCTCTCTTGATAGTAAATCTTCTAATTGTTTTTTTATAAGCAATAATCCTTTTATTGATTCGTCGTCTTTGTCTGCGTGTTTTTCCGCCAAATTAAAATTGTCTATAATCGGTAGGAGTTTGTAAATTATGTCTTCGTTGGCATATTTTACTAAACTTGAAATTCTTTCTACCTCTTCTTTCTTATAGTTTAAAAAGTCTGCCCGTTCCCTCTTCCAGCCGTTGAGGTATTCTTCACACCGAGCTTTTAATTTTTTTACTTCCTCGTCCACCTCAATATCCGAAGGATTTTGGGTGTGGTTTATATCTTTTTGTGCCATTTTTCTAATATATTAAGAATATCAAATAAATTGTCGTTTTCTAATGTTTGCATCAATTCTTCCATCATTTTCATCTGGTTTTCCATTTCTTGATGCGCGTATCTGATTTGTCGCACAATAAACTCGTCCATTTCTCTTTGCCTTGCGCTTTCCATTTTTTGGGCAAAATGCCTGTACGCTTTTTGGGTTGGCACGCGGCCCGCCGAAGTGTGTGGCTGGGTTATGTATCCTTCTTTTGCCAATTCTTGCAAATCGTTTCTGATAGTTGCTCCGCAAACGTCCAAATCCATAATTTTTTTCAAACCCAAAGAACTCACAGGTTCTGCTGTGCTTATGTATTCCCTGATAAGAAAGTTTAGCAATTTTTCTTGGCGTTCTGAAATCATTATCAGAATAAGTTATAGAGTGATAAGTCATATTATAAAATTAGCACTTGCTTGTCAAGAGTGATAAAAAGACCAACGGTTAGGTTGGTCTTAGATTGCTTACGCCACTTTTTGGGCGTTACTTTGCATTATGAGTTTGTAAAACTCGTCGATTGCCGGTACTGTTCCGATGTGAATATGTCCGTTGCCATCTTCTATGGTATTCATCTGGTTGAGTTCTAACAAGCCCTCTGATTTGAGAAAATCTCCCACTATTTCCGCTAACCTTCGGCTTTTACAGAAGAAAACGATTGACTTGTGAAAATCAAATCTCAATTCCACCAGAGCGGTTTTTGAAAGAAGCGACAGCTCCCAAAAACCATTTTTCATCAGGGGGTCTTCAAATTCATAAAGCCGGCTTGCAAAAGGAATTGGATCTATTCCTCTTGTGAGATAGTCCTGGCTTTGGCGTTGTCCGCCGGACGCGTCATAGATAGGCTGTTTGGGATCTGATATTGGAGGATGATCTGTTGTAAAAACTGCACAGACTCCTCGCTTTGAGATTTTATCCATAGTGAAGAACTTGACCAGTAAATCAACAAACAGGTTAAAGAGAAGGCTTCTTGTCTGCACTACCACCACAGCATACATTTCTTTGTAAATCGGATCATAATAGGTCATTCTTTTGAATCCCGGCACGATAACCAACTCTCTAACTGGACAAACCGCCTCGGTGATTTCAAATCCGGTTTTGGCGCGAATGCCCTGCTTTACGGAAGATATCATCCTTTCAACGGTAATTATCTCGCTCATTTTAGTGCTCCTTGTAATTTGAAAGAACGGTTATGTTTTGCGCATTTATAATCTACCATATTCAAAATTTATTTCAAGAATTATTGCAAAAAAAGCCCGGGCGAATCGTATCGCGCGGGCAGAGTGATCTTAACCGGTAAAAAGCCTAATTTGGCGTTCTTTGCTGAGGGCATTAAGGATCTCCTGTCTTACCTCCCAGTAGAGCCTCCCGAATTTTTGGCAGTTCCGGTTTTCCCGAATGTTGTCAGTGTCGTATCGGCATAGGTTTCTGATGGCATTTGTGAGTTTTGCAATCAGTTTTGCTGCCCTTCCCGTTGTTGTTCTTGCGGTGAGCCTTCGTGTCAGTTCTTTGATCGCACTGTCATCGTTTTCGTGTACTACCAGATGGTCCAACAGCTCGTAATTGCTAAGCAAATTTACCGGAGTGCCAGCCATGATAACCTCCATGCAAAGAGTTGTTAAGATAAGTTTGTTTTTAACGAGCGGAGTGGAGACGACAGGGATTGAACCTGCGACCTCCGGATTTTTATTTTTATTGACGCTATCTAGAATTGCCAATAAAAATTTACTAGTCCGGCGCTCTCCCAACTGAGCTACATCCCCAACATAATTAGTATATTATAATTATATTTTAAATTTTGCAAATAAAAACTCACCGAGAACAGTTCTCGGTGAGTTTTAAGATTACTGGTCGATTTCGCTTTCGTTTTTATGGTCGTGGCAATCGCAGTCTGGCCCGCAATCGCATTTTGATTTCCACATTTTCCAGTGGCAAAGCGGGCAGTAGTTTTTGCGGTTGAGCATCTTGATGCCGACTGCTATTAAGATAATCGCCCAAAAAAATCCCCAGAAACTTCCGGCGACAATCCCCAGCGAATTGAGCAAAAGGGCTAAGCCGATTGCTATAAGAATTATTGCTATAAACATATTTTTTTATTTTATTTATTTTTCAATTTAATTATACACCTCGCGCCTTTTGTTGCAAGTGTTCTATTCGACAATCACTTCTTTTGCGTTTGCCATGTCTTCTTTGGATACATTGATGAATAATGCTCCCAAGGCGCCGAGAAAAAGTATAACTGACGCAACTATAAAAACTATTTTGTAAGATGCCATATAAGCGTTGAGCAGTATGAGTCCTGCGCCTTGCTTGTAAACAACTTCGCTGGTAATCTTTATGGCGCTTTGTGCTGCCGTTTCCATAATTTTTTTGTTTATGGAGTTGTTTAGCAATGTGCCAAAAACCGCTATGCCAAATGCACCCGCGATGTTTCTTGCCAGGGCCAGTACAGATGAGGCTGACCCGACTTCTTCGGCTGGAACCGCTGTTGTGATGATATTTGTTCTTTGCGCCATGCCGAATCCCATTCCAAAAGCCATTACGGAGATTGGGATCATAACACCCATTGCGGTCGATCTAGCGTCTAAGCCCGTAAACATAAATATTCCAATTGCTGCCACTAGCGTACTGGCGCAGATAACATATTTGGGTTTTACTTTTCCAACTAAACTTCCGCCCAAGGGAGCTGCAATCAGCATACAAAAGGCCATTGGAATAAATAAATATCCTGTTTGGGTTGCATCATATCCCAAAAAAATCTGCACAAAGTAAGGAACCAGATAAACAGCGCCCATCATAGACATGAAAACGACAAAGTTATTGGCAACAGTCGTGTTAAAAACTTCGCTTTTAAAGAATTTAAGGTCGACGATAGGTTCTTTTTGTTTATTCTCGATAAGTACAAATATAAATCCAGCCACAAGGGTGACTATATAGCAGATTATTGCCGATACAGAAACCCAGCCCCAGGCGTATCCCTTTTCGAGAACCAAGACGAGTGCCGAGAGGCAGATTCCGAGAGTACCGGCTCCCCACCAGTCAAAGCGATGGGATTGATTATCGGATTTTGATTCGCTGATAAATAATATTGCCATCACTGCTCCAATCAGCCCAACGGGAATGTTTATTAAAAATACCGATCGCCAACCAAAATTGTCGATTAGCGGTCCGCCTATCAGCGGGCCAAAAACAACCGCAGCGGCAAATGACGCAGACCAGATTCCCAAAGCCTGCGCTCTTTCTTTTCCGTCCTTAAAGGTTGCGGCCAAAATCGCCATTGCTGTTGGATAATCAGCTGAACCGGCGATTGCCTGAATAATTCTGAATCCGATCATGGACGTCAGATTCCATGCAAATCCGGCTAGGGCCGAACCGAGGATAAATATGGAAAATCCCATCAGATAAACTTTTTTTCTGCCGATCGTGTCTCCGAGTTTTCCCCAAATCGGAACAAAAACCGCGTTCGCCAAAATGTAGGCTGTTGCGATCCAGCCGGCGGCGGACTGAGTAATCTTAAAGTCATTCATGATTTTTGGGAGAGCCAGATTAACGATTGTCTGGTCAAGCCTTCCCAAAAACGTTCCAATAATAACAGTTAATAAAATCAGCCATTTTAAATTTGAAGATTTTTTTTCTTCCATAAAATAGCGGATTACTTAATGACCCAGAGTTTTGCCGACATTCCATTTTTTAGTTCCGAATATTCTTCGACGTTGAATCTTATTTTTATATCAAATGATTTTTCTTCGCGTTCATCAGAGATGCTGAATACAATGTCGCCTTCGTTTGATGTTTCACTGATTTCGTCTACAACCCCGTAGTATTTTTGAGAACCAAAAGCATCAACGGTAAAATACGCCTGTTGTCCGACTTGCAGGTACTTCAATCCTTTATCTTCCTGTGTTTCTCCCACGACTCTGAGGTCGCTGGGATTTATCATTGTTGCCACTGCTGTTGTGGCTCCGTAGGCAGACCCGATATTTGTTTCAACGGTCAAAATCAGTCCGTCAGTTTTTGCCTTTACGAGTTCGTTGCCTACCCTTACGATAGGAGCGTTTATTTTGACATAATCTCCGGCGTTTGCATAAATTTCCTGCAACGTTCCTCCGACTTTTGGATATAAATTTATTGTTGGCGCATAGATTTTTGCGTCTTCGATATATACCTTTGCAGATGCCATTTTCCAATAGATCAGTCCTCCGATAGATCCGGCCAGCAAAATGAATGCTGTGGCCGCAATGATAATTTTATTGCGAGTGCTTAAATTTTTCATCATTTTTTAAATATTAGTAAGAATATACTTTTTCTCCCGAGGCTAGGCCTGAGGTTATCTCGGCGCTTGATGCATTTTTCAATCCGATTGACACTTCCCTGGTTTCTTTTTGACCGTTGCCTTTGTCGATTATCACAAAATATTTTCCGTCTTTTTGTATTACCGCCGAACTTGGCACAACCAAAACGTTTTCATGTGTTTCTGGTATGATTGAAACATTGGCTGTCATGCCGGATTTTATTCTTTCATCTGCGTTCGTAAATTTGATCCGTGCCTTGTAAACAGCGATGCCGTTTTCTGTTGATTGGGCCGAATCCATTGAAACAACCGAGGCTGAAAAGATTTCGGTTGTTCCAAAAGCATCCAATGTTACGGCGGCCGTATCGCCGATTTTTATATTGGCAATTTCGGATTCCGGAATGTTCACTTGGATTTCCAAATTGCTGTTTGAAATTGTTATTACCGGAGACCCCGCAACCGCCAACTGCCCGACAATAGCATCGTCTTTATCAACTTGCCCGTTGAATAATGCCCTCAAGGTTGTTTTTGAGATTTGATTTTTAATGGTTTTTATGTTCGCTTCGATGGCTTGAACACTAGCCTGCGCCGCTTCGATTTGAGAATTTGTGGTTGTTATTGTGGCGTCATTATTTACTTTTTGGGAAGAAATTGCTTGTATTGAATTTGATATAGTTATAATCTCAGCTGAAATATAAGTTTTTTCTGCCACAATAGACGCCCTCTCTGTTGCAGTTAGAGATGAATCTATTGGGATAGCGTCAATAAATTGCCTTACATTTTCCAACGCAGCCAGCGTGGCGGATAGCGCACTGTCTATGTTTTCGTATGTAGAGTTGTCAACTGCTGTCTGAACCGATCCAAAAGCGCCTCCGGTAAGTACAGAAAGCGATTTTGAATTCCATGTTCCCGTGTCCGGCTGCCCAAGTAGAGATTGGACTGCCTCAGCCTTGATGGTTTTTATGTTTATGTTTTCGTTTGTTTCAGATCCTAAAAAATGACTGTATTGGATATCGGTCATAACTATCAAAGAGTTTTTTGCCACTGTTGCTGATTTTTGCGCATATCCCAAAGCCGAAGTGTAAGCTGTTTGCAACCCCGAATCCGCCCGGCTTTGGACAGTGTTGATATTTAAAGCATCAACGCCGGCCTGTGCCTGGCTTAACTGGGCCTCTGCTTGTTGCAATTGCGACTGCAAGACAGAATTATCTATTGATATCAAAGATTGCCCCGCGGTGATTTTGTCTCCAACTTTAACATAGTTGGCCACAATTTTCCCAGAAGATTCAAAAGACATATCAACTCCCTGAGAGGCTTTGACTTGTCCGGTAAGGTTTATTTTTTCAGAAACAGTTCCCTGGGTCACCTCTACGCTTTTCAACACCATTAAATTGTTTTTTGAAAAACCGTAATACAGCGCGACGCCGATTATCACTACAGCGGCCGCTATTGCTAAAATTATTGAAATTTTTATCTCTTTATTCACCATATTAGAGATTGTCTTTATATGGCACGATGCCAATTTCAGAAATCTTTATCTGTTTTAAATACCTACCTCGTTATGATGCAAATCTCTAACGTGGTTCATATTCTTTTGCTATTAAGTCTATTATTTTAAGTAATTCTTTTTTGTTTTTGTCGCTTATTTTTTTGAAAATTTTCTTTAAATGGTAATGCACCTGCTTTCTTTTGTTCTCCATGCTCTTTATGCCGGTTTTGGTAAGTGAGATGTAAACCGTTCTTCTGTCTTTTTTATCGGAATTTCTGGCAAGCATTTTCTTTTTGTGCATTCTTTCTATGACAGGAGTAAGCGATGAAGGTTTTATTTTCAGATAGTCGGAAATTTTTCTCATAGTTGAGGATTTTGCCTCATTCAAAAACAGCATAACTTCTATTTCCGAGTGGGATATGTCTTGGCAGCAATTTTCATGCAAAAAAACTTCGCGGCGGATCAGGCGGCCCATATTAAATAAAGATGAAAATAATTTTTCGTTTGTATCCATGTTTATATAATAGTTTGATTACAAAACTATTTGATAAACTCATTATATTCCAAACAGCGGGGTTGTCAATACTTAGAGTATAAAAAATACCCTCGGTATCTTTCCGAGGGTATTTTTTGGCGCCGCGGTTTTAGTTTATTCCGAGAAGTTCAACTTCAAAAACTAAGGTTGCGTTGGCCGGTATTACTCCGCCAACCGCCTGGTTTCCATAGGCTAAATCCGCCGGAATTGTAAGTTTTCTTTTTTCACCGACTTTCATTCCCAAGACTCCAAGTTCCCATCCTTGAATAACTCTGTTTTCTCCCAAGGTAAATGAAAAAGGTTCTCCTCTGTCTATGCTTGAATCAAATTTTGTCCCATTTTCAAGAGTGCCTACGTAATCTACGGTTACAGTATCCCCTGTTGCGGCCGCATCACCCGTGCCCTCCTGTAAAATTTCAAGTTTCATGCCATTGATTTCGGTAGCGCTTAGAGGTTGTTGGCTCTGACCTTGATTTTGGTTTTGGTTTTGTTCTGGCATTGTTTTGTTTTGGTTTTGATCGGCCGGGGTTTGGCTTTGCATGTTTCGGCTAAAAAAATATATTCCGGCTACAATCACAATCAATATTACTATTAAAATTATTGTTAAAATATTTTTTTTCATTTTTTTTATATTATTATCTTCCGAATAATTTTCCGAAGAAGTTTGTTATTTTATTCCAAATTCCGATTCCTGCTGCAGGTCTAGATGATTGCTCATCAGATTTAATATTCATAGTTCCGGTTGCAGATTGATTCTCAGTCGCTATTGATTCGCCTTGACCTTGCCCTCGAGAAATCTCGGAGGCTATCACTGAAATATCGCCTTGAATCGAAATAAAGTCGCCAACTTTAAAATCAGAAAAATCAACACCGGAAGCATCGATAGTTATTTTGTAGGAATCATTTGATTCCAAAGTGATTGTGTTACCGTCGATTGATGCTATTGCGCCGCTTACTCTTGATTGCATGGGCAATCCCTGACCTTGGTTTGACTGAACTCTGTTTTGATCCTGTATTTGCTGTTCCGCAGATTCTTGTTCGTTTTGAGGATTTTGTCCTTGCGCAGAGTTTAAGGGTTTATTTGTATTTGAGTTAGCCGCATATATTGTTGTGCCTGCGATAAGGGTAGTTAGGGCCGTTAAGGCGAGACTCAAAAATAAGTATTTCTTTTGCATATTTTTTTATTTTAATTTTTATATTTTAATTTTAAATCTAAACTACTCATACCGCAAGGCCTCTATTGGATTCATTTTTGCGGCGCGTTTTGCCGGATAATATCCGAAGACAATTCCAATTCCGGCAGAAACCCCGACAGCCAGCAAGATTGATCCGATAGAAACAGTTGTAGATGTAAGATCAAAGTAATCTACCAAAAAAGAAATTATCCAGCCCAAAAAGACGCCTATTAATCCGCCACTGAATGTTAATACACAGGCTTCGCTTAAAAATTGCATGCTGATGTCGTCACCTTTGGCGCCTATGGCTTTGCGCAAACCGATTTCTCTTGTTCTTTCTGTCACAGTTGTAAGCATCATATTCATAATGCCGATTCCTCCCACCAGTAATGAGATGCCGGCAATCGCGCCCAATAGGATTGTCAGAGTTTGACTGGTGCTGGTGATTGTTTCAAGCAAGTCCGATTGGTTGGATATTGAAAAATCGGCTGCGGTGGCATCTGTGATATTATGCAGGCTCAAAAGCAAGTTTGTGATTTCTGTTTGGGCTTCTTCCATTTTGTTCGAATCGGAAATTTGAACATCGATTTCGGTCAGGTATTCATCGCCCGACAATTGCTTCATTGCCGTGGAATAAGGAATATAAATCATGTCGTCTTGATTTGAAAATCCGCTACTCCCCTTTTCCTGTGTGACTCCTATAACCGTAAATTCGATTTTGTTTATTTTTATTTTTTTTCCGATAACATTTGTCAGATCAATGTTTGCAAAGTCTTCATCGTCTTCGGCAAACAAGTCTTCAACAACAGATGGACCCAAAATGCAGACTTTTGATTTACTGGTGATATGGCCGGCGGTTACAAACTCGCCTGATTCAAGTTGTACGTTTCTGACAGCAGCATAGTTTGCATCAGTGCCCATTATTGTTGTGTTAGTGTTGTTGCCCTTGTAAACTACTTGGTATCTGCCGGAAATTTCATTTGTGACTGCTTTGGCGCTGTCTATATTTGCCGCAATTTCCTCTGAGTCTTCAACAGTTAAACTGTCGGCAGTGCCACCCGCAGATCTTGCTCCGTAGCCAAAACTCTTAGTGGATCCGGGAGTGATCATCAAAAGATTAGACCCCGTGGACTCAATGCTTTCGGTAATCGAACTGGAAGCGCCTTGTCCGACCGATACCATAACAATGACAGAAGCAATGCCGATAATGATTCCGAGCATTGTGAGGCCGGTTCTCACTTTGTTTGAAAGCAGGGCTGAAAATGTTTCTTCTAATATATCGTTGATTTTCATATTTAGGAGTTTTTAATATTCGCCCTTTTTTTCTTTTTATGTTCTTTTGCGTCACTGACTATCAAGCCATCTTTGATAAATATAATCCTGTCGGCATGCTCGGCTACTTCCGGCTCATGCGTAATTAAAATAATAGTGTTGCCTTTTTCCTCGTTTAGTTTTTGAAAAGTTTCCAAAACAATTTCGCCAGTTTTTGTGTCGAGATTTCCAGTGGGTTCATCGGCCAAAATCAGCGATGGATTGTTGACTAGGGCTCGCGCAATAGCAACTCTTTGTATTTGTCCGCCCGAAAGTTGGTTTGAAAGATGGTCAAAATATTCTTCTTCCAGTCCCGCAGCCAACAAGGACTCTTTTGCCCTTCTTTCCCTTTCTTTTTTTTCTATGCCAGAGTAAACCAGAGGAAGCTCGGCGTTTCTCAAAACAGTTGTTCTGGGTAAAAGATTAAATGCCTGAAATACAAATCCGATTTTATTTTTTCTGATTTCGGCCAGTTCGTTTTCGGTAAGAGTTGAAACATCTTTTTTGTCCAAAAAATAAGTTCCGCTGGTAGGAGTATCCAATGCTCCCAGAATATGCATCAAAGTTGATTTTCCAGATCCAGAAGGTCCCATGATTGCCACAAATTCTCCGTCTTCAATTTTAAAACTTACTCCGTGCAGCGCCTGATAAGCAGTTCCGCCGGTATTATAAACCTTTGTAATATCTTTGACTTCAATCATGTTTTAAAAGTTAATGTTTAGCCGTAATCAAAATTACATTCCGGGAGGTCCTCCTCCGCCTTGCATTCCTCCTCCGCTGCCATTGGTATTAA
>Ga0172381_10007595_pt1 | contig 10698 bp, 13 predicted proteins | sample Leawel6488metaG_FD_119754 | JGI IMG/M metagenome (GOLD analysis project Ga0172381, IMG submission 119754) | Leachate microbial communities from a municipal landfill in Southern Ontario, Canada - Leachate well 64-88 metaG | ecosystem: Engineered > Solid waste > Landfill > Unclassified | place... | reverse complement strand
TGGGGGGGGGGGGGGGGGGGGGGGGGGGGGGGGGGGACCCCTTGTGATTGTGCCATCGGCCAGAGGGTCCCCGAGGGGAGCCCGGTGCGACAAAGTAATTTTTTTGGGGAATCCGAGAAATTTTCACCACTATCTTCCAATTTAGTGCCTCAAATCCAACCAAAGTTAGGGTATAGTGAGGAGATGTTGTTTTCTATGCCCGGAATCCGTCAATAAGGAGCCAAAAACGATGGCACAAACCGCACGTCTCGTTTCAAATGGGGGTAAAACAGCCGTTCCAGGGGCCGTGAGTGCCGATCCGGTCACAGGAACCGGCCAGACGGCCACAGATGCCGCTACTGGGGACGATCACGAGCTCACCGTCGTAGGAGGCAAGTCCTATCTCGTCATGGCAACCGACACCGGGAACTTCATCTTCGGCGTTGCGGCCGTTACAACCGCTGCAAACGTGGCATGGCTATGCCCCAAGAACACAGCGATCGTTATCAACATGCCCGTCGGAAAAAACACCCTGCACTATGCGTCCGATACAAACGGCGGAACAATCTACCTCACGGAGATTTTTCGTAATATCACGAACATTTAGCCAACGAAGGGGAATGACATGAACTGGACCCGTGTGAAGGCCGAAGCTGTTAACGTAGCCGGAGCGGTGGTAGTATGTGTGGTGATATCGTTGGTCTTTATGTGCCTTATCGATGTCTTCCGGCAGGCTGGGGTCGGTAAGCGGGATGCGCCCGCCGCCCCGACTCCGACCACGCAGACCTTCTCCATCGCCGATCAGGTGGCCCAGGTCCGCCCGGCGGTCGTTCATATCGCCAAGCACGGCGTGTGCCAGGGCTCGGGGGCACTGATCTCAGCCGACGGCATCGTATTCAGCGCCAAGCATGTATCGGACGGAGAGCCCGGCGAGTACACGGTAACGCTGGACGACGGCCGGGAGTTCCCGGTGAAGTACGTTGTCGAAGATAAAGAAAACGATATTTCATTCATGCAGTTGGACCTACGGGGCCAGGAGCCGAACCTCCCCTACGCCACGCTGGCGGCAGCCGAGCCGCGTGTGGGGGACGGGCTGATTATCGGCGGGAGCCCGTTGGGCAAGGAGAACTTCAACACGTTCAGCTTCGGCGTTCTGAGTGCCGACGGCCGCGACCTAGCAGGGCAGGCCCCCAGCGAGGCCGATCGCTATACGTGGCACGTTATGCTGCAAACCACGAGCCCGGCGTATCCGGGCAACAGTGGCGGGCCGGTGTTTAACATGCAGGGCGAGGTTGTCGGTGTGCTGGTGGCCGGGGTAGACGCCACGCTGAACTGGGCCGTGCCGGTCGCCCGATTCGCCGGGACGATCGATACCGTCCGTCGCTGGTTCGAGTTGTGCCGATTCAACGTCGTTGAGGACGCGCCCAAGGCCGATCTGTACCCGGCGTACTACGGTCACGCGAGCCATTACTAACAGCAGCAGAAAGGGGAACTAGAATGACAGACTTCCGATGTAGACACGACTTCATCGTAGCGATGCCGGGCGACAAGCCCAAAGAAAAGAAAGGCATTCTCCTCCCAGACGGGGCTGATCTCGGGGACGCGCCCGTGGCCGAAGTCGTGGCCGTGGGACCGCTGGTGCAGGATATCGAGGTGGGCGATACGGTGCTGATCCCGTTGATGACGCAGATGCGTATGATGCAGACGAAGACTTGCGACCTACTGATCGACGACAAGCCCGCCGTGGTGCTGCGGTGCGAAGACGTGGCCGTGGTGTGGCCCAAGGAGGTCGAGTAGCATGGGCAAGGGCGACACCTACCGCCCATACAGCACCTCGCGGCACGAGCGTGATCTACGTTGGGCTCTCGCCCTCGGCAAGATCGATTTCAAGACCTTTGAGGAACGCTACAAGGCGCTGCATCGCGAAGGTTTGATCCACAGAAGCGGGAAGGTGGTGCGTGGCTAAGTCCTCCTACCAGCAGATATTTGACGGCGAGTGGGAACCGCTCGACAAGGACTGGTTCCTGTCCTGTTGCTCGTGCGGCCTCGTGCATCGTGTCCGGGTCCGAGTCCGCAATGGCAAACCGGAGATTTGTTTCACGACCGATCGGCGGCGCACCGCCCAAGTACGGCGGCACGCTGATGACCTTGAGTGCGAGGTGAAGAGGAGACGGGGATAATGCCAGCCTCAAAAAGCGCTCTAGCCTTGTATTCGGTAGGGCTTCGGAAATGCTATCGGTGTAAACAGATAAAAACACTCGATCAGTTCAGCAAGCATTCTGCCAATAAGACCTTTGGCCTCCAAGGCATGTGTAAAAGTTGTTGTACGGAGGACAAAAAAGAGCGGCGGCATAAAAACCCAGAACATGATAGGCGTAGCAGCAAAGCCTATCGAGATCGCCATATAGATGAAGTACGGAAGCGGGATCGGGCGAGAAACTTTCGTCGTAAGTACGGCATCTCCATCGCAGATCGAAAGCAGATGTATGTGGATCAGCAGGGTCGGTGCAAATTGTGCCAGGATTTTGTTCCATACTCCGATATGAAGACAGACCATAGCCATATCAATGGACGAGTGCGGGGGCTATTATGTCAGAACTGCAATTTCTGGCTAGGGCAACTTGAAGCGAACCGAAACAAACTCCACGCATCATTGGAGTATATAGATGGCGCATAAGAAGTCTAACAGAGAGCCGCATCCATATAGCGATAACCTGAGAGAGGCGGGAGAAAAACAGCGCGCTGGCCGAGCGCTTAGTGAGCTTATTCGCGCGATCGGGCAAGAGATCACCGAAGTAGTATTAGATGATTCATTAACGACTCCCGGTCCGCCGAGGATCATCAGCAAGGCTGAGTCGATGGCTAGGTTTATCTGGCGGAAGGCCCTGCCGCACGTTGATGATGATGGAACGCAGCACGAGCCCGAACTTGATTACGTGCGTATCGTACTCGACCGCTCGGATGGTAAACCCGGAACGCCTAAGCAGGTGGACGACGATACCGGACGTGAGAGCGTGCCGGATAAGGTGAGCCGGATGAACACTGAGCGATTGAACGCTATGGCCGAGGACGCGGTAGATGACGACGATTAAGCCGACACTACCCGAGCCTTTCCCCACCAACCGCGAGTGGTGGACCTGCCCCAAGACAGGGCTCAAGGTCCCCATGCGGGAAGACGCCAACATGGCCTACCGCGAGAAGCTGCTGCACCGGGCGGCAAAGGACCCCGTGTTGCAGCGCGACCTGCTCGCGGCCTGTAAGCTCAGCACGCACTATTGGATCAATACGTTCGTCTATACGCTATGGGAGCAGGAGATCAGCCCCGAAACGCACGGCAACGTACCGGCGAAAGTAGCACTCCACCCGTTTATCCTGTTCGAGCGACAGGACGAATGGGTCGAGTGGGCGCTGGCCCTGTTTGAGAGCGGTAAGGACGGGCTCACCCATAAGTCTCGCGATATGGGAGCATCGTGGCTCCATACGATGCTGTTCCACTTCTGGTGGTTGTTTCGGCCTCGGACGCAGCTTCGCGAGATGTCTCGTGTTGAGGAGATGGTGGACTCGCCGATCTCGAAGTCCCTGTTCTACAAGCACGATCTCATCAATATGTACCTGCCCGAGTGGATGCGGCCCCCCGGCGTGTTGGTTCGCGGGCGTGAGAATCGTACGAGTATGCGGATTCACAATGCCCTGAACAACTCGACGATCGCCGGAGAATCGACGAACCGATCCGCCCTATCGGGCGACCGATGTGCGGCCCTGCTGCTCGACGAGTTCGCCAAGGTTGACAACGGCGATAGCATCAAGCGAGCGACTGCTGCTGTGACACCGTGCCGATTTGTCAACTCGACCGTGGACCTGCCGGGTACTTGTTACTCGCGGTGGCGGGAGTCGGGTACGATCGAGGTGTTCAATCTGATGGCGTGGGACCACCCTCGCAAGGGTGCCGGGCGTGTGGTGATTCAGGACGAGATCACGAAGGAATACCGTATCACCTCGCCCTTCATCGAACACGAGATCGAGCGGAACGGGTGGAAGGAAGTCGCGGCGGAAATCTACGGTATCGAGGGCGCAGTCGGCGACACGTTCTTTGACAACGCCGAGTTCGACAAGCACGCCGCTCTCTACGCCCGCAAGCCGAGTCAGATGCTACACATCGAGCTTCGCGACAAGATATCGAACGCCGGTGTGGCTCCGCTGATCCGCCGCAAAGATACCGGCTGCGTCAAGCTGGTGCGGCACCGCGACGGCGAACTAATGGTGTGGGTCCCGCTGATTAAGGGGCGGCTGGACCAGAGCAAGACGTATACGATGGGGATCGACCTATCGAAAGGGCAGGGCGGTGAAGGCTCTACAGAATCCGTCGTGTCTATCCGATGCGATCAGACTGGCGAAATTGTCGCTAAATGGGCCAGCAAGACCACGCCGCCATACGAGATGGCGAGGACGGTTGCTGCCTTGGCCCTATGGGTCGGCGGTGCCGCCCCGCGAAAGTTACCGTTCGTCGCATGGGAGGCCAATGGACCCGGCTGGGATTTCGGAAACGTCTTCGTAGGCACGATGCGGTATCCGTACTACTACCGCGACGAGACGATCGGGCAGGTCACGACCAAGAAGACCAACAAGTTTGGGTGGCACAGTAGCCGTGAGAGAAAGAGCCTCCTCCTGCGAAACTATGAGGCGGCGATCCGTGAGAACCGGCTTATCAACCGCGACCAGCAGAGCATAGATCAGGCGAAGACCTACATCACGTATTCGGGTGGTGGCGTCGGGCCTGCCGAACTCAGTGACAAGAGCAAGGCCGACTATCTTGGTCACGGGGACCGATGTATAGCCGACGCTTTGACGCTTCTGAACAAGAGCAAGCTCCGGCCACGGACGGCCTATACGGACGCCCCCGATGGGACCTGGGAGCATAGATTCAACCGGTGGAAGTCGAGCAAGCGGAAGAAAAAGGGCTGGCAACAGGACTTTAGTTTTGCATAAGGGGAATGATGATGCCGTACACACGAGAAGAAGTTTTAGCGTGGTTGGAGGAAAAGGCGGCCTACGATCGGGTATTGTCCGTAGCGATAGAGCAGCCTGATAACCCGCCGGAAGTGTACCCAGACGACCGAGTGTACTTCGTACGGGCTGTATCACCGGGTGGCACGCGCCGGGACGTAGCAGTGGTGTGTCATCCTAAAACCGGAGAAATGGATCACTACGTGTGGGCATGGACAACTGATGACGACCTCGGGGCTGGTTATGCAGGCCAGTATCCCCACCTATTGGATCGTAGAGTATGCCAAGATCACTGACAGCACAGAAACTCAGCGAGAGCGCCAAAGAGGGCTTCCAACGCCTCGATCGGTTCCGCAAGGCCCGCGCCTACGCGGTCAAGGAATACTGCGGGACCTACATGACCGAGAAGTACGGGATCACCGGCGAGAAGCCCCTGAACCTCGTGTTCATGGCGATCCGTGCCTTGGTGCCTAACTTGGTGCAGCGGGCCGGGATGACCCGTGTGCTGACCGATCTCCTCGTCCAGCGAGACTACGCTGAGAAGATGGGCCTCGCCCTACAGCAGCTTCACAAGAAGCTCAAGCTGCACAAGACGCTCCGATCGGGTATCGTCGATATGTCGCTAGGTGGGCTGGCGATCTTCAAGAGCGGCCTCGACGCCACGGGCGAATACGTCCCCGTGACCGATGACATCCATGTCGATCCGATGCAGCTTTACACCAAGCTCGTCAGCCTCGACGACCTCACGGTGGACCCGATCTGCCGATCGTTCGACCGTGCCGCATTTGTGGGCCACAGGGTCTACATCGAGAGAGCCAAGCTGCTCGAAGCCGATGGCTTCGACAAGGACCTCGTGAAACGACTCCCCCGCGCAGGTAGCAACAAGAGCGACGACGAGCGGGCCGAGATGCTGACTCGCGAGGACGGCCCGAGTTCGGACTTCACCGCGTGGCAGGACTTCGTTAACATTGTGGAAATCTGGGTTCCCGACGCCGAGGCGATCGTGTGCATCCCCGATCCGGCTGATGCGGTAGCGCAGGACTTCCTCTCCGTTCGAGAATACTACGGCCCCCCAACCGGACCTTATACGTTCGGAGCCATCACCCAACCGGTGCCCGACAATCCGTTCCCCGTCGCACCGGTGGGTGTATGGCGAGACCTCGCGGACATGGCGAACCGCCTGTTCAAGAAGGCGATGGATCAGGCCGATCGGCAGAAGAACATCGGTATCTACAACCCGGCGAACGCCGACGTGGCCGAGGCCGTCCACGATGCCCTCGACGGCGAGTGGGTGGCGAGCGAGGACCCGCAGGGCATCAATATCCAGTCGTTTGAGGGGGCCGATCCCGGTACCGTGCAGATGACGCAGGGCTTGTACGGGTGGTTCAACCTTCTGTCGGGCGGCACCGATCTGATGGCGGGCGTCGGGCTCAACAGCGACAAGGCCACTGGCCAGCAGATATTGCAGCAGAACGCCTCGGTCAGCATTGGCGACATGCGGGACATGCTGTACGAGGTCGCGTCCGATATCTCGATGAAGCACGCTTGGTATCTGCACAACGACGACCTGATGTTCGTCCCCAGCCAGCCCGGCATCCCGCTTATCAAGCGGCAGCCGACCGGCGAGGAGCAGCAGATGTACCTCACCCCGGCCGACAAGACGGGCGAGTTCGACACGCTCGGGTTCGAGATCGTGGAGCGGTCGATGTCCGTGCTGGACCCGTCCACGCGCGAGCGGTTGGTGTCGTACTTCGCCCAGCAGGTTATGCCGCAGGCGTTCGCGTCGTTCCAGATCGCCACGCAGGCGGGCCTTGAGTTCAACGTGTCGCGGTATCTGATGAACGTCGCCGAGGACCTTGGGATCACGAGCGTGGTCGATGACATCTGGTCCGATCCGCAGTTCCGGGCGAGGATGCAGTGGTACTCCGATCAGGTCGGCAAGCCGAAGAAGCTGGCCGAAGGCGGCGGATCGGCGATGCCCGGCGTGATGCAGAATGGCGGGGCACCGGTCGGCGGCACGCCGATGGGGTCTCCGATGGAGCAGTTCAACCAAAACGCACAGCAGGGGGCCGTGCCCGCACAGCAGGCCCTCAAGACAGGAGGGCCGATGTAATGGCGTTCGACAAGCCACGTAGGCGCAAAGGCGCGAAGAAGGTCGAGACGGGCAAAGGGACCGACAAAGAGTGGGCTATCGTGAATCGGCGGCTCAAGGACAAATATGGGTACGGGCTTACCCCGGCGACAAAGAAGGTGGTCAAACAGTTGATGGATACGGGCTTGTCGCGGGCTGAAGCGCTGAAACGAGTAGATAAGTAAGGGGGTGACTTATTCCAATCTATACGTACAAGTGCAAGAAGTGCGGGGCCGAACGGGACATCACGAAGCCCGTGGCGGAACTCGACCGACAGGAATGGTGTTCGGAGTGCTGCCAGTTGATGCAGCGGCAGGTATCCGTGCCTCGCGTCCATAGCGACAGCTATCGCAAGCCGATCCACTCGGATGCCCTCGCGATTCACCCGTCGCAGCGACGGGAGCACGAGCAGAAGTACCCGGACGTGAAGCTCGACAGCGAGAACCGGCCGATCCTGGACTCGTACAAGAAACACGACGACTACCTTGAGAAACGGGGGGTATACAAGCCGCCGGGGCGTAATCGGCGGAAGCTCAAGCAGATCACAACCAGTAAGGGGACGCAGTAATGAAGACACGTTGGTGGATAGATCGCCGATGCTCGCGAGCATGGGGGCTCGGCGTAGTTAGGTCCCGACCGGTGCGACTGTATGCTACCGATTCGATGCCGTATAAAGTGCGGTATGATATACAACTTGGTCGTACTAGCATCGTCGCCTATCGCTATACCGACGAGCAGTGGGACAAGCAGACTGAACGAGCCCGGAAAACGGGACTAAGCTAGTAAGGGGACGAAGTAATGGCATTCGACGAAACCAAAGCAGTGAACGAACTCCAAGCGGAGATCGACAAAATCGATTTTGACGGTGGCAGTGATCCGGTGGCCGAGGCCCCCGCGTCTACCCCCGATCCCAAGGACGTTCCGGTCCTGGAAGATGACACCGCTTCTACCCCCGAGCCCGAGGAGCCCGAAGGTGACACGCCTGCGGACGAGCCGGAGCCCGAGGAAGATGACGGCGATTCTACCCAGGCTGAACCCGAGGGCGGGAAAGACGAGAAGCCAGCACTGATCGACAGTCATTATCGCGCGGCCCAGCGAATGGGCATGAAGCCGGAGGAGATTTCCGAGTTGTACGATACCTCCCCGGCGCTGGCAGCGAAGACCCTCGCCAAGTGCTACGAGATGGTGAATGCCGAATCTCAGCGGCTTGGCAAGCTCGGAATCGCCCAGCAGAAGGCGGAACAGGCCAAGGCCACGCCTGCCGCACAGCCTCAGACCGACGACAGCGTGTCGAAGCTGATCGCCAAGGTGAAGGATCACTACGGGGATGACGACCCGATGGCTGAGGTTCTTACGGAGTTGTTGAAGGATCGCCGCCCGGCCCCGCAGCCGCAGCCTAAGCAGCAGGAGTCGGACATTCCGGCGCGTACCGTGGACGAAGAAATCGCGGCACGACAGCAGATCAACACGTTCTTCGCCGATCCCGACCTCTCGGCCTACGAGGAGTTGTATGGCAAGAACGAGTCCGCACTCGGCGACTGGTCGCATCTGACGCCGGGCCAGCGGGCGAATCGTGTTGAGGTCTGTAACCGTGCTCAGATGATTCTCTATGGCGCGGCGGCGGCAGGATACGAAATGGGAACCGCCGAGGCCCTCGAACGTGCGCACATGGAGATCGCTGCTCCGATGGCCGAACAGATTGTTCGGACCCGGATCGCGAAGTCTGCGAAGCGGCGTGAGAAGGGCGTGACGCTGGTTCCCGGCGGTAAGCGTGCCCCGGTAGAAGGGGGTAAACACGATCACAAACAAGCTGTTGCAGAAGTCGCAGCCTATATGAAGAACATTGGGCTGTGACTTTAGGAGATCAATATGGGTTACACCTATGACCAACTGGCGGGCCTTGTGGCGTTCACCCACACTCGCTACCCCAAGCAGGAACTCACGGTGACGTGGGACGACAACCGCTTCGAGTGGGCTCGTATCTTCAACCAGGAGTCCATGAAGAAACAGGGCGGGACCACGATCACTGGCAAGGCGATCCTGTCGCCCACCGGTAACGCCCGCTACGTCGGCTACTACGAGGTTGACGAACTCTCTCAGGGCGAGACGGTCCACACGTTCACCATGCCGTGGGCTCGCGTTACCACGAACTGGTCGTGGGACGAGTTCGAGATTTTGCAGAACAAGTCGAACCCCGAGGGCTTCATCGATCTCGCGAAGGCCAAGGAAATGCAGGCCATGTGGGACCTCGCCAATCTGTTCGAGGACGCCGGGTGGCAGGCCCCGACTTCGGCGTCTGATGACAAGTTCCCGCGCGGTGTTCCGTACTACATCCGCATGGCGGACAAGGACGCAACCGCGGTTGGTGATTTTGTCGGCCAGACGATTCGCTACCGTAATGGAACCACCGGGACTGACTGCGCCGGTATCGACGCGGCCGTGTACCCGACGTGGAGGAACTGGGCGGACACCTACACGGCGGTGGACAATACCCTCGTGAAGAAACTCCGCACGGCGTTCCTGTACCAGGAGTTCAAGCCGCCGATCGGTGCCGATCAGTTCGAGGTTCGCAAGGCCGCGAAGCAGCGTATCTACACCGGTCGTCCGGTCAAGGCTGAGTTGTTTGACTACCTCGATGCCAAGGATGACGTTCACCAGACGAAGGAAGTCTTCGGCCGCATGATCGTCAGCAACGGCGGGACCGACATGATGATTAACGGCCTCGACGTGGTCGGAATCAAGTCGCTCGACGCCCCGACCGATCCCGAGACGGGTGACGCGACGGCCCCCATCTACTACATCGACTTCTCGCACTTCATGCCGATCACCTACGCGGGTTATTGGATGGAGCGTCGTGGGCCGGTGCATGGTGGGACCAAGCAGCACACCGTTTGGAGCATGTTCAAAGACGGCGCGCACAATTGCTGGTGTGACAGCCCCCGTAGCGCCGGTTTCGTGATTCACAAAGCGATCACAAGTTAAGTAATGACAAGTACTTAGGGGAATGACCGTGACAAAGAGATGTCCAGATTGTGGAGAGATAAAATCCGTTACTGAGTTCGGCAAAGACCGTACACGTGGTGATGGACGGTATCCGTATTGCAAGACTTGCCGCAATGCGCGTGACAAGATCAACGGCGCGAAGTACCGGGCCACAGAGAAAGGTAAGCAAGTAAATGCTAACGCCAATCTCAAGAACAAATACGGCATCACCCTTGCCGATTACGACGAGATGTTCGAGGCCCAAGGCGGCGTTTGTGCTATCTGCGGAAAACCACAGCAGAGCCACAATGGACGCCGCTTAGACGTTGACCACGACCACAAGACGGGCAAAGTACGGGGCCTGCTGTGTAATAAATGTAACACAGTGATCGGCCTCATCTACGAAGATCACGACATTCTTCTCAAGGCAGCAACGTACATCAACAACCACAACCTCTCACAAGGAGATCAGTATGAGCCTTAGAGTTCTCTACAATGACGAGGGCACCGCAGGGCAACCCAGCCCGAACATCTGGGGAAATTGCCCCGTCGAGAAGGCCCTCATCGCGCCCGAGCAACTCGGGTACGTGTTCGACGAGTTC
>Ga0172381_10007594_pt1 | contig 10699 bp, 10 predicted proteins | sample Leawel6488metaG_FD_119754 | JGI IMG/M metagenome (GOLD analysis project Ga0172381, IMG submission 119754) | Leachate microbial communities from a municipal landfill in Southern Ontario, Canada - Leachate well 64-88 metaG | ecosystem: Engineered > Solid waste > Landfill > Unclassified | place... | reverse complement strand
TATGTTTCTTAGTTTTAGTTCTATCGCTTTCATCGCTCCGGCGGCGTCTGTATTGTATCCAATCTTTTTACCACCTTTATATACTATTGTATTTAATGCCCCAATTTTTCTAACGGTATCATCTAACTTGTCGATAAATTTAATAGCAGTCACTTTGTATGGCAGGGTGATGTTCACTCCAGAAAATCCCAAATCACCAAGATCATCGATATATTTGCACAATCTTTTTTCATTGCTAGTTTGTATTTTTATATGGGAATATCCATCTTTTACATTCTTGGTCAATATGTTAAACAAATAAGGCGAGATACTATGGTCAACCGGATTACCCAATAATGCCGAATACTTCATGATTAGTTCTTTGTCACTTTACTAATTTTCATATATTGATTGTTCAGATCATCCCAAACCGACTCTTGTTTTATCAGATTTTCGGAAATATCTAAAAAATATTTGATTTTATCAACTAAGTAATTTTTTAATTCTTTGTCGTCGACGAGCTTAATATAGAAACTGTTGTCATAAATATCCGCACATTTTATGATTGCGGTTTCCTTGCCTTTCTTAATTGTACGATTAAACATATCCTTGTATCTCTCTATCTTATTATTTATGTCAGGGTCAAAGGACAGGGCTGATACCATATCCGCAATTTTATTACCGAATCGGCTCTTGATATCCGACAAACCTGTATCACTATCTTCAATTAAATCATGCAACAAAGAAGCAATGATGATGTCTTTCCCGTAGCCCTTATCTAGCAAATAACAAGAGACGTTAATACTATGCAAAACAACAGGCTTTGAATTATTGCCGGTTTTGCTGTAGTTGGACGCTAGGAATAGTATAGCTTCCTCAATTTCTCGGGCATTTTTTGGTTCAATATACAAAACATCTCCTTTTTTTGAATAATACTACAATCCTGTTGGATAAAACAAGGCGAGAAATGCAAAACGGCCGCAATCCCTTTCGGAATCACGGCCGTTCGGTTGAGTTCGCAATATGGTCAGCGAGTGACTTTGAATCGCCGGACACATATCGCAGATTCGCCTGATCAAGAAGCATTGTTATGATCCCCCTTCTCATCATAAACAGTGCTTCGGAGTCAAGCGGTGGTATGTACCCCATCAGGTCGTAGTTGTCATCGCCCAGCATCGTGGTGCATGTCGATCGGATGTAGCGAGAGAAATTCTCGTTCAGATACAGCTTTGTAACCAGGTTATCAGCTGTGCCTGCGTAGATGTCTCTCTGCTTCTCGTCAACATGAACCATGAACGCCTGCGAAATCGGTCTTGGGTCCAGCTGGACACTGATGCCCAGGTCTACAGGAAGCACTTTGGTCTTATGTAACCATGGGTCAGTAGTCGGTTCTGTGAATAGACGTAGCAGATGAGGTTGGCTTCGCCTGATAGATTCATATCGGAGAAAGAAGAATTTGGTTCCGCCGATGGCAACCAAATTCCCTCCTTCGTTTCCGATCACGGTTAAGTCGTTCGCTATCAGGCTTGCGTTGTGCCGTTGGCAAAGTTCAAGGGCAATGCTTGTTTTACCAGCTCCTTCCTTGCCGAGTAGCAGCACAGCTACCCCGTTGATCTCTACACAGGCCGCGTGGGCCGTAAGCGATGAGTGATGCTGTCGCTGAAGTTCGATCAGGGGATAACCGAGATACAGAAGCGTCTCACCATCTCGCATCTGTCTCCAGGGGAAACTCACCTCCACGATAGTCTCACCGAAGCGGAGATGCCCTTCTCTGCTGTTTCTGTACAACAGTTTGTGCGCTGTGTCGGACTCCTGGGGTGATGCCAGAAAGTCAGGGACGAAGCAGGTGTATGTCGATTCCGAAAACCGACTGTACAGATCAACATCACTCCCGAAGTTCAAGCTGACTCCGCAAGACTCAACACTGCATGCGTATTGCGTGTTTTTCACCCCCTTATCTTACCAACGGGGTATCAAGTATGCCTTGCAGGTAGTCGGTCTCAAGGACATACCTGTCGACCAGTTCGCAAATGTCTTTCCGATCTACATCTCTTTCGAGACTGACCGAAAGCATTGCGGGCGGGATTAGTGTTTGGCTGTTCTTGGCCATGGCCAGTACCGTGCACCGGACATTCAGTTCTTGCCAGATCTCTCTAGCTAGGACCGTACTGAGATATCCCAGCACTCGACCGGTATGGTACTTGGGGTTCTTCCCGTAGGAGGCTTCCATGGAGTGCAACCTGCAAACGGAAATGACACCGCTATTGGTGTTGCCCCTCCCAACAAGACCCTCTTCTCCGAATTCGACACAGCTCCCAGTTCCCAGCAAGTACATCCTGTCTGTCGCGTTCACTTTGACGGTTGAATCATACGGTCTACCGCCAATGAGTTTGGCAGTATAGAGGTTGAGATCTCTCTCCAGTTCCTCGATACGTCCCCGGTAGTCGTCTTCGGAAGCGGTCTGTCCGCTTATGAGGGGAAGACAAACGGTGATGTCGATCTCCTGGCCTTGACGCACGACCATACATTTGATGTCTTGGCCGACGTCGTTGAAGCGGGGTGACAGACTCGACCCCTCTCCCGACCAGAAGTATTGCTCAAGGGAAAATGCCAGTTCTTCGCAGAGAGAGAATGGCCAGTGAGCCACATAGACGGAGGTGTCGCTGGCTTTGAGCTCGTTCAACTCGGGAAGGTCTCTTTCGTCCCTAGGCGAGAACCAATACTGCCTCTTGGTGTGTTGGGTTGAGTTGGCAATGACGGTTATTCCTGTTTCCGTGTCGAGGTGCGGTAAGATCTGCGAGAGGTAGTTCTTTGCAGACCTCTCTTGGATCTCGGCTAAGTCGAGGGGCGTATCGCCCATTCGATCACTCATCCTGCCGTTCACTACCACTTTCACAGGATCATCCATCTCGCAGTAGCCGAATCCCGATCTGAAAGAGCCGCCACCGATATACAGCTTGTCGATGTTATGATGCAAGACAGCTCCGAAGCGGTCGAGACACAGGCGTGAGTAGTCAGTCGATATTCTTTCCGCCAATGCGTCGGCCAGGGTATCGGGATGCCCCAGGCCTTTTCTTTCGACAATCTCAAGTTCTCGTGCTTCCGGGTTATCCCAGTTGCTGTCGATCTTGAGAAAGTTCATGTCTGGTTGCCCCCTTCGATGAGTATATTCTTTAGGCTGGCATCATCAACTAGGTTATGCTCAACGCCTCGTACAATAACCACAGGCAGGCTTTCGTCTGCTTGACCCATCACTATGGAGGCGGCTGCAGCAACCTCATCTACTAAGGCGATCCTGACGCTTGCAGGATTGCCGAAGAGATCGGTCTGGTCGCGCATCTCGAGATGGCCTATCCCAGCAATGCCGATGGCTACACCGATCGACCCATCTCGATCGTGACGGCCGAAGGAATCACTGATGATGACGGCGACATTCACACCTGCGGCTTTGCCGATAGTACTTCGAACGATCTGAGCACTTCGGTCAGGATCTCTTGGCAGCAGCACGACTCTCTCTTCTTCATGCGTCGAGATATTGGACCTGTCGACGCCTGCACCGGAACATTCGAATCCCAGGCGGTGCCTAGTGATTACCATCCGTCCCTTCACCGACAGGACTTCACTCGATTCATCTAGGTAAACCTGGCAGAGCCTAGCATCGCGCCCGGTCATTTCAGCAAGTTCGATTGCCTTTGCCGATGGGGTGACACTGCTCAGATTAACAGTCGCTCCTTCCGCCTTAGAGACAACTTTCTGAGCGATCACAACAATGTCGTGGTCCTTGATCGTGATTCTGTGTTGCTTGCATGAAGCAACTATGATCTTGCCCAGGTCGTCGCCCTTTCTGACAAGCGGTATTCCCGGAACAGCCGTAAGTAGGACACTTCGCTCTTTCATTGCAACCCTTTTGTTCTCGTGATATTGTCAAATTGCAGTCTCGAAGAGACCAGTATTGTTTTAACATATTTTTCTTCAGTCATCAATTAATTATGAATAAAATCGCCATAGGAATTCCCACACTTAACGAAGAAGATACAATTTCGAATACGACGAGAGTAATAGATAGTGGCATGTCCTCTTTTTTTGGTGCAAGTAATTGTTACATTATTAATGCGGATAACAATAGTGCTGATAATACTAAAGTAAATTTTGAAAATACACCAACTTCATGTAAGAAAGTATATATTTCTTCAAATGGTCAACAAAAGGGCAAGGGCCTCAATGTATTAAATTTTATAAAATATTGTTATAAAAATAATATTGAGTATGCGGCTACGATTGATTCTGATATATCTACAATCGAGGCAGATTGGGTGAAGAAGCTTTTCTCTCCGATTACAAAAAATGGGTTTGATTTCGTCACTCCTTTGTACAGACGAAATCGTTTTGAGGGCAGCACAACCAGCCACTTCGCCTTTCCGTTTATTTACACATTTTTTGGCACAAAGATCAGGCAGCCTATCGGTGGTGAGTTTGCGTTTAATCGAGGTTATATTGATTATCTCTTGTCAATGCAATTGCCGGATACGGCAAGAGAGTATGGGATTGATATTTTCTTAACTACTCATGCCGTTGCGAGTAATTTTAAAGTTACGGAAGCATTGTTGGGTAGAAAATTTCATAAGCCAAGTTTTCCTAAAATCATTCCGATGTTTAAGCAAGTATTTTCATCTGCGCTTCAAACATCCTTAAGTTATCCGTTCAATCCGATAGAAGTTAATAATAATGTCGAAGACAGCACAATATGCATAGATGAAAATAACGTTTTTAAGCACAGAGACAAAGTAAAAGAATTGATTGAATACTCTAAGGATCAATTGCACAAAAACCAGTCTTTATACAAAAATCTAGGACTTGAAGATTATTCTAAATTGTTTGCGAGAAACAAATCTGAAAAATTTATTTCTCTTAACGATTGGAGCGAGATATTGAGCGATTTCTTCTCTATATTCATAAAGGCAGAAGAGAGTGACCCTTCATTGTTACCCGATCTCATCTCGCCTTTATTTTTTCTCCGTACGATTTCCTTCTGGTTTGAGATAGAAGATGACTCGCCTTTGGTAATTGAAAAAAAACTAGATGACCAGGCGAAATTAATTAGGTCAATGACTTTGAAAAAGGTGAGTTCTAAATAATATCTAAAAATGTACTTAATAAAATTCTGCTTCGCATGAGCAGTTTTTTGGTGTCTTCTCCCGCCAGTCTTCCCATCTTATAGAACAAATAGCCTGTTCGCCTCAAGGTCGTTCAGCTCAGAGGGTGCTCCACCTTGACCCGTCCAGGCTGTTTGTTCTGCGCTCTGTGGGAAGGCGGGAGGTCGACCTGCTTGATTGTTAAATTAAAAAGGAGGTAGATATGGGACCGGTTATAGAACGAACTCAACAAGCGATATTAAATGATCAGTTTAGGGAAAGTGGCAAAGGGGTGGTATTAACGGGCGGTGTTCAAAGTGTTAAGGACTTGTCCGGGTTGCTTCAAGCAATTAAGGACTTCGATGATTTCAATGCTGACAATGATCCGTGGATGGAGCATGACTTTGGAAGGCTGAATTGGAACGGTGACAAGGTCTTCTGGAAGATTGATTACTTCAACGAGGATTATACGGTGTGGGAGGATCCGCTACTAGGCAGTTGCCATAGAGTTATAACTGTGATGTTAGCAGAGGAGTACTGAACAAAGAGCCCTCGGAGTTTCGACCACTTCGGGGGCTTTTTTTAGTGCGAGATCATGGAAATTGGGTAATAGGGTTATTTATTAACTTTTACCAGATAATTTGTTACCGTCTCAGAAAGATATTTTTTAACCGATTCAAAACTAATGTCGCCTTCATGCTTAAAAAGAATTGGTTCTTCCTGAATATCATCAAAATACACCAAACTTTTTAGAATTAGATTGATGTCAATTGTCGGAAACTTTTCTTTTGTTAATTTGGAAAGCTCTTCAATACTTATTTTATGAAGAATAAAATACAAATCGACATAATCCTTAAGAACGGATCGGCTTGTAATTGCTGATAATTTCATAGCTCCAATGTCGTTTAGGGAAGCCATTTTGAAATTATCTTCATCTAAAAGCGGGTTAATAAGTTTGTAAGGATAAGAGAAGAAACTAATTTTGATAGTATCATTGATAACAAATGTCAGAGTATCCTTTTCTTGCTGAATTTTTGCAACTTTATGATGTCGAAAAATTTGCTCGACTTCTTGGGTTAAGTTTTCAGTTGAGAAAGATTTTTCGGAAAAAAAATCAAAATCAATACTGTCTCGATGCCCCAACTGCAATGCTAAAGCAGTGCCGCCGGCAAGATAAAAATCATCTTTAAAACCTTTAAAGAGTGGTAGAATATCTACGCGATTCTGGTCTAAGATATCCCAATAAAATTGTTTATCCATGGAGTACTCTTTCCAACTTAGAGATTGGTTTGATATTTAAATAAAGTGACCATAGAGCCAGGGATTTTTTGTTCCATTGGCCAGTAGGAATCTGTTCAGCTGTTTTCCGTATCTCGTCTAGGCGATATGTTTCAAATAACCATTCTGTGGCATTTTCGCTGCCATAATTTAAAACTTGGGCAATAATTAATTTTTTGTGTAAATTCAAATCGATCTTATTTATATTATAAGACCAGAGAACATTTTCAACAGATTTTGGAAACTTTTTTTTGATTTGCATGCTTAAAACTTATTTCCCTAACAGATATATTATAGCATATTTGGGGTAATTTATACAGGGGAAAAATATCATCACTCCCAAATCTCAGCGCTGATTCCATGTTCTCGAATATCATCATTGGTTGCAAACCAAGCTTCAAATTCTTCGGGATTTTGATAATCGTCTCGTATCCATCGCATAGATCTTTTAGCATATATCATCAAAGCTAAAGTTTGACAGCTGAATAGAATAGTCGGAAATGTTTGTTTGGTATTTTCTTCCCACTCGTTGGTATAAAATAGTTCAATGTAGTTTTTCATTTTCTTTTTGATCATGTATTTGGGCTGTGCAGAATCCAAAATAACTAATACGAATTGCTTAAATTCTGATTTAGTCTGTTTAGTAAAAATCAGCTGCGGACTCAAATCTTCCATAAATTTATATAAAGAATTTGAGGTGACATCCGCAGCGGTTACAAACTCGTAACGAGCCTGTCTTTTTTTATTTTTCTCAATTAAATGCAAACCACTATTAGCAATCAATAGCTGTTCGGCGATAAAATTTTCTGTTCTTTTATTATCGCGATAGAGCTTTTTGAGATATGAGCTATTATCTTGGTCCAGCAATTTAAAATATCGGATTGCATTTATTCCGGCATAGTAGATTGTTGGTGACATTGAGATTGCTACAGAGTTTGAATAGATTTTTTTTAAATACTCTTTTTCGTTTAAGTCTTTTAGCCATGAGTTTATTCTTCTGTGATCTTTGTGGTTTAGGAATGCTTGAATTTGGATCCTGTTTAAGAAGCGGTACTTATATATTAGATTGAGTATCTCTATTTGTTTGTTGGTAATTTTGGGTAGTGTCATTTTTTTGAGTTGTTGTAATTACATTATTATTTACCGAACCTACCTAACCTATATTATGTAAGGGTTAGTGCGACAAATATTTGTGATTTAGCCTTGAATTCATTGATATATTGTCCCAGCAGCTGGGACAATATATTCATAACCTAAACGCTCTTCTTTTTCTTGATATTACTCTCTTTAACTGTCGGAAAATTGATCATTTTTTGTTCGGCCGGTTTTTTCAAACTAGATTTAGCGAAATTAGTTTTTTCGGCCAGTAGCTCATCTAAATATTCCTCAACCTGTCCGCGCGGAGTGGCGTATTTCTCTCTGGAGTATGCCAAGACGGCCTTTTTCGCCTCATCACTGCCTTTGATATCCAGAGGAACTGTAATACCGGAGAAGGCGTTCTCACTGGCTTCATTGCTGACCTTCATATAGAAGTGGTACGAAGCCAAGTTCACAATATCACTCGGTTCGACTTCCGGCTCCATATAAGGCAAGATAAATTTTTCATCGTCCGGACTGGCTTTGAGACAAATTATGGTATTGGCGTTGCCGGCGACAACTTTTAATATTTTTTGATCCTCAACTTGGGCGATATTCTGATGCGAGGCAATTAGGCCGATACGGAACTTTCTACCCTCAGAAGTTATCTCGGAAAATCTTGGCGTAGCGAAATTCTGAAACTCATCAACATATAGGAAAAAATCTCGTCTTTTGTTTTCGGAAATCTTGGTCCGCTGGTAGGCAGCCATCCAAATTATCGAAGTTAGGATTGTGCCGAAGAAGAAACTTTGGTCTTCGCCAAGATCGCCTTTGGCTAAATTGACCAAAAGTATCTTGCCCTCATCCATGATTTGGCTGATGCTGATGGTGCTTTTTTCTTGCAGTAGAATATGACGGGACATTTTAGTAGTGATAAATAAACCCAATCTTTGAGTCAGAGGTGCAGTAACGCTTGAAAGTTGCATTTTACCAAGCAAGGCAAACTCTTTATTCCAGAATTGTTTCAAGATCGGATCTTTAAGGGATAGGGCAGTTTTCTTTTGGAAGCTTTTATCGGTTAATAGTTTCTGCAGTGTATAGAGGCTGGGGTTTTCAGTTTGCAGAGCGGTTAGCGTGGCATTTCGCAGTATATGCTCCATTCTCGGTCCCCAATACTCTTTGGCTGTGATCTTGGAGAAAACCCCTATAACCGAACTGGTGATCCACTCCTCTTCGTCTTCCTTGTCTTGAAACTTAACTCCGGGTGAAAGAATATTAAGTCCTATCGGCCAAGCTCTATCTGACGGATCAAAAACTACCACATCCTTTATCCGGTTTTCAGGAACCAGTTCTAGAAGTTCATGAAACATATCACCGTGCGGATCAAATACCGCTAAACCTTTGCCGTTAACCATGTCCTGATAAATGGCACTTTTAAGCAGAGTTGTCTTGCCGGTGCCGGTCTTGCCGATAATGTAGGTATGTTTTCGTCTTTGCTCTAAAGTCGTGCCAATGGCTGTTTTATTTCCGGCATAATCATTGACGCCAAATATTAAATCCAAATCAGGATTCTCTTTTTTGAAAGAAAGTGGAACCGGCAACTCTCGGCTACGAACACGAGACAAATCTTCACTATGAACATCGGTATTAAAAGGAAAATGATATAGCGCACCAATTTCCGAAGAAGACAAGACTAGCGATCCGCCTACTCGATTTATGAGTTTCCACAATTTAATTCGTTGAGAGATAGTTCCAAAGTAATTTCGTTTAACAGCAAGAGTTTGCCCACAAGCATGGCGATAACTCATAAAAGACGATCGCAAACCTTTTTCGCGCTCACTCATCTGATCCTTACTTACTATAAGAAGAGTTCGGATACTTGCCTCAAACAGCGGAGAGCTAAGTTTTGTTTTAGACAATTCAGAGAGCTCTATGTCAGCCGGCGATGGCTCAAGTTTTGTATGAGTAATTGGAAATTTGGCTTCATTACCGGAAACAAATTCAGCCAGAAATAGAATTGGGACCATGATCACTTGAGTAACAAATTCCAATACTTGAACAAATACTTTTGCCGTTCTTTGAGCTTGAGTGTTTTGTGACCAATTAATATATTTATTACGGTGTAATACTTTTCTTAATCTACCGGTTTCATGTTTCAAACCATTTTTACTTGAATGAATTAATGGTTTTAGAACAACTTGAATCGCTAAAAGCTCGCCGTTTTTCAGCCGTGACATATTTGAGGTTAGATAGGCCAAAGGATCATGCTTGTTGAGATCACTCTGTTCACTCAGTGGCAAACAGGAATGTTTTTGCTGTGCAAACTCCAAGACCTTTACATTGTTAGAAATTGTTTGAGGTATATACTCTCTAGAATGTTTGATCTTCAAGTCAGGCGAATATGCTCGCAGAGTTTTTTCGAAAGTTGATGCATAAGATTTTGGAGTGCGGATAATAAACTGGATGCCAGTTTCTTTTCTAGAAACAATTTCGAACGATGCGGAGATCTGCCTAAATGTTAATCTGTCTCGCCATGATCTTTGTTCAAGCAAACCCATAATCAAATTAAACAATTGAGTATTGGAAACTGTCTGTATTTTGGTATTAACTGGTGGGGTAATTTCTAAGAAAGTATAGGGCTCCTTTAGATGGCGAATAAATCGGATCAGACTGAAAACTATTACAAAAAATAGCCATAAGGCTATTAAGTAGAGGGCGATAATGGCAAGGCGATTGTAGAGGTCAACCATCTGAGGAGACCAAAATATACGGCTGATATTTTGGAAGAGGGATAAATTGGAGATACTAAAATTCATATGCTCCTGACCCGTCTCCTTATTCTCATTGCTATTATATTATCTTTTATGGTTTAGCATATTGCAAGCATAAATGTAAAGGATTGAGCTAATGATCCCTCCAGGTATTTTAAAGCCATGGGGTTTCTTGGTATAGTTAAATAAATTAGGGGTGCAATGAAGATAATGAAGATGTATACTTAAGATAATCGTTTCAGAGATCAGGTTTTGTGTGTAGGAGGAGGGATTATTAAACGTAATTGCAGAGAGTTATTCCTGGCTCGAGTTCGAAGTTGCGAACTCGAGAGAGAGAGAGAGAGAGAGAGAGAGTTAGGGAACCCTCGGGTTTTTGTTTGCCAAATAAATCGAAGCACTCATTTGGAGTGTCTTTTTTGTGATATCCACAATGAAAAATTTTAAGATTTCGAAAAATTCGAC
>Ga0172381_10007593_pt1 | contig 10699 bp, 8 predicted proteins | sample Leawel6488metaG_FD_119754 | JGI IMG/M metagenome (GOLD analysis project Ga0172381, IMG submission 119754) | Leachate microbial communities from a municipal landfill in Southern Ontario, Canada - Leachate well 64-88 metaG | ecosystem: Engineered > Solid waste > Landfill > Unclassified | place... | reverse complement strand
TCGCAATAATTCTATTAGAAATAAATAAAAATGCTAAAGGATGAAAAAGTGAAATAGCACCTGTTATTATAAATATTACTCCAATCCAAAAAAAATAGGACGGTGCATAGAACTTTGCATAGTGCATCAGGCGAAACATAATTGCAATCGCTATAACTATGCAAATTAAACCGGGAAGTAAAAGCAGAAAATTCATGTTAATACATTATTATAGTTATCATATTATCATTCACTTAGGTTGTTATTTCATTTTTTTTACTATTGGGCACACACGCTTTGCCTGTAAAACCAAGTGCCAATAAAACCTTTGCGGAACGTAAACTCCTATCAGCATTGGTTTTACAGGCTTGTTATGCCGCGTTAATTTTATATTGTTTTATGGCTTTGAATTCCTTTGCTTTCTTTGACATTTCTTCTTCGACATCATAATCATCCTGAAGTCCTAACCAGAATTTCACTGAATTTCCAAAATAGTTACTTAGTCGGATAGCAGTATCAGCAGTGATTCTCCTGTTCCCTTTTATGATCTCGCTGATTCTTGTTTGTGGTATTCCGATATCCATTGATAAACGATATGCAGTGAGGCCCATCGGGGAAAGAAATTCTTCCTGTAGAATTTCACCTGGATGTATGTTTCTTAACTTGTACATGGTTTTGTGGTTTAATGATAATCTATTATTTCAACGTTGTATGAATGCCCGTCTATCCATTTAAATTTGATCCTCCATTGATCATTTACTCTGATACTATAGAATTCGTCAAATTCCCCTTTTAACTTTTCCAGCCTATTTGAGAGAGGGATCATCAGATCCTTTAGATCAGTCGAGTTGTTCAGCATTCTTAGCTTCCTTCTTGCTATCTCCTGTATGGTGTTAGGAAGTTTTGTCGACCTAGAACCTTTCCAGATTTTTTCTGTTTCTTTTGAACTAAAGGATTGGATCATACGAACGCATTACGATACTAACGTCAAAGGTAAGCATTTTTTATAAAAAGTCAAGTTTTATTTTTATGCGGCATAACGGATGGGTATATGAAACGTTTGGCATTTCAAGGCGATTCCCTATCAAACCGTTGCGATGTTTATTAAATGTACCGCACTTAAAATCAGCACTATCCGCCAAATGTTTTATATACCGTGTTAGCGGTTGTTTTTTTCTTCAAGTTTTAGTTTTTCTATCATCTTTTCCAATTCTTGCACTTTGTCTTTTTGGCTTCGATTATTAAATTGTCGTTTTAGTAACAAATATTCTTTGTTAAGTCTTTCATTAATTAGTGTTTTTGAATTGTCGCAAATTGGTTCTTCATCACTCGACAAAATAGATAAAAGTGAATACAAGCTATCGTAATTGTTAATGAGTTCTTGTTCGTAGTATTCTTTTACATCTGAAAATATTTGATTTGCAACTAAAAATAATAAATGCAAAGGCATTTGGTAATATTCTGAGTTGTCAGTTTGAGAATATCTGTCCTGTATTAAAATATGATTCAGTACTTCTTTGAAAAAATTTTCTTTCTCAATATTTTCTTTGAATGCAGATTCATTTTCAAACAGCAATGCAATTCCAGAATAAATGAAAGATTCTTTTACTAATGGTGAAAAATCTTTTGATGGATTCCAACCTTGATGAATGGTTTTAAATTTATTGATTAGTTCATTTGCTGTTTGAATAGGTTTAGCTTGTTGGCTTATTACAAAGCCTAACCCTTTTAAAGCAGACCAATATGGCTCTACATAAGTTCTATCCCAAAAGAATTTGTCAGAAAAAATATAATTTGTCATTGCATCAAGCAAAGTTGAAGCAAATTTTTTGTCTTCTTTGTCTTTGATAACTTCCACATAAAAATTGAACTTTTGCAAATTGAAAGATTGCATTTCTGAACTCAAAAGCTCAACAGATTTTTCTTTGTATATTTTAGTCAATAATTTTATTTCATCATTGTAAATATCGTTTGGCTTATATTGACGGTTATTTGTTCTTGGCTTGTAACTAAAAATCCAATCTTCTATCTCTGAGTTTGATAACTTTTTCTTCAAAGATTGAAATATGTTTTTGTAGTTCTTCTCCCTTTCTTTAAGCCATTCTTTTTGTTGCTCAATTCCTTTTTTAAAAAACTGTTCGTTTCTTTCATTTTTTCTTTCAGAATCTTCATAAAAAGAAAAACGTTCAGTTAGCTTATTTGATGTTTCAAAATAATTGCGTGCTACGATGAACAAAAGAACTTTTAAGTCAGATTTTACAACTGTTTTTTTATCTGTTAACTTTGAAACTAATTGTAAATACACTTGTGGTTTGAAATTGAACAAAGAAATAAATACGCAATCTTGAATTATAGGAAGTTTTAGATTATCCCAAAATTCAATCCAAAGAGAAATGTCCTTTTTAATCAACACTGAAGATATAAAGCTATACTCGTGGCTTAATGTCATATAATCCGAATGGCGTGTTGCTTCTTGAACAAAATTCCAAATATTTTCTTTTGGTAGTTTTTGTATAGAACTCACATAGCCGTTTAAAAAATCTTTGTCATACGTTCTAATAGAATCGAGCAATTTATCTGGGCTAATATCTACGTTTACCCATTCTTCTTTTTTGTTTAAAACCCATTCTGTTGGAATGTTTTCAATTAAGTCAACATAAAAACCGTGAAGCATCTCTGTCTTATCTAACAACAATTTTAATATCTCTAAAGAACTAAAACGTGAATCTTGGACAATGTTCAGAGCTAATTTTTTCTCTAACCACGAATGAATATAATCTTGAATAACGTGTGTTTCATTATTGTATCCGTCTTTTTTGAAAATTCTTCTTACAAATTTATTGAACACAAATTCTGATAAACTTCTTTCTGAATGATATTTATACGAAGTATAAAGCGGGTTGTCTGCTAAAATATTCTTTAATTCTTCGTCTATATTAGGCGGAACAATTTCTGTAATTTCTACATTTTTGTTTTCTTTAATTGAATTGTTTAGTAAGTCTGCAACATTACTAATGAATTGCTTTATAGATTCATTCAGCGTTGAAATTCCTTCTAAAAATTCAACGAATTTTCGTTCAGGATATATTCGTTCAAGAACGTAGAAATCGTATTTATAAAAAATGTCTTTATTCATTATGTGTGTAAATAGGCTAAGGGCATTTCGTGTTGTGTAGAATTGTCCCAATAATATTTGAAAATAGATTTGATGAAATCCTTAGTCTCATTATTGGATACCTTAAATATTCCTGTTGATAGCTCTGGTTGAATATGGTATCCAACAGAACTTCCTACAAGAAAAACATTAGTTCCGTCAATTATTAAAAATCTATCGTGAAAAAAACGACTACCTTGATTATGTTTATCATCGTTATTTATCAACCGCATTCCAAACCTACAATCCTTGTTTAAAGGAATAACAGCTTTTAGAGCATCCTTAACATCATTAAGATAGTTTCTCTTGTTTTGTAACGATGTGTAAACCAATATTTTTATAGTAATATCATTTCTGATATTTGCAAAAATATTTTGATCTGTATTTCGCGGATACACATTAAAATAAGGATCCCAAATAATTATTTCATTAGTTGCAGAATCAACTAATTCTTGATATAACAGAGGATTATCATTTGGATAAGAACCTTTGTGGTAAAACCAATATTCGTCTTGCCCACATTCGTGCATTCTAAGCGTAGTGTTTTCAGAATTTGTCAAAAAGATATTAGCCATTCTCTTTCTCGTTAGCGAAGTCCGTAATATTTTGAGAAAACTCATCTGAATTATACCATTTTTCAATCTCTTTGATTATAAGTTTTCCTGAAGAATCGGGAACTTTTGCAATGCAAGTTGCTCTGTTTCCAAATTCATTAAATGAACTTCCAATGAACCAAACGTTTTTATCAGTAACAATAAATCTGTCGTGAAGAATACTATTGCCTCTGAGAATACGAACTTCAATTTTCCCAAATTGTTTGTTGTTGTATTCGTTTATTACGGTTGCTATTTTTTTAGCTTCTTCTTTTGAAACAGCTCCTTTGCTGTTAAGTATGTTTATTTTAACCCCTGAATTTTTAATATGAAATGCAAATTCAATAATGTCCATACTACTAAAATATGGGTCGCATAAATAACAAGTATCATTAGCGTTGTTTATAATTTCTCTAATAATAGATTTTGCATTTGTTTTAAGTTTATTTTTTTCAGTTTCATCTTTTGCTCCCGAATAAAAAATAAATTCTTTACGTTCTGCAAGTTCTATATGTTGTTTTTCTTTGTCTGCATTTTTGAAATAATATTCAGGATTGAAATCTTTAGTTTTACCAATAACAGACGGTCTTTCTTTAGAAAACTTTTCTACGACAAATTCTTTATTGCCGTTATCAGTTTCTATTTTGACGTGAAAATCTGCTTGTTTTATAGACATTCCAAATTGAATGCTTCGTAGAAAAGTCGCAGGCTCGTGAATAGCAATCAATTCATCGTCTTGATTGTAAATTCTTAGTTCAAATAGATGTGGTTCGTGAGGAAGTTCTATAAGGTCTGCTTGCTTTGTTATTTCAAAAGTTTTGTCTAATGCTATTGCATCTCCGTGCTTATCTATAATTCTGAATTTTAGAGGCTCAAGATTATTTTTGCGTGTTAGTATTTTATAAAACACACCAATTGGGTCAGAGGAAAGAGACATTTCTACTTCCCTAAAATATGGATTTGGTGCAGACAGATAAATGTTACCAATGTGTTCACGTTTTTGTAAAATGTCAAAACCTAACCACTCCATAGTTAGCTCTTGCATTGCTAACATTTCCTTTGTTACAGTTGCTGCAATAAATTTATTGTCGGTTTTTCGCTCGTTGTCAATTTGACACCAAACCAATAAACCTGACTTTCTTTTTGGAAGAATTGAAGCAACGCCTTTGTCTGTATAGATATTTGAAGCGAAAACTAAAGGATAATTTCCCGACGGTTCTTTCACAAAAGAAGTGTTGACAAAAGATATTTCTTGTCCGTCAATGACAAAGTTTTCAAATGGCTTGTCAAATGTCTTTAAAGCATCTTGAATAGAGCATATTTCGTCAATGGAAAGGTAAAACGAATATTCGTCTAATTTGGATTGTTTAGTTCTAATACAACCTTTTTCCCATTTGTCATTTGGAATATTATAAAAATATTCATCTTCTGTTTGCAGTTCAATTACTGAAAATAAATGATACCATTTTTTTGTCAACTTGTCTTGAGCTAAAAGAGAAGTCCTAATGGCTTTGGTATATTTTTTTAAAAGTTTTTCTATCATTTAATGTTTCGTATTGCGCAGTGTCTCTTAAAATACCCGCTAACAACTCGCTAAACGATCAATAGCGGTTTCATTGTCATTATCAATGATACACGAGCATTTTCAACTTATTATCTCACCCTTTTTCGGGATTGGTTAGCCAAATCCAGAGGTGCCCCCATCAAAGCGCCCTTAACTTTCCCCTACTAAATTACAAACTTTTTATAGATTCAAAAACAATCCGAAAAAAAAGAATCCGGCCACCTCATCCCCTGACCCTTCTCCTCAAGGAGAAGGGAGAATCCCGCACCAGTTCATTCGTCCTAATTTATTTTTCTTTCATCATTACACGGTCGTAAACTGCTGATGAAAGTATTTGATATAATGAGTGTAAAATTTTCACGTCAATACCAAATGAACGTAAAACTACTTCGTCAAAATTAGTTCTGTCTTGTTTTTTTAGTTCAACAAATATTGTTTCTATTTCTCTTCCTTTTAATGGTTGAAATGCTTTTTTAATTTCTTCCTTTGCTTTGTCTGTCAAGCAATTTGGGTTTAAAACTCGAAGTGTTTTAAAGTAATTTGCATTTAGGTCTAATGCTCCCAAATTCCTTGATGTCCCTCGCATTTCAATGCTTAAAAATGTTACAACCGAATTAAGTAAAGCTGTAATAAGTTCAATATCGTTGTCTTCATTAACAGTTATTGCAACAAGTCGTTGATCAATTGTAAATGAGTCTTTTTCGTAACTAAAAAAGAATCTTTCAAATGGATTTATTGCAGTTACTATACTTGCCTGTTTAGGTCGCAATGAATACCAAAAAGGGGTGTGTCCTTTGCAAGCCTCTTGTATAGTCTGTGTTCCATTTTTATTTTTTGCATTCTTGAATTTCTGAATCCAATTATATGCTCCTTTATACTTCTCTTTCAATCTGTCTAACGGCAATTTGCAAACAAAAAGATAGTTTTCATAATTTCCATCAAACTCAAGTTTTTTCAACTCGGTTGGGCTTTTTACATAAGGGACTAAAAACTTTTTTTCAATTCCGCTGTCCGAAACTTCATCTGAAGGGATTACAAACATTTCATTCCAGCCTGTTCTTTCTCCCCTGAAAGCATCGATTACATCAGGGTAAAGCACAGTTAATTGACTATCAAACTTTTCAAATAATTGTGACGAAATAAAAAAAGTATCCCAATTGTCCTCTGCTAAAATTGATTTTGCAAGATTGTCTTTTGAAACTATACTTACACTTACTAATCCGTCAATTCTGTGATAAAGATCATCAAATAATGAATCTACTTTCCAGTTTTTATTTTTTGAATCTGAACACAAATCTATATCAGAATAAAATTCCTCAATTTGCTTTAATTGAGTTGAAATATTTTCCTGTTCAAAATATTCTTCAAGTTTGAAATTTATTGTTACAAATTTTGTAGGCTCATCGTTAATTGAATATTGGAATACTGAAAATATTGTAGATACTTTTGAATCAGAAAACCAATGTTCTGCGTTACTTCTAACTACATATTTTGTATGGAAATTATCAAGTAAAAACTTTTTGAATTGAAAGCCATACTCTTTACCAAGCCAAGCGTTTGAAGTAATTGCAGATAAATGTCCGTTTGGTTTTAAAAAATGGATTGAGTTATAAATGCAGTATGTAAAATAATCTGACCTTTCGTTTATTTTAAAAATATTGTCTTTGAGAAATGCTTTTTGTTTTGCTTCAAATTTTTCTCTAAAAAATGATGTCAAGATCTCATTTGGAATATCTTCTTGTTGAATGAATGGAAAGTTGCTGGCAACAGCATCAAACAAAGGAATTGGCTGTTGTATTTGCTTTGTATAATCTTTTGGATCAGGAAATACAATTTGCTTTCCTGTTTCTAAATTGAAATAATCATCTCTAATTACTCTTGGAAAATTATCGGTTTGATTTACTCTTTGTTTGTAAAGATTAATTACTGAAAGTATCGCGGGAAAATGTGAAATATCATTACCCCAAATTTGGTTTAGAAGTTTGGAATGGTCTGTGTTTCCGTAATAATTTAGGATTTGATAAAATGAATTTAAAAATGTTCCTGTTCCAGATGTAGGGTCAAATAATAAGTCATTTGATGTTTCGATTGCGGGAAATGAAACAAGGTTTGCAAGTGTTTCGGATGTAAAATATTGTCCAAATTTTTGTTTCTCCTCTTTGGGAACTAAATTTTCAAGGATATTTCCTATTACATCAGTTGGCAAAATTTTAAAGTCAAACGCTGTTATCGCTTTGAATAAAGCAAATAAGGCTTCATTTACATTTAAACTAAAATTTATCTTATCAGTAAAGTAAGGTTGAAATACGGCTTGATAATCTATTCTGCTTGCTTCATCAAAATAATTATCTAAAGTTTCCTTTACATTTTTTGATGTTTTCAAGTCCATCTTTTTAAGATTGCCTGAAAGATTTTCTGATAGCGTTAAATAGAATATTATTTTACCAATAAGGTTGTAAAAAATAAACTTGGCTAATACTTCTTCTTCAATTATTGTTTCTGCTTTTCGTGAAGAAGATGCAAGAATTTTGAGAGTGGAACTCTCATAAATTTTCCATTGATTAAATTCCTTACGAAAAGGCGCATTAGCCCCTTTCAGTTTTTCAATTTCGTTTTGAAATTGAGGTAAAATAATTTCTGATGCTTGTTTGACCGCCTCAATAAAACTACCAGAAATATTTATTGCTTGCTTTAATTGTCTGTTTAAGAATAGTAATTCTAAGTCGTGAAGTATTTCTTTTAATCGTGTTCTTAGTGATGATTCATTGCGCTTGTATTTAGCAGGGTCTGCTAAATCATCTCTTGAACTTATACCTTTTTCTTTTGGATATTCTTTGAGTTTGGATAGGTTGTCAATTGTGTAAACATCATTTTCAATTTTCCATATTATAGCTTCTGAACCGTTCCAAGTAACAAAAGAATCGGATTTTAACCGCTCTGCTTTTTCAAGTGCATTCATAAGCATATCATTGTCATCAACAGTGGTGTCAGGAAATTTCAACTCCCAACCATTGAAGATAATCCCTGAAATTTTGTCTGTAAAAAGTAGCACATCGGGGAACTTTGTTTTCCCTGAGTCAAGTTTTATTCCTGCATCGTTTGTTGCATCCTGAAAAACTGTTTTCCCTTCTCTGATTTCTTCTTGAATCCAACTAATAAGCTGCCCTGACCATACTCTTTCATTTAACTTCATAATTCAATGTATGATATTCTACAATAGGTTCTTTGAATAATCTCAATGTCGATTCTTCTATTTCTTTTCTTTTTATTTTTTCTTCAATTCTGTCTGTGCAAACTTTGATGTAATCAACTGGTTTAACTTTATGCAACAATATATCTTCGTTTTTCTCAATTCCGATAAAATTTCTGTTTTCCAAAATTGCAGAAAGTAAAAAACTTCCACTTCCGCAAGCATTGTCTAAAACGATGTCGCCATGGTTGGTAAAAGTTTTAATCAAGTATCTCCCTAATTCAATAGGTTTTTGTGTGGAATGGTAAACAGTTCCTTCTGATTCTGCGGTTTTAACATAAACAAAATCGTCAATAGCTTGTTCATCATAAAAGACAATATCATTTGGATAGCGGTCTCCGTTACTCTTTACGTGCCTTGGTTTAAAATCTCCGTAACTTCCAGTGTATTGGTCTTTTCTAATCCCTTTGTCGTACGCTTCTCCATCAGTCATTTGAGGATTGTAAGTTGGTTGATTTTTGTAAAAGACACAAATATCTTCGTGTTTACGAAGGGGTTGTTTTTTTGCATTTAGAAAATTCGTTGATTTAGATTTTATCCAAGTAATTTTATACTTGAATAATTTTTCATTACTCAAAATTAGCTTGGCAGTGAAAATGCCTTGCGAAGTTAAAACTATAGCTCCATTATTTTTGATGATTCTTTCGTATTCAGTCCAAAGTCTTTTTAAATCAATTACAGAATCCCATTTGTTTTGTGTTGTGCCGTATGGCAAATCGCAAAGAATCATATCTACGGACTTGTCAGGAATGGATTGCATTACCTCCAAGCAATCACCTTGAATGACTTTGTTTACAAAGTCGTCTATTTTTCTTTTTTGCTTGTTCCCATTTAATGATAACACAAATCCATTTGCTTGTTCGTTTCCGTTAGTTCCGTATTTTATTTTTTCTTCTGCTATTTGCATAGCCTCCAATGCAAAATCTTCATCTTGCATTTCATAAACGAGTTTGTCACTAAGCCATTGAACAATGATTTCATTCTTCTTAGTTTTGTAATATTTGCAAAGTAAGTCTACCTGCTTTTTTGTTGGTAATCGTCTGCCGTTCTCAATTCGACTCAAAACAGTTTTACTAATCCCTGTTTTTTGCGTTACGTTTTCCAAAAGCAAGTTCCTTTCTTCTCTTATGTTTTTAAATGTTGAACCTATTGTTTGCATATAGTCGAAATATTAAGTTGCCAATTTTTGGCAAATTTAATCATTGTATCTTATCAGACAAAACTTTATTGGATTTCTTTTTAAGCGACTGAAAAAAATGTTCTTTTGCAAGTCGAAGCTTCGGCTCACGTGTCGGGGCTTGCAAATGTGTTATTTATGCGTTGAGTTTTCATCAGTTTATATTTATGTTGTATCGATCTCATTGCATGAACGCTAACGTCTTCACTAACTGCTCTGCAGCAAATCCATTGCCATTATCAATGATACACGAGCATTTTCAATCTATTATCTCAACATTTTTCCGGGATTGGTTAACTAAATCCAGAGGTGCCCCCATCAAAGCGCTCTTTATTCTTCCCTACTAAGTTACAAACTTTTATAGATTCAAAAACAATCCGGTAAAAAAAGAAACCGTCCAAAATGAACGACTTCTTCGCGAACCGTGTAAGCAACAACGGTATTATGGCCAGGGCCTTTCTAAATAAACTCATTTACCCTGTTCATCCAGCCTTTCTCAAACCGCTTTTGCGTCGGGTCGTTGCGGATGATGTTCCGGAAAGTAACGCCCCGGTTCGTTGCGCCACCGCGGTCATTCGGATCATCCGAAAAACCTCCCTCCAGGGGGAAAAACTTTGCTGCAAAAAGTTCGAAAGAAGACATAGAAATTAAATTAGGAATGAAGAATGAGGAATTAAGAATGAGGAATTAGGAATTAAGGGTTAAAGAAATGGTCAATTGTTGTTTTCCTGCTTTTCTTCGATCCGGCACAGGCGTTGGATAATTTCTTCCAGCGCATTTAAAATATTTTGTTCCATTTTCATGGCATTTGGTTTAAATTGTTTTCGGGCAACAAAAATAAAGGGGCCATAAGGCCCATGCAAGTGTAAATTGATGTATACACCTTGTGTTAAAATAATGATATTCAATGATTAAAGCTGCTGGCGTTCGATGAATTTTTCTGTGTATTTCACACAAATTCTCAATTCTTCGAGTAACTTTT
>Ga0172381_10007592_pt1 | contig 10701 bp, 13 predicted proteins | sample Leawel6488metaG_FD_119754 | JGI IMG/M metagenome (GOLD analysis project Ga0172381, IMG submission 119754) | Leachate microbial communities from a municipal landfill in Southern Ontario, Canada - Leachate well 64-88 metaG | ecosystem: Engineered > Solid waste > Landfill > Unclassified | place... | reverse complement strand
TCAGCGTATATATTAGCTTTTCTTTCCATGGCGGATTCTAAGGTTTCTAAAATTAAAACGCCTGAGCCTTCTCCGGGAATCATACCTTTTCGATTTTTATCAAAAGGCTGACATTTTAAAGGCGCAACTGCCCGAACTTGATTAAAGCCGGTAAAAGAAGAATACGAAAAAGCGTCTGAACCACCAACAACAGCCATGTCAGTTTTTCCTAACTTCATAAGATCAAATCCATAGCCAAGAGCATAGTTTCCGGCAGCACAAGCCGTAGTAAACATCCTGTTAGGCCCTTTGAGTTTTAATTCTTTAGCCACATTGGCTGAAATGTTATTCACCGGGTATTGGACGATTGACCATAAATCTACCGCTTCTCTGCTTTGCTTAGTCCATACAGAATCTATTTCTTCTATTTCCTGTGACTCGCCGCCGGTTGTTCCCAGAAGAACAGAAACTATTTTTTTATTTTTGTCAAAATTTATGCCAGCATCTTTTTGCGCTAATTTAGCTGAAGCAATAGCTAAAAGTGAAGCTCTTCCCATAAGTTTTATTTTCTTCTTATCTACAAAGTCTTGCGGCTTAAAATTCTTGACTTGACCACCAAAATGAGTAGTATGTTCTGAGGTATCAAAAGAATCTATCTCTGATATCCCGGATTTTCCGCTAACAAGAGCCTTCCAGAAATCCTCTTTACCGATTCCTATGGAAGTCACTAAGCCTATGCCTGTAATCACAATTCTTTTTTTCATCTTTTCACCGCAAATACCAATTCTGCCTCTGCCACTTCGACATCACCAACAAAAGCCTTAGCGTTTACAAAACCTCCCGTAGTAAGAAGTTTGGTCTTACGGGCTTCGATCTTTAGCTGGTCACCCGGAACAACGGACTTTTTAAACCCTGCCTTAATCGAGCCTAAATAATAAGTAGGTGTTCTTTCTAACTCGGATTTATAAGCGCTGTGATAAATAAATATCGCGGTTTGTGCCATAGCCTCAATTATCAAGGCTCCTGGCATAACAGGTTTACCAGGGAAATGACCAGGGAAAAACCCTTCGGTATTGCTTACATTCTTAATCGCTACCACTCTTTGGCCCGGCTCAATTTCTACTATTTTATCAATAAGCAAAAACGGATACCGCTGGGGTAATATTTTCTGGATTTCGTTTATGTTTAGTTGTTTCATTTTATTACACGGATACACACAGATTGCATACACGGATTCCCACGGATTGAATATACAGATTAACACAGAATATATTCATCTATATCCATCCATTTTTAATCCTTGTGTGTCTGCATCTCTGTCACGGATAATTTTATCCGTAGATACGGCGCCTCATATCCAGTTTTTCACTACCGAAATTAACCAGAATTCCGATTTTATACTCTGTAGCTTTCAGATAATTATACAACTGTTTTTCAAACGCCTTAGGCATAACTTCCACCGCTTTTATCTCTATAATCACCTTGCCTTCAACTACAAAGTCCGGTTCATACAAACCTATTTGTTTACCTTTGTAGTCAATCTTAACTCTTTTTTTCTCTGCATATTTAATCTTTCGCTTATCAAATTCTTCTCGTAAAGAGTTATGGTAGATTATCTCTTTAAACCCCGGACCTAATATATTATACACTTCGAAAATCGCGCCTCTTATTCTATAGGTCAAATCTTCTTGCTCAAGTTTTCCCACAATATCTATCCGTGTATATCCGTGTTTCTTAAAAATCCGTGTTCATCTGTGTCATACAGGTTTACCTACAATCATACAACTACTAGCGCCGTTAGGGTCAAATGAATTTATCATTACTTTTGATATGCTTTTCTTGCGAGATTCTCCGACTACATAATCTAAATCGCAATCTTCATCTTTCTCGCGGTAATTTGCTATTGCGGGAATACTTTGTTTTTCGAAAGCTCCCAGCGCTGCCAAAACTGACATTGTACCTGAAGCGCTGAAAGTTTCTCCTACGATTGATTTTACTGCTGTAACAGGAACGTTTTCCCCGAAAACCTCTTTTATGGCTTTTGATTCGATTAAATCAGCGTCTTTAGTGGAATTAGCATTAGCGAAAATACAATCGATATCACAAATTTTAATCCCGGCGTCTTCTAAAGCCAATTCCATGGCCCTTTTCATCCCCTCACCTCTCGGGCTGTATTTATAAAATTTGCCCGGATCAAAGCAGGAACCCGTGCCTAATATTTCTCCATAGGTTTTTCTGTCTTGTTTTTTGGCTAAATATTTATCCTGAACAATAAAAATAACCGCTCCTTCAGAAAGTATAATCCCGCTTCTTCGCTTATCAAAAGGACACATCTCTTCAACTGAACCATTTTTTAAGCCGGCAAGATACCCCAGTTTATAAAAACCTAAAAAGGTCTGAATATTTAAATCTCCCAGGCCGCCAGAGATAATAGTATCGGCCCTGTCTAACTCAATAAAATCCCGTGAATAATCCAGGGCATCAAGCCCGGCACACATTCCGGTTGAAACTGTAGTATTAAAACCTTTAATATTGTAGCGAATACCCAAGCGGCTTGCCGGAGAACTACCTACCATGCTGGGGAATATAGAAGGGTTAACGTATCGGGGGCCTTCGGTTAATGATTCCCGGTCAAACCGAGACATGCTATAAAGACTGCCAAAAGTTGTTCCAATTGAGACTCCTGTAGAATGAGTATTTTCCTGAGTAATTTCTAAGCCCGCGTCATCAAGAGCAAGTTTCGCCGCCGACATCAGAATAAGGCTGGCCCGGTCAACATCCATAAGGCCTTTTTCTCCCAATATGACTTTCGGTTCAAAATCAGAAATCTCACCAGCCTTTTTAACCTTAAGGCCTTCAGTATCAAACAAAGCAATATCATGGAATGCAGATTCACCTTTAAACAGTTTTCCCCAGAACTCTTCCTTGCTCTTACCTAAAGGCGAAATCACCCCAATGCCGGTTATTACAGCTTTCTTTTTCATATCTTTTTTACACAGATGATCACAAATTGAATACTACAGATAATCGCAGATTATGAATAAATTAATCTTTTGATACCAACTTTGCTTGTTCCAAAATTAGCCAATAAAACCAACTTGTATTTAGTTCCCTTTACATAAAAATAAACTTGATCCTGCATAGCTCTGGTTATAGCCGGTGAAACCTTGATTTCTAGAATAACTTTATCCTCTATTATAAAATCAGGCCTGTATGCTCCTATTTTTTTACCTTTATATTTTACATCAATGGATTTTTCGTCAACAAATGCTATATTTTTGCTCTTTAATTCTATCGCCAAAGCTTTATGATAAATAATTTCTTTATGGACGTTGCCTAATTCTTTATGCACAACATGCAAACACCCGATTACTCTATAAGTTAAGTCTTTGTAAATATAATCTTTCTTATCAGTGATCATCTGCGGCCTCACATTCCCAATCCCCCGTCAACCCTTAAGACTTGTCCGGTTATATAATCTGACTCATCTCCCGCTAAAAATAAAGCAACTTGAGCCACTTCTTTTACCTCACCGAAACGCCCTAAAGGAATCTGCGGCAGAACATCTTTAACGTAATCTTCCCTCAAGCTCTTTATCATATCGGTTTGTATGAAACCGGGGGCTATGGCATTGACCCTTATATTTAACGGGGCTACTTCCCGGGCCAAGGAACGGGTAAAGGAAATCATCCCGCCTTTTGAGGCGGCATAGTTTGCCTGGCGCGGCAGGCCTAGAATGCCGCTTAAAGAAGATATATTGATAATATTGCCTTTTCTCTGCTTCATTAAAGAAATGATGAAATTTTTGGTTACGTTAAAGGTGCCGTTAAGATTGGTATTGATAACATCCAGCCAGTCACTTTCAGTCATCATCATAAGGGCTTTATCGTTAATAATCCCGGCATTGTTGATAAGCACATCTATTTTTTGAAATTTATCTAAAACTTTCTCAGAAAATTCTCGGCAGGCGTCATATTTTTTCACATCTAACTGTAAGGCTAAAACTTGCGAACCTGAAGTTTCTATTTCCTGTTTCAGGCTCTTGGCAGCCTCTTGACTTGAGTTGTAAGTAAAAACTATATTGGCACCTTCTCTGGCAAAAGCCTCACAGCAGGCTTTGCCAATACCCCGTGAGCCTCCGGTAACGACTATTACCTTATCTTTAAATTTCTTCATAACTTAAATAATCACATTGACTTGCCATTATTTTGTTTTCTCTGCGCATTCAAACCTGTTTAGCCGAAACGGCTCTTTTGAATGTACGCTCCCCAGCTTACGCTAAATTATGTAATATTTTAGCGCAAAAATAGAGCTTTGGGAATATAAAAATCTTTTTGTCTTTTTACCATGGGGGGGAATCCTAATAATTCGGACGGTATATATCAAAAATAAAACGTAGAGCTTTGCAGATAATTTTAGGTAAGTTATTCAATATCAATAGGTTAGAAAAGAAGGAGTTGCAAGAATATCTCCACTAGATATCCAGTAATTTCCGGGCATCGCGCTTACCCAGAGATTTTTTGAAATCTTCAAAATCTATGAATAAAAGTTGAGGATGCTGGTCTTTAAGCTTTTTCAAGTATCCCGCCTGAACTCTCCGCCTGAAACCTACATATTTAAAATATATCCCACAATTTGGACATTGTATGGAATGCAAATCAATGCCAATCTTGTGGCATGCAAAACATTCGCTGGAAAGCTCACCTACGACAATTAGATTTTTTTCGATATCCTGTAAATCCAGCTCTTTCCAGACTCTGATCAGACCGGTCATTATTTGCCTTTCTTCTTAGTTTTAGGTTTGCCGTAAAACTTTTCTACTGCCGATAAAATTTCCTGAGGAGTATCAACCACGACAAACAAATCTAAATCTTTTTTCTCTATAGTCCCTTCCTGCATTAGCTTTGTTTTGAGCCAATTAACGAGCCCCTGCCAGTATTCTTTATGGACCAAGATCACAGGAATCCGGGGCACTCTGTGCGTTTGGACCAACGCTAATGTCTCAAAAAGCTCATCAAGCGTGCCAAAACCGCCGGGAAAGACGATTGAAGCATGGGAATTCTTGGTAAACATAACTTTGCGGACAAAAAAATACCTGAATTCCATAAGATAATTAACATAGGGGTTGGCGTTTTGCTTTTGAGGTATAAGTATATTTAGCCCCACTGATACCCCCCCGGCTTCATCAGCCCCTTTGTTGGAAGCCTCCATTATGCCTCCGCCGGCACCGGTAATAATGCTATAACCTTTTTTGGCTAATAGGCACGCGGCTTCATACGCGCATTTGTAATAGGGGTGTGTTTTAGGAGTGCAGCGTGAACCAAAAAAACAGACTCCGTGCTTTACCCGGGAAAGGCTCTCGAATCCGTCAACAAACTCGCTCATAATTCTGAAGACTCTCCAGGTGTCTGAACTGGCAAAATGCTCATCAAAAGTTGTAGTCAGCTGGCTGGGCCCGGAGACAGGATAAATTATTTTTCTTTTCTTATTTGCCATAATTAACCTCTTCTCCTTCGTTGAATTGTACTTTTTTGATATAACGACATAAAAACTGAAAAACCCAAAAACATAAAAACTAAGAAACTAAAAGCTTTAAAAACAGGAAAAACATAAATAAAATCTATTTTTGCTTACTATCCGATTTTCTTACCTTTGAAGAAAAAGCTTTTAATTGTTTAGATAGGCTCTCTGCCTCCAAAAGATAATTTCTGTATTCCTCCGGATTAATATAAGAGTCACTCAAAGCACAATCTAAGCACGCAACTGCTTCATTCAGAGAAGTTAGCGCATTATTTAAAAACCTGCTAAAATCTATATCAGAGTATCTATCCGAACCCTCAGCAATATTAAGTAAAATGGAATCTAAGGCTCTCCATAATTGAGAAAGCAAACAATACTGTTCTTGCTTGGGAAATTTGCTACTGCTTAAATCTTTTAACTTCCGACGAAATAATTTCGCTTCATTATATACTGGAAACTTCTGAAAGCGAAATATATCACTCATGCTTTATGCTTTTCGTTTTCTTGTTTTTCTGTTTTTTCGTTTTTTGGTTTCTCAGCCTCATACAACTAATTTTTCTGCCAAATCACTAATTACATAAATTTTGTCGCTCTTGCCGGTAAGTGAGAGTAGAATTCCATACACACGAACTACCGCTAAAATTAATGCCAGCAACCCGAACAAAACGCCTATAATTGGTATAAACATAAATGTCAGGCAGATTATATCTCCTATAAATATCACTATCCCCTGGCGGGCATGATATAAAGCAAAGGCATTGTCTTTTTTGAAAATAAAAGTCAGTATCCACAAAAAAAACACATAAGACAATGCCGCAAAAGGTGCACCTTCCTTAATTTCTACCTCAGTGAATTTTTTTTCTTCCATATAACCCTCCTTATCTGTTTAAAACAATTTGCACACCGCACAAACAAGCTGAAGACTCTTTTCAATAATTTGTTGTGAGTACTGTATTAGGTTCTCCTTTAATTTATGGCATTATATCACATCAAAAGAATTACCCAATTGTTGAGCATTAACATCTGCCCCCTTTTCATCTTATTTGGTTTTTAAGACAGTCTTAGCAGTAGCCAAAAATTCCTTTGCTGTTTTGAGCACTGCTTCCGCGCCTTCTTTAGTAAAATTGCCGTGATAATCGGCATCCTCGCGTAAAACCATAGCATCATGAAATTCTGAGGTTATCTCCTCAGACAAGATCCCCGCGTTTACAAAAAGGCTATTTAAAGCAACCAGCAGATAATAATGGCTTTTCTCGCGATAACCCTTTGAGTAAATAAGGGCCCTGGCAGAATGAAACATCGAATAGTAGCCGGTAATAGTAGCATATTTGTATTTTTCGCTCTCAAACCTATTAAACGCCTCGGATAAGTCGTTTTCTGCCTCCAGAAGCTCTTTCTTAACCTGATTTTTCCCTGGCGCAAAGTGTAATATCCGTTTCTTCTCTATGGCCTTTTGGAACTCAATGCTCATCTTTTCTCCTCGTGGAGAACTATCCCGCTGGAAACTTCCTTATAGAATACGGGATTATCCTTCTTTAGTTTAATCAAGTCCTGTGGAGTTGTAACTACGTGCTGAAGCTTTTGCTTAAGAGAGCTCTTATAAACGATATCCTTGACCTTCTTAACATCCCGGGTAAGAACAAACAGATCTATATCGCTTTCTGCGTGATTAGTCCCGCCTGCGGAGCTTCCATAAAGAACTATCTTCAGAGAAATATCTCTTAATTTGTCAGCTAATGGCTTAATGTTGATGAGATTCTGAGTTATTTTTAACTGCCTTATAATTGGATCATCGAGGCTCACATGGTAAAAATACATCCTGCCTCTTCTTTCCCTTTTAACAATGCCTGTCGCTATCAAAGTACGCAACGAATAATTACCGGCTGCTCGACCTATTTTCGTAAGCCTTGAGACTTCCCTATCGTAAAATCTCTTTTCAGGATTAGCCAAAAGGAAACATAAGACTTTTTGGGCACTCGTACTATAAAATACCTCTTTTAGCATAGGTTCCTCAACTTTCTAAAATTTTGGACACAAATCCATTATATTAGCTTTTTCGTATATGTCAATCTGTTTCGTTAAAGCCTCATTCCTTAAGCCGCTTACTTAACAGAAACACAAAACAAAATAAAGATTCGTTACGCAGAAAAAACAATAATTGCGCAGAGATTTAATAGAGACCTTAGAATTTCTAAGAAAATGGTCGCTGTCCCTATTTAATGCTGCCCGTTAACAACCTATAGCCTTTCACAATACTATCACAAACCACTTGCACCATATTTTCAAAATTACCAAAATCAGCCTTGCTCAAAGCCATATAATATTTATACCTATCCTCAACCTGGACAATTGCCGGCGCAAACCCTTTAATTAAAAGCTGGGTTATCATTATCAGCCTGCCTACTCTGCCGTTTCCGTCAAAAAAAGGATGAATGGCTTCAAATTCATAATGGTCGCGGGCAATCTTGCTTATCGCATCCTTACCGTAATTGTTGATATTCTTGATTAACTTACCCATCCTCAAAGGAACTTCCTGGGCGGATGGAAGCGCTTTTTCGGTATTCAGCAAGTTGACATGGCCGGTTCTGTATTTTCCGGGCAATTTATTATTAAAATTATACATTACTGTTCTGTGCAATTGAAAGATATAATTGCTATCAATTTTAAAGCCTGGCCGGATATTTTCTAATAAAAACTGTAGTGCATTTTTATGGTTTATTGCCTCTAATACTTCAAACATCTCCTTGCCCCGTACCTGTTTGCCGTCAAAAGCCCTCTGGGTCTCTTTTACGGTCATCCGGCTTCCCTCAATGGCGTTAGAGTGATAAGTCATCTCTAAAAGAAATTTTTCCCGGATAACCTGATTGCCTTTCAGGATATGCATGGGGCTTTTTAGTTTATTTTGCAATTGCAGCACTATCTCCCTCAAGTCAACATATTCTTTAAAAAGCTGGTCAATATCCTGAGCCTGGGCTGGGTGAGGCTTAACCTCTTTATCCAGCCAGCGATAAACAGTCTTATAATCCACCTCCAAGCGCCGGGCAAGCTCAGAGCGGGAAATACCCGTTTCCAGCAATACTTTTTCCAGCTTTTCCTTATCGCTTAGTTGATATCTTTTCATAATCCGACCAACACCTTTATATTCTATATAGGACATATGTCCTACTATCTTTTACAAGAAAATTGTACCATATGCCATAACAATTTGCAAGGCCAAAATCACCCCAAATAAAAACCTCCGCACCAATAAAAAATTGACGCGGAGATAAAATTACGCTTAAGCCCTAAATTATACTAACTCAATAAATCAGTAACATTTTTACCCCTAATATCTAATATTACAAATTAAATATTCAGCATTAGCAATCTGCCTAAAAATGCTTGGAGCGTTAAAAGACTTTGTGTGTAGACGTAGCTACTTTCGATAAATAGAAGCGAAATTATTGGCTCTTGAATTAATCCTGCGCTATTTAACGCAGATAATCATATAATTGGCTGTTGCAGCCGTGGTTTGGTCATCGCCTACAGTTCGGCAGGGAACAGCTCTGTTGGCATCAGCACTACAGTAAAACCTTTCCTGCATTTTCTCCTGTATAATTTATTATACAACTGTTTATTACAATACACAGATAAGCATAGTCAACCTTTTTTTGGAATTCTTAATTACGATAATCTTATGCTACGGTTACAGTTGACTTTAAGGATATCATAACCACGCTCTTATTACACCTATAAGCGTAACATAGCACGCCTTAACTACCAAAGAAAGGAATTTTTATGGGGATATTAAATAAAACCCCGTACTTCTCAAAAAGTACGGGGTTACAATTAAGCAAATTTTTACAAAATCCTTTTAGAAGTTAACCACTACTCCGCCTCTTACTGAATAGGCAGGATGGTTATTTTCACCGGTAAAGACCTTCCCCGGAAGCAAACAGGCCCCGGAAAGGCTGAATTTAATATCTTCGGTGTAATCATAATTGGCGCTGATATCGATTTCATCACCCAAAAACTTCTTTCCGGCATTCACATAATAAATATTTCCGGCGGCAGGCCCTGCGGCGACTTGTATAATGGAAGAAGTAAAGCCCTTTACGCACCAACCGCGGGCATACCTTACTTTCAAAATTACATCTTCAACCGGAGCCATAGAAGCGGTAAAGCCTATCAATTGACGGTTGCTTTGAGTAAGCAAAATATTCATCAGCTCAGCTGGAGTCTGGTCTTCATACATTGGATCCCAGGCTTCATAGCGGTCGCTGTTGGGTTTATCGCCGGAGAAGAAAGAATAATCAATGCCAACCTTGGCATCATATTTATTGTTGAACCTATATTCACTGATAAACTGACCGGCATAAGCCCGGCGTGACTGATGGCTGGTAGCACTAGCTGCTCTTCTGCCAAACTGATAAGCGCCTTCTGTGCCAAGGGTAAAATTTTCACTCAAATGAAACAGGGTTCTGGCACCCAAAGCATAAACTCTGTCTTTTTTATCTGTCCAGGTGCCGGTAGAATCCGAGTTATCAGTACCGAAGAAATAGCCTTCGGTTACCGCGCCATTACCCATAGCCCAGTCATAGGCTACGTTAACGCCGTATAAATTCTGCTCATCTCGATAGCCGGTATCATTTTCTTTTAAACGGGCGTAAATCACATCAATTGTGTAAGGAGAAAAATCAAGGACTGCCCTGATGGAGTCAAATGACTTTTTCCAGGATAAATCACTTACAATCGAAGGGGTTTCGCCGGCGGCGGTCTGGTTTGTGTCAGGGTCACCTACAATCATAGCGTTTCCGTAACGCAAATTCTGGCGGCCGACAATTAAAGTTAAGGGTTGATAGAAAAACTCTTTTAATTCAATATAACCTAAATCTAAATTTAAAGATTCTTTATCATCATTTGAATCTTCGGCATTCCAAAGCCTTTCATTAAGCAACCTGACAGTCGCGCTTACTCCTTCGGTTAAGTCAGCATCAAATCTTAAGCGGATTTGGGAGAAGACGCCTTGGTGATCAGAGTCATCACCATCGGTAGAAGCACCCATAGTGAAATCTCTAACGAGATATTGTTCTCCAATATCTCCGCTTACTTTAATGTTTTCAACCGCGGCGAAGGCAGCCCCTGTAAAGACAAAAGAAAGGGCTACAATAGCCATTATTAATTTTCTACTCATTCAAATCCTCCTTTAATTAGAGTATCTAT
>Ga0172381_10007590_pt1 | contig 10702 bp, 8 predicted proteins | sample Leawel6488metaG_FD_119754 | JGI IMG/M metagenome (GOLD analysis project Ga0172381, IMG submission 119754) | Leachate microbial communities from a municipal landfill in Southern Ontario, Canada - Leachate well 64-88 metaG | ecosystem: Engineered > Solid waste > Landfill > Unclassified | place... | reverse complement strand
GACAACTCGCTCCGGCTGATCGAGGAGCTTCACAGGATCAATTTCGACCGGAGCGAAATCGAAACAGTGCAGCTTAAAATATTGGGCAAAAAAAGCTGGGAGGTGGAGCAGGTCCTCAGCTACATCTGCGAATCTCTGGTTCCAAGATTAGAAGAGACCACCCAAGAGCTGGACAGTATCCTCAAGGCGGCGAGCGGCGGATATGTTCCGCCCGGCCCCTCCGGAGCGCCCACCAGAGGCATGGCCGACATACTGCCCACAGGCCGCAACTTCTACAGCCTGGACCCCAGAGCCATTCCCACGAGGGCTGCATGGAAGGTGGGCATCTTGCAGGCTCAGTCGCTTCTGGAGCGGTATATCCTGGATGAAGGAAAATATCCTGAGAACATCGGCATAATTCTCTGGAGCACCAACACCATGAGAACCTATGGCGATGAGGTTGCCGAGATACTCTACCTGATGGGAGTTCGCCCTGTTTGGGAGGACCGGAGCGGCAGGATCGATGGGCTGGAACTGATCTCTCTGCAGGAGCTGGGACGGCCACGCATCGATGTTACTGTGCGCATAAGCGGGATTTTCAGGGATTCCTTTCCCAATATTGTCGAGCTGATGGACGAGGCGGTGCAGATGGTAGCAGGCCTCAAAGAATCCCCTGAGGAGAACCATCTGGCTCACCATGTAGATCTCAGGATGAAGGAAAAGATCAAAGAAGGGATTTGTGAAGAGAAGGCCAGAGAAGAGGCAGGCTATCGCATCTTCGGTAGCCGGCCCGGAACTTACGGCGCGGGAGTGAGCGCTGCCGTCGAGTCTAAGAGCTGGAAGGACTGTCACGATCTGGCCGAGGTCTATGTGGTTTGGGGTGGATACGCTTATGGCCGCAAATCCTTTGGAGCTACGGTTTCTGAGGAGTTCAAGAGGCGTTTGGGCAGTCTAGATTTGACCGTTAAAAACGAGGACACGAGAGAGATTGATATGCTGGATGGCGACGACTTCTATTCTTTTCATGGTGGTATGATCGCTGCCGTAAAATCCATCAAGGGAGATCTGCCCAGGTCGTACTGCGGCGACAGCTCCGATCCGGAACGGGTTAAGACACGGAGCACAGTCGAGGAGACAAAACATATCTTCCGTACGCGCATCCTCAATCCCAAGTGGATCGAGAGCATGTTAGCTCACGGCTACAAAGGGGCTGCCGATTTTTCCAGGGCGGTCGACATTTCCTTTGGCTGGGACGCTACCGCCGAGGTTCTGGAAGACTGGATGTACGAGGAGCTAGCAAACAAATACGCCCTGGACAAGGAGATGCAGGAGTGGCTGAAGAACGTGAATCCGCACGCTCTGCAAAACATCACCGAGCGGCTGCTGGAGGCCGTGCAGCGAGGAATGTGGCAGGCATCTGACGAGATGAAGGAAGAGCTTCGCAATGTCTATCTGGAGATCGAGGGCTGGATTGAGGAGGATCAACCTCAAGCAGATTGAAGCTCAGGAAACCGAAGAACCTGATCCGCAAGAGTGCATGGCATTCTGTCGCCGAATTCCGTTGAGACTGATAAAATGCCCATGGAAAAACCCGGCCTTCTGGCCTTATCCATAACCGCGGACTGCAACCTGCGTTGTCGCTACTGCTACGCCTGTGGCGGCGAAAAAAAGACTTCGATGATCTGGCCCAAGGCGCTTCGAGCCATCGATGTGATGGCGGAATGCTTCCAGAGCTTCAAGATCCAGTTCACCGGCGGCGAGCCCCTTCTCAATCTCGATCTCATAGAAAAGGCCGTGGATTACGTGAGTGAGATGGGCTTGCAAGCTCCCTGCCAGGTTCAGACCAATGCCACTCTCATCAATCCAGATGTTGCGGGTAGGCTGAAGAGTCTCAAGATCGGAATAGGCGTGAGCCTGGACGGTCCTCCTTCGGTGAACGACGCTCTTCGACCCTTTTCAGACGGAAGCGGCTCCACAGGATCAGCCATGCGGGGAATTGCCGCCTTGCGAGATGAAGGAATTCGGGTGGGCGCGACCTGCGTTCTTTCCAGGGCCAATGCCGCAACTCTGGCAGGACTTGTGGATGTGCTGAGCTATCTGGGAAATGTGGAAGGAATCGCCATCGATTTCCTGAGGCCGGTGGGCAGAGCCAGCCGATCCATGCAGCCCGACCCCTGCCTGGCCGCAGCAGGCATCGAGACTGCCATTTCGCGTGCTGATCATCTTGCCGGAATGGGCGGACGAAGAATAAATTTCAGGGAGCTGGAGCGGATGCGGTATACTCTGGAGTGCGGCGGAGCGAGGCTCCATCACTGCTTTTTTGACTCATGCCGATCTCTGGTTGTGCTGGCGGATGGCAGCTCTTACGTTTGCCCATCCCTGCTCGATCCGCAGATGATGCTGGGAAATATTGAGGCGTCTGGTTTTGCAGAGGAGCTGCTCTATCGAATGGCAGAAAAGCGCTGCCTGGTGCAAATCCCGCGGGAGTGCAATACCTGCACGGATCGATGGCTGTGCGCAGGGCCCTGTCTGGCGCATTATGTAGCGGGTTTGAATCGGTCCATTGAGTGTGCTGTAAAGAGGGTCTTCATGAGGCATGCCAGAGAAAATGGCCCCAGTGAAGACTTAACTTAATAAATTAAACCATTCAACTTCGTGTTCTATTTATCATGCAATATCGAGGCCAATTCCAAGATTGATTCCCAAAGACATCCTGCCATAAATCCCCCGAATAATTCCAAGAAAAGCCCCAGGATCATTCCGGAGAGGAAGCCCAAAAATATTCCCTGGAGCATTCCTGTGAACAGTCCCAGGAATGTGCCAAGTATCAGCCCGAATGCTGCACCCAAAAATAATAAGAAGGCCATTCTTTTCCTCAAACGTAATAAACATGCTTTTTTAATTTCTTGTGGGCAGGGAAGGTGATAGCACTCGGCCGATGGCATGGTTTGCTCACCCCGGCTTTGAGCTCCAAGGGCATGTTGGTCATTATGGCTCAGCTGCTATCCTCTTGTACTTCTTCCCGGTCTCATCGCACATTTGTTTTATATTTTTACTTCTCAGAATTTCAGCATCTATTCCCGGATGAAAACACGCTATCCATTGACAATGCTTAAAGAGCTTGCAGGCTTCCTTCTCAGGAAACTCCGGATCTTCTTCGCTCTCTTCGGTGCAACCGAGATGGGCAATTACGTTCGATGATTCCAATAAATCCAATCGCATCTTTGCCTTAGTCCCTCTTCTAGGATAGCTGTAAAAGAGGCGTTCAATGGTTTTCTTTAGCATGATTTATTCCACCATATTTGCGACAAGGATGAAAAGAATGATCGAAATGAGTAATGTTCCTGCTTTGCCTGTTCTTCAACCCTATCACCACTAATCAACTTAGGTAGATCATAGTTAAATTCAATTGATTTAAGGTTTTCGGGCTGCAGGGAAAAAATAAGGTAAACTTAAAAATTAGTAATCAATCAAAAAATAAATTAAAAAAAATAATCAAAAGATCCGCCCAAGAACTTGGCATATTGGTTTGGCATTCCCTGCGTCGGAGTGGTGCTGTTTCGTTAAATGCTGATCTTCTTCAAAGTTACCATCCCTCCCACCAGGAACGCCACAAAGAACGCCAGCAATATCCAGAATGACCCCCAGGGCAGGGGCTGATCCAGAGCAGCAGCCCGAAGAAAGAGGCTGGAATGAGTGAGGGGCAGGGCATAAAGAGCATACTTCAATCCCACTGGCACCTGGGAGAGCGAGAAGAATGTTCCTCCGAGAAAGGTCATGGGCATCAGTATCAGGCTTCCGAAGACGGCCATGTCCTCATGTGACCTGGCCAGCAGTGCCGCCAGCACTCCCAGAAAGGCGAAGGTCAGGCAGGTGAGAAGCAGGCCGAGCAAAAATTGCGGCCCGATATGGATATGAGGCGCAATCAGCATGGCCACGATGAGAAACGCCACGGAACTCATGAGGCCCCTCACCACTCCGATCAGGGCCTTTCCCATGAGAAGAGATGTCAGGCTTATGGGGGCCATAAGGCATTCATCGAAACTCTTGAAGTAAAGCCGGTCGACGTTGAGCCTCGTGCCGGCTCCGTTAAAGCTGGTGGTCATAGCGGTGAGGGCAATGATGCCCGGTATTACGAACTCCAGGTAGCTCGTTCCATTGAGATTGATCCCACGGCCCAGGCCCCACCCGAAGGCCACCAGATAAAGAATGGGACTGACCAGGGTAGTGATGAGATATCTGGGTCCGCGGCGCTTCAAGGCCACTAGATCTGCCCACAATATGCTGTAAGCATCTATCAGGTTAATCCCCCCTGGACCTTCTGGCCGGTAAGCTCAATGAATACATCTTCCAGGTTCGATTCCCGCATGACTACACGCTCCGTGCTCGGCAGGGTTTCAATGAACTGGGCGGCCTTTGCCCGGTCGGCGAAATACTTGTACTCGGTTCCGTTTCCGTTTAAATTCATCTCCACGGCGATCATGCCCAGCTTCTGGCGCAGGCTGAGAGGCGAACCTATGGCGATGATCCGGCCGTGATGAAGAACGCCCACCCTCTGGCATAAGGCCTCAGCCTCCTCAATATAGTGCGTAGTCAAAAAGACGGTTGTGCCCTCGGAATTCATCCTGCGGATGAGATCCCAGACCTTGCGGCGGGTCTGAGCGTCCAAACCCACGGTGGGCTCATCCAGAAAGAGAAGCTTCGGCCTGTGTATGAGAGCCCGGGCGATCATGGCCCTCCTCTTCATGCCGCCGGAGACATCATCGATGAGGTAGTCGGCATGATCGGACAGCTCCACATAGTCCAGAAGATCTGCGATCCTCTCTTTTCGTTCCTTCCTGGTGAGATGGTGCAGTCGGGCATGAAGCTGTAGATTCTCGCCGATGGTCAGGTCCCGGTTGAGACTGAGGTGCTGCTGAACTATGCCGAACTCCGACTTAACATGGGCGGGATCTTTTGCCACATCAATGCCGTTGATCCGAACCAGCCCGGAGGATGGCTTGGTAAGGGTAGTTAGAATGCGAATGGTAGTGGTCTTGCCCGCCCCATTTGGCCCTAAAAATCCGAAGAGCTCTCCGTGGCCGATCTCCAGGTCCAGGCAGTCAACCACTTTTTTCCCGGAATAGTCCTTGTTTAGGCCCGATATCTCAATCATTTTGCTCATAAATGCCTCTTGTGATCCAAAAAATATTATGAAAATTTATGTTGTGGCGTATTCATTTATTGTCATGTTATCGAATATAATCCTCTGCTCTCCGTCCACAATGCTATAGAGCGCTTCCGGGCTTAAGCCGGATATGGGGTAGTACTTTCCTGCGCACTTCTCTGCGATCTCATGGCAATAGCCTAGTCGCATGTCCATGAAGGAGCTCTCCACAACCTCGGTATCAATGACGATGGTATGAATCCCGAGATGACGAGCTCTCTCCGAGATCTCCATCAGCTCGTCCTTGATCTTGCCGCCCATTCCCACATTTGCCCTGCCGTCGGATATGAGTACCATCATGAGTTTGGTCTCTTCATCCTTTCTCAATTCGCCCTGCAATAGCTGCATTGCCTTGGAGAGGCCGGCGGATAGAGGCGTCTTGCCTCCTGTGGGAAGCTCTCGCAAACGGCTCAAGGCCAGATCAACGCTGGAGCAGGGCGGAAGGATAAGTTCGGCATCTTTTCCTTTGAAGGCCACCATGCCAATCTTGTCTCTCTTCTGGTAAGAATCCATGAGCAAGGAGAGAACTGCGCCCTTGGCGCTCTCCATCCTCTGATTGGCCCCCATGGAGCCGCTGGCATCCACTACGAAGAGAACTACGGCAGAGGTCTTCCCTACCCTCTCTTTTTCCCGGATATCCTCGCTCTTCACTTGAATGGCATTGGGGCCGAATCTTACCTTCTGGTAGGGAGCTGCCGCTCGAATGGTAGCATCGATGGCGATATCTTTCCCTTCCTGGGGCATCCTCTGGCGCAGGTATCTTCCCCGGTTTCGTAAAGCGAGAGTGTTCATTCTCCGGCCACTGGTCTTGCGGCGGGCAATTCGATCTCGCTTGCGGGGCATGTCAATGGCACGCGTATCGATAGGCGTGCCGATCTCGAAGACCTGCTCCTGGGGCTTAGCAGCCTGGGTTTGATTTGCGTCCTTTTGGTCGTCGGGCTCCTGGGGCGGTTGCTCATTTTTTTTTTGTTGCTGGGGATTTTGATGTTGATGCTTGTGTTCTGGTTGGTTTTGGGACATGGACTTCTCCAGCTTGTCCTTGTTCAGGGTGGGCGGCTCAAAGGGCCTGCTCCTCATCCTGTGGGCCAGGGCCAGCTCCATGGCCTTCTTCACATCCTCCTGGTTGACCTCTATCCTGCCGTCAAAAGCGGCAATGGTCTTGGCGGTCCTTGTGATTACAATCTCAGCTCGGTGCGTCTTTACGCCCAGATCGATGCAAGTTGAGGCAATGGACCTGAGAAGATCGTCGCTCATGACAGCTTTCCGAAGGATCTTACGAGCCTGGGATATCTTCTCCTTTAATTCCGCCTGGCCTTTTTGGCTCATTTCCATAAATGCATCGGGATCGGCATCAAATGCTTCCGCCATCTTGGCGATCTGCATCCTCTGATCCACATCATCGATGCCGACAACGCTCACTTGCAGTCCAAATCGGTCCAGCAGTTGAGGCCGGATCTCTCCCTCCTCCGGGTTCATGGTCCCGACCAATATGAACTTAGAGGGATGAGCTACCGATACTCCCTCGCGCTCCACGATATTGACACCCATTGCAGCCGAGTCCAGTAGCACATCGGCCACATGATCATCGAGGAGATTGACCTCATCTATGTAGAGGATACCGCGATTGCAGGCCGCCAGGATACCCGGTTCCAGGGCCTTGATTCCTTCTTTGATGGCACGCTCAACATTCAAAGAGCCAACTACTCTATCCTCGGTTGCCCCCAAGGGCAGATCGATAACAGGTGTCTTTTTATCTATTCCTTTTATCCGGCTTGCCTGGTTTTTCTCAAAACACAGGTCGCACATATCTTCAGGATTTCCCGGATCGCAATTGAATGGACAGTCTTCCACCACTTGAATATTCTCCAGCAGGTCGGCTAAAGCCCGCACTGCCGTCGATTTAGCAGTGCCCTTGTCGCCTCTGATCAGGACGCCGCCTATGCGAGGATTGATGGCATTTAGAATCAGGGAGAACTTCATGTCGTCCTGCCCAACGATGGCAGTAAATGGTATAGTCTTTCTCTTCAGATGGTGCATTATTATCTCCGTTTTTTAGCTTGTCGTTTTCGTATTTAAGGTTTTACGTTGTATTAAAAAGTACTAATTTTTTGATTATTTTGGTGCTAATTGTATGAATAGTTAATTAAAGTATAATATAAATTTACAATTATCATATCATCGAGAATCGATTGACCCTTCGTGAAACAATGTCATTGGATGAAGAGATGTTTTAGCAAAGGCTATAATCGCGTTCTCTATATCTAGAATACATCATCGGCACATATTAAGCATATAAGTATGGTGTTCTGCAATACTAGATGTAACCTAGTGTTACTATTACCAAAAGACTTATTAATATGCGTATAAGATCTTTGCGCAGTTTTCAAAGACCAAATTTGAGGAATAGGCATGAAAATTATACACGGTTGCATTTTATTTTTCTGCTTTTTCATTCCGTTAGGGCTTGCAGCCGCCTACCAGGCGGTATCAGTTCCTGGGGATGCGAATGGCGACAAAGTGATCTCTGCAGAAGAATTGAAGGTTGCAGAAAAGGATTTTAAGGACAAAAGGATCAACTCGGAAGAGCTTCTTGAGATCAGGCTCATTCATGAGAGCTATCCTAGGAACATCAATGACTCGACTGGTAGCGAGATAACGATCTATAAGCCTATCAAAAGGATCGCTGTATTGACTACGGAGGACTATGAGATACTGCGCACCCTCAAGAGCACAGATAAAATTGTCGCTGCCGGCAAGTATGTTGTGCAGAGCCGGGAGCAGGGCTGCGGAGACCTTTACGCGGATGGCGCTGGCTTTGTCAACATTGGATCTCCAGTATCATCGGTTGACTGGGAGGCCTTGATTAAATCCAGCCCGGATCTTGTCATAACATACATGAGCAGCCCCAAACAGGAAGATCTGGATCAGAATCTCAAGGATACCAATATCACTGTGATCCGCTTGGATTCAGGAAACATATCTCAATATACCGATATCGTCGACAAAATGGGCTATCTTCTCGATCGAAACGATGAGGCAAAAAAATACAATCGGTTCTTTGAAGAGAAGCTCGGTAAATACCTGGATACAGTGTCGGGCCTCTCCACCAGTCAGAAGCCTGCCGTCTATCTGGAGGCTGACTTCGGAGGCGGCCAGACCTATTACACCTGCGGCTCGGGTCATGCCCATAATGCTCTCCTCGTTGCGGCCGGCGGGAACAATATATTCTCAGAATTGCAGGGATTTAAGCAGGTTGATCCAGAATCCGTTGCCATGAAGAATCCGGAAATAATTCTGCGCTACAAATATCTCAAGGACAGTCCGGGAATAGACAAAGATTTGAGCGACACCGCGGCAATTGAGGCTTTAGCAGATGAGGTGCTCGACCGGACTGAATTGAACAAAACTCCTGCAGTGAAAAGCAAGAAGGTCTATGTGTTCACCTGGGACTGCACCAAGGGCGGTGGAAGGTTCTATTTGGGCATGGGCTATTTGGGAAAATGGCTGCAGCCCAAGATATTCCAGAACTACAGTCCCCGCGAGACATACCAGGAATACCTCAAGGAGTTCCAGGGGGCAGATATAGATGTAGTAAATAAGGGTGTCTTTGTCTATCCAGAGGCATGAGCAAGTGTCATCTGTGTATTCCAAGGAAAAACCCGGCACGGATTTGAGAGCAGAGTATCAGAAGTTCATCGGCAAAAAGATGCTCTTTCTCATTTTGCTCATTCTGAGTATAACCATATTGGCAGGCTATGCAGCCACGCAAGGTTCGGCAGACATCGGCGTCGTTGATGTTTACACCACCATCATAGCCAGGTTTTTGCCGGGCCACTTTGAGACCACCTGGTTCTCGGATACAATCGTCTGGGGTCTGCGGCTGCACCGCATTCTTCTGGCTATTGTAGGCGGTATCGGCCTCGCAGTTGCAGGAGCCGTAATGCAGGGCATCCTCAAGAATCCCCTGGCCAGCCCATTCACATTGGGCATAGCTTCTGCAGCGGGCTTTGGTGCTGCCTTAGCTATAGTCATGGGAGCAGGTTTCGTTGGGGGAGAGTACCTCATAATCGGCAACGCCTTCATCTTCACCCTTCTCGCCTCTATGAGCGTTTATGGCCTGGCGAAGTACAAGGGCATCACACCTGAGACAATGGTCCTGGCAGGCATAGCCATCATGTACCTGTTCTCGGCCATGACCTCCTTCCTGCAATACGTAGGGCATGCCGAACAGGTGCAAGAAGTGGTCTTCTGGATGATGGGCTCTTTAGGAAGATCTTCTTGGGATAAGGTTTGGATCGTTACGGGCATTATAGCCGCATGTTTCCCTTATCTTCTCCTCAAGTCCTGGGACATCAATGCCTTAGGAGCTGGGGATGAGACTGCCAAGAGCCTGGGAGTGAACGTGGAGAAGACGCGTGTAATATGCATGGTGCTGGTCTCAATCATCACAGCGAGCGTTATATGCTTCACGGGAACCATCGGCTTCATCGGTCTTGTCGCTCCGCATATTACGCGCATGGTGATCGGGGGGGACCACAGGTTCTTGCTCCCCTCCTCAGCTCTAGTGGGGGGACTGCTGCTATTGGCTGCAGACACCGTGGCGAGAACCATCATGTCACCCGTGATTCTGCCGGTGGGAATAATGACTGCCTTCCTGGGTGTTCCATTCTTCGTTTATCTATTCCTGCGCAGAAAGAAAGTGTTCTGGTGAGCCGCCCCGGGTGGGCGGATCCAAGGGGCTGCCCTTTTTTTTGTAGATCTATATAATGGCAAATTTCTTATTTGATAATACGACTATCATAGATAGTTTTATTAATGATGCTGAAGATTGGATCACCATAAGATAACATATCTGTGCAAACAGAGTACAACCTCGGCAGGAGAGTGAGGAATATTGGTAAAAATCACCATTAAAGATTTGACCTTTAGTTATAGAAGCAATAAAATCCTGAATGATCTTAACGTTGTAGTAAACGATGCAGAGGTACTCAGCCTGGTGGGACCTAACGGATCGGGCAAGACTACGCTCATCAAATGCATAGATAGCATCCTTAAGCCGAAGGGCAGCATTCTGCTCGATGGACGGGAGATTGAGTCTATGTCACAGCAGGAGATTGCAAGGCTGATTGGTTATGTGCCTCAATCCAGTTCAACGCCTTTAGCAACCACTGTGTTTGATACTGTGCTCATGGGCAGAAGGCCGCACATCACATGGAAGGTCTCAGATGCGGATATCGGCAAGGTGGCAGATACTCTGGAGCTTTTAAATCTACAGGATCTATCCATGAGGGACTTTGCTCAACTCTCCGGCGGGCAGAAGCAAAAGGTGCTCATCGCCCGCGCCCTGGCCCAAGAGCCGGCGATCCTGCTCCTGGACGAGCCCACTTCGAATTTGGATATGAAGCATCAGCTCGATGTTATGGAGACTATTAGCTCACTGGTAAAGGAAAAGAGCATCTCGGCGGTGATGGCTATCCACGATCTAAATCTCGCTGCCCGTTTCTCGGATAATCTGGT
>Ga0172381_10007588_pt1 | contig 10703 bp, 14 predicted proteins | sample Leawel6488metaG_FD_119754 | JGI IMG/M metagenome (GOLD analysis project Ga0172381, IMG submission 119754) | Leachate microbial communities from a municipal landfill in Southern Ontario, Canada - Leachate well 64-88 metaG | ecosystem: Engineered > Solid waste > Landfill > Unclassified | place... | reverse complement strand
TTATTCCCGGTTGGGCTGATAAAAACCTATCCGCCAAGATTGTAATTTTTGGAAAAGAAATAGGAATTGTGGCTATTGTTGATAAGGAGGCAATTAATAATATCAATATTAAAAAAACAACCGTTATTGCGGAAATAAATTTTAGCACTTTAACCGATTTAGTAATTAATTCAAGAACAACGAACTTTAAAGAATTAGCTAAGTATCCGGTTGTTGTCCGTGATTTAGCTTTTGTGATAAATGAAAAAATATTATATAATGAAGTAAAGAAAGAACTTATCAAATTTAATCCCTTAATTAAAGAAGTGGAGTTATTTGATGTTTATGTCGGCAATAAGTTAGCTGGTGATGAAAAGAGTTTGGCCTGGCATATTAGTTTTCAATCGGAAGAAAGAACTTTGACGGCCGAAGAAGTAGATTTGATAATTAAGGATTTGATAAAACATTTAGGAGAAAAATTTGAAGCTAGACTCAGAGACTAATTTTTAAAAAGACATAAATTAACTATAAATAATATGTTTTCAACTTCAATCGATGTTTTAAATTTGGTGCTTGCAGTTTGTATCCTGTTTTTAACAATCTTTCTTTGCTGGGCAATTTATTATTTTATTTCCCTGGCCTGCACAATAAAGCATATTAGTAAAAAAGTAGAGATGGGTATTAATAAGGCCGAAGAAGTTGTTGATATGGCGCGCCAGAAATTAAGTAATAGCTCCATGTACTTTACGGTTTTAGGAGAGCTCGCCAAGAAAGCCATGGAATTTGTTCAGACAAAAAAAGAAAATAAAAAAGAAAAGACCAGTAAGAGCAAGAAAAAATAGATAGATAAGGGCGGTAAGGTAAAATATAATTAGAGGCTATAAATAAAAAAAGTCCGATATTACATCGGACTTTTTTAAAAGGGCAGGAAACCCCGCATGGAGGTCAAAGTAAAAAGAAGCTTTCTTTTGTCGTCCTTGGCACTTTGACCGGAGTGCGGGGATGAATGCCTCCGCTCTTAACACGTCCCGTAGGGACGTGTTAAGCTATAGTCATGAGAATCCGAGCCTTAAATCATTCAACCTATCAACATCAATACCATATCGTCTGGGGTACCAAATACCGCCGGAAGTTTTTGAAAGAGTATGTTAAACCCGAGCTTCTGGCCGTCTTTGGGAGTGCAATGAAAAAATATCCCGAGCTCCAGATTATTGCCATTAATACCGATAACGACCATATTCACATTCAGATTGAAATACCGCCTGACATTTCAGTTTCGGCCGCCGTCCAACAATTAAAATCAATGTCTAGCGCTCATCTCAAAAAGAAGTTTAAATTCATTAAAACAATGTATCTCGACGGCGGCATCTGGAGCGTCGGATATTTTTCCTCGACCATTGGATTAAACGAAGAACAAATCAAAAAATATATCGCTTGGCAAGGCCAGAAGGATCTACCGCAAGAAGCTACGCTCGGATTCTAATGAAAACCCGGAAGGAAACCCCGTATGAAAAAAGCTATCCGATTAGGATAGCTTTTTGAGTGCGGGGAGGAGGTCATTTGTGCCTCCAGGGGGAATTGAACCCTCACCTTAAGCTCCGGAAGCTCACGTTCTATCCGTTGAACTATGGAGGCAGGTTTTATTTATGGTTTTTTATTCTTCAATTTTAGCGATGAAAGTTTTTAGTTGTTCGGCGAAATTAGTTTGCATTACCTCTTTAGTAAGCAGAGAAAGCGTTGCCACTGGCTCTAATCCACTAATAGATGACATCTCTAAAAAAGCTTTCTCGTCGCCACTACCACCCATAGTACAGAAAAAGGCTAACTTTTTTAAATCTTTTTTATTATTTTCTAGAAAAGTTCTAACTGGCGTGGAAACAGTCCAGGCCCAAATTGGCGTACCGACTATTATTAAATCATAATCGGCTAAATTTTTCTCAAGCGGTTTTAATTCTGTTAGTTTTTTAGACATTGCCTCTCGGCCGGAGGAAAAATAACCGGATACGCCTGAACGATTTTTAGTGTCGATAATTTCCGCTGTTTCCCAGCCAGTAATCTTGCTGATTTCTTCCGCCACCTTTTTAGTGGTGTTGGTGCGGGAATAATAAATGATTAGATTTTTCATATTTTTTTTAAATAAATGTTTAAAACTTCAATGGCTTTTTTAAAAGCTTTTCCTCGATGATTAATATTGATTAAATCCTTGGGATTGAATTCAGCATTAGTTTTTTGATAATCAAAATCTTTAGCGAGAATTATTGGGGCATAGCCGAAACTTTTATCGCCCTTCGGTTCTAAGGCAACTCGTGCATCCCAGATTCCCTCAACAGTATCAACAAATTTTGTTTTTGGATCGTAAATAGCGGCAGTGCAATTATAATGGCAGTCCCTTTGTTCAAAAGGGGTATCTTTCATTTCCTCTAAAACTTTTAAATAATTAGCTTCATCTGTCCCGACCCCGGAATAGCGAGCCGAAAAAACTCCCGGCCGGTTATCTAAAGCGTCAACGCAAAGACCGCTATCGTCAGCCAAAGTTATCATATTTAACATATCACCAACAACAATCGCTTTAATTAAAGCATTGCCTTCAAAAGTTTTAGCGTTTTCAATTATTTCTAAATCTTTCAATTCTTCAGGGAAATCAAATAAAAATTTGAGATCAAAACCGGTGTCTTGAAAAATTATTTTTAATTCTTCGGCCTTGCCTCGATTGGCGGTGGCGATTACTAACGTTTTTTTATTTGTCATAGGATTAATTTAGGTTAGCGATGGCAATTAGATTCGCATGATTGCCATCCCCGATTTCATATAAAGCCATTCTGTCTAAAATTGTTCGCTCAACTATCGGCGGTTCGATATTAGCATCAGAAAAACTTCTTAGTAGGGTTAAATGTATTTTATAACCACCCATTTCCCATTGTGGATTTCTGGTACTGGTATTTTTTTCTAAACTTTTTACTAATTCTTTATGAGCAGCCATTAATGCTTTTGATTCGCCCCTTAACACGAGAGCGTCATCAAAATATTCTAACCCGCTAAAGTCTATTCTGAATTTCCGGTAACTTAGAGTATTAAAAAATTCAATTAAATTTTCTTCCGAAAAATTTGAATTTAGGAAAAAGCTTCGTTTAAAAGAGACATGAGGATAAAGATTATCAACCAGCGGCTGTCCAATCATATGTATCCGAAAATTTTCTATTATATTACTGGTCTCTTTTTGTGGCAATAAAACAATAATATATCTTTTCATATCTTTAAATTATATCATACTTTACTTAAACCATTAATTAATTCCAAAAAATAGCCCTGAAATTAGAGCTATTTTTATATGCGGAGGAGAAGGGATTCGAACCCTTGATACCTTTTGACGGGTATACCGCGTTTCGAATGCGGCGCAATCAACCGGGCTATGCGACTCCTCCAGCACAGTCTTTTTTAAAAACTGTTTGTATTATTATAAATTTTTTAATTTTGCTACTTCCTCATTACTCAAATAATCCCATTTTCCTTCCGGTAAATCTTCTAACTCTAATCCACTAATACTTATTCTTCTTAAATCATTAACGCGCGTTCCTAAAACAGCAAACATGCGACGCAGTTGTCTCTTTTTTCCCTCGTTTAAGGTTATTCTAAAAAGACCGTTTTGTAAATATTTAGCGCGAACAGCTTTAACAGTGCCATCACCCTCACCGATATCAACTCCGGTTAATAATTTTTTAATAACTAATTCCGGATTAACAACGTCATCGCGAATCCTGACCTCGTATTCTTTGTCATGTTCAAATTTTGGATGAGATATTTTTTGGGTCAAATCGCCATCATTAGTTAGCAGAACTAAACCGCGACTGTCTTTATCGAGCCGGCCAACGGCAAATAATCTAATTGGCAGATTAACTAAATCAAAAATATTTTGTTCACCGGTGAAACGGCGGTTGGTACAAGTGTAACCCAAAGGTTTGTTAAGCATGATATAAACTTTTTCTTCCGGCTTAGAAATTAAGCGCCCGCTTATTGTGATTTTGTCTTTTTCCGGATCAGCTAAATCACCAATCAAAGCCTCGTGGCCATTAACTTTAACATGGCCACCGCGAATAATCTCTTCCGCTTTGCGGCGAGATGAATAACCGCTCTCGGCAATTGCTTTTTGTAAAACCATTTTCATATCAATTTCGTTAATCTTCTTTTTTAGTTAGGCTCATTAGTCCAATAAGCGCGATGAAAATCCAGAACATGACCGCGAGATCATTTTTAAAATAAGGGACATCAACTAAACCATGGACAAAAATACAAACCAGGGAAGTCATTAGTCCTAAAGCCAAATATTTTTCCGGCGCATCCGATTTTTTTAGGGAGCGGAATGTTTTATAAGCGACCAGAGCCGCTTTAAATATCAACCAAATAAATACCAGCGCCCCTAGCAAACCAATCTCGCTCCAGAAATTTAAAAATATATTGTGTGGATATAAATATATTTCGACCGGCTGCCAATATTTAACGCGCAAGGTTGAAGATGCCCAAGTGACGGCATCAAAGTTTGGAATATTGTCGCTATTGAAGAATATACCTTCTTGGTGATATGGCGCAACCGTTTCTTTGTAATTTGCTAACCCGGCCCCGGTAATTATTTTTGCTCCTTTTAAGGCCTGGAATGTTTCTTTCCATTGCTGTTCGCGTATTTGCCCGGATAAATCATGTAAGGTTATTTTTTGGACAGCTAAATCTTTTAATGGCGCGCAGAGTAGAGTCACAGCAATTATTATAATCGACAAGGTTATAGTTGTTGCCCGAACTTTTTTATTGGCAAAAAATCCAAAGACAAATAAACTGGCGATAATACCGACAAGCGCTCCTTCGGAATGAGCAAAATAGACTGAAGCCAAAGATGCAATAATAACCGTGATAATTAAAAGTTTTTTCAAAGTCTTAATTATAGTTGTGCGGCGTGGTAAAGAAAAAAACCAGCCAAGAAATAATGGGACAAGAGGGGCAAGGTATAAACCGACGGCATTAGGATAGCCAAAGAAGGAAACTGCTCGGCGAGTTGCTTCGTTAGCCCAGAATTCATTAGAAATAAATTTACCGGTAATTTTTTGGTAAATCGCCACGATTGAAACGGCTAAAGCAGAAATAAGAAGCGACCAAAGAATTTTTTGCCAATGTTTTTTATCGCGGCAAATGTTCATTATTAAAATGAAGACCAAAATCGGTTCAAAAAAATAAGCTTTCCATATTCCCAGGGCGCTAGTAGAAAATCCGGCTATTCCGACTGAGATAAAAGATAAAACTATTAAAGCTAATATTTCTCGGGAAAAAGGATAAGGAGTTCTGGCTGCATTATTTTTTTTCCGTTCTTTATAATTAGGCAGCCAATTTTTGAAAAACCAAACTGCGAAGGTAATAAGAATCATGGCTTCGAGCATTGTCGAAGGAATCCCAAAAACAGAAAAACGAATTAAATAAGCGGGAAGAGCGGCAATTAAAACATATAAAGCATAATCCAGGCGAATAAGCGCTAGAATTAAGAAAAAAATGGAGAAAATTATAATAGCAGTCATCATATATTTATAGTTATAAGTATTATATCATCCAGCACGGAAACAAACAAAAAACCGCCCCTTTCGGGACAGTTTTTTTTGTTTCAGTAGTCGATATTAATTTACTCTTTCAACGTATTCACCGGTATCGGTGTTGATTCTGATAACATCGCCTTCATTAATAAACATCGGAACGTTTATCTTAGCGCCGGTTTCGAGTTCAACCTGTTTGTTAACATTGCCGGCGGAATTGCCTTTTACTCCCGGAGGAGCGCTGACAACTTTAAGATCCATCTTAATAGGTAAACTGACAGAAACCGGTTTGTTTTCAAAATATAAAACATCAACATCGGTTCCGTCTTTTAAGAAGAGAGCGGAATCGCCAAGTTCTTCAAGAGGAAGATCAAATTGCTCATAACTGGCATTGTCCATGAAATAAGCCTGGTCTTTATCTTTGTACATGAAATTAGCTTTTTTGGTTTCAGTTTCTGCTTCTTCGGCTTTTTCTGTTCCTTGATAAGTTCTTTCCTGAACTGTGCCATTAATTAGATTGCGGCATTTTATTTTCAAAACAGCGCCGCCACGTCCCATTTTATGATGGTCAGTTTTTATAATAATGTAGGGTTCGCCGTTAAGTTTGATAACGCGGCCCATTTTTATTTCGTTAAAATTCAACATAAGGTTTTAAGCTTAGTGATTATTTATGAGTAGCTGATAATAGAGCCATAACGCGTGAACGTTTGATAGCCATCGCTAATTTTCTTTGGTGCCAAGCGCAAACGCCGGTACGATCGCCCGGTAAAATTTTCATGTAGAAATTTACGAAGCGTTTTAGAGTTCTGGTGTCCTTATAGTCAACGTCAAGATTATTGACGCAGAAGTAACATTCTTTAGTTTTTTTAGTCATAGTTTTAATAATTTATTAGAAAGGAATATTTTCAACGCGAATTTCTTCGTCGTCCATATTTTCTTCAGGGATCTCGATAGTCGCTTCGGCGTTATTTCCAGCTGCTGACGGTCCGCCAAATGGCGCGCTGCCTTTGCTGTCAAGCATAATCATATTTTCTAGGATGATTTCTGTGCGATAGCGTTTAACGCCATCTTGTCCTGTCCAATCACTTGTTTGCAAACGGCCTTCGACGAAAACTTTTGAACCTTTGTGTAAATATTTTGCGCAGACATCGGCTAATTTGCGCCAAGCGATGATATTATGGAATTCAGTCTTCTTTTGCTGTTGTCCGCTTTGGTCTGTCCAAACGAAATTAGTAGCGATTGAGAAAGCGGCAACATTCTGTCCGGATGGAGTGTTGCGCACTTCCGGATCGCGAGTTACATTGCCGATGAGCATGGCTTTGTTTAAATTCATATTTTTGGATTTATTAAATTAAATCTTTGGCATTTAAGATGCCTTCTAATTTTTCGTCCAAATCTTTTAAGTCCACACGTTTGTCTTTGGCTTTAGGAGCCGTGACTGGAGTTTCGGTGCTGGACGTTTTCTTTTCTTTTTCTTCTTGTTGTTTTTCGGTAGCCGCTTTTTTAGAATCGATCTTAGCGCGGATAACTTCAGCGCGAGCGATATCTTCAGCCGACTTTGCCTTCTTAACAATAATTTGGTGGCGTAAAACGTCAGCTGATAATCTTAAATTTTTATCGACGACGGCTAAAAAATTCCCTTCTAGATCAAATTCAAATAAGCCATAATACCCGTAGGCATTGTGTTTGATTTCGTAAGCCATTTTTTTCTTACCCCAATATTCAGTGTGGGTAATTTGGCCACTGTTCTCGGTGATTACTTGACCGACTTTCTCCATTACTTTTTTGGCTTCATCGTCCGTGAATTTGTTCGGAAGGATGAAGAGCATTTCATAATGGGTCGCTCCGGCTGCTTTGGTTTTTGACATAGTTATTATAGATTATGGGACTTAAAAATTATTTAAATGTTTTCTAAAGAATTTCTAAATACCCCTTATTAAATAAAATCCCCCAGTATTCAAAATCCTTGAGGGCTTAAGAATACCTTTAATTATGCTCTAATATTGGCACAATTATCGCTAGATAAATCCAGGATATGGGAAAGATATATTGTTTATTTAGTTGTAAATCCAGATTATCACGGATATTTAAAAATTGCAAGTGCCAAGTTTCGCGATAATAAGCCTAAATCATTGCCAGTCTCAGTTTATTAAGATAGAATGATTTTGTATGAAATACTTCTTTGTTTTAGGAACTAATACCGCCTTATCGGTTGCCGAACTAGCCGCCGTTTTAGATTTAAAGAAAACAAGCCTTTTAGCTTCGGATTTTTTAGTCTGGGAAACTGACTTGGAAATAAACCCGGAAACTTTATTGCAAAGGCTGGGGGGGACTATTAAAATTGGAATTATTAAGGAAGAAGTCGCTGGCGATGATAATGTAAAATTATTAAAAACCGTGTGTGATTTAGCGAAAATAAAGAAATATCAAAGTAAAGAAGGAAAATTTAATTTTGGTTTTTCTGATTATGGTAAGTATCAGTTCAATAAGAAAGATTTAGGTCTTAAACTTAAAAAATATTTTAGCGACGAAAAAGTGAGTTCCCGGTTTGTAATTAGTCGTGAGAAAACCCTATCCAGCGTAGTTATTACTCAGAATAAACTGATTGTTCGAGGAATCGAATTTGTTTTGATAAAAGATGAAAATAAAACTTTGGTTGGTGAAACGTTAGCTGTTCAACCATTTAAAGATTTATCGCGACGTGACTATGGCCGACCGGCGCGCGATGATCAGTCTGGCATGTTGCCGCCTAAATTAGCGCAGATTATGATAAATTTAGCGCAAGTGAGAGATATGGAGGCGCTAGTGATTGATCCTTTCTGTGGTTCGGGAACGATTTTAAGTGAAGCCTTGCTTATGGGTTATAAACATTTGTTGGGTTCTGATATCTCGATGAAGGCAATTGATGATACTTATAAAAATATTAGTTGGATAAAAGAATTATATAATGTTAAAGACGCTAATGTAAAAGTATTGGTAAAGAGCGTGGTTGATTTGTCCAAATTTGTTAAAGCGGAATCGGTTGAAGCGGTTGTTTGTGAACCATTTTTAGGTCCGCAGAGAGGACTAATTGATTTTAAAGCCGTAACCAGTAACCTTGAAGAATTATATAGTAAGGCGATTAGAGAATTTAAAACTGTTTTAAAAGATGGCGGTCGGGTAGTAATGATTTGGCCTTTATTTTACGGGCAAAAACCGATTTCTCCAAAATATGACGGGTTTAAAATGATTAACATGATTCCGGAGAGTTTGCGAACTAACCAATATATAAAGAAGCATAATCGTGAAACCATCGTTTATGGCCGCCCCGGGCAGAAAGTTTATCGCGAAATTGTTGTTCTAGAAAAGGAATAAGTTGCCTTGCCGGTATTGTTTTTGGAAGAAAATAGTGATAATGTAAACAATTAGATTTGTAGTGTAGAACATTAATAACCCAAAATAATCAGAGTATGGAAACAGAAACTTATTATGTAAATGTGGAACGGTATTTAATCGCCAACAGAAATAGGGTGATTAAAACTATTGAAGATGTGGAAACAGCATTTGAACCGGCGATTCTTAAATTCGTCGAAAAAGACGCTAGCGGTTTTAATCTTCTCAGAAACAGAGACCCCAAAGAATTGGTAAAGACGCTTAAACATTTTTGTCTCGCGGATAGTAAGAAGGGGTTGGAAGAGTATGATCGTATGATTGCTGATGGTCGTAAACACTGCGAGGTTCATCGTATGTCAGAGGATGAACAGGATAGGCACATGAGGTTCGTTGCAGCTTCAACGATGAAGTTTGTTCTTTGCTCATGGAATAGCGCCATTAATGATGCAATAGTTATTTTGCAGCAGATACAACACGCAAATTTCATCTATAAGGATGTATTGGATATTAAAAGAAAAAAATAAAAAAATAGGGGATTATTTATAATAATCCCTCTTTTTATATTCAGCCTTTTTATATTCAGCAGACTATCTATTAATCAGAAAATTACAAACATCGCCATCAGTTACGACATATTCTTTTCCCTCAGTTCTGACTAATCCAAGCTCTTTGGCTTTAATTTCTCCGCCGCATTCGACGAATTTTTCCCAATTTATAACTTCTGCACGGACAAAACCTTTTATAAAATCAGTGTGGATTTCTCCGGCAGCTTGAGGCGCCTTGGTTCCGTGCTTGATAGTCCAAGCTCTAGTTTCGTCCGGTCCGGTTGTGAAGAAAGTATCTAGGCCGAGAAGTTTATATGAGCTTTGGATGAGTTTATCAAGTCCACTCTGTTCCAACCCAAGCTCCTTGATATATTCCGCCTGATCTTCTTCCGGTAAATTAACTATTTCTTCCTCTAATTTTACATTAATTTTAATGATAAGGTCTTTTGTTCCCGACAGAACATCGCCGGTATGTGTTTCATCTATGTTTAAGAGATAAAGTATCGGTTTGATTGTTAATAGGGTTAATGATTTTACAAAAGGGAGGTCTTCTTCGGTAAATTCAAGTTCGCGAACGGCGTGCCCGGCGGCTAAATGTTGATATATTCTGTCTAATATTCGCGCAGAATTAATTAATTCTTTATCACCGCTCTTAGCTTCGCGTTTTACCTTGTCTAATCTTTTTTCAACTGTTGCTAAGTCAGCAAAGATAAGCTCCATATTAATGGTCTCTTTGTCACTAGCCGGATCTATCCGGCCATCAACATGGATTATGTTTTTGTCTTTGAAATCACGGATAACCTCACAGATAGCATCACATTCCCTAATATGAGCCAAAAATTTGTTGCCTAGCCCTTCTCCTTTGCTTGCCCCGGCGACTAAGCCGGCGATATCAACGAATTCTATGGTTGTAGGGATAATTTTTTTAGGATTTGAGATCGCCGCTAGCTTATCCAAACGAAAATCAGGGACCTTTACTACTCCGACGTTAGGATCGATGGTACAGAAGGGGTAATTGGCCGCTTCCACCCCTTTTTTGGTTAGGAGATTGAATAGGGTCGATTTGCCGACGTTAGGCAGTCCGACGATTCCGATTGATAGTGACATATATATTTAGCTAGATTCTATTTATTAACTACAGCCTTACTATAGCACAATTTTTGGATAACAAAAGAGGCCCACTAGAGCTCCGTCTTATATAAAATATATAGTAATATAATCTTGGGCATCTGTGAGCCTC
>Ga0172381_10007587_pt1 | contig 10703 bp, 16 predicted proteins | sample Leawel6488metaG_FD_119754 | JGI IMG/M metagenome (GOLD analysis project Ga0172381, IMG submission 119754) | Leachate microbial communities from a municipal landfill in Southern Ontario, Canada - Leachate well 64-88 metaG | ecosystem: Engineered > Solid waste > Landfill > Unclassified | place... | reverse complement strand
GTATATTGGATGGTAATATTACAATAGATGTAAATGGTGGTTGATATTTTCTTATTGTTTGGATTAAAGATGCCATTAAAAGTGCTTTTCCGCCGGCGGTTCCTACGATCATTATGCCATATCCTAAATGAATTCCTCGTTTAACGCCACTTATTTGATGCGGATACAATGGCATACTAAGTTGTGGTATATCATATGAAAATTTCCATGAATAAGTTTGTAATAACTCATTAGATAAAGGATCTGTCGTTATTACTTCGTAATCCATTGAATTGTGTTTAAGATATTCATTAATTTCAAAATATAAACCTAAATCAAACCTCCCCGTACTCGTTATGGGGCTTATAAAATCTGACATATAATATGTAGGCATGCCACGTTTGCTCATTTGGATTTTACTTTCATTAGGTACAGAAAAATTAGCTCTTATCATTTCCAAAAATTCAGAAAAGATAATACCTTTCTTATGTTTCTCATCCCAATCTAATATTACTCGTGGCATAGTGGTTATAATTATATGCTATTGTATAGACTTAATTAAGTTCAAGTTTTTTAATATCTACTAAATTTTTAATGTCGTATGAAGTCCCATTACACACTTTTTCTATTTTTTCGAGATATTCAATAAGTATTTCCGTTTCTTCTATTTTATCTATTATTTTTCGGACAAGTTCATGTTTCTCTGCTTGTTTGGCTAATGCAGCGTCAGAAATAATGACAGGGGCATCGTGTCTTAATTTTTCAGAAACAGTTTCGATGGCCTTCGATTTCAGTTGTTTGAGTTTAGAAATTTCTATTTTTTGGTCAATTAGTCGTGATACCCATTTATGTTTAATTCCTGGCATTTTCATCTGAACATCTTTTAAATTGAAGTCGGATAGATCCAATTCTTCTTCTATTTCCGCTTTATATTTATTATATTGAGTGAGATCCATATGTCTTTCCTTTATACATAGTATAAATAATTAATACAAAAAGGCAAGGTGTTGAATGGATTATAAAAAAGGTTTATCAATGGTGCGAGAAATGAATGTTGCTGGGGGACCAGGTAACATGTTTGGGTATGGTGGAAACACGATCGGACAGCATGGAGGTGATGTGGGCAATTCAGACTCATATGCGCCCGGCGATGCACGTATACCAAAAATACTTGGTGCTGGGGGTAATGATCCCTATGAATATGCCAAAACATGTAAAAAAGACAAGCGTGGAAAAAAAGGAAAAAAGAGTAAAAAAAATACAATCCCTTTATATCGCCGTACGTTCATGGAAGCCTTATCGTCTGAATCATGTGATGATGAATTGTTATTAAATTGTGTCATATATACAACATTTTCCAATTATCAACGGGTTATAACTGACGTATTAGACGCATATAATGTAACGTATGAAATTAATGAAAATAGTATAATGTTGAAAGGATCAGATGGATATATTCAATCTATTCTCACAAATATCCGGGGTATACTTACAGAAGAGCCGTTCAATACTGGTGAAATACTAGCATTGATATGTGAAATGGATAATTCGCTTGATAAATTAAATAATATACCTGGTGGACTTGCCGAACACAAAACAATGGATGATTTTTATAATAAATACCGCAATAGTTTCAGAGGCATTGAAGGTTTTTATATCGAATTTACTGAACGAGTAAATCAAGGTATGCGAATAGAAATGGAACACACTACAGATGTTAATATAGCAAAGGAAATTGCACTAGACCATCTCTGGGAGGATCTAGATTATTACGATAAACTTGCTAAGATAGAGAAGAAGGATTAATAATGAAAATTAGTATAGGAATAGATAATGGAATTTCTGGAACAATCGGAATAATAGAGGAAAATAGTAGTAGATTCATAAACACCCCTACCGTATCAGAACAGAATTATACCAAAAAGAAAGCGAATATCACAAGAATAGATTTTGAAGAAATGCTTAAAATCCTGGGTCCATATAAAGGTGTTAATTGTTTTGCATTGCTTGAACGGCCAATGGTTAACCCACAACGATTTCAAGCAACGACATCCGCTTTACGCGCATTGGAAGCGACTTTAATAGTTCTTGAATATCTTAAGCTACCTCACGCATACATCGATTCCAAAGAATGGCAGAAGTCATTATTGCCGCGTGGTGTAAAAGGAACGGATGAATTAAAAAGGGCGAGTTTGGATATAGGTTGTAGATTATTTCCACAACATGAAACATTAATCAAACATCACAAAGATGCGGATGGAATTTTGATTGCGGAATACTGTAGGAGATTTTTATGAATAATAAATTAATTTCAAGATGCATGTTTTGTGATTCAACTGCATATGGCCCCGGATGCCCATATTCACCACACAAAAAACATGTACACATAACAAACGGACACACATGTATATATTGTGGTTCTGCAAGTATTGGAACAGGATGTCCATATAACCCATTCGGAAAAAACCACGTCAGGGGTATAGACTATAACGCGATGACAAAAGAATCCATTTATCAATCGGTGATGGCTGCATTATTTCTAGAACGTTTAACACAACCGATTAAAGAAATGCCCGCGTTTAAATTAGGCATAATTGATGAAATGGGATGTAAAATTAAAGAAGTTGTAACAGAAGAAGAAAAGGCTTCATTTAAACCACTCGATCAATATATAATCAAAATAAGAAGATTGATCGGTGAACATATTGTAGATCTTTTCAAATCAAATATCTTATTAGAAATGTCATCGAATATAGAAAAATTTGATGCAGAAAAATATCAGTTAGAAGTTGCTATGACATCCCGCATAGATTGTGTGTTGACTAATTTAGAACAAATTTTTTCTGAAAGCATAGAACAAGGTTTTTCTCGAGGACATATTGAAAATATTATAATTGAGTCTATACTTAAAAAATATGAAGATGCAGAAAATAGAAAATGATAAGTACATTTGTGAAGATCCAAATTTAGTTATAATTACATTTGACGAAATTTTTAAAAAAGTTGTAATTCACGTTATTAATATAATATATAATATATACGGGGATTTATCTTTGATTAAAACATTGAATTCTGATATTAGAAAAATATTCATACATTCACTATTAGATCAGATTTATAATAGAATGATTTTAGAAAAAGATATTAATAATATATTATATATAAATACAAGTTTTACAACTAATTTTTCTGAGATTTGGTCATACATCGAAAATGAAAAATTAAAACAATTTATCATTAAGACATGCAAGTCTATTTCACATAGAGCACCTTTACCGATTTACGTAGAGATGATTAATAATAATTTAATGGATAAAAGTGGTGAATCTATAGAAACCGTTAATAAGCTAGAACATACATTAAACGAGTTTCGTTCACATACAACATCATTAAATAAATTAAAAAAATATAGCAAGGCAAATGGGTTAATTCACTTCATGAATAAATATCATCCTGAAGATAACTTTAAAAAAAGTATGTTTTATAATAAATATTTAAAAGGAGCACATAATGAATAAATTTGATGAAATTATTAATTTGAAGCAAAAACAACTCAACGAGACATTAACTGCAGCATCGGCTTCAACCGGGACCCAAGCACAACCAGGTCTTACAGGAAGTGCAACACAAGCACAACCGGGTCTTATAGGTCAACAGCAAGGTCAACAGCAAGGTCAACAGCAAGGTCAACAGCAAGGTCAACAGCAAGGTCAACAGCAAGGTCAACAGCAAGGTCAACAGCAAGGTACTGATCCTGCACAAACTTTAGCACAAGCGTTCCAAAATATGAAGTTCACTGACCCTGCAACAGCGTCGCAAATATTGAATAATGCTTTAAAGACAGTAGGTAATGCGCCTGGTATAAAAGAATTTTTCGGCTCTCTAGCATTTGACCCTGCTCAAGGATTTATGGTATCACAACAGAAAACATCACCCCAACAACAAGGCGCAACACAAAACACACCAGGTGTAACTCAACTCAAATAAGGATAATATGAAAAAATTTGAAGACATGATAATGGAACAATACGCCACAATCCTTGAACAGGATGAAATACCACCAACACCAGCACCACCCAATTCAGGTAGCGCACTCCCTGGCGTTGATAGCAATGTCCCTATGGGCGGTGATATGCCTATGGGCGGTGGGAACCCCATGGAGGGCAATCCACAACAAGGTCAAGATGTTGGAGAAATGGATAATGAAGTAAAGCGTGACGCGGATCCCCGTGAATATACACGCACACTATTGGCGTTATTGACAGATACAAAGGAAGGCGTCTCACCAGAAATGTTTGATGATTTTATAGATTCTGTTAGTTTTGCCATCACCAAAGTTAAAGATAAACCTGGTTTAAAACGGTTTTATTCTGAATTTTATCAAAAATTAACAAGCGTTCTCGAATTGCGCGAAGAATTGAAAAGTATGTTTAAACAATTATCCGGCACTATGAAAGATTTAGTCGGTGCACAGGACGAACCAAATGATGCAGGTGGCGGGGTAGGTATGGGTGGACCATCAGGTCCTGGCGTTAATTAACAATACTAAAATATATAAAGAAATGGTTGAATTTTTTTTATATTATCATATTATCAAGTAAAGGATTAGATATGGCGGCAAAAATATTATTTCTCGACATAGAAACCGCGCCAGAGACAGCGTACATTTGGCGTAGATTTAAAGAGACCGTTGGACAGACGCAAATTAAAACACCTGGATATTTATTATGCATGTCATGGGCATGGGCAAACACTAAGCCACAGACAGCCAGTATATATCAAAATCGATCATGGAAGCGAGGAAATCGCTGTGATGATAAGGCTGTGGTATTGGCGGCGCATAAATTATTATGTGAAGCAGACATTGTAGTTGGGCATAATTTACGATCATTCGATATTGGGACACTTAATGCAAGATTTCTTGCATACAAACTACCGCCACCCACACCATATAAGGTTTGTGATACTATTGAAACGCTGAAGAAAAGGTTTCATCTACCAAGCAATAGTTTAGAATCTGCGAGTCATTATTTTAGTATTAAAGTTAAAGATAAACAACCATTTACTCTCTGGCGCGATTGTATGTCTGGAGTTCCTGTGGCATGGAAGCGTTTGACTACATATTGTGAGAATGATGTGGAAGTAGTTAGGCAATTATATTATAAATTAATACCTTGGACCGATCAACACCCCAACATGGGATTGTATGAATCAGATGGAAGCAAAATCATATGTCCGAAATGCGGAAGTGATAAATTACACGGAAGAGGCAAGCAGTTAACAAATGCCCATACATATCAGCGGTTTCAGTGTCAAAATTGCAAAGGATGGTCACGAAGCCGTCTACCCCTGAAAATAGATAGATCACATATTTTAACGCATGCTGTAGTAAATTAATAGTATTTTTAATAAATAATTGAGGAGATGTATTTTATGAATTCTGATTGTCAATTAATTTACGAAAGGTATCGAGTTGTGTCGCGTCAACTAATTTTCGAAAAATATCAAAATGCGATTATAACTACAGAATCTTTAGACAGTGGAGCAATGACTGTAGAGCAGCTTAAAGATTATTTACTAACGATAAAAAGACCAACACCAGTTACCGTAGAAATCGAATCTCCAGCAAGAATGCGAAAAACTGGTAATCCATACAACGGGGCGATTAAGCGCAGCATTATCAATGGTATGGCCGGTGGTGATTATGAAATAAGCATGCAAAATCGCGAACTAGCGGCACATGCAGATGATGATAATTATGAAGCAACACTACGCACAGCTTCCCTGTGGAATGGAAAAGGTAAGCGCATATCTCCCCTTGTGATTCAACATATAGAATCCGGAGAATATTATTTGGCTATAGGCAATCCAAGATCTGGAACATCAACATATATGTTTGAGGGACAACCCATCGAGAAGTCTGCATTATCTCCGTTTCTGATTGCACCATCAGTTTCACAAAAACAAACATCAGCAGGTATTGCAGCAGAAAATACGATACAGCCCAGATATCCATTATTGAAAAATATTAAAAATATTAAAATTAATAATGTAAATTTACAAATTACTTAATTAATTATTGACTATTTAAATTATTGAGATAAAATATAGGCAAGGAGTTAATATGAGTAATTGGGTCATTTCTAAAGAATTTGATTTTTGCTACGGACATCGAGTTTGGAATCAAAAACTAGACGCGGAATTTAGTTTAGATAATAAGTGTATTTGCCGCCATCTACATGGCCACCAGGGAAAAATCATTATTAAATTATCGGGGTCTACATTGATCTCTGGTATGGTGACGGATTTTAAACATCTTAATTGGTTTAAAAAATTTCTTGATGATGTGTTGGATCATAAATTTATTATAGATATGCATGATCCGTTATTTCGTATGATTATACCACATAATGATATGGTATCCGAATATCCATGGATATGTAAATCCCAGGGATATTCTATTATTAATCCAGATTTTTATAAAACATTAGCAGATATCCGTTTAATTGAATTGCTTGAAGGGTATGTGGTGGTGGACTTTGTACCAACATCTGAAAATCTCAGTAAATGGCTATTTGAAATAGTACAAACTAAAATGGATAAATTGGGTGTAAATGTCGATAGTGTTCAATTTTATGAAACACCTAAATCATCCAGTCAATATGCAAGATAAACATAAATCCAGCGAAGAACAAAAAATAAAACAAATAGAAGTAGTTATAGGTAATCTAGAATTACTTGCAAAAAAAATGGAAAATATACTTCAAAACGTATCTGATAGTATAGACACCAACAATATTCTTTTTAAAGATATTATCGAAAGGGAAAAACAAAATGAAGACAAGAGAGGAATTGAATGAGGAATTGGTAAACCTCGAAAAAAGATTACGCGAAATTAAAAAAACTGAGAAAAGCGTTAAAGCTGATTACAAGGATCAAAAGAAAGACGTGGAAAGCTCAATGGATGAAGTACTGCGTGAATTGAGCGAGTTATAGGGAATGCATAATATGCTACAAGTTTCAGAAAAATTTTATTCAGTGCAAGGAGAGGGGGCATCTGTTGGTGTCCCTGCATTTTTTATTCGTATGCAAGGATGTAATATGATGTGTGGGGGTATTAATGGGGGTTTGGTGAAAGAAGGAAAGGCCACATGGTGGTGTGATAGTGAAGCCATATGGCGAAAGGGAACCACAATAACTAATGAAGAACTTGAACAGACATTTATAGAACAAGGAATATTGGAATTAATATTAAACGGCCATATACATTTAGTATGGACGGGTGGTGAGCCTACAATCAAATATCATCAAGAATCGATACAAGATTTTATAAATCATATGAATTTGCGATATTTAGATAATCAAATATTTAATGAAATAGAAACAAATGGTACACTCATAACTGAACCATTATTTTATGAAATATATATAAATCAGATTAATTGTTCTCCTAAATTATCTAATTCTGGTATAGAACGTGAAAGACGAATTAATCCCGATGCAATAGATCAAATTAAAAAACATGAAAATGGATATTTTAAATTTGTGATTAGTAATGAAGATGATATTAAAGAATTTCAAATTGATTTTATTGATCCCTTTAAAATACCATTCGATAAGATTATAATAATGCCCGGTGTTGACAATAGACTTAATTTGCCAGAAAGAACACGGTTTTTGTTTGAGATGACTAAAAAATATGGATACCGTGGTATCACTCGACAACACATTTTAGCATGGAATCGTTGCGTTGGTGTGTAATGTGTTGTGAATAAAAAGGAATACAATGAAACAACATGAAGTAGTATATAAATTTAAAACAACATCAGGGGTGGTGAATGTAACACCTGATGATATCATCGCAGCATTGAAAGAACAATCAGAACAAAGTGATTATGAAAATTATATTCATGAAGAAGATTTACAAGGATGGAGTATTATTAATGCTACAGATGAAGAAGGTAAGTCGCGTCCATTATTTTTAATAAGGACGCTACCTAATCAAAATTATCCGCCATATAGTAAATTCCATTTTGATGATGAAAATATGAGGGCACTTATATATAAAAATATATATAGATTAACACCTGTTAAAATTTTTTGGATTCGGCTTAAATTAAAAATGCGAAATTACTTGAAGAAATTACTTAACAGAGGAAAGAAACATATATGAGAATAGCAGTATCGGGCACAACCTGTATAGGAAAGAGTACATTTATCGATGATTTTATTTCAAATTGGCAAATGTATAAATTATGTGAAAAACCCAGATATACTGATTTAGTAAAAGAAAAGAATTTACAATTAAATGAAAACGGAAATGAGGATTCACAACGAATTATATTAAATTCATTGATAGATCAAGTTATGTCATCATCCAAAACTGATAATGTTATATTTGATAGATCTGTTTTGGATAATTTAGTATATACAATGTGGTTGAATGCTAATGAAAAGGTGAGCGATTCATTTGTGAAAGAATCTATAAAATTAGTGCGCGAATCACTCGTATTTTATGATATATTATTTTTTCTTCCTATTACAAGACAATCACCGGTTAAATTTATCGAAGCCGAACATCGTACTACTAGTCATGTGTATAGATTGGAAATAGATAATATTTTTAAGGCACTTGTACATCAATACAATAAAAATGATTCAACATATTTTCCGTTTGAACTGAAAGCTGGAAGTCCTGCTATAATAGAAATATTCGGAACACGAAAATTGAGGATTGAATTAGCTAAACAATATATTGGCCTTGATGGACAAATAGTTGCGGAAGAACCTAATTTATTTATGCCTAGCGATCCACATATATCAGATTTTAAGTAATAAATGGGCACCGTTTTCTATAAATATTTTAAGATATATTATCATTTTTAAATCATAGGAGATTAATATGAAATTTGACATGTTATGTAATATTATTTTGGAAGGTAAGAAGCAACATAAATTTGCGAGAATACATATCACCAATTCATCACCAACATTTGCAATGGAAGATGTTTTAAGGGATCCCGATGATCCATCAAGAGGGGTTAAAACATATTTGGATGAACAATTAAAGGGATCCGAATCAGACGATGCTCCGGATGAAGAGCGTATTGCACGCAGAGCACTTCGCCGCCTTAATTGGGTTGCAGGCACATTAATAAAGAGGATTGGTTCAAGAGAGCTCGATTTACGTAAACTTCATTTGAATATAATTATACTTCTTGAAAAATATCTCACAAATGTATTGAGATATTCTGATGAACGAATCGCACAAATGGAATTAAAAATAGCAAAAGAAGCTGCATTTATAGGCAATTTATTGTTACCACCATCCGATCGTTTGCCGAATGCCAAGGGTGTATTTTCCATTGTAAGTGATAATATTAGTGAAAGACCAACCAAGGATGATAATGATGATAATAATTTAAATATAAGTATTGCGGATCAATTATCAAAAGAATTTAATATGACAGTTGATGAATACATTGCAGCATTTGATCCAGATTTAATAGAAACTATTAAGGACGTTATTAGAGATGGGGATATGAATAAATCAACACCCGTTGATGATCTGCAAGATGAAATAGCAGAGGAAGGTTTCGATGCGGGTGTGGAACGTGATATTGAAGGGGTGACAGTTAGAGAGATATTAAAGGATCCGAGAATTAAGAATGTATACGATTCGCGCATTGTCCGAAAGGTTATTAAAAGCATGATTTCGCTCGGCTCTATTAAAATAACAGATAATGGAAAAATGACATTACCGGAGCCTGGGGAAGAGGGTTGGCGTGTTGGTATGGATCGTGCAAGAAATAAACTCCCTGGTGGGGGTGGTGGTGACATTGATGTACTCCCCGATGAAAACGAACTTGACGATCTTCAGCAACCACTCGACGCAGATGATAATTACGTGCCTGATGAAGACGAAGATGATGAGGAATCTATTGACATTAATGCTACTACTGGTATTGCAGCACATCGGTTGGGGTATAAGAGACCATCTAACGATCCTGTAGATGGTGAATTTGATTTATCTGACGAAGAAGATAAAGGCAAAAAGTCATGGTACAAGTAAAATGCCGAAATACAATACATTCGAATTAAATGTAAATGAAATTTTAAAAGAGGCAATACCAACCCCAATTGCTGAACCATTGAATGCGATGCAAAGAGCAGCACATTCAATAACAGGTAGTTCTATATTCGACGGGCCTGGGTTAGCGAGTAATAAGTATGATGCGAATAAGAATTATTATCCTAATATTCGCAAAGGTTGGGGTAAAATTTTCAACATCGGTGGGCATGATCAAATGGATGTGGCTAGTCAGGCCGTTATCCGACGTATCGAAGAGTTGAGACGGCAAGATGTTCCACAAAAATCAAAAATGTATAGTCCTTCATTTGTTGTTGATTCTGAAACTCAGATGAAGAAATCTGTGGATAATATGAAGAGTATAGTGAATAATTTGCCTAATAAAAAAGGGATAGAACAATTACTTACTAAATTACAGCAATCTGATGTATCTTTATTTAAACCAGCAGTTATATCTTCTGTTAAAAACCGAATAGAAACATGGATTCAAAAAATCGAAAAGGACGCGTCATTATGGAATTATAATCAAAAGGCACACCTTTTGAAATTGACAACGGCATTTAAAGATGCTTTTGAAATTTGGGCTAATGTGATTGAACAGCCAGCAGCATCTCTTGATTCATATGAAGTTGAT
>Ga0172381_10007586_pt1 | contig 10705 bp, 12 predicted proteins | sample Leawel6488metaG_FD_119754 | JGI IMG/M metagenome (GOLD analysis project Ga0172381, IMG submission 119754) | Leachate microbial communities from a municipal landfill in Southern Ontario, Canada - Leachate well 64-88 metaG | ecosystem: Engineered > Solid waste > Landfill > Unclassified | place... | reverse complement strand
ATAGTTCTATAATTAATATAAACAAAATATAATGATAAAAACAATTATTTTTGATTTAGCAGAAGTTTATCTTAAAGGGATAATTGGAGTTGAAGAACATTTAGAACCTCTTTTTCAAATAAGCAAAGATAAGATTTATGATTTGTTAAAAGGACAGAATTTCATTAATTTAATGAATGGAAAAATTTCAGAAGAGAAGTATCTTGAAAATATTCTTTCTAAAAACAATTTTGATGTAAGTATAATTAACTTAAAGGATGCAATCAGAAAAAATTTTTTAGAGATTGAAGGAACCCGAGAGATTATTCTTGAATTAAAAAACAAAAATTTTAAATTAGGTTTGCTTTCTGTCCACTGCAGAGAATGGATAAATTATTGTAATAAAAAATTCAATTACCATGAATTATTTGATTCAATTTCTTATTCATTTGAAACTTCTGTTTGTAAACCCGATAAAAAAGCATTCAAGATTATCTTAGAAAAACTTGATACAAAACCAGAAGAATGTTTATTTATTGACGATTCATTAAAAAATATTCAATCTGCACAAGAATTAGGGTTGAATACCATTCATTTTAAGAATCCTGTTCAATTAAAAGAAGAATTAATTTCTTTTGGAGTTCTTTGATTAAATCTTAGCCATTCCAAAAACAGTTTTTATCGCTACAATTATTGTTGCAGGAATAAATAATACTAATAATGCTGCAAAAGTTGATGAAACAAAGTCTCCAATTCCAATTCCAATTAGTGAACCTAAAGCACTTTCCATACCAAATCTACTAACAATTACAATGACTGTTCCAGTTATTAGAAATGTTTGGGAATCTCTCCCATTAGCATTAATTGAAGCTCCAACAATTATTCCGAGAATTACTAAGATGAGATAAATAAAACTACTATATTTTGCTAAAGCAGGAATAGGTATTAATTTTGTAAATAATCCAATTACAACTGCAAGAATAACTCCAATTAGAAATGCCCAGGCACCTACAGAATTTTCTTTGGATTTAATAACCATTTTATATTTTTATTAAGTTCAGTGGAAATTTCATATTTCCTCTAGATTTTATTGCCCTTTTAACCTCATTTATTATAAATAACTTATCTATTAAATTATATAAACTTTTTGAATATCTTATTTTAACTATATTTTCCAAAATAAAAAACTTTATAAACCATATTAACTGAAGAATGATTACACATGGAAAACAAATCTCTCAAGATTTTAAGTTTAAGCATCTTATTCTTAATTGTTATTATGAGTTCAATTAGTGCTTTAAGTATTACAAGTTCTTCTACTACTCTTTCACAAGAGGGAGGAAGTTTTATTTTAACAGTTTCTGGAGCAACTGAAAATGAAAGTATATCTTTTTCTGTAACAGATTCTGAAGGAATTCTTGCAGAAACTAATATTATTGATGATTTAGAATTAGATGGAACTTCTGGAACAACAGAGTCTATTAATTATGTGGTGGATTCTAATTTTGATTTTGAGTTTGGAAAAGAATATTCTATTGAAATAACTGCAACTGAAGAGGGAGATTTAACAAATAATAATACAATTGCATTAACTTTTGCACCTACACCTTTCTATGAAGGAGAAAATCAAGGAGATTTAGAAATTTCTAATATAGAGTTTGATATTTTAGAAGGATTTGGAGATGATGAAGATTATTGGCACCCTTTTGATGAAGTAGAAATAACTTTCAATATAGAAAATGTAGGAGATTGGGATGATATTAAAGATATTAAAATTGAAGCTTGTCTATGGGATGAATTGAAAGGAAAATGTATTTTTGATGAAGATGATATGGAAATAGATGAAGATGAATTTGATTTAGATTCTGGAGATGATTTAGATGTAACAATAACTTTAAAGATTGATGCAGATAAATTAACTGAAGGAAATAGAGATTATACTTTTTATGTAAGAGCAATTGGAGAAATAAAAGATAAAGATTATGAAGAAGATGAAAAAGAAACAGGAATTTCTGATTTTAAAGAAATTGACATAATCACAGATGATAATTTTGTAATCATAGAAGATATAAAGTTCCAACCAGATACTGTTTCTTGCGGAGGAATTGTCGAATTAACAGCAAAAGCGTGGAATGTTGGAGATGAAGATTTAGAAGACGATGAAGTTTATGTTAGAATATATAATAAAGAATTAGGAATAGATGAACTTGTTGAATTTGATTCAGGAATAGGTTCAATGGATTATGAAAAGATTAGTTTATCTTTTGAAGTTCCTGAAGATATTGAAGAAAAGACTTATATGATTAAATTAACTGTATATGACGATGATAGTTTAGGCGATGATGATATTTTTAAAACAGATGAAGAAGATAGTGAATCTTCATATCAAGGATTTTTAAAAGTAGAAGGTTCATGTTCAGTTATTCCTTCTGTTTCAGTTTCTGCAAATTTAGAATCTGAGGCAAAAGCAGGAGAAGATTTAGTTGTTAAAGCTACACTTAAAAATACAGGAGATAAATCAACTACTTATACCTTAACAGTAGAAAGTGGTAGTTGGGCAGTTTTAGATAGTATTAATCCAACAAGCATTACATTAGATGCAGAAGAATCAAAAGATGTTTTAATCACATTGAATGTAAATAAAGATGTTTCAGGAGATAAAGTATTCGGTATAGAAGTTATTTCAGAAGGAGAAACAATACTAAACCAACCTGTTCCAGTTACAGTTCAAGAACAAACAGGATTTAATTTTTTAGGAATTACAGGAAATATGATATCAGAAGGAAATTGGTATTTATGGGGAATCGGAGCATTGAATGTTCTTTTAATAGTAGTTATTATAATCGTAGCGTTAAAAGTTGCAAAGAAATCCGAATAAATTTATTATTAATTTTTCTAAAATGAGTGATAAAGAAATTTATCTCAATTTGAATAAAGTGGAATTAGTTGGCTGGGAATATAATAAATCATTTGATAAAGTTGCCCGATTTGTTGAAGACATTAAAAAAGGAGACAGCTTTCCAAGCGTTCCAGTTAAAAAAATAAAAGACAATCTTTATTCATTAATTTATATTTCTGAACGATGGGATTTTATAGAAGATGGAGGTCATAATAGAGCAGTTGCACATTATATAACAAATAAATCTCTTAAATGCAATCTTGTTGGAAAAGGTCTTCCAGTTCCGCAAAATGTACAAGTTTCAATAAATATATTTCTTTATTCTTTTAATTTATTTCTTCTCAAAAATCTTTTCATAAATTTTCTTGAAAAAATTAGTTTCTTTTTCCATTTTAATAATTGCAATTCCAAGTAAATAACCTATAAATGCTCCAGCAATTATATCACTTAAAAAATGTAATCCAAAATAGATTCTTGAAAATGCAATTAAACTAGCAAATGAAATCCAGACATATTTGAATTTAGGAAATTCTTTTGATAAAATAGGAACCGCACAGAAAACCAACATCGAATGAAAAGATGGAAAAGAAAAATTCCAAATTAAATGACTAGACTTTTCTAAAATAGGAATAATAGAAACAAGCCCTTCTTGAAATGGCCTTGCTCTTTTTATAGAAAATTTTAATAAAAAACTAAATATTGCAGACAAAATAAGAGTGAACCATAAAGGTAATATCCATTTTCTTTTATGTTCTTTCCATAAAAACAAACTTGTCAAAAAGAAAAAAATTATTATAGAAGAACTAATGAATGTTATTCCCATAAAAAATTCGTCAAAAAAATTATTTTTAATCTCAGAGATAATTTTAATAATTTCAGAATCAAAATATAAACTTAGGAAAATAAATAAGACAATGAATATACCAATAATAATTACTCTTTTTTTCATAATTTAAAAGACATTAAATTATTTAAATAGATTTCCACTATAATTTTTATGAATAAAATCTCAAGACAATTTATTAATATTTTTTTTAGATACTTAATTTTAATTATAATTGCTTTTCCAAATTTTTGGATTTTTTATTTTGTTTTTACTCCCCTTACAGTTTATCCAGTTTATTTTTTATTAAATATCTTTTTTGATGCTTCTTTAATGGAGAATATTATTTTAATCAAAGGATTCCCCATAGAATTAATTCCTGCATGTATTGCTGGTGCAGCTTATTATCTTTTATTAATTTTAAATCTTTCAACTCCGAAAATCAAACTTAAACAAAGAATACAAATGATTTTATTTTCTTTCCCATTTCTTTTAATTTTAAATATTTTGAGAATCTTTTTTTTAAGTTTAGTATTCCTTTCAGGAAATTCTTTTTTTGATTTTGCTCATAGATTATTCTGGTATCTCGGAAGCACTGCTTTTGTAGTTGGAATTTGGTTTATAGAAGTAAAAATATTCAAAATAAAAGAAATTCCTATTTATTCCGATATAAAATTTTTATATAGAAAATCTTTCTTAAGAAAATAAATGAAGAAATCCTAATGTTCCTAGGAGGATAATAATTCCAGCAATAAATACTCCCAAGGAGATTGCCAAAATACTTTTCTTTCTATCTAATTCTAAAATCCATGAAACCAAACATCCACTCCATGCTCCTGTAACTGGAAGAGGAACAGCTACAAATAAAACTAATGCTAAAAAACCAAGATTTGAATATTTTTTTTCAAATTTATCTACTTTTTTTTGGAATTTTTCTATATATTTATTATAAAATTTATTATAAATTTTAAATTTCATAAAAGCTTTATGAATATTATCTAAGAAATAAAATATAAAAAAGATTACAAGGATATTTAATAAAATCACCAGAGAAAAAATAAATATTATTGGAATATTATTTTCTATAGCATAAATAATTGCAAGAGGCAATCCTCCTCTCAATTCACTTATTGGAAGTATTGTAAGAATCAAAGAATAAATAATTTTAAAGTCCATAATAAATTATTTTTCTTTTAATTCATTAAGTCGTACAAGAGTTTCAACAAGGAACTTTTCTGTAACATCTAGTATTTCACAATTATTTACATTCAATTCATAACATGCCGGTCCTATTTGTTTTATGCTTGTTTCATTTCCTGGTTGAACTTGTACAAACATATATCTTCCTTGCAAATCACAAGTTGCATTTTCATCTTTAATCATATCAATCCCTACAAGATCATGTAATATCAATGCAAAATTTCCAACAGCAATAACTCCATCTCCATCGCAATTAAATCCTGTGCTATTATAAACTAATTTATTAATTGGAGTAAATTTTATTTCTCCTTCAAAAGGAATATCTTCTAATCTTCTTGGGTCTTTTCTAAGATTATATCTTTCTTCTAAATGATAAAAAACTAATCCCCCTGTATCTTTTATTACATTAAAATTTATTCCTTTGTATTCAAAATTTTTCATATTATTTATAACTAAATTTGTTGCTATAAAGATAATAATAAGAAGTCCTATCCCAATAAAAATTTTCTTTAATATTTTATTTTCAGATTTAATTTGTTCTTTCTTCGAAGGTTCTATTTCTTTTTTATCACAAGATTTAATTTTTTCTTCATTCTTTTCTACTTCAATATCTTCAAAAGTCTTTTCTTTTTCTGAATTATTATCTTCCTTTTCCATATTTATACATCTTCTTTTACTTTTTAAGTTTTATCGTATTTCAAGTATATTAAACAAAAACTCATCAGCTAGCTTTGTTAAGTTTCCTTTTTCTCCTTCAATGAAAACACAATTTTCTTCTTGAATTATCTTGCTAATATTTCCTTCAGTTATTTTAATAAAATTATCTTCACAAGATTTAATAGGTAAATTCCCCTCACAAATATCTCCTTCTAGACATGCAGACTGCATTCTTTGGATTATTTTATTCTGATAAAAGAGATTTCTATAAATTTCTAATTCTGCTTCTTCATTTTTAGAATAAATATACAAAGGTTTATTGTAATAGTTATCCAAAACATTTAAACTAGAATTAATTTCCTCAATTTGCGTAGGATTATATTTAAAAGTGAATAATAAATTGTTTATGTTTGTAATCCAAAAACCATTTTGTTCCTCAAATGTAAATCCATTATAATTTATTTTTTTTAAATTATCTTTTTCTCCTCCCAAAAAAGAATATCCAATCGTACTCGATATCATAATTCCTATAAGAATTATTCCCACAATTATTCCATTTCTTTTTTTTCTTTTTTCTTCTTTATATTTTGAAGTTATCTTTCTCATCAATTTAATTAATAGAAACAATATAAAAACTTTACTTTAACATAGTTTCCACTATTTTATTAAAAAAAAAGAAAAAGAAAAAAATAAAAAATTAAATTTATGCTTCTGTTATTTCTGTAGCAGCAGCTGTTGAAGTAGTTCCTTTCCAAGCCTTGCTTGTATCAGGTTTCTTATTTATAAGGTATGTAGCAGCATTTGCAGTGTCTACGATGTCGTATCCTGCAACTAATAATGCAAACTTGCTAGTTACATCTGAACTAGCATAACCTTTAATTAAGAATTCCCCTGAACCTACTCCAGTTGCATCTGTCCAATCAGAAGTACAATAAGCCCCTCCAACTAAACTAGCAGCAGCTGAATTAATACAACTTCCACCAACAACAATTACATTCTTTGTGCTATATGAACTTGTTTCTGTATCTTTATAGACAACATTTCCAAGTTTAGATCCACTAACACCTCCAGTAATACTAGCACCTACTTCTGCAAAGTATACTTCAGCATACATTTGTGTATCAGGGTAAGTTAATCTTGCCAAATACTGGTTTGTATCTGTTTGGTCTTTCAAAACATAAGTTCCCCAGTTAGTTAAATAACCAGTTAATTTAGTTTCATCCCAAGCTTGTTCATCATATCCTGTAAGAGCTGTGCTTGAAAATGCTATACTTTGAAGTTCAGAGTAAGTACTTCCATCATCTGTAGTATTGATAAAGATAACATTCTTTGCATCTGCATCAGATTTATCTTTGTTTTCTACAAATAATATACCTGGACTATCTTGGTTATCTGTAACATCTGTAGTGTCTAATCCACTATCTACAGAGAAATTATTAATAACCAATGTTCCAAATCCTGGATTTCCAGAAGCAGGGTCTGTAACAGTTGTCCAAATGTCATAAACACCTTCATTAACTGCAATTGCATCTTCAGATATTCCCGCAGCAGATATTCCAGCAACAGTAGTCCATGTTCCACCATCTACTCTATACTGAACAGTTGTACCGTTTGTGATATTTGCATAATCTTTCATCTGGAATTGAAGACTTCCTGTTGGTAACTCATATATTTTACCTGGTTTATAGGTATTATTAGTTGCAGCAGTCATTGTGTTATTCTTACTACTTACAACAACAGTATCAGTCAAAGCTACTCTTGGGTAGTCTTCTCCTGAAACAAGTTCTATATAAGGATATACAGCTTCTTTTAATGCAAAATCACTTGAAGTTACATTAATGTATGTAGTGTTTATTGCACCTACAGTAGCTACAGTATATACCTGACTATTTATAGTAATTGTAGTACTTTGATTTCCGTATCCAAGATTTTTGTCTACAATATCATAAGAAGTGCCTGTGATAATATCTTTAAATGTAATATCATCATCAGCAACCCCATCAGCATCTACTGAAAGTTTTGTAATTTGCATAAAATGTTCATAATTACCACTATTCAAAATGAAATAACTATCTTTATCCAATGCTTGTCCTTCACCAACTTTGATAAGGTCACTATTGTCATCTTTCAAAGTATCTTTGTAAGCAAATGGAATTGTTTTAGTATATCCATTTTTGTCAGTTAGAGTTAATTGAAGTTCTCTATCTCCTCCACTTACAAGTTTAAGTGCAGTTCTTTCTGTATCTTCTTCACCAGTAAAAACAGGACCATTAACAACATCTTTGAATTGAATTTCCATAGTTCCAAATACAGGATCTACAAATGATTCTCCAACAAGAACATCATTTTCATCATTATCTGGAGCTACAACAGCAATTACCATTTTTGTTAAATTCTGCATACCTAACGAATTAGATGGTGTCATGTAAACAAGTGTTCCATCAATATCAACATCTTCAGAACCTGTTTGCACATTACTTGTAGTTTCAAGAGTTAATTTATCAGCACCAAGTTGTATTTCAACATATCCTGTTCCAGTATCTCCTGTTCTGAAAACAGTATCTGCATATAAATCAACTTCTGTTCCATCATCAAAAGAACATGTTTTTGTTTGTCCTTGTGTAGGTGTTTTATGAATTGTTTCTCCCCCGTAAGTTACATCTATGCCTGCTTTAGTTGTTGTATCAGAACTAAGACCAATTAATGTAACTTCAAAAGTCTTATCATCAATAGTTAATGATGCAGTAGGACTTTCTGTAGTCAATTTTGTAGCTGATGCTCCTCCAAGTAATACAAGAGTATTATCGTCAGTAGCACTTCCTACAGTATATTCTTTTCCGAAAAGAGAAATTTTTTCACCTTCAGAGTCAGCTGCAGTAAAATTTACTGCTTTACTAAATGTAACAGTTAAGTTGTACACTTCACGTCCACTAGTTGTTTCTAGATCTAACATAAGAAGCGGGTCATCATAGTCATTATCTGAATTACCAAATTCGAATTTGTTATAATCACTAGAACTACCAATTGCTATTGTTTGTTCATAATCATAACTAGTTCCTCCATCATCTGTGAAAGTACCGTCTGCAAGAACAGTTCCTAATTCAGTATTTGTTAATGTTTGGATGTTTTCTCCTAATTCATCATTCAAATAAAGATAATCAGAACCACTTGCTAAACTTTTAGCATCTCCTCCAGTAACAGTAGTAGTACTTTCTCCTGAAGTAACATCATCTTGCAAATCCAAGTTTATATTATATGCTTGAACTTGGTCTGAATCAGAAACTCCTGAACCAGTACCATAGACTATTCCAACATCTGCAACTCCTCCAACCACAAAAGGATTAGGATAATTAGCTGCAGTTGCAACTCCTAAAGTTAAACCAACCATCAATGCACTAGTCATAACAGCTGAAATTTTCTTAAAATTTATTTTCATATTTATTTTTTTTAACCTCCTTTCAACTCTATAATCATGTTGTCTATGACAACCTCCACTCAACTAATAGCATAGGGTAAGCTATTCATCGAGATGAGCATAATCCCCTATAAGAACACTCTAATTGAGTGCATGATTAAGCTTAGTTATTTACTTTAAAAAGGTTGTCGCAAGATTTTTCTCTTTTTTCAATTTTTATCGCAATAGTTAGGTTTTTTCTTATAAATGTTATGGTGTCACTTAATCATTAATATATATTAATCCTATATTAATTTTTTGGGACATAAAAACATTTATTAATATAAGGTAATTAACAATATTATGTATTAAATTAAATTATATAAATTAAAACTATATATTATATTTATATATATTAAAATAAACCATATAAGTCCTCGTCGAGAATGTCTAAAACAAAAATAAGAGAAATAACAATTACAGAATCTAATGGAACTTTTTCTGTTTTCAAAAAAATAAAGAATTCAAAGAAAGATTATGATTTTTCTGGAATTTTAGCATTAAGGCAACTTTTGAGCAATGAAAAAGCCAGAATGTTACATATAATAAAGACACAAAGACCAAAATCCATTTATGATTTAGCCAAAAAATTAGAAAGAGGTTTTAAATCTGTAAATGATGATATTAAACTTTTAGAGAGATTTGGGTTTATTGAATTAATTGAAGAAAAAACAAAAAATCGTAGAAGATATAAACCCGAAATAGTCGTGGACACTATCATAATAAATTTAAAAATTTAATAATAAACATTAAAAAATATTTCATAATTTGAAAAAGGAGTTGTAGAACCTTTAGAATTTCCAGTTACATTTCCTTCTTTAATTATTATCCTTTTTTCTCCTTCTACAATTATTTCCAACCCATATCCTTTAACAGGCCTATCTCCTTCAATTTTCCAACTTTCTTTTACAATTTCTTTTAAGGTTGAATTTAATACCTCACAAGTATCTCTTTTATCTATACATTTCTTTTTATCATAACAATCAAATATTAATTTTTGTACAGGAAGATATTCTAAATTATCTCTACAATCTGTAGTGTATTGTAACATCGATTGAATAAAACTTTCAACCTCATAACTTTCTACAGTTTCCTTTTCTGATTTTCCCAGAGAAAAACTAAGGAAAATGAGTAAAATTACAGCTACTATAATCATAATTAATGCAAATCCTACCATTTCTTCCTGTCCAGATTTTCTGGATAGTAGGGAAAAATTTCCCATTTTTTTATATTGTCTATGTTTGTTTTTCATTCTTTATCCTCTGAACTAACCATTAAAAGTGCTAATTCACATTTATCATAAACTTCATCATTATAAAATTCTTTTTTACATAAAGAAACAAAATTTGAAATTGGAGGCAATGAATTAACCTTTCTTGAAAATAATTTAATAATTCCACAATTTTGATAATTTGTTGTTGTGCATATGTTTTCATTATTTGGATAAACTTTTCTTATTTCTATCTCTGCAACTCCCCAAAATCCTGAATACTTTTCAATATTATCTTTTAACGACATAATCTTATCTGAATCAATGCAATTAATTTTATTTCCTCCAAATGATGCACCACATGAAAATTCAGGGGAATTTGCTAATTTTGTTACAAGTAATAATGCGTTCTTTTCTTCAAGGATTGTTGCAGATTCTTTTAATTTAGAAAACCTAAATACTAATACAAACATTCCAACCATT
>Ga0172381_10007584_pt1 | contig 10705 bp, 7 predicted proteins | sample Leawel6488metaG_FD_119754 | JGI IMG/M metagenome (GOLD analysis project Ga0172381, IMG submission 119754) | Leachate microbial communities from a municipal landfill in Southern Ontario, Canada - Leachate well 64-88 metaG | ecosystem: Engineered > Solid waste > Landfill > Unclassified | place... | reverse complement strand
TAAATCCATGGAAAGCTATCTGGATAGCAGTAGGAATAGGTGCCTTGCTTATGCTTTTTACATTGGCATTGTTAGTACGCAATCCTATATCAATCTGGATAGTAACTAGTGAGAATTTTGCACATGTATTGTTATTGGCCATCGTTGCTTTTCTGGTTGGAGGATTTTTAAAAATTCTTACAATCATTTGGCCAAGTATCGAAGCTGTAAATCTACCACCCTTGTTAATATGGGGTGTAGCTATTTGCTTCGTCGTACTGTTGGGTTATGTTCTGTATAAGATCATTAACCATTGGAGAAATTCTGTTAGATAAAAACGCACTAGGAGGTGCTAAATGACTACAACTACCCCTGTTCCAACTCCAGATTCAATCTGGGGAAAAATTGGTAAAGTTATTGCTTGGCCGTTTGTGTGGGTGTTTAAAAAAATCCTGCAACCGTTATATCGGAAGATTTTGGTTCCAATTGGTCGTTTTTTAAAGAGTAACTGGTTATGGGTTGCAATAGTTGTTGTTATTGTTGCAGCCATCATTTGTGTAATGATCTTTTGGGTCGTCCCTGCATTTGATAAGGCATTAATGCCAAAAACGGATGCCCCAGCAGCAACGGAAGTTGTAGCAACACAAAGTCCGGCGATATCTGAACTTCAAGCTTTATTGCCTGAAGATGCCCCAGCTCTACCAGAAATGGTGAAATGTGGTCAATCTGGTGTCAAAGGTATGTGGGACAGCAGCTTGGTGCCGTCTTATGGTGGTACAAAGCTGGTTTGCGCGGATACTGGATATTGGGAAATTACAAACCTCGTTTATGGAGGTGTTGAATACCCAATTCCGGGTGTAAGTGATGTTGCAGCTGAAGTAAAGGACACTCCGGTACCAACCGAAGCTCCTACTGAAGAAGCAACTCCTGCACCAACCGAAGAACCCGTAGTTGATCCTATCACTGAGGTATATTCATACGTTCCTCCTGAAGGATCAGCTCCTTTGCTAACGGCAGAAATAGGTGGATCTGTAAAAGGATTTGCTTACTATGTGACGACCGAAGGTCCATACGAGATCAAGTATCCATATCAAAGCACTGTACTTATTGCCTTAGGCAATGGACGTGCCGACTATTTCAAGTCTGGTACTGGATCAAGTGTGATAATGACCTCGGACGGGACCATTGGCAATATTCTCGCAGATAACTGTCGAGAACAAACTCCAGAAGGGTGCAGCATAACCATTACTGGTTATACCCCTGGTCATGTTGGTGTGACTGTTGTCTTTGGCGGTTATGAGGTCCCTGATGAGACTCTTGTGGCTGCTGTAAACAACATGCTCAAAAGCGCTCCGAACTGCGGTGCGAATGCATGTAAGACTGTCAAGGTCAACTACTTTGGTGCAAACCAACCTGTGAACTTGAGTTTTACCAATGCAATTACACCCACGGATGTGGCTGGAGTACTGTTAGACAACGTACTCCCATATGCCAATGTGGCGATTGATGACTACCTGAACATGATCGGTAGATCTCAAGTTGTCTTGGACGATACGGATAAACCTGTGGGACTTATGTTCTATCTGGCGAATGAAGTATCGTACATATCTGTACCTGAGGCTGGCGGCGATGTTATTTTCTGCGGCTCCAAAGCTACAGTTAACGACATTGAGTGTCCTGCTGGGTCTGTCATGGTCTTGAAAGGTAATCCAACAGATGGATCTACCCCTAAAGATCTAAACAAAACAATCACGGTTGAATCTTCGGATCCAGCAATGATTAGAGTGATTCAGTTGAACACGGATTTTGAGAATCAACTCAAAGAGTTGAAGATAAAATACCCTGACTCCAACTGGCTCACCAAATAACATTTTTGTCTCGATTTACCCGAGTAACCCTAATCTTTCTCTTTTTAGAGATTGAAATAAAGGTTACTCGGTTCGACTTAGCGAATAATTTAACTTATTATTAATTAAGTCGAACCAAATGAAAAAACACTGCTCAAACTTCTTCTTTCCATTTCTAATTATTCTCCTGGTAGGATTTTTGGCTTTCAAAAACTATGTTCCTGGGACTTTTCTTTCAGGTTGGGATACCTTGCACCCCGAATTCAATTTCCATTTATATCTAGAAAGAATCTGGTCTGGTGTTTGGCAGGAACATCAGGGAGTAGGGGCAGTTGCTGCCCAATCTCATGCGGGGGAGCTAACACGGATAGTCTTTCCATATCTATTGTCTTTAATTCTTCCTCTAGGTTTAGTCAGATACTCTTTTATCTTTTTGACATTAGCGGTTGGAGGATTGGGAATATACTGTTTGGCAAAATATATCCTTTCAATTTCTCTTGAAAAATCAGTTAAACCTGCCGCCTTCTTAGCCTCAGTCTTCTATGTCTTTAACCTCGCAACACTTCAACAGTTCTATAACCCCCTGGAAATGTTTACAGTACATTTTGCAACACTCCCATGGCTATTTTTGTTGGCCATTAAGTATCTTAGGGAGGGTAAAAAGAAAAATATACTTTGGTTTAGTGTTGTTACTATTCTTGCTTCCTCAATTTCCCACACAGCAACTCTCTTTTATGTTTATTTTGGATTACTTCTTCTTTATATATTGACAGCTGCAATCTTAGCTAAGGGTAGGGGAAAACTTAAAAGGGGAATAAATTTGATTTTACTAACCTTGTCTCTAAATATTTTTTGGCTTGCTCCTAACATCTATTATGTTATTAAAGAGTCTTCCACAGTCTCAAACTCTCAAATTAACAGTACTTTTTCCAGTGAGGCATTTTTACAAAGTAGAGCGTTTGGGAATATTAAGGATTTAGGTCTTCTTAAAAATTTCCCATTCAATTGGAGGGAATATAATTTTGGGAGTGGTTCTTTTGAAGATCAAATGTCTCCTTGGATTTCTCATTTGAAAGAACCTTGGGTGGTTAATATCGGGTATTTGATTACATCTTTTGCCACCCTGGGAATTGTGGTAGCACTCTTCCGAAAATCAAAATATGCACTTTCATTTTTACCAATTCTAATTATCTCAATAGTTTTTTGGATTAATGAAAATCCGCCATTTACGGAACTATTTTCTTTTCTGAGGCAAAATATCCCTCTCTTTGCAGAGTCTTTAAGATTTCCTTTTACTAAATTTTCAATACTGCTTACTACCTCTCTATCAGTTTTTCTGGCATTTTCCTCCCAACTTGTTTTAAGAATTTTTGCCAAGATTAAAATGGGGTTTGTCTTTGTCCTCTTATTTGTGACTGCATCAGTTTATTTTATGTTGCCGATATTTAAAGGGGGATTAATAGATAGTTCTATGCGAGTTAAGATTCCTACGGAATATTTTCAGATGTTTGATTGGTTCAACTCTCAAGACCATAACGCTAGGGTGGCTAAACTTCCAATCCAAAGTTTTTGGGGTTGGGACTACCACTTATGGGGTTATCAAGGAGCTGGATTTACTTGGTTTGGTATTCCACAACCGACCTTAAATAGGGAATTTGATCGTTGGGGACTATATAATGAAGACTTCTATTATCAAGCTTCGGGGGCTCTTTATTCAGGAAATACTGAGGCTTTTTACAACGTTTTAAAGAAATATCAGGTCAAATATCTTCTTCTAGATGAGTCAATAATTAATGCCGGGGGAAAACCCGACATTCTATACATTTCTCAAATTAAAAATATGATTGCAAACTTGTCTGGAGACATTCACGAGGTTGCTAGATTTAATTTTTTGACAGTATACGAAACAAATTTTGATATTGGGGATAAATATATTTCTGCTCCAAGGGAGTATTCGGCTGTTAGTACAGATATGACTTATGCCAAGGTTGATCCTATTTATGCTACCTACGGTGATTATGTGGATAGTCATGGCACATCTTTTCCTTTTGTAAACCTTGACAATAGAGGGAGTATCAAGATATCGGTACTAAACACACTTCAGGCTACCGATTCAGGGGAACTAATCTTTAAAAATGCAAAAAGATCTGACCAAGTAGATATTAATACATCAAATGCTATCAAAATTGACTTGTCTACAAATAATGGTTTTGATGAAGCCCACAATTGTGATCTTAAAAGTGAAGGAAGTGTCACTAGAAGCTTTGTTTCTGGTGGGGTTGTCTACCGAGCTGAGGGTGGAGGTGTTTCTTGTGATTATGTAAATCTTCCCAATCTTAAGTATTCACAAGGATATGTATTGCACATAAAAGGGGAGAATAAAGAGGGTAGAAGCCTTAAGATATACCTGATTAACTATGAGACTGAAAGGGCTGATCTTGAGGAATTGCTACCTGAAGGCAAATTCGACAAAACTTATTTTATATATCCGAGCATCTTAACTGGATCTGGATATACCTTAGATTTTGAGACTAGATCATATGGGAATATTACATCTGAGAATTTAATTTCAAACATAGAATTTTACCCTGTTGATTACGCGATGATGGCTAGTTATATGGGGAAAAGTCCCTCATCAGTAGAAAAAGTACAGAATGAATTGACGATTTTAGACGTCAAAAAACATGGGACATGGAAATATACGGTTAATGTAAGTGGGACGGGTCTTGTTGCGCTAGGACAAGGCTACGAGGATGGTTGGATGGCTCTCTCTAAAGTAAGTGGTAAGTGGAAGATACTAGATCACTTTAAGGTAAATTCTTGGGCAAATGGGTGGAATGTTTCTGAGAGTGGCACTGTATGTATAATTTTCTGGCCTCAGATTCTTGAGTGGGGAGGACTTTTTGTGGGAGGGATAACACTTTTGGTTTTGACTCTAAAAAAGAAATAATACCCCATAGCTTGACATTTAGCCTCAATTTGATATAATAAACCTAGGATCAATTCGCGCTCATTAACAGGAGATTGCTGTGTTAAAAACCTATCCATTACCAGGACATTGGACCCTGGAGATCGATGAGACAACAAATCATTTCGATCTGTATTTTACTAATCCGAATTCCGGATTGCGTGGTTTGTACCACATTACTTGGGGAGAAAGACGTGATTCGTCACTTCCTGAGTATCAGCCGCTTGTTCACGAAGTTCCACAACCTGATGGAACCGTTGGTGCTATTTTCCCACTTGTGGCGAAATATAAAAGCCAATGGTATATCGCAGTGGAACGCAATGAACGGCATGTTGGTCAGCGGGTTGAAGCTTCTAGAAAAGCTTGGGAAAACCCGACTGAATTGATGAAAGTACCGGAGGGTTCTGAAGTAAAGATCCACGACTTAGGTCGCGGGGACAGCAACACTGCAAGAATTGTTGGAGGAGATGGTATTGTTCACAAGATCGCCATTTTCTCTGGCATCAAAGAGCTCCCAGAGCTACCCGGAAAGGCCTTTTGGATGAAGTTCGACACTTATGCCGATCATCGTGACCAAATGGGCCTGTCAGTATTGGGTAAAGCTTTTATCAAGGGGCTTCTCAACTAATTGAGGAAATAGCTGAAATTTATTTTCAGATATTGTCCTCCTGATTTTCTACAACATTATTCCATTAAAGGGAGAGAAAGTTTAAGTAGACAGCCTACTTATTATTTTCAAGACCCTCTATAGCGGAGTTTTTCTGCTATATCAATACGAATGTAGAAAGAAATTAAAGATAAGGTTACGGGGTTTTCCTGTCTCATTTTTTATGAGCGAAAAATGATCCGAAAAAACCCCAAGCAAGTCTCCTAAAAATAAAGAACTTGACATGGCCTGATATTGGGCTATACTAATACTAGTTAACTTCGAGTTTGCCCGAATTTCGTTATTTATGTACTCGTACACAATTCATGATTTTTAATTAAAAACTCACATTTTATATGCCAAAAAAAGCAGTTAGTAAAGTTGAAGAAGATAAGAAAGATATTGAGTCTCTAGTTGGTAATCCCACGGAACCCGAGATTTCTGCTGTGGCAGAAAGTGTATCTGAGGCTAGTAGTGGGGTAGCAATGACAGAAGTGACTCCTAATCCATTAGTGGTTGACGATAGACTAATTCCTGATGCGGGACTTCCAACTGAAATGGTTTCTGGAGTACTTGATATCGCCAATGAGGGATCAGGACTTTTGAGACCCGTTAGGTTTGCCCCAAGTGACCACGATATTTATATTTCAGCATCCCAAATCAGAAGGTTTAGCCTAAGAGTGGGTGACACAATTTCTGGACAAGCAAGAAGACCAAAAGAAAATGAAAGATATTGGGGACTTCTTAAAGTAGAAAAAGTAAATGGTGAGCCAGTTGAAAAAGTTGGACAAAGGCCAAACTTTGACGATATGACAGCGGTTTATCCTGATGCACAAATTACCCTTTCGACTGACAAAGATACACTAACTACAAGAATAATAGACTTAGTTGCTCCAATTGGTTTTGGACAAAGGGCTCTTATTATTTCTTCTCCAAAAGCAGGTAAAACTTGGCTTGTAAAAGATATTATAAAAGGAATTGCAGGCAACTTCCCAGAAGAAGGAAAAGTAACAGAAATAAATGGACAACCCAGGCCAGTTCACATTATGGCAGTGCTCATCGGTGAGCGTCCTGAGGAAGTTACCGACATTATTCGCACCATGGATACTGTGACAGGAGGTAAAGGAGAAGTTGCAGCTAGTAACTTTGATGAAGCTCCACAAGATCAGACTCGTGTGGGTGAGTTAGCACTTGAGAGAGCACGTCGTCTTGTTGAAATGGGACATCATGTTGTAATAGTCCTTGATTCAATTACTCGTATGGCTAGAGCTTACAACTTAGCTCTTCCAACTAGTGGAAGAACTCTTTCTGGGGGATTTGATCCAATGGCTCTTTTCCCAGCCAAGAAATTCTTTGGAGCAGCCAGAAACATTGAAAATGGAGGGTCCTTAACCATTATTGGAACTTGTTTGGTAGACACCGGAAGCAGGATGGATGACCTTATCTATGAAGAATTCAAAGGAACAGGAAACATGGAACTTCACCTCGACCGCAAACTTGCAGAAAGAAGAATATTCCCAGCGATTGATGTTGCAAGGTCTGGGACTCGACAAGATGAACTACTTTTTGGAATGGAGAAACTTAGGAAAGTAAATACTCTAAGACGAATGATTGATCTTATGAACGATGATGAAAAAACCATTACTTTAATTGATAGACTTGCAAAATCTGAGAATAATGATGAGTTCCTTGAGTCCCTCAAAACAGCCTAAGTAAATACTAATTGACAAGCAACTTCTAATTCTCCATAGTTATCTCATATGGAACCTTCATTCACACAAAAAGTTGAGCCGGTTTCTACGCAGTCTTGTAATGGGCCTTGTTGTATGAAATTCTCAGTAAAGAAGGTGTTGGCATTGCTTGGGGTAGTTTTGGTAGTCCTTATCTTGTGGCAGTTTGTTAGTTCCCCAATGGTAGTTACTGTTTCTGGGACAGGGAGTGTTTCGGTTCCAGCTACAAATGCGTCAATCACAACAACAGTTTCTGTTAATTCTGACACTGCACAAAATGCTATTGCAGGAGCAAAGGTAAAGGCTGATTCAATAAAGTCAATCTTAATAGGGAGTGGAATTGCAGAGTCTGATATTTCTGAGTCTCAAATTACATCATATCCTGCAGCTCTTGCATCGACTGGTGCAACAGGTTATCAAGCTGCAATGCAAATTGTTGCCAAGACGACTCATGTTTCAACTGTGGGAGACCTTGTTGCCAGTCTTTATGCAGCTGGAGCTTCCCTTGTTGCACAACCAGTACTTAGTGTTGAAAATCAGAGTGCACTTGAGGCTAAAGCGTCAGATGCTGCCATTCTCGACGCAAAAACTCAAATAGGTAGGATCGCTTTGAAAAACTTAAAACCTATTCGAAAGACAATTGCACTATATGAAACAACAGGTTCAACAACGTCTACTACGACATCGAAAGCAGATACAGTTACAGGTACTCAAAGCCAATTAGCTGCAACTAATGGAGTATTTGAGATTACTAAGTCGGTCTCCATCTCATACAAGTTGTGGTAACTTGACATTGTCTTCTTGTTTGGTTATCCTGTACATATATGACCCAGATAATGAAACGAAATGTGGTAAATAGGCTCAGTTCACTTTTAAGGTCAGATCAATCTCTTTTTCATACTCAAGATCTGGCTTTACTTTGGGGCGTGGAAAATAGGAATACACTTTACACAACCATAAAAAGGTATGTAAAAAGAGGTATTCTTATCCCGGTAGTTAAAGGTCTTTACTCAAAAATTCCTGTTAATCAGATTGATAAGTATGTATTAGGAACGGCCTTGATCCATAAATATTGTTACGTAAGCTGCGAAACAGTGTTAGTGAAAGAAGGGGTAATTAATCAGGACATTTCACCAATAACTTTTGTTTCTTCTGTCTCAACCAAAATCACATTTAATGGAACACTCTTTGTCTATCGTAAATTGAAACCTGAAATATTGTTTGATCCCAATGGAGTTGAAAAAAGGGAAGGGTATTATATCGCGCAAAAAGAAAGAGCAATTTCTGATATGCTTTATTTCAACCCCAGATATTATTTTGATAACAAAAATGACACAAATAAACAATAACGTACATAAATTCCAACTGTTAAAATTATTAACAGGGGTAGTAGACAATCCTGTTCTTTCCCAAAATATTTATTTTAAAGGGGGAACGTGTGCGGCAATGCGAGGATTCTTAGATAGATTTTCGGTCGACTTGGATTTTGATCTAAAAGAGGGGGCTGATCTTGTAAGGTTGAGAAGTGAATTCAATTCAGTCATCAAAAAAGAAGATTTAACCATTGAAAACGGCAACAAAAAGACTCTTTTCTACATTTTGAAATACCAAACATCTGCCAATGTACGAAACACCATTAAACTTAGTGTATATGAGGATGTAGTCAGGTCAAATGATTACGAAACTGTTTTTCTTTCTGAAATTGACCGTCTTATAAATTGTCAGACAATTGAAACGATGTTTGCAAATAAACTGGTAGCACCAGTTGATAGATTTCAAAAACACCAAAAAATTGCAGGACGGGATATTTACGATATTCATTATTTTTTCTTGCAAGGCTATGAATTTAAGAAGGAAATAATTGAAGAAAGGATGAATATGGGTGTGCAAAATTATATCAAGATATTGACTGATTTTATTGAAAGAAACATAACTGAAACAGTGTTAACTCAGGACTTAAGTACTCTTTTGCCATATGATAAGTTTCAAAAAGTCAGAAAGACACTAAAACAGGAAGTTTTGATGTTCCTAAGGAGTATTTGAGATTACGAAGATGGTCTTCATTTAATACAAACTTTGGTAAATTATAAGGAAATATAGATTCTTAGCCTGGACTAGCTATTGCTTTCCACTCGCTGGCATCAAAGCCTGGAAGACCAAAGTTCCCCCACTCTAATTTATTTGCATACCGATAGAAATCAGTTTGATTTACAGGAGTTGCGTAATAGCCGACCACTTGATCACCCACTTGTAGGGCACCATGCATATTTGGATAATTGGGAAGACCAGTAGATCCACCAAAGCCAACAATGACCTGAACTTGACTTTCTGGAACACCTAAATCTATCAGAAGATTCTTTTCTAAAACAGGCAGTTCAATACAATTCAATCTATTACCACATACCAATCTAGCAGACAAAGCAGTCTCATCTTTCACTGTATATGCTAGTTCACTAGCATCTATTGGAGTAAACACCTTTGGATTATAAGTTCGAATGACGTCACTCATAGCTTCCACAGGGCCAACACCATCTTCTGCCATAGTTCTTTTAATCGTTCCCAAAAGATCGTCATATGTATTTCCTACTTCTCCAGCAACAGATTTTTCATAAGTTAAACTACCCAATGAATTGTTTTCAGGTACTATATACTCAAAGTATTTTCCTTGCTTAATGCTTTCGTTACGAATAGCCTGAAGCTTAGCCGTTGTGCTTATATTATTATATATGTTGTCAGTAGCTTGCCCAAGTTGAATCATTGCCATTGGATCTCCTTGCAAAGCCCCTACATACGAAGTGCATGCCTCTGAATATGGGTCCTTTATGCAAGCAACAGTTCCTACAGTTGCTCCTGCATATCCTGCTACAGTTCCACCTACTGCCATTGCAGTTTGTACACTTGCAGGTAGGGTAGTGATGGCAGCTGTTCCATATGAATATATTGCACTTGGCAAGGCAGAAAGTCCTCCATTTGCAGCAGCAAGACCAGCAATATCTGCCACTACTGGTGCGGCAACAATAGCACCAAGTTCTGCAGACATTCCAATGGCGGTGTTAGTATTGAGATCTCTTACAGTTGTGTCCATTGCTGCAATTGAAGTTGCATGACATGTTGTTGTTGAGTCAAGTGGGCTTCCTCCAAGGGTTTGATTGCCTGCGTAGCAGTTGCCAGAAGAACATTCACTACCACTACTACACGAATATCCATTGTCTTTTAGTTTTGGTGCACTGCATACACATCCTCCACTAACACATGTTCCAATGTTACCCGCAACCTGTGAAGCACATTTTGTTGAGCATGTTGTTGCTTCACATACATTTGGAGCTTCAGAACATGGGTATCCTGCAGAATGACCACAGGCAATCCCTACATACTTTCCATTCACACATACACAAGCTGGTGTTGGTGTTTGCCCAATCTGAGCACTTAAGTCAATTGGAGTGGGAGTGGGGGAAGGTTTTGGTGTTGGAGTTGGGGTTGCGTTTACACTACACGCCATTCCATTTGACGCTCCACAACCTGTCCCGGTTAACTT
>Ga0172381_10007583_pt1 | contig 10706 bp, 10 predicted proteins | sample Leawel6488metaG_FD_119754 | JGI IMG/M metagenome (GOLD analysis project Ga0172381, IMG submission 119754) | Leachate microbial communities from a municipal landfill in Southern Ontario, Canada - Leachate well 64-88 metaG | ecosystem: Engineered > Solid waste > Landfill > Unclassified | place... | reverse complement strand
TCAACAAACCAAAATAATACTGATATTAAGAAATTAGCTGTACTAACTCTTGATGAAAAATTACTTGCTTATGAAAATATACAAATAGGTGAGTATTCAAAAGCCGCTTGTATTATAACAAAAGCATATGGTATACCACCACCAAAAATCATTGTTAAATCTGATGAATGGTTTATAATAAATCACCGTAAAAATGGCAGCCCAATGTCTTCATATATGCAAGGAAACGCAATTTATTTAAATCAAAATGACCTAAATGACACCCCTGACACAGCTTTACATGAAATAGCACACTATGTTATAATATCAAAATACTATCCTCAATACTTAAAACCTGTAAAAGTTAATGAAAAAGATATGCAACAACAAGAAAAGTTAGCACATGAATTTGAGTATAGTTTTACGAAAGATATAACATAGTAACACTTCAATACTATTAAGGTGTAACCAACATGAGTTTCAGAACACGTAAAAATGGGCAACATTACCCAATCACACCCAAAGTTGTGCATGGCAGAAGGGACACTGATTTTTCGCCCCAGCAGCTACTAAACATGTACAACAGCGCCCCCACTGTGAACGAGAAAATGCGCTACAAAAAAGCAGCCGTATCACAAGCCAACAAACTAAAAGCCGCCAAGCTATCAAACCGTGAAGAAGAGTACCGTCAAATAATAAAGAAAATGACCGTTAAAAAATCACAGTTGAACACTAAAGATTTCATGCTCAAAAAAGATTATGGCAAAGTAAAACTTTACACCTACAGCAACCGCGAATACTTGATTGGTGACGAAATAGGCGTATCCCACAAGCAGCAAATAGCCTACGCACGCAAAATACAAAAAGAACTTGAAAAGCTACCAGTGGAAGATACCCAAAATATAAAACATGTTGTTATTGACCCTGATAACGCGAATTCTGGAGAATTAATTAGGGGACAATTAACACCGCACATTTATGATAAAATTGGTAAAAAAGAAGCAATGAAATTCGTTAAACAACATGAAAAAGATAAACATGAATACGGTTTAGTGTTTGGCAGCGAATTTTGGGATGAAAACAAAAACCAACTATCCCACTTAGTAGCCCATGAAGTAGGGCACCTTAAACGTTACAACATCACAGATGCAGAACGCCTAAAAATAGACCAACAGTACCAACAAGCTGCTAACCATTTCTTGCAACTTGATGACCCTGATATAAAACGCCGTATTGAACATGTTCAAAGAATAAGCGGTATACCAGTATTAACAGGTGTTGAAGGCGAAGGCATAATGAAAATTGAAGGTTTATCTAACACAACATTTAAACCTGAGCTTTGGGAAAAATATAAAATCCCATCAATTTATTCAATGGCATCACCATCAGAATATTCAGCGGAAACTTACGCATTTAGGCAAGACGGCAAAATAAAGTAATCAAAAACTTTATTAGCTAATAGTATATACTACTTGTATTGAGGCTGAAAACAATTTGAATCAAAATACTTGGAAAGAAATTGATTGGACAAATAGCCCCGTTAAAGTAGACGGTGCCAAACTATACCAGTTAGTTGAAGACCCAACAATCAAAATCAAAATCAATAAACACGGCGGCGAAGTTGCACCCAACGAATACGACATTTACGTAATCAACACCAGTGGCTCGCATGCAACAGGCGGCTTAACAAAATATGTTGCAAATCAAGTTCTTGAACGACTAAGCATACTGCCGCTGAAAAAGCTGCAAAAGTTCAACTGGAACACTTTTTTTGACCGCGACTACAAACGCTTAAGCACCAAACTGCATCAAAAGCGGACACAAAAAATTATTGATGCAAATGAAATTTTCAACGAGTTTAAGGCGCTGCTTGATGAGAGAAACGTTGAAAGCGTAGACGAAAGAAAGTTTGAACCTACCCTAACTGTAAACACCTATGACAAAATAATCATCAGTTTAGGCTACGGAATATTCTTCATTTCAATACCCGTAGAAAAAATAATGGAAGACTTCTTCAAACAACATAAATGGAAAGTGGCAAGCAAAGACCCATTAGCCTTCACCCCAGAAGAAACAGCGTAATCAACGCTGTACTTCTTCTTTGTAGTAGTGCCCAGTTGTGTGCACAACTTAGCGTAATTTTTATATAAAAAAATAATCAGCGTATTTAACGCTGTATTTTTTTGAAACAACTATGCTTATTTTTCATTGCATGAGATGACCATTTAATGTAGTGGTCAAATTCTTCGCCACAATCACAAACAAATACTTCAACAATTGGCGCTACTACTGGGGTTATTACATGCGTTTGCATCATTTGTGGCTTCGATATATCATTCAATTTTTTAGCTTGCAAAGCTTCTTTTGTACGGTCAGGGCGTACATGAAACCTGTAACCAAGAATCAAAATTTGATTATTTTCTAATCCTTTTTCATTATGACGTTTGCTACCACTAAAATAAAAGTTAATGTTTGAAAAACCTTTTTCACGCATTCTTTCAATAGTACTTAAAAACTCTGAGTTACCATTTAATATTACCTTTTTAGCACTTGTCAACATAATCACTTTATGATAAAGTTTAACACCAACGTTAATAAGTGTTATGGCTTTGTTGCTTGTTTGGTGTAAACAATAGCTAACTTTTTATATAAGGTATGTACATTGGGTACATGGCGTACCTTGCATGATAACAAAAATAGTGATAGTTGGTGATACCCATATAGGCTCAATTTATGGGTTAACTGACCCGAGAAACATCCCTGATAATAAAAGCAACGCATTTCAGTATTGGATTTACGAATCATGGTTGAATTTTTGTAGTAAGTATAAAGACCCTGATTATTTAATCACAATTGGTGACTTGGCTGATGGTGTACAACAAAAAACTTTGGGAACGTCTGTTGTTTCAACAAGTATAGATGAACAAGTAAGTATGGCAAAAGACTTACTTGAAACAATTACACCTAAAAAAGAGACAAAAATATACGGTGTTAATGGCAGCGGTTATCACGATGGAGAAGGACAAGCCACAAGTATAGATAGAAGAATTATAGAAGCGATTGGCGGCGAGTATAAAGGGTGCATATTTGAATTCGACATTGCTAATGAACGTATACAAGTTGCACATGGTGGCACTGGTTCGCTTGTAAACCCATCAACCTATATTCAGCGCGAAATAAGTTTATCAAAAAGTGATGCACAAAAAAGAAAGGTTAAAGGACCTACTATTTTAGTGCGTGGGCATCAGCACCGCTTTTATACAATTCAAGATGATTCTGGAGTCTACGGTGTACTAAATGGATGTTGGCAATTTATCACACCGTTTATGGCTAAAAAGTCTGCAAACGTAACACCAAGCTTTGGTGCTATGATTATTGAAATCAACGATGTAACAAAAATTTACCGTGCAGAATACTTGCTCCCAGAAATTGTGCGCCAAGAAATGAATGGCTATGAGCATTTGGTTGAACAGCACCAAAAAGAAATAGAAACTGAAAACAGTGTCTTGCTAAAACAATCGTTACAAAATAGGAAGTTTTAGTGGAGGTGAAAAGTATGGTACAAGAAGCAAAACAATATCAAGTAACAATCAAAGGAATTTCTCCATTAATGCATAACCGTTACCCAATAGAGGAAGCTGGCAAACCATCAACAAAAACAAAAGGCAAAGTATTCAATGCTAAAGTAAATGTAGAAAAATGCTTATACAAAACAGTCAATGGAGATATTTATCAACCATCAGACCACATAGAAGGTGCCCTAATAGAAGTAGGAAGCACAATAATTAAATCTGGAAGGAAATCCTTTAAAGACGACATGAAAACCAACATTCAAATCAACCCACAAGAAATACCATTCACAAACGGCAAAGAATACACAGTAGACATTCGAATTGGTGTTATACCAGCCACAGGCGGTAGAGTACCTATAGCAAGACCACGATGGGACACATGGCAATTCACTTTCACCATAACAGTATTTAGCCCAGATGAAATTGCTGGTGAGACATTAAAAACACTACTTGAGACAGCAGGTAAAACAAAGGGCATCGGCACATACAGACCAAAATTTGGCAGATTTGAAGTAACAACTTTCGAAGAAATCAAGAAAATAAAGTAAAGCAGAGCAGTTTAGTTGAGTACAGCTCAGCTCAGCACAGTACAGTACAGTTGAGTAGAGTTTGGAACTGTGTAGTAAAGTAAAGTAATAAAAATCTTTATTTTTTATAATAAAATTTATAAAGTGTAATGATAAATATTATCATTTATAGTGTGTTTAGTATCTTCATATTATGTGTATCAAATTTATCATTCATAGCACCCCAACGTTTAACAATTTCCTCATTTAGTGTTAACCCCATTGCTTCTGCCGAATTCTTAATATCCTTGTAATAGTGTTCAAGGCTTTCACTTCGTACAATACCAGTAAACTCTTTCATGCGCTTTTCACTATATCCATATTCATCACGTAACTGTGAAATGCGTTGTCCTCTAAAACGATGGTTCCATATTTGGTCACACCATTCAAGTGGGACTTTAATTCTTTTATTTTCAGCTATTCCTTCCTCAGTATAAACATTTTTACCATAATTGTCCATTTGATAATTAAGTTGGTCTATACATTTATATGCCCACTGATATGATAAAGGTTTACCAGCACACTTACGGTAATCTGATTGGAAAAGCAAGCCGTGATAAGGTTCATTATTTATCATAGGGTTAAAAATGCGTATTAAATCATCTGTGTACTTCTCACTTCTTGGAAAGTAGAACGGCAACCGTTTTACATACGCTCGCTCAGTTTTAAATTTCTTTTTTCCTACTATAGCTAAGTTAGCACCACACTCCGCATTAGGGCAAAACGTATCACGCAGGCTTGCTGTAGTGCCACAGTTACTGCACCAAACATCAAAAATGTCCTTACCAAACTTGTTTTTAATATGCTTATACCTCTTGATTACATAATAACAGAATACTACTACTACCTCTGCCCCAGTTTGGTCAGTATCAATAACTAATTTAGTTATCCTATTATCTAAACCCAATATTTCTGTTATGCGTCCAGCCAGTTTAAATGATGCTATTCCAACATCACGGAATGGTGGCAGCTTGTCATTTTGTTTGATAAAACGCATACGATTAAATGTAGTGTCTATGTTGTCCCAACCCATAAAGCTTAACACATCATGCTCCACACTATGCCGCTCATACGTTCTTTTACCTTCAAAGTAACCGTTTTTACCCCAAATGTTATGTGGATTATTTACCATAAAGCTTATCCCCTTTGTTACCGTTTATAGCATACCTTTTTTGCATGGTTATAACACTAAAAATAATATAAGCGTTTATCTGGCTTAAAAACTTATAGGAAATAACTATTTCCTATAAGTTGTGGGTTTCTAAGGGATTAAATTTTTACCATTATAACTAAAATCTGTGTGTAGTAGTTGATGCAGTCCCTAAAACACCAAAAAATTCAAACAAGATATTTAAACTTATTTAAATTTAGGGGTTGAGTTTATATACAAGTTATGTATATTGATTAGTTTGGCTTCACTCGCATGTCCTGCAACCAAGCAACAAAAACCAAACTGCACACCATTGACCGCGTAGCCGCCGCTTTGATGCTAATTTTTATAACATCACTTTTCATATTAACAGAACTTTACCCACAACACCAAACATACTCAGTAATACCATTTATTTTATCACTAACAACATTCACCGCAGCCCACCTATACTATCACAACCAATATGAACAAATGGAGTGCCCCCCATGATTGACGCAAACTTAGTTTTTATCAACAGCGTGGCAATTGTTGCCTGCTACATGTTTCTTCTTTACTCCCCATACCTTTTGAAATACAGCAAACACCACACAGTAGCCCCCATGCTACTATTAGGCTTATACACAATGACAACAGCCTTCATCAATGGCATTAGGTCAGCAGCAATAAACGGTTTATACAATGGTATTGAATCCTTCACAGTTTACTGTGTTTTTGCAATTACAATGTTTGTGCTTGCAATCATTTACCAGTTTGAATACAACAAAGAGCACAATAACATTTACGAATGGAGGACATTACCATGGGATCGTTAATGCGTATTCCATCAGAAATACGGGTGCCCCTGTTTGAACGTGGCTTAATAGCTACCTACAAATCAGGTAGCATAATGCTAACCCCCGCTGAAACCATTTACTTCACCGTACCTAGTGATTTAGTTGAGTTACTGCACATAAAGTATGGAATCAACTTTTTAAACAAAGACAAACGCAAAGCCCTAAACATTTGGGCGAGCGCAGTTGAAGAACGTAGTGCCACCAACAATCAACAGACCGTAGAAACTTTAATGTTAACCATTGAAGAAATCGTAAACGAAATCACCAAAGTTTCCCACTTGATCGACACCCCAATTTTGGATACTATTGACAAAAAAATAAACAACGCAATAGCATCAATCACAAAAACCACAGTTTTATCTGAACCCTACCTAAGAATAATTTATGAAATTGAACGGAAGCCTAAAAAATGAATAAAGCCGATATAGCATTAAAAATCATAATAATCGTAATAATCACCGTAATAGCTTGGGCAATACCCACCCTACTGTGGATACCCCTTGATTTGCACACTTACATAACCGCTGAACAGTACAGCTTAATCACTTACGCAATAACCTTCACAGTACCTTTTCTGTTCATGATTACACCCTTTGTCATAAAGAAACTTAGCAACCGCAAACCAAAGCAAACTTTACAAAAAACAGCCCCAACTACAACACAACCCCAAATTGAAACAATTGTTGAAACACCAGCCCCAGTACAAGAGGAACCCAAACAAGAAAAACGCCCAGAAGGAATAGTTGATTGCAGTTGCGGTGTAACTTTCCCCAACATAATAACCTTTAGAAACCATCAAATCGTAACAGGTCACTTAGGCACCCTACGTGGTGAACCCATACCCGAAGAAGAAGACGAAGTGCAACCAGAAGCAACAGAACCAGCAACACAACAACAACAACCATCAACAGACCCACCGCAACCTAAAAAACAAGAAACAGTTGAAGAAATCGTAAACGCAATCAAAATAGCGGAAAAGAAAACTGAGCTTGAAAAACAAAACGCCGAGTATGAACGTTCAAGAATTATAGTTGCAGGCTTAAACAAAATACGCCAAAAAGTAGAAAGCGGCAAAGCCACTGTAACAGCATCAGATGACCTATTAACCAAAGAAGGACCGAAAAAGATTTACATAACCCTTGATAACAAAGAAAAACTGCAAACAGAACAATCCCAAGAAACAGAGCAAATAGTTTTTCAACAAAGATAAAACTTAGCGGAGAAAAACGTACATGAGCGACTTTATGGAAAATAATGGGCAACTAATGATAATGGGTGCACTACTATTAGGCAGCATGTTAGCCTTAATGACTTGCAGCGCCCTACTTCCAAAACCCTACGACATGATAGTAGGCGGCACCCTATACTTCTCAATAATCATCGGTGGCTTCGGCGGTGGCATGTTATACACCCGTGAACGTTACAACAAATACCCCCATTATCGCCTAATAATCTTCCCAACAAAAGAAGAAATATCAATATTTGTTCAATATCAACGTAACATAGTAAAAGATGGCGGCAAAAACAACACAGCCAAAATCACCTGTGCCTTTTCCCGCACCTTTTCTGGCATAGGCTCCACCAAGCGCGTTAACATAAACTTTGGCGGTGACTGGGCAAAACGCACCCACATGTCCCCCGCTGATATTACTGTAAACGGTTTTAGCGTACCGCACCCAGCATCAGAAACCCTTGTAGTAAAATACTGCGACAACTCCCATATAGCCATTGAAGAACAAGAACTTGTACCAGTATTTGAACTTGTATGCGGCAGCACAGATTTAAGTCCAGTATACGACATTGTTAACATTGATATACCCGATTACTTGAACACTGGTAAAACCGCAATCACCACGATGCAGAAAAACGAAACAGTAGCTACATTAGCTGGGAAACTTGTGCAAGCTTACGGTGCAATCACAAGCCTACGTGGACAATTACTTGAACAAGCACGCCGCGCAACCGAATGGCAATCAATAGCTCAAACCTTTAAAGACACCATACAGCAACAGAAAGCAGAAATCCGTGGTTTGCTTGCATCACACAGTGAAACAAAAGAACGTGCCCTTGAATTTCTATTACCAATATACAACGGTCAAGGTTCACTTGCAAAAACAATCAAAGCAATACGCGCTAAAAATGACAACAACAAATGGATGCTATACGTTGCATTGATTGCCATAGTTGGTATAATAGCACTATTCTTATACACGCAACCAAAACTGATGAACAGCGTAGGTGATGCCATCAACAGCCCTTGGATGATACTTGCCATAGGCATAATATGTGCAGCCGCCGTGATATTTGCCCTGAAATTCTACAAACCCAACAATGACAACAAACGCAGCGGAGGGCGCAAGAAGTAATGCCAACCGCTGAAGGAAAAACCAAACAAGCCAACGAAGGCAAAAGCCACGATTTATCTGACGTAGGTGTTTTTAACCTACGCAGCCAAGAACGCACAAAACGCCGTGAACGCTTTGAAACATTAAAAAAAGAAATACAAAAATACAGCATCATGGGCTTAGACCCATCGGGCAACAAACGCCGCAAAGACTACAAACCTGAAGAATTTGCCTTTGACATACAACAGGGAATCTTTGCAATAAACAGCATGATTAACGAAATAGGCGCACCCTTCGGCGGTGCAGGCAGCGTTGAATGGTTTGCTGAAGCAAGGCTTGGTTGGCAATTAATATACGGACAAATGGCATCAATGGCTGAAACACTATTTAGCCTACTTGAATTAAAAGACAATGATGCAAACTTAGTTAAACCAGACGATGAGCAAGAAATTTTAATCCTTATTAAAAAAGCAAATAGCCTAAAGGATGTTGCTGCTGCACTGCGCAAAAACAACCCCCTATCATATGCTAAAAACCTAATAGACGAACGCTTACTAAACAACTCAAAAATGGAACTTGTACGTGCCTTCTTCACATTTTACCAAGTTGAATATATTGGTTGGGCACAGTTTATGCACGACTTATGCTGGGACAAAGAGCAAGAGTACTGGGCAGTTACCATATACCAGCCCCCATCAATGGGCATGGGACGCGAAAATGCAAACTTAGGCGGATTGCAAGACCCAAACAACAATAATGAATACGGGTAGGGTAAACTATGGTAACATCCACACCCGACATAGATAACGATGATATACAAGACGCAATAGATACCGCTGTTAACGGCACTACCCAGCCTGAACAACAACCTTTATCACCTGAAGAAATAGCTGACGAAATAGCAAACAACACAGGCGAAGGCGCAGACGGACAATTAAACGACCCCAACCAAAACTTCCGCAACCCAAAGCTTTTCATGAAAAAATGGCAGCGTTTCCCAGAACGCCTTGACTTCCACAAGCCCCTGCTTAACCTTGTATCTGGACCAAGAGGCGAAGGCAAAAGCAGTTTGCTTGAAGTACTAACATCACTATTTGTGCAACTACACGGTGCAAAAGGAGTTATCGATGCGTTCTCGTCGAGAGACGGCGAAGGTTTAGCTTGGTGCCGCCACAAAGATTTCAAAGACAGCGTAATATTTATTCACGGTGACAACACAAAAATAGCATGTGAATATGATACCGTACCCATTAGTAAAGTAAACCTAAAACAGCTTCTTGAATACAAAGCCGTAATCACAGTGCCAAAGTTTTACCGCAACAATATTGAAGAATTCGCTGGATTAGGTCGCTTGCTTCAAATATTATGGGATAGGGATTACTGGGCGCGCGGTGACTTACGTGTACTAAACCTACGTGAAGGCATCAACGTAGCATCAAGCCGCTTAAGTTTAGGTGGCGGACAAAGTGACGCAAAAGCCCAGTTTATTTATGCCCTAAACCAGTTCCGCCACGCAGGCTTCGCAGTTAACCTTGACTGTCTTAGATTAAAAAGCATTGATATTAACGTTAGAGAAATTGCAGACTGTATTTGGCTGAAACAACAAGGCATATTCGGCTTACCTGATGATTTGCGTTTTCTATACAAGAAGTACGACCTAGTTTACGACCTAATGCGCATACCCAAATACGGTTTTATACTGCTAACAATCAAAGGTGGCTATGGGCACGGTGTATTTCAAAAACCATACTGGCATAAAGAAACAAATGAAAACATCAATAAAATAGTAGGCATCACCGCCGTAGAATACGAAGAAGAAACCCCAGACCAACCACAAAGCGCTTTCACAGACTTCGACCACGTAACCATCATTAAATCACGACTTGAATTAAATGACAAAGGAAAACCCAAAGGCACCCACATAATAGCCAAAGAACTCCACATAAGCAGCGCCACAGCCAAAAATCATATAGACTACCACAATAACGATGTTGAACAAAAAGGTGAATGCGAACGTTGCCGCCGTGCCAAGTTTCCATTATCAAAACAACTAATATCACGTTGGGCGTCAAACCAGCGTAACCCAGAAAGCTCATTGCCATCAACAAAAGAAAAATTGAAAGAACCCGAAATACACATACCAGTACCAAGAACAAGAGCCGTTGCAGTACCAACCGCCGAAGAAGTAGCTGACGTTAATGAATCAATAGAACAAAGCACCCTACCACAGCAGGATAAAACTTTACTAAAAGAAATAG
>Ga0172381_10007581_pt1 | contig 10707 bp, 9 predicted proteins | sample Leawel6488metaG_FD_119754 | JGI IMG/M metagenome (GOLD analysis project Ga0172381, IMG submission 119754) | Leachate microbial communities from a municipal landfill in Southern Ontario, Canada - Leachate well 64-88 metaG | ecosystem: Engineered > Solid waste > Landfill > Unclassified | place... | reverse complement strand
TTATGCTTTGGAGCATGGTTTGTGCCTTTGCTTGGGTCTGGCTGATAAGCAGAACATATTTCTTTTCAAGCTTACCCATAATCGCCCAGAGGGGATAAGAAAGACCCATGATAGTTGATTTGGCTGATCCTCTAAAAGCAACCACAACCATCATCTTGTTGTTTGAGTCTTCAGTTAAGCTGAACATTTCTCTTTGAAAAGTAGCTGTTTCTACTGTTACATAATGATTCATGTAAAGATAGAAAAACCAATAATGACTTTCTTTAACCGTAGCTAATCTGATTAGCCTGTCAGTTAATAACTTATTTATTATTTTTTCAGTCGTTAGTTTTTTCATATGTTTTTATCAAGAGCCGCCAACTTGATTGCTTGTTTTACGATTTGCTTTTGTTCTTTACTTAATTCATGAGCGTGTTCAATTTTTCCTTTTAATTCCAGTTTGTCAGCATACACAGGATGATTATTTCTTAGCCAGAAAAAAATGGCCTGCATGCTTTTATCTTTGATGCCTGATATTAGTTGTGATTCGGCGATATCATTGATAAATAAGCGCCCCTCAAGAAAAGCTTTATCGACTAGTTCGGAAAACTTTTTATCTTCCTTTTTCCACCGATAGAAGGTTGTCCTGCCAATACCGTTTTTTTCACAAACTAGTTGAATAATAGGAGTTTTTCTCAAGCCCTCAATTATTAATGCCTTGCCACTATTTTTTGCTTTTGTTTCTTTGTCCATATTATTTAATTTATTTTTTTAGCTTTTAAGCCTGTTAATTTTTCAAATCTTTCTATAATTGTCTGACAATACTCTGGATCTAATTCCATCATTAGGCATTTTCTTTTTGTTTGTTCGCAACTGAGTAAAGTCGTTCCCGATCCCCCAAAGGGATCGTAAACATAATCGTCTATTTTAGAACTGTTCAGTATTAGTTGCCGCATTAATGATAAAGGCTTTTGAGTTGGGTGGGATTTACTACTGCTAGGCTTGGGGCAGAAGATTACACTCTTATCTTTTGACTTAGTAAATAAATGTGTGCCGAACCATGAAAAAATTACGAGCTCGTGTTGGGGTAGATAATCTTTGCGTCCGACTACGGCCTGATTTTTTACCCAGATTAGAAGTTGCGAAAAATGGATACCTATTTCATCCATTGCCTGCTTTAAAGCAAATAGCATAATGTCGCTATTGAAAATGTAGATAGAATTTTTCTTATCTAAAAAGGGAAGTGCTAACGAAAGCCAATTCTTAGTAAATGTTTTATATTCATCATTGCTTTGAATCTGGTCATTAGCAATTTCTTTTGGCTTACTTAATTTTTGGGCAAATCCCGCTTTTGATTGGCAATACGCGCAACCATATGGTGGGTCGCAAGCAATTAGCCTGATTCTGTCTTGGTTGATAAGTTTTTTAACACTTTTTAAATCACAGGCGTCTGAGCACATCAGTCTATGATTTCCCAGTTGATAAATCTCACCTGGACTAATTAAGTTTTTTAACTTTTGTGTTGGCATATTTTTCATAGCGATTAATAATAAGTTGGCAGAAAATAGGGTTGATTTCTGCCGTATAACATATTCTATTAAGCTGTTCGCAGGCTAGAAGAGTTGATCCTGATCCAGCGTAGATATCTAATATAATATCGCCTGGCTTAGAACAACGTTTTAAAGGCTTCTCATGGAGATTTAACGGCTTTTGCGCTGAGTGTTCGTAGCTTGATCCAATATCTCTTTTAGCTAGCCAGATATCTAAAATATCAATTATATTATCTATCGCCCTATTGCCTGATTCTATTTCTTTGTTTAAAGCTTCACAGGCTTTAGTTGATAGTTTGGATAGGAACGGCTTGCCAGTTTTTCCGTATATGCAAAATTCCGTAGCCTTATTAAATGCGACATTGGGCGTTGGATTGAAAGCACCCTTAAACCAGAAGCAGGCTCTTTCATTTTTTATACCCAATTCTCGATATAGAGTTTGGATTAACCAGATATTTGATTGATCGCACCAAGTAAAGTAATGGCAGTTTTCTTTCGCGTGCTTTAAAGAATTTTTAAGCCCTGCAGATAAGAATTTTTTATATTCATCATCAGTTTTATTATCTTTAATATCTCCGCCGTAATTTGATCGATTACCAACTCCTTTATCATAATTTAGCCCAATATTAAAAATTGGATCATTATAGATTAGGTCGGCTTTGTTTTCTCCAAGTAATTTGTCCAGTGTTTCTGTTATATGACTATCTCCACAAATCAAAAAGTGTTTGCCTAGCTGGAAGATGTCACCTAACTTTATGTCAGTCTTATTTATTTTTTGTATTTCTTTTTCTTCATTCCAGTCATCATTCTCAATTTCAATATCATTATCAAAAACCTGAAGTAAATCATCTTCATTTAATCCAGATTCAAGTAAAATATCTAAATCCATCTCCTTGAGCAGAGAGTAATCCCATGAACCGTGATTGGAGTTGCTCCGTAATAAATATTCCTTGAACTCTTTTTCATCTAGTTGGCGATTAGGAACTCTAACATCTATTTCTTCTTCGCCTCTGCTAAGCAACTGCAAAACACGGACTCTTTGATGACCAGCCAGAATCTGACCGCTTATTGTTATAGCTGGTATCTCGGCGAGATTGAATTTTTTAATACTGGTCTTAAGATCGCTTAGTTGTTTATCCGACATGATGCGCGGATTTTTTTCGTAGGGAAGCAGGTCATTGACCTTTCGTTTCTCTGTGTGCCAAATGATTTGTTTAGACATAATTTTTTTGTTAATAAATTATGTCTTAATTGTATGAGTTATCTGAGGGGCAGGACATTACACTTTGTGTAAACAAAAAAAATCGCTATTTTTTAGCGATTTTTAGCAACTATTTTATATTAAATTATAATTTTTTTAGATTATTTAGAGCATCTTTATACCTTTTTCTATAGATTGCTACTTCGCTATATCCCAAAGCAATTCGACTTTTACCGTATTTATCGTTTAATTCTTTAGAAATTCTTTTATCCCCCTTTTTTATCTTAGTTAAATTCCAGGTATCCTTGGCTACGGTTTGAGGCTTCTTAATTTTGTTATTTTTTCCATCTTTTATTATCTCGGTTATTTTTTTACATGCCATAGCTATATCTCGGCTGGTTGTGTGAGGAAAAATTTCTAGATATATTTTTCCTGGGGTAAAAGTGTACTTATTTATTTCCGGGTTTTCGTTAGCAATAATAATTCGTGTTCCAGGAATCTTCTTTCTGGTACGCCCAGATTTTAGTTTTATTCCTTCTTTTGAAAATTCAGGCAATAAGTAGGTAATTAGATTTTTATTTATTATATAATCAGCTGTAAAAAATACGCAGTTAGAAATTAGATTATTCGGTATTTTAAATTTACTTATTAGTTTTTTTGAATTCAAAAATAAGATTCTGTGATTCTTGTTATTTACATGTTCCCAATCAAAAGACAGTTGGTTATTATTAAAGCCTTCTTTTGGAATATTAAGATTGGCTCTTATCCTATCAACTTCTTTAATAAAGAAAGGATGGTCTAATAACAAGGAGTAAAGCCATGACTCATCTCTAGATAAATCATCTCCGTTTGGAAAAGTGTATATATTGTTATTTTCTATTTTTTGGCTATTTATACCCATATATTGTTATTTTATCATTATTAGCCATTTTTAGGTAGTTTGTCGATATAATATTGGCACACAACATAGTTTAACTTTAGCAAAAAATACCTTGATTTTGCCTGTTTTTAGGAGTAAAGTTGAATTATATTTCGTGAAAGTTAAATAAATTGTTATAAGCTTATGAAAATTAAGAAAATTAAAGCAAAAAATTATAGACTTTTGCAAGATTTTTCAATCGATTTAGAAGACGATCTTTCTCTTGTCGTTGGAAAAAATAATTGTGGTAAAACCTCTTTGCTGTCTATCTTGGATAAATTTTTAAACCACGGAGCATTTTCTTTTAATGATTTTAATATAGATTTTAAAAAGGAATTAGAAAGTAAAATCAGTGGGGTTACCGAAAAAGCAACTTACTCGCCGTTTGGCATAATGTTAAAAATATTTATTGAATATACTGGCGAAGACGACTATTCTAATATTGGTAAGTTAATGATGGATTTAGATCCTGACAATAAAATTATAGTTTTATCTTTTGAATATACACTAGCATTTGAATCCTTGGAAAAACTCAAAAAAGATATTGCGGAATTTAATAATGGACGGAAGAAAGAGGTTACTTCATGTGAATACTTGAACGAAAATCACCAGGATTATTTCGAAGTAATTGAAAAGACCATAGCTTACAGTAATTTAGAAGAGAAGGAGGATGATTCAAATTTTATTGATTTGAAAAAAGAAGGAATATCGCTTGATAGTGTTATAAGCTATCAATATATTAAGGCGGATAGAGATGTTTCGAATAAAGAACCTGATAAGTCTCTCTCGTCATTATCGTCTCAAATTTACAAAAACCTCGAATCTAATGATTGTCAAAAAGAAGCTATAGTTAAATTTAAAGACGCTTTGTGTGATACGGATGTTGAGCTTGGCAATATTTATTGTGATATTTTTAAAGATGTATTAGGGAGGGTAAAGAAATTCGGCGGAATTAAAGAAAACGAAACAATTGTTAAAATAACATCAACACTGCAGCATAAAAATCTTTTGGACGGCAACACGACTGTTGTTTATGAACACGATTCTCAGAATTTGCCAGAAAATTACAACGGCTTGGGGTATATGAATCTTATTAGTATGATTTTTGAAATAGAAATTAAAATTAATAAGTTTAAAAGAAAAGAAAATGAAAAACCGGCTGATATTAACCTTTTATTTATAGAGGAGCCAGAAGCACACACTCATCCTCAGATGCAATATATATTTATTAATAATATTAAAGAAATATTAAACAGTGGTATTGTTAGGGATGATGGTCAGAAGAGGGGGCTCCAATGTATAATTAGCACTCATTCTTCACATGTGGTTTCTGAAAGTAATTACAATGATGTTAAATATTTAAGAAGATATGGTAATTTTGTTGTTGCAAAAAATTTAAAAGATCTTGAAAAAGAATATATTACTGACGGTGAAGAGAAAAATTTCAAGTTTTTAAAACAATATTTAACACTCCATAGGGCTGAATTATTTTTTGCAGATAAGGCAATCTTTATCGAGGGTGATACCGAAAGGATTTTAATTCCAGCGATGATGAAAAAAATTGATCAAGAAGATTCAGATAATCCATTGCTTTCACAAAATATATCAATAGTGGAAACTGGTGCTTATTCTCATATTTTTGAAAAATTCATAGATTTTATTGGAGTTAAATCGCTAATTATTACAGATATTGATTCTGCTATGACTGTAGAAAAAATGAAAGAATTAAAAAAAGCGGAAAGTAATGATGACTTGAAAAAGAAAATAAAACAAAAAGTAAAAACGTTAGATACTAATGCAACAATTACAACAAATGAATCTCTGAAATTATTTTATGGTAGTGATAAGCTTGAAGATTTTAAAGATAAGTCAGTAGACGTGATGGTTCTTAAAAAGGATGATTCTGCTAAAAAATGGATAAAGGACAAGGACGGCTATTTACTTTGCGTGTATCAAAATAATGAAACAAATTCAGATAGTGTAGATTATTGGGCAAGAAGTTTTGAAGATTCATTTTTCCATTTGAATAGAAAATTTATAGAAAATAAAAAAAGCAATTTTAAAAGTTTAAAGAATATTAAATATTTTAGCGACTTGTCAAAAGATGCATATGATTTAGCAAAATATTGCGTTGATAAAAAAAGTCAGTTAGCTATAGAGATATTATTGAATAGCGAAGAGGGTGGTGATGGCAAGAAGTTTACTAACTGGGAAACTCCAGATTATATTAAACAAGGATTATTATGGTTGAAGAAAGACTAAAATTAGATCCAGAGGTTCAGGAAATTTTATCCCATATAGATAGTGGTGATAATTTTTTATTAAGCGGTGGTGCTGGAAGTGGTAAAACATATTCTTTAATTCAAGTTATAAAGCAAGTAATCTCAGAAAATCCGTTATCGAAAGTAGCTTGTATGACTTATACCAATGCCGCCGTTAAAGAAATCGAGGAGAGGGTTAATCATGAAAATTTGTCAGTATCTACTATCCACGATTTTTTATGGGATAATATCAAACATTTTAAAAAAGAAATTAAGGAATCTTTGGTCGTTCTTATTAATGAAGATAAAATAAAAAATCCCGAAGAATTTGATTTACCAAATAATTATTTTGATTCTTTAAAAGACGGAGTTCAATATAAAGAATATCTTAAAATAAAAGAAGGGTGTATTTCTCATGATGAAATATTGATTTTAGCAAATTTTATGTTCCAGAGATATCAGAAACTTTGTGATATTTTAAAGGATAGATATAGATTTTTATTTATAGATGAATATCAAGATACAAGTAGTAGTGTCGTTGAATTGCTTTTAGTTCATTTGAAAAAAAGCGCCAAAAAGACAACTATAGGTTTTTTTGGTGATGCCATGCAATCTATCTACGATTCAGGTATTGGTAATTTAGACGTTTATAAAAACAGCGTTGATTTTCCAGTAAAGGAAGTTACAAAGACACAAAATAGAAGAAATCCAAAATTAATAATTGAGCTAGCTAATAAATTAAGAAATGACAGGATTATTCAGGTGCCATCAGATGATATATCCGCACCTAACATGGTAAGTGGCGTTGTTAAAGAAGGTAATATATCATTTTATTATTCAAATACAAATAATAATATTGAGTTCGTAGAATCAAAGTTGGGATGGGATTTTAATGATTCGAGAAATACTAAGATATTAAATTTAACACATAATTTAATTGCTCCAAAAGCTGGGTTTCAAAATTTAATGAGCATATATGATAAAGATCCTATTATAGGTCTAAAAAATGATATCATAAAAAGAATAAAAGAAAATAAAGATGGCGGTAAACCCGAAATTGTATTTGGAGATAATGATTCTTTCGATGCAGTGGTTGATAAATTTCAGTTACGGACAAAAAAAGAAAAAGGAGAAGCTGAGGCTAAGTTAAAAAAGGATATTATTTTGCAGAATCCAGATTTTTTAATTTTATATAACCAGCTCAAAGATCTGCCTTTTTCGGACGTTAGAAAAATATATCTAGATAAGGAACTTTTAATTGACGATAAGAAGCAAAATAAAGATGAAGAGAGTAAAAAAGGATCTAAAAGAGATAATTTGATAAAGCATTTATTTAAAATTCAAAATAATATCCAGTATTATAAAAATAAACAGTTTAATGACTTTTTAAGAAAAACTGAGTACAAGATAACATCCCTTAAAGATAAAATAACTCTAAAAGAATCTATTGATAATCTAGTAAATGTTGCAGATAAAACGATTGGGGAAATAATTGATGATGCTGATAGACTTGGAATTTGCAAGATAGATGAGAGACTAATTAAATTTATTTCAGAGAAAAAATATATTTACAACAGAGTAAAAGCAATTAAATATTTAGAATTCCAAAACCTATATAATTACTTAGAGGGATATACTCCGTTTTCTACGCAACACAAAACCAAAGGCACTGAATTCGACAATGTATTGGTAGTATTAGATAGTGGTGGTTGGTTTGATTATAATTTTAATGGTTTGTTTGAAGGTGTTGGCAAAGAGACAGTTCACGAAAGAACTAAAAAAATATTTTATGTATGCTGTACTAGAGCTAAGGAAAATTTAGCATTGTTTTTTTATAATCCAACTAGCTCAGCAATAAGCGGTGCAAACAGATTATTCGGAGAAAGTAATGTTATAGAAATTTAATATATGTTAAAAGAAAGACTAAAGGAGTTGAAACAAAAAATTTCATTAAAGAGAGAGAATATTATCCCTTTAATATTTTCGATTATAATAACATTCTTATTATTTTTAGGGTATTCTTTGCTCGGTGATCGCTTTAATAATTCTATGTGGATTATTACAGGGATTATGCTGGTAGTTTTTATTTATCTTATAATGTTTATCGCTGGTTTTGCAGTGATGAAAGCATTATTTTTTGTTGCCGCTGAATTATCTTTACTAATATTTTTAGCTCAATCTTATTGTGATGTTAAATCAAGGCCAGCGGGGAGTGATGAGGCCTTGCAGAGCTTATTAATTATTGGCTTAGTATATATAGTTTATAGTTTTTTTCGTACCTTGTTTGATATTTCTAAAAAAAATTATCAGCCAGTAAAAAATGAAAAGTGGTCTAGCCAAAAAGTAGTTTCGGTAGCTCTTTTCCTATTTTTTGCTGGTGTATTTGTCTGGCAGATGTATGTAGTTGTAAATCCAGTAATTGCGAGTCTTTGCGTTTATAAAGAAAATTTATAAATGTATGAAAATATCAGAAACAATTAATATTAAAGAAGACGTTATGGCAAAACTTGAAACAGTGACATATTTTATTTTTTACAAAGAGTTTTGTAAAAATTTTGTAAATATTGCAACCGATAAAAAATCTATTATTTTATCTGGCCTATTTTTGCATCTAACATTCGAGTCTTTAGTTTCTTATTATATCCGTTTATTTACTAATATGGCTTATAGCCATAAGGAAGAAGAAATTAAAACTCTCTGGGCTAACGTTTTTGAGTTGGGGAAATTTGATAAAAAAATATCTTTTTTAAAAGACTCTTTAATTAAATCAGACCACCAAACTCTGAAAGATTTAAATAAAATCTCCTCTTTTTATAAAGGTAGGCTGTCGCCTTTTAGAAACAGAGTCGTTCATGGCCATGAAATTTCAGAAACAACATCGTCCAGTGGATTATTTGCTAAATCAAAGTTAGCAGAATTAATTAGTGAAAATAATATAATTCTTATGCACAAGGAATTCTTAATTTGCACTGGATTATTTTTAAACCTTTTTAATAAAGCGATTGTGCCTGAAGGAGTCAGACTGAGTCCAAATTTTATAAAAGATGATATGATCGCTAAACCAATTAAAGGTCTAGAAGATATTTATAATGATTCCATCTATGGACAGAGTTAAAATTTTTATATTTAGTGATGAATCTGGAACTTGGCACGACGATAAAGATATATATGTAAGATCGTGGGTTGCAATTACTGAAAAATCTTATTTAATGCTTGTTAATAAGGTACATGAAATATCGGATTATTTAGGATCAAATGAGTTAAAATGGAAGACTATTGCAGGTAATAAAAAATATATTTCTGAATTTAATGACATTAATTTTAGGATTTTTATTACTGTATCTTCGCCAGCCGATATAAAATGGTGTGAAAAATATAAAATTACAAAAAATTTTGAGTCAAGTATCCAAGGATTTGATTTTGGCGAAATAGACGCTAATCTAGCTGGTGTTGTAAAAAAGAAGTTGTATGATGATATTAAAAATGTTTTGTTTTTAAATTTTTATGAAAGATTTCATATTGAGAACGCAACAAAAAGAATAGAGCAAATAATCAAGCCATCTGATTATGATTTAATATACAGAATAGACCCACCGCAGATGTCTATTGATGGTTGGCGAGATATTTTAATGAAAATATCTAACAAACGGCCAGAATTTCCAAGATCAGACAGGGATGAAGGCATTCAATTTGCCGATATAGTCGCTGGCTGTTTTAGGAGTCTTTTTGTTAAAGATGATAGATATGAAGAAGCAAAAGAATTTTTTATAGGAATTAAAAACAAGCTTATAGATAAATCTCGGGAAATTCCCAATCCAAATATTATATTTTATCAAGAGGTTAATCAGTTTCTAAAAGATAATATTTCTGCAATTTGGAAGATTAAGTAAAAATATGAAAAAAATAGATCTCAGCAATATCAATGTAATATCTTTACAAAAAACAAAGAGGGAAGATTCTTTATCTATGGAGGATTGTTTTAAAAAAGTATTGGATAATTTCTTGGCATTGCCAGGAGATACATTTAATATTTTACAGGTTGTGATGCTAAGCGGCGTATTACTTGAATCTGTGATAAAGGAAAAATTAAAGAAAATAAATCCAGCGTTGATTTTGGATAATATCGATTCAATCCCAGTAGCTTTAGTTAGCGGTAAGACATCCCATATATTAAAAGATATAAAGTTTGATATGGATGATGTTAAAACAGCCGCAATATCAAAATTGATTAAGAGATTAGAGTCTTTTGAGGATTTAAGTAAGCTTCAAACTAGTTTTTCATTTTTCTTTAAGATAAGGAATAGAATCATGCATAACTCGATAAATGTATTGGTAAATGAGAGAACACTGAATATAATTTTAGTGAAAAAAATTATACCTTTTTTAAAAGGATATATAAACGTAAATTCATCTATTTGGAAAAAATTTGAAAGATTTGCCAATGTTGTTGGTACTGAATTTATTGAAAATTTAATGAAGCTTGTTTTAGAACATGAAAAAATTGCTGAAACTATTTCAGAAGAGAAAGTAAAAGAATTAATGTCTAAAAGCTCTAGTTTGTCGTCAGATGAGCATTTTCTTAGCAATGGCTTAGTTTGCCCTAGCTGTAAAAATGATTCATTAGATATAATTATGGGTGTCGATTATGATTATTGTGATCATGAAATTATGGCCACGGGCATGTATAATATAGGACGTTGTAAAGTGTGCGGATTAGAATTAGATGATCAAGAAATACAGGGAATAGTTGATAATCAAGAAAAATTCTTTATCGATAGTGACAATGCTGAAGAATGG
>Ga0172381_10007578_pt1 | contig 10711 bp, 8 predicted proteins | sample Leawel6488metaG_FD_119754 | JGI IMG/M metagenome (GOLD analysis project Ga0172381, IMG submission 119754) | Leachate microbial communities from a municipal landfill in Southern Ontario, Canada - Leachate well 64-88 metaG | ecosystem: Engineered > Solid waste > Landfill > Unclassified | place... | reverse complement strand
CATCTACAGAATTATCATTATTTATAGTATAATTTTTTATTTTATATTTTTTACAGATTTTATAAATCTCCATATTACCAAAATATTGTTTAAATTTTTTTAAAATTTCCATTTATATTTATTTTTTCTTATTAACATCAAACAATTAAAGAACTAAAATCATTACCAAATATCCTAACAACATAGATAAAACCAAAGAATGTTCAACCCACCACATTGGTGATTTTTTTCTGGTAAAATAATAAGTTATTGAAGCTATTATAACCATCAATATGGTCCAATACCACATACCATAATCCACCCAAAATCCCGCTGATATCACAGCAAACCCAAGTATGGCACATACCAAATGGAGTATTCTTATTTTTTTATAATGCATATTAGCAAAAGCAGGAACACCGGTAAGTATCAAAGCTCCAACGTTAGTTAAACTAAATAATTCTAAAGATCCAACAGCATACATATACATATAAGACAATGTCATCACACAAGCCATTGATGTCATTAAAAACCCAATAAACGACCAAGGTGGCATAAAATAAAAAGTTTCACTTATGGATGGAGGAAATTCTAATTTTGGTTTATTTTTGTTATAGATAAAAAAACTGCTAAAACTGTAAGTTAAATAAACAATTAAACCTATTAATAAAACGTATATCATAATTTTTTTTATTTATATATATTAATTTTTCATTATATCTTTTTTATTTTTTAATATATATAAATAAAAAAAAAGTATGGAATATATATTTGTATATGGTGTTTTTAGAGATGCTGGTAAAATGTTAATCGATAATTCAATATATTGTGGAGAAGCTTTTGTAATTGGGAATATGTATATGGTCGATGAATTTTACCCTGGTTTTATAAGAAACTCTGATGGGTATAAAATTCGTGGTGATGTTTATTTACTAGAAAAAAATTTATTCGAATCCTTGGATGAATACGAAGGTGAGGATTATAGTAGAGTTAAAATATGGGTTATGATCAATGATTATTCAATTCCAATCTATTGTTGGATTTATGAGTATAATAAAGATATTTCAAAATTTAAAGAAATAAAATCTGGGGATTGGTTATTAAGATAATTTCATTTAATTAACATTACAAAAGAGAGTATATTTAATATATACAATTAAATAAAAAATACACAAAAATAATGAATGACCAAACCCCTCTTCTATTTTTCAACAAAGAAGGTGATTGTTTAAATTTCAACTATAACACTACAAACGATAGATTTGAAGGTAATCTTATGTTCCATGAAAGTTCATCAGATGTTTATAAAACTATTGGTATATACCTAATGGAAAGTATACCATCCTTTGAATATGAAAATAAAGATCTAATGATTTTAAATAAATTTCAACTATTCAACGAATACGGATTTGATTTTTATAAAGGAAATTACACATTAAAACAGATAACTAAAATAGAACCGTCTAATAATAGATATGATTTTTATTCAAAATGGGTATATGGTGATAGTTTTGATATATTTTTCCCAATAGGTACCATTATTAAATTTGATTCTTCAGTATTAGAATTTTCTAATTCAAACCAAACATATACTGTTATAAACACAAAAAAAGGAGCTTTTATGATTATATCCTCGATGGATAATAATACATTTGAATCCACATATAATGATATATATGATAATCCATCTACATATACAGACAAAACCATTTCTAGTGTTAATTCAATAGGTGTTTATAATTATATAGATGAAAATTATGATGATAACTTATCACTTTGGAACGAACCATCATTTTATGATAAACTTTATAAAAGAAAAAAATTAACTATAGTTGGTAGTGAATTGAATGATGGTATTTATACTATTGACAACGAAGAATTAACAGATAATGAATTTTTTAGATATTCTATATCCGCTACTTCATCTGGATTAGATAACGATTTAATGATCGAAATTATCACGAAAAATGATTTACCAATGATATACGATGGATCTCTATCATTTAAAGAAGTTGATTCTTCATATAACTCAATAAGTGACAATATTATAGAATTTTCAAGTGATGTACCAAAAATATTAAAACCAAATTTTGAATTTGTGGTAAATCCATCTTCATTAAATACAAATAATTTTGTCATTTCAGATATACCAAGTTTTGAAAACATCTATAATATTAGTTATTATGGAACCCATTCCCAAGTATTATATGAAAATAAAATCTATCAATGTATAAAATCTTATACTCAAAGTTTCTCTGAAGAAACAACAGCATTTATAACACCATTAGATACTGAATATTGGACAGACGATATAACATATTTACCTCTTCAACAAACTGTTTATGACGAAAATTTGGACAATTCTCAACTTTATTTGACTAATAATAAATACCAATTTATACAAAAATATACAGCAACAAGTTCAGTAACACTAGCTTCCGCTGCTGAAAAATACGCTAATATAATTAAATCATTGAATATAGAATTATATTATGAATCCGAAGAATTAAAAGCCGATTTAATGTACGCCAGTGATTATGCTGATGTCCATTTCTATGAAATAAATGGTGTAACACCAAGTGATCTAACTATTAAAACAGTAATTAATGAGAGATTGATAGGGGTAGAAGAATTGTTAACAAAAGAAATGAATTATAATATGTCTTCTTTAAACTCTGTTAATATCGTTTTTACAGATTTAGATGAATATGGATTAAAGATATCAATAAATGGTCAATTATATGAGCAAGAAATATCAACTGGTACAAGCTCAGAAATGGAAGACATAATAGAAGAAACTTTATTAAATTGGATTGATAAAAATTCTGATGAATTATATTATTTAGGTATAACTTCATCCTTGCTAATAACGGAATCATCAAAATATGATACTATACAGTTAAGTGGGGACTACCCAAATGTTGAAATGATTATAAATAGTGTTTTTGTTGGGACAACCGCTGATTATTATATAGATCACTCATGGATAACATTTAATGATATGGGTAATTATTTATCCCTTAAGATAAATGATGATGATTATGGAATATTAGTATCCAAAACTGGATCTAATCCAGATATACCAACTACTTTAGAAAATTGGGTAACCGAATATTATGATTATTTAATAGAATATGGTATAGTATCAAATAGTGATGGTAATTGTTTAAAATTTGGAATAAAAGATTTAAATAGAAGATTCGAATATACTATATCCGTTGGTAAAGTATCATTGCCTGGGGTCTTAGATTATGAAATAAAAAATAAAATAACTGGAAATCTAGGAGTCTTAATATCTTCTAACGAAATATTATTAACCGATTCAAATACATATACATTTGAAGAAGCTGGATTTGCCACAGGTATGGTAATTTCTATAAATAATTCAATTTATAGTTTAAATAACAAAGAATATAATATACTATTTTTAGATCCAACTATAATAAATCTAAGTTATGAAGGACCTTTTTGGAGTGCGACAAATAGTTCTGTTCAAGAATCACCGTTTAAAACGATTTCATTTGATTATGGATTTGAAGGATCGACAAATCCCTCACGATCAGCAGATGATGAAATAGGATTCACTTCAAGTATGCATACAAATATAGATGATAATAATTATGGAATTCTATCTTCTGATTACATACCACATACAAGCCTTTGGTTAAAATCTAATACATATTTAAGAAAACCAAGAGAAAACTTCTCATATGAAACTCAAGTTCAATATTATTGGAAATGGATAGATGATCAAAGTAGTGAATTTTTTATGTATGATTTCTCTGGTAATCAATTACCAACTGGAACATCATATTCATATATAGGAGAAACCCCTTTAACGACTATAGTCTTAAATAAAAATCCTAACACTGATATAACTAAAATATCATTACCCGAATATCAACAAACGATATTTGATGTAATTGAATATGATATTGATTATATAGACGATGAAGATAATATATCAGATAACCCAGAATCATTAGAATTATTTTTAGGATTTAAATCAGAAGAAGAAGGATTTTATAAAACACAATTACAACTATACAAAAAAGAAGATTTATATGTCACATATAGCTCAACCGAAGACAATGATTTAATAATTGACCTATCAACATCCGATGAATATGATACCAAACAAGGATATATAAAGATAAACACACAATCTAGTGAAACGTTTTTAGGAAAAGGTTTGAAAATAGGACAATTAATAACAATTTATATAAAAGACACTACTAATACCACTAATCAATATCTATCCATAAACAACGGATTAATTGTTAAAATTAAAAATGTCTTTTTTAAAACCTTAGTCGTTGATTATTTAACAGATACACCCGAATTTGCAACAGAATCTAGTGTTATTGAGGATTATCCATCAACTGGAATTAATACTTACTGTGATGTAATTATAAAAGTAACTGATAAAGAATTAGCTCTAATCAACGTATATGGACAAACCGAAATAGAAGATATTCGTTTTAGAACGGAATTAGGTAATATTGGCAAATTAGTAACATCCAATGATGTTTTTATATTCAAAGAATACGATATTAATGAAGGTGGTGTAGATTGGGGAATATTAAATAAAAAGAGAAAAGAAATGTTAATGATGAAGCATCTTATATATCCATATATAGGAGCTTATAAATCAATAATAAATGCTATAAACTTCTTTGGGTATAATGATTTACAGCTAAACGAATATTATAGAAATATAAATCCAGCTTCTGAAAATTTCTTAAAATTATTCAAACAAGAAATCCCAGACATATTTGACAATAGCGTTGAGGGTTGGACAGAAAATGATTTTATAAATAGTAATTTTTCAAGCCGTGATTATGATTCAACAAATCTTTTTAATTTAACATATGATATAACCGACAAAGAGGGTACTAACGCATCGACTTATACAGTTGATGAAATTATAATAAAATTACAAGGACTTAAATATTGGTTAAAGAATAATATAATACCATTAACTCACAAAATAATGGATATAACTGGTAGATCTTATACCAAATCTCCTATTACTATAAGTCACACCTTATATGATATTACAAAAATAAAGATAAATCAGGAAATGACTCCAGTTACTTTTAAATTAAATGAAGCTTATTTAATGCCAATAAATAGTGGATCTAGTGTTTATAATTGTGTAATTGATTTTTATTCTATAATAGAAGGAGTCGGTTCAGATGATGAAACTTATAACGAAAATGAAAGACCTTTACCATATTACGAATCTAATCCTGTCTTACCAGATTATTATTCTATCAAAATAAGAACATATAAAACATATAAAGAATGGTATCCTTTTACAGATTATTCAATTGGTGATAAAGTTATGTATTACCAAAAAATATATGAATCTCAAATAGATGAAAATGTTAATAAAAATCCAACAAAATATGATAATATATTAGAATGGGTATCTGGAAGTTACTATACAGAAACAAACACTGTTAAATACAAAGGGGATGTTTTTGTTTATAAAAATATGATAGGATATATTTCCGAAATACCACCCGTAATAGACACTAACAATTGGTTAAAAATAAATCAATGGAAAGAAATAAATTATGAGCCCGTTCAAACCATAAACGAATATAGAAAAATACCAAAAGATTATTCTAATTCTAAAGTTTTAATGCCATTTAATTTTACAATAGATACTGATATAGATCCTTTTATATCAATAGAAGTATCATCTGATAATGGATATGGATTGTTATATAAAGATAAGAAAAATTACGAAATAAGACCACCCATTGTAATATCTGATGAATTAACATACATAGATCAAATAGGTCCTTTTATTCCAATAACTCCAATATATTAAAAATTAATACATTAGATTATATATATCTTCGGATGAAAAATCTGGATCACATACTTTTAAATCATAATCTTTAAAATTTGAAAAATCCTTTTCATCAAATTTCATTCTACGTTCTACAGAATCATTTGTATCATTTCTTTCTAATAATCTGCTTTCTCTTATTGGGGGTTCGATATCCAAATAAACAACGAAACAATTTTTCCTAACATCTTCGGATAACATAGAAAATTCACCAGGTGTCATTATTATGGCTTGGGATTTATCAAAATCATTTTTTAATATTCCATATTTCCATATTTTTTCATTTCCGTTACTTTCATTAATTAAAAAAGATTCTTCTGTTAATAACAAATCATCATCTGATAATTTATCAAATTCTTCATCGCTTACGAAATTGTAAGTTACTCCATTTTCTTCGTTAACTCTAGGAGGTCTAGTTGTGTATTTAATACATTTAGGTAAACCAAATTCAACCAATCCATTTAAGAGGAAATCTTTTCCTGATCCAGATGGTCCTACTATGATAACTTTTTCGGTTTTTGTATTACTCATTTTACTATAGTTTTTTTAATATATATAAATATAATACAAAAGTTTAATTATTTATTAAAAATTATAGATTTATTTTTCATTTTAGATTAAAATGAGTATATTTGTATAATATATAATACATGTTAATGAAAACTAATATTGAAAAATGGAATTATTATTCATCTATAATAAAAGATAAAACAGATTCTTTTATAAAATCTCAATTAGATGGATTAAATATACCCGATTTTTATTATGTAGTTCATTCTATCGGTAAGATATCTAAAAGAACAATAGAGTATGTTAATTACAACCATTCTAAACAAAATGGTAAAATTAATTTTTCTGGAAAAAAACCAACAAAAAAAGATATTATTGAAATAATCGAATATGCAAACTCCGAAATATCATTTTCAATAGATAATATTTATTTTGTATATTCCGAACCCTCTATGTTTGATCCAACTCACGTTCATAAATCAACTATTAAACTTGTAGATCTTATAAATAAAACTGATTTATATTATTCTTTGGAAGAAGCTGAATTGGTGTCATTTAAGATATTAGAAAGTAAAAAAGAATATGATGAATTTTTAGAAGAAAATAAAAAAGATTCAAATTATAATTATGAGTCAAATGATTATAAGTTTTTAGGATGGATGAATTCTTGGGTAATAGAATCTTATGATGAGGATAATAATCTATGTTCAGAAAGTGGTAAAAAATGTATGAAAAAACAATACCCTAAAGAAAAATATACAGAATATAGAAAGTGTATTGATTCAAACCATCTATTAATAAAAGTAAACGTTAATAAAAGAAAAAACGAACATATTATCAGTTGTCCACGTTGTAAAATATACTGGAAATGTGATTCTAGTGATTAAAAATCCCAATATTAGTTTTTATTAAAAAAAATAAGAGAGAATTAATTAAAATTCTCTCTTATTTTTAAAACAGATGAATTAGATCTTAATCGTCATCGTCTTCCGTATCATCCTTTTTTACTAACTCCATTACTTTTGGTTCTTTAATTTCTCCCAAAATACATTCTGTAGTCAATAACATCCCCGCTATGGATGAAGCGTTTTCTAAAGCGATTCTTGATACTTTCGTTGGATCGATTACACCACTTTCTAACAAGTTTTCATAAACTTCTGTTCTGGCGTTATAACCATATCCACCTTCCCCGTTCATAACGTTGTTGACAACCACAGATCCTTCTAAACCAGCATTTTCAGCTATCTGTCTCAATGGTTCTTTAAGAGCTTTACGAATAATATCTACTCCAAATTTTTCATCAGCGTTTTCTGTTTCAACATTATCTAAAGATTCGATACATCTGATATAAGACACCCCACCACCAGGTGAAATACCCTCATCTATAGCTGCAAATGTAGCATTGAGAGCATCTTCGTATCTATCTTTTTTCTCTCTTACTTCAACTTCAGTTAATCCACCCACTTTTATTAAAGCTATTCCACCAGATAGTCTAGCGATTCTATCTTGGTTTTTGTCTTTATAAAAAGGTTCTTCTAATTCATCTGTTTTTCCTCGAATTTCTTCGATTCTTCTGAGGATTTCTTCTTTCTCCCCAACTCCACCAATTATAGTAGTGTTTTCTTTATCTACTACAATACTTTCACATTGTCCAAACATGTCTAAAGTAGCATCTTTTAATTTAAGACCTTTTTCTTCAGAAATAACAATTCCTTTTGTTAGTACTGCTATATCTTCCAAAATATCTTTCGCTCTATCACCGTATTCGGGGGATTTTACGGCTACTATCTTAAGAGACGCTTTAATTCTGTTTACAACCAAAATAGCCATTGCTTCATTTTCAATTTCTTCACAGATAATCAATAATGGTCTTCCTGTTGGAACCACTTTTTCTAAAACTGGTAATAAATCTTTAATGTTACTGATTTTTTCATCATACATTAAAATATACGGTTTTTCGTAAATGGTTTGCATTTTTTCTCGGTTAGTTACGAAATAAGGAGAAAGATATCCTCTGTTAAACCTCATACCATTAACAACTTCGATTTTGGTTTCAGAGCTTTTAGATTCTTCAATAGTTATAACTCCATCTTCGGATATACTCTTCATAGCTTTTGTGATGGTTTCTCCGATATAAGATTCATTATTAGCTGATACGGTGGCTATATTTTGAATCTTTTCGTAATCATAACCGATTTTTATGGATTTTTTCTTTAAATCTTCAACTACTATTTTTACAGCTTTATCAATTCCTCTTTTTAAATCCATCGGATTTGATCCAGCTGTAACATATTTAATACCATCGTTAAAGATTATCTGAGCCAGAACGCTAGCGGTTGTTGTTCCATCTCCAGCTTGTTCATTTGTTCTAAACGCTACTTCTTTTACCATTTGTGCTCCAATGTTTTCTATAGTGTCCTCTACCTCTAACTGACGAGCTACCGTGACACCATCTTTGGTTATTTGTGGGGTTTGCCCATGTTTTTTACCAATGATAACATTTCTACCCTTTGGACCTAGAGTTACTTTAACAGCGTCAGCTAAAGCATCAACACCCTTTTTTAAGGTAGCTCTAGCTTCCCAATTATACAATATTCTTTTTGCCATATCTATTTTATTTTTTATTTATTCTTGCTAATATATCAGTTTGTTTCATAATTAAATACTCTTCACCATCAATTGTGATTTCTTTTCCAGAATTTTTACCATATATCACAAAATCACCTGGTTTAATTTCCATTTTTTCATCTTCGGTACCTTCTCCCACATCGATTACTTCTCCTCGGAGAGATTTTTCTTTCATAGTATCTGGCATGAATATACCACTAGATGTTACTTTCTCGACTTCTGGTCTTACCAGAACATTGTTTCTTAAAGGTTTTACTTCCATACTTATATTTTTTAATTATTATTAATTTTAATTTATTCTATACACAAATATACAAAAAGTTTTTTTAAAAACCAAAATATTTTTTTATTTTTAAAAATAATATATATCATATAACAAATATACAAATAATAATAATTATATAATTTGAAAAATATTAAAAAATACATTTTTTAGCTTTTTAAAAATAATATATACATTATAAATATATTAAAAAAATAAAAAAAATAATTATGAAAAACTTTAAAAATCTTAAAAAATTCGAAAATTTTATTGAAGAAGATATTGAAAGAGTCAATAATATGGATAATGCCGATATTGATATGGATCATCACGATGATCTAAGAGACGTAAAAAATCCCGACTTTAACAAACATGGCATGTATGATCCAAAGGAAAAATATCCTTGGGATAATGAAGATACTGTTAGGGATATACATAGACCATATCCTACAAAAGAAATGGATTTTGAAATGAGAACACAAAAAAACGAATCTTCAAATTCTGTAATAAGGTTAACCGAAGATAATCTTGATGAAACAATCGAAACCTTACCAGGTATTCTTAAAACAAGAGAATTTGTTTTTATTTATGTAAGCTTAGGCGAAAACGGTGATACTTTAGATTGTTATAACAAATTAATGGAAAGAACCAACTTAAACGAAATCAAACAAATACAAGGCAAAGATGGTAATCATTTCTATGCTAAGGTTTCTTTAAAATAATCTTAACATTAGTTTTTTAAATATATTGAAAAATTAAATAATAATATGAATATTGAAGAGTTTAAAGATTTATTTTTAAAATTAATCGAATACACTATCCCACATGGTAAAGAAAATACTTTAGAAAAATATCTTCCATCTGGATATAGCAAAGATCAATTTGGAAATTATTATTATATAATAGGAAATTCTAAAACATTATTTACTACCCATTTGGATACATATTCTATTAAATATGAAAAAGTTAATTATATAATAGATGATAATAATCCATATATAATTAAATCAGATGGTAAGAACATAATTGGGGGTGATAACAAATTGGGAGTTATCATTCTTATAAACATGATAAAAGATAATATACCAGGCGTTTATTATTTCTTTGCTGGTGAAGAACCAACCGCTAAAGGAGGTGGATTATATGGTTCTACAAACGCTTTAAAAAATAATTATAATTTTTTTAAAAATTTCGATAGATGTATTGCTTTTGATAGAAAAGAATATGGGTCTATCGTTATAAGACAAATGGCTAGAATGTGTTGTTCGATAGAATTTGCTAAAGCTATCTCAGAAGAATTGAGTAGATTAGGTAATATTAAATGGAATGAAGAATTAAATTATGGATACTATACCGATACTGCCGTTTTTATGGATACTATACCAGAATGTACTAATATAAGCGCTGGTGGTTTTAAGGAACACACAGAAAATGAATGGGTTGATCTTAACTACACTTATAATGTATAT
>Ga0172381_10007577_pt1 | contig 10713 bp, 8 predicted proteins | sample Leawel6488metaG_FD_119754 | JGI IMG/M metagenome (GOLD analysis project Ga0172381, IMG submission 119754) | Leachate microbial communities from a municipal landfill in Southern Ontario, Canada - Leachate well 64-88 metaG | ecosystem: Engineered > Solid waste > Landfill > Unclassified | place... | reverse complement strand
TTAGCGCCTGCCTGCCGGTAGGCAAGGTTTTAACTTCGTTAGTTTTTATGTTTTTTCCGTTTTTTGGTCTTTTAGTTTTTAGTTCTTCCGTTTTTCGGTTCTTTGGTTTTTCGGTTTTTCTGTCTTTCTGTTTTTAGTTCTTTAGTTTTCTGTTTTTTGGTTTTTTGGTTTTTTAGTTTTTCTTAACCTCAACCTTAACCTTAACCTTAACCTATACCTTTACCTTTTACCTACCCTCTGGCACTCTCTTGCCCCTGGCGGCTTTGGTATCATAAAAACGAGCTAATAGGTAAAGAAGATCCGAGAGCCTATTCAGATAGACCAGCAAAAAATCATTCCTTAAAACTTTCTTTTTCTTAAGAGTAACTGCTTTTCTCTCTGCCTTTCTGGCGGTAACTCTGCAAAGATCAAGAAACCCCGAAGTGATATTCTTTCCCGGAACGCAAAAACATTTTTTCGTAATCGTATTTTTTTTCTCTAATTCCAGTATACCCTCTTCAATATTTTTTACGTCTTTTTTGCTGATCCTCTTTTTAAGTTTTTTTAAAAAGCGGGTTTCGGTAGCTATCTCAGAGCCTGCAACAAATAAAGACTTCTGGATACCTTCTATGGCCTCTTTGAATTTTGTGTCATCAACAAAATTTTTCGTTGCTCCCAGAAAAGCATTTAATTCATCGAGCGTTCCGCAAGCCTCTATTCTTATGTGGTCCTTAGAAACTTCCTTGCCCCCGCAAAGAGAAGTCTTACCCTTGTCCCCTTTTCCTGTTACGATGCCCATAAAGTTCTCTCTTTAGATTGAAACATTTTGTTCTAATTTTATTATATATCGCTATTATTGTTTTCTCAAAAAAATTTTGCAATCTTAAATTACTCAAGAAGCTATCAGGCTTAATGCCTCCTGACGCGTCTTAGAATTGCTCCTGAAAACTCCCCTGACCACAGAAGTATTAGTAACTGTACCGGCTTTTTTTGCACCGCGCATTGACATACATAGGTGTTCAGCTTCGATAACTACCATGACCCCTTTAGGTTTCAGCTTTTTCATTATTACATCGGCTATTTCGGTAGTCAGCCTTTCCTGCACCTGCAGGCGTTTTGAAAGCGTGTCCACAACCCTGGCTATTTTGCTAAGGCCGGTTATACGTCTGTCGGGAATATAGGCTACATGGGCCTTACCAAAAAAAGGAAGCAGATGATGTTCACACAAAGAATACAACGGTATCCCTTTTAACAAAATTATCTCATCATGTTTTTGTTCAAGGATTACTTCAAGCTCCCTTGAAGCATCCTTAAACTGTCCGGATAGGATTTCTTCATACATCTGGGCCACCCTTTTTGGAGTAGCGGCGATATCCTTAACTTTCAGGTTAGCACCCACCGCCTCAAGTACCATCCTAATACCTTTTTCTATTTTTTTCTTATCCATGCTTTAACCTCCAATAAACACATCGTTTGTAAAGCCCTAATCTCAAGCGCTCATAAATGATATGTGTGAATTAGACCCCGCCCTTTTGGGCAGAGTCGATAAATGAGCTGACCTACGTAAAACTAAATACCCCCTCGTTTTATGCCAAAAGGACGGGGTGAAATTCAGCCAATAGATTTATGAAACGCAAGCGCACATAAATCTGGTCTCATTTCATTTCCCAATACAAAACCTGCTGAATATACTTTCTAAGATTTCCCCTGTTAATACTTCCCCGTCTATACGCCCCAAGGATTCAAGGCAACCTTTTAGGCAAATATTAATAAAATCTATTGTCTGCCTTTGCATCAAATACTCTGCGGCCTGAGACAAATCTTTTCGGCCGGCTTCGAGGGCCTGTTGCTGGTAACGGCTTAAAAAAATAATGCTTTCTCTTTTTATAGGCTCCGTTAAAATAAGCTTGTATATTGAGCCTTCTAAATCCTTTAAGCCTCTACTCTTTAAAGCACTCATTTTAACAATATTGAAGCCGAAAGGGAGTATTTTTTTTATCTCAATTTTTTGGGTAAGGTCATTTTTATTGATTACTACAAGAGTGCTCTTACCCTTGGCCTTTTTAAGAAGCAGGTAGTCTTGACGGTTTAACTTTTTAGAACCATCCAATACCATTATGATTAAATCGGCCTGAGAAAAAATCTCATTTGTTTTATTGGGGGCTTGACTTTCAATTAAATCAGCAGGTTCTAAAATTCCGGCAGTATCGAAAATGCGCAAAGGCAACCCTTTTACTTGTATAGTTTCTTCAATAACATCACGGGTGGTACCGGGAATCTTGCTGACAATAACCCTTTCTTCACGCAACAGGCGGTTAAAGAGCGTGGATTTTCCGGCATTAGCCTTACCGCAGATAACACACCGTATGCCCTCTCTCAATAAGCCTGCGGCTTTACTGCCGGAAAGCAGTTCTTTAAATCTTTTTTCCAGTGATTTTATTTTTTGCTTGAGCAACGAATAAGAAATTTTCATTTCTTCTTCGGGAAAATTTATCAAACTCTCTGTTTGAACAAATAAGTCTTTGATTTCTTCTTTCAGTTTTTTTACAGCCAGGGAACAACCGCCCTGAAGCTGAAAAGAAGCTTCCTCCAAAGCCTGAGGAGTTTTCGCATCTATGACCGCTGATATTCCTTCTGCTTGCAACAAATCTATTCTGCCATTAACAAGGGCTCGGTAAGTAAATTCTCCCGGCAAGGCCAGGCGAGCCCCATAATTCAGAATAAGCCCTAAAATCTTATCGAGAACGATCACGCCGCCATGGCAGGAAACCTCCACTACATCTTCTTTAGTATAGGAATTCGGCGCTTTCATTATGCCTACTAATACTTCATCTACAATTTTTGATTTTTTATTTTTGATTTTTGACTTTTCTGTAATCCATCCGTAACGGAGAGTAAAAGTATTTGCTGTTTTTAAATTCTTACTTTTTGCTGGTTTAAATATTCTTGAAATAATAGAAAGGGATTTTTTGCCGGAAATTTTAATAACTCCTAAGGCTGAAGCCGCCGGAAATGTAGCAATCGCCGCGATGGTATCTTTACTGTTATATTCCCTCAAGCTTGATTCCTGCATAATAATGTATTGTAAGGCCTTTTTTTTAAAAAATCCAGATTATCAACTGTTATTCATTGAAAAATCCTGGCCGGAGCAAAAGCCTTTTTTGTAGCGGCGGAAGAACTTTTTAGCCTCGCTTATCAAAAATATCGACCCGCTCACCACAATAGCATGTTTACCGGTGCATAAATTCAATGCTTTTCCAAAAGCTTTTCTGGAATCATTTATTATAAAAGCCCCTTTTAAGCCGGAAAGGTCAGCAATTTCTTGAGGCTTCATACAGCGGGAATTTTTAAAACTAGTAACAATGATCTTATCGTAGTCTATCTGCTCCAGCATCTTCCGAGAATTTTTATCCTGTGAGCAGGCAAAAACAAAAATTACCTTTTTCCCCGGAAGATATCCCCTGATATTGTCAGCCAAGGCAGAAAAAGAAGATCGGTTATGGGCAATATCCAGTATAACAGGAGGATTATTTCTGACCAGCTCAAATCTTGCCTCAATCCTTGCGCTGGCTAACCTTTTCTTGATCTCATCTTCAAATAAGGGTATATTTACATTTCTTGACATTAAACAAGCAGCCAGAGCCAGGGCGCAATTCTGGGCCTGGCAGTGGCCTTTCAGAAAAATCTTTATCCCTTTGATTTTGTAATCTTTAAAAGAAAAGTCAAAAGAACTAAAATTTCGGTCAAAATACAGATTAGAAATTTTAAAATCCCTCCCTAAAATAAAGAGGACAGTTTTTTTCTCTTTACACGTTTTTTTCAGAACCTTTAAAACAGCCGGACGCTGGGCAGCAGAAACTACCGGTGTATTTTCTTTAATGATTCCGGCCTTCTCATAAGCAATGCTTTCTAACCTATTACCCAATTTATCCGTATGGTCATAGCCTATGTGCGTGATGATACTGACTAAAGGATTGACCACATTTGTAGCGTCCAGCCTCCCTCCCAAGCCTGTTTCTATGACATTTATCTTGAGTTTTTTTTGAGCAAAATATTTAAAAGCTAAGGCGGTGTAGATTTCAAAAAAGCTTATCTTGCCCAATTTCTGAGGCAATTGAGCTTTTTTAAGCTTCTTCCTGAAACTTTCTAATATCCTGACAACTTCTCCAGGAGAAATCATTTTATCCTGAACAAAGTTTTTGCCAAAACCATGCTTGAGCGCCCGGGGGCTTACTATTTTTATCCTCTCTCTAAAATTTAATATGTGGGGTGATGTATACAACCCCACCTTTACGCCGGCAGCAGATAAAATATTAGCGCAAAAATGAGCACAAGAGCCTTTGCCCTTTGTTCCGGCAATATGGATAGTCTTTAAATTTCTATACGGGACATTAAGGCTTTCAAAAAGAGAGAAAACCCTTTCTAATTTGCAGTTGTTCTTATATGAGAAAAAAGCTTTTTTCTCATAATTGACAAATGTGTCTAGAAATTTCTCTGCCTCTTTGTAATTATGTATCATCACTTAAAATTATTTGAAAATATTCCGGCCGAGCCTTAAAAGCTTCCTGGCATTACCCGAAACCATTCCTTAGGCGGATTTAAAAATAGTTATCGTTTAAACATAATATTGTCTATTTGGCTGGTAAATTCTGATAGCATTTTTTTGGATCGGGGTTAATTATTGGGCCTTCTATGCTATCAGTGCCTGAAATGGCGAATGCCGGTAAAAATCATACTAATACCTAATTTGTCACAAGCGGCAATAACCTCGGCATCACGAATAGAGCCCCCGGGCTGGATAATCGCTTTTATCCCTTTCTTGTGGGCAACTTTTATGGAATCAGCCTTAGGGAAAAACCCATCTGAAGCCAGGACTCCTCCTTTATATCCGGAACCGGATCCTGATAAGGCTATTTTAACCGAACCCACTCTTGATGGCTGGCCGCCGCCAATACCCAGGACAGATTGATTCTTGGCGGTGACGATAGCATTTGATTTAACCAGTTTAACCACCTTCCAGGCAAAGATAAGGTCTTTAAGCTGGGCCTGAGTAGGTTTTTTTCTGGTAGCAATTTTAAGGTTATTTTTATCGAAAGTTATCTTATCCCGGGTTTGGATAAGACAACCAAACAATGTGCTTTTTATATCTTTCAAGCCCCCTTTTTGAGAAAAATCGGATTCTAGAACCCTTAGATTCTTTCGGCTGGAAAAAATCTTTATAGCTTCTCTGGAATATGAAGGAGCTATTATGCATTCCTTGAACCCACTCTTTAAAACTCCTAAAGCCGTATCCTTATCCACTTTTCTGTTAAGACCGATAATGCCTCCAAAACTTGATACAGCATCGCAAAGATAAGCTTTCTTATAGGCAGCAGAAAGTTTCTTTGCCAGGCCTACCCCGCAAAGAGAAGCGTGTTTAACAACGGCTGCTGCCGGCTCAGAAAACTCTTTGACCATTTTAAGCGCGGTGTCCAAATCGAGAAAATTATTATAAGATAACTCCTTGCCCTGGAGTTGTTTAAATTTTACATGGTTGCCGTCTGCAACTCTGAAGAGTCCTCCTTTTTGATGAGGGTTTTCTCCGTAACGCAGAGGAAAAGTTTCTTCCAGATTCCAGGAAAGGATATTCTTTCCTTTTAAATAATTATAGATAGCGGTATCGTATTCCTTGGTAAGATAAAATGCTTCCTGGGCCAAAAATTTAAGTGTATCTTCCGATAAAAACCCATTGTTAGCTTCCAACTCCGCTATAACTGTTTTATACTGCTGGTTAGCGCTTATACAGGCAACATTCTTAAAATTTTTGGCTGCGGCCCTCAACATTGACGGGCCTCCTACGTCTATATACTCGATCATCTCATCCGGACTCAGGCGCTCCCTGGTTTTCTGGATAAAAGGGTACAGATTAACCACGACCATATCTATAGGTTGAATTCCTAAATTACGTATTTCCTCCATATGCAGAGGGTGCTTTTTGTTAGCAAGAATTCCGCCGAAAATTTTGGGATGAAGGGTCTTGACCCTGCCGGAAAGGATCTCCGGAAAGGATGTTATCGACGCTACCTCTTTCACCGGTATACCGCTTTTTTTAAGCAAGCCGGCAGTTTTTCCGGTTGAAATAATCTCTATGTTCAAAGAAGTTAACCTGCGGGCAAATTCTAAAGTTCCTTTTTTGTCCCAAACGCTGATCAAAGCTTTTCGTATTTTTAACATATCCAATCCTTTCCTAAACAATCTTTTATTTAAACACTAAACCTTATTTCTATAATGTCGTTTTCCTGCATAATGTAATCGCGGCCAACTACTTTCATCAGCCCTTTGGAGCGGGCTTCGGCCATATTGAAAAAATTGTCGAGCTCTGAGCAATTAACCACATCCCCTTTTATAAACCCTCGTTTTAGATCGCTGTGTATCTTGCCGGCAGCTTCTAAGATAGTCTCTTCTTTTTTGACTGCCCAGGTATGCACTTCTTTCTTGCCGGCAGTAAAAAAAAGCAGCAGGCCGCTTTTAGCGATAACTTCCTGTATAAGAACACCCATATCCAAGGCTTCTTCTTTCTCAAGAGAAGGCTTGATGGTGACCAATTGCAAAGTTCTAAAAATATTTTCCTGCTCTGGCAAAAATCCCCCCTCACATAGCGCTTTTTCCTGTTCCAATAGACTCTGAGCTTTCTCAAGGGCGGCTTTCTCCTGCGAAGGGATATCTTTTTCCAATCGATTTTCTATCTTTTCTAAATCTATAAGCACCAAATCAAGCCGCTTAGCTTTAGAGAATACAACAGCATCACACTTGTCAATATCATCGTTGATAAACTCCACAGTAAAGGGGGTCTCTTTTTGAGGAGAGAATTTCTCTACGAGCTTATCAAAGCACTCTCCCTTGTATTTATATTTTCCCGGTTCAATATCCAAACCGAAACTGAAAATTTTCATAACTTTTATACCCTAGCTTAAACGTGTTCAGCTTGTTTAACTTTTTTTGACTCTTCAATAATCCCCTGAGCTATTCTGGAGGGTACAACTTCATAATGAGCAAAGCTCATTGAATAGCTTCCCCGGCCTCCAGTTACTGAGCGTAAATCAGAAGTGTATTTAAACATCTCGGCCAAAGGCACCTGGGCCTTAACCGTCTCATTCTTTCCCTTAACTTCCATGCCCATTATTTTACCCCTGCGGCTGTTGATGTCGCCGGTAATCTGGCCCATAAATTCTCCTGGAGACACTATCTCTACATTCATAATCGGTTCAAGAAAAACGCTGCCAGCCTGGTCAAAAGCTTTCTTTAAGGCCATAGAAGCCGCTATCTGGAAAGCCATATCGGAAGAATCAACCGGATGATACGAACCGTCAAACAGGCTTACCTGTATATCGGTGATAGGGTATCCTGCAAGAAAACCCTGTTTCATCGCGTTCTTTATGCCTTTTTCTACTGAGGGTATAAAATTACGAGGTATAGCGCCTCCCACTATTTTATTTACAAACTCGAACCTCTTGCCTCTGGCCAAAGGAGAAACTTTTATAGACACATCTCCATATTGGCCCCTGCCGCCGGTTTGCTTCTTGTACTTATGAGAAACTTCTACCGATTTAGTGATAGTTTCAAAATAAGGAACCTTAGGCGTTCCTAACTCTACATCGGCATGATATTTGCGTTTCATTCTTTCTATAATCACGTGTATATGAAGCTCCCCCATGCCCGAAATAATAAGTTCTTTTGTCTGCGCGTCACGGGAAGTATGGCAAGTTAAATCTTCGCTGGTCAACCTAGCTAAAGCCGAAGATATTTTATCTTCATCCTGGCGAGTCTTGGGTTTAACTGAAGCTGAATAAGCCGGAGCCGGAAATTCTAAAGTTTTAAAAAGAACCGGCCGCGAAGCCGCACAAAGCGTATCCTGGCTTTGGGCATCTTTTAATTTAGCAACAGCAGCTATATCTCCGGCACAAACAGCTTCCTGAGCTATTTGTTGTTTCCCCTGGAGAAGATAAAGCTGGCCGAATTTCTCCTTTGTGTCTTTACTGGCGTTAAAGAATTCAGTATTAGAATTTAAAGTGCCGGAGAAAACTCTGAATATTGTCAACTGCCCCACAAAAGGATCAACCATGGTTTTAAAAACCTGCGCACAGAAAGGATCCTGCACTTTAGCTTCAATAACTACCTTTTCCCCCGAAGTATCTTCAGCCTCCCTGGTAATAACTTCCCCCACTGAAGGCATGATTTCTTCTATTGATTCGAGTAAGATATCTATACCTTTCCCAGAGGTAGCCATCCCCCCGATAACAGGAAAAATTTGAGAATTAATAACTGCCTTTTTAAACGCCGGGGTAAGCTCTTTTTCTTCAATTTTGCCAGTTTCCAGATACTTCTCCAGAAGCTTGTCGTCACTTTCAGCAATAGCTTCTACCATTTCATTATATAAAGAAACATTTTTATCTTTGTCGTGTAACAAATTGACCGTTTCGCCATTATTCTCATATCCTAAGACTGCTACCTTTTTAGTAAGGCTCTCCTTTATATCCTGGACTATCCCCTGAAAATCCACATTTTCTTTATCCAGTTTATTAATAAAAAACAGGCAAGGAATATTTTCTTTCCTTAAAATATCCCAAGTTTTTTCCGTTCCTACCCCGACACCTTCGACAGCATCAACAACTATAACCGCAAAATCTGCTGCCCGGGAGCCTGCCACTATCTCTCCGACGAAATCTAGGTACCCCGGAACATCAATGAATTGCAGAAAGTCTTTTTTGCAGGCGCAATTCAGCACTGACAGGTTTATAGAACTTTTTCTTTCTTTTTCATCGTCTTCATAATCGCTTACGGAGGTTTCATCATCAACCCTGCCCAGACGGCTGTTCGCTTTACACTTAAACAAAATAGCCTCGGCCAATGAAGTTTTACCACTTTGAGCATGCCCACATAAAAGAAAGGTCTTTTTTCTAGTTACATCGGAATTCATGCCTACCTCCTCGCTAAAACTCTGACTGCCTCAAGTCATCCTGAACCGGACAGCGGCCATAATTTACCTAGGAAGATTGTAGTTTTTAAGTAGGAATCGGCCGCAGTTTTATACTTTTCTCCAAGACAAAAATTGTTTTTGGAAAAAATATTTTCGGGGTATATTTCCGGACTTTTTTGGTGCGCAGCGACTCTTGCTGAATCTCTCATTGGAAAAATTATTATATTCCAAATGCGGGCAATAGTCAATGCGGGGAAGCGGTTTTTTTTGTATTTGTATAAACCCTTTTGGGCTAGTGATTTAGGCAATATTACATTATCAACATCGCATCACCAAAGCTGTAAAATCTAAAACTCTCCTTTTGCGCGAAAGCATAACTTTGGCTGATTTTATCCAGATTGCAAAAAGCAGATACCAGTATGAGATTGGTTGAACCGGGGGTATGAAAATTTGTTATAAGAGCATCTATAATTTTGAATTTATACCCGGGTACTATATAGAAATTAGTAGCACCACAAAAAGGACTAACCTTCCAACCAAAATCACCGGAAGGTTGTGCCAAACTTTCAAGCGTACGCACAGCAGTTGTACCTACAGCAAATACTCTTCCTCCTCTGGCTTTGGCCTTATTTATTGCTGTAGCAGCTGAAGAAGCCAGATTTATCCATTCGGAGTCCATCGGATGATTACGAATATCATTGGTTTTAACCGGCCGAAAAGTAGCCAGGCCGCAGTGAAGGGTAATGTAAACAATCCTGACCCCTTTATTGGCGATCCGGGAAAGCAGCTTCTTAGTAAAATGCAATCCGGCAGTCGGAGCAGCTATAGCACCTTGGTTTTTAGCATATACTGTTTGATACAGGCTTTTCTGCTTTACTTCCTTTTTTATGTATGGAGGAGTAGGCACCTGGCCAAGGCTTTCTAAGTCTTTTTTCAGATTAGAGGATTCAAACTTAATCATTCTTGTCCCCTGAGGAGTAACACCGGTGATGATCGCTTTAAGACAGCTTTTGTCAAAATGGACAACTGCGCCCAAACGGGCTCTTTTCCCGGGATTGACCAAAACCTCCCAGGTATTATCTTTTTTGTCTTTAAGCAAAAAAACTTCTAATTTCCCACCGGAAGAAGTTTTGGCCTTAAGCCTGGCCATAATAACTTTAGTATCGTTTAAAACCAGGACATCACCCGGATTCAAGAATCCTTCAATATCTTTAAACCGGGCTTCTTTAAAACCTGGATTTTGCCTTTCCACTACTAGAAGCCGACAATTGTCCCGGGGTAAAACCGGCTCCTGAGCTATAAACTGGGGAGGTAAATCAAAATAGTAACTACTGGAATTGAAAACTTTCTCTTCCATTTCGGGATATTTTACCAGATAAATTGTAAATGGAAAGGGATCTGTGATTTTCTTTATAAACTCCCAAACTCTAATACTACCAAATCTAAGATAAATTCAAAATCCCAATAATACCAAATCCCAAACAGAAACAGCTTTAAGCTATAAGTTGTAAGCTGATAGAAACGGGTATAGGCAAAGGCTAAGGCAAAGATTAAAAAAATTCTAAATCCTAAATTCTAAACAAAGCAGTATATTCTCTTTACACCCACATCTAAACAACCTATTTCTATTTATTTCCACATATTTCTACCGTATTTCTACTAAAGAAATGTTCTTTCGGTTTTCGGTTAGCGCTTGCCTACCGGTAGGCAGGGTCTTAACTTCGTTAGTTTTTATGTTTTTTGGTTTTTTAGTCTTTTAGTTTTTAGTTCTTCCGTTT
>Ga0172381_10007576_pt1 | contig 10714 bp, 10 predicted proteins | sample Leawel6488metaG_FD_119754 | JGI IMG/M metagenome (GOLD analysis project Ga0172381, IMG submission 119754) | Leachate microbial communities from a municipal landfill in Southern Ontario, Canada - Leachate well 64-88 metaG | ecosystem: Engineered > Solid waste > Landfill > Unclassified | place... | reverse complement strand
TTGAACCATTTCCCGGACAATGTCTTCAAGCATTTGATAATTTTTTTCATAGGAGGCACACCAGACGTTGTTACTGACTCCCTGGATGCTCAATTCCACTTCCCCGGTAAGATCGCATAGGATATCGGGATAACTGGCGATGGCGGCCTTGGAATGCCCGGGAAGGTCAATTTCAGGAATGATCTCTATATGGCGTGCAGCTGCATAGGCCACTATTTCGCGTACATCTTCCTGAGTATAAAAACCGCCATAGCGTTCACCGGCATGTCCGTACGTAGTGGGCAGAACCTCGCCCGGTCCCCTCCATGCCCCTTTACCGGTAAGGAACGGGTATTTTTTGATCTCAATGCGCCATCCTGTGTCGTCTGCAAGGTGCCAGTGAAAGCGGTTCAGTTTGTGAACAGCCATCCGGTCAATAAAACGCTTTATGTATTCGACGGTATAAAACTGTCGGCTTACATCCAGCATCATACCCCGGTGTTCAAAGGCGGGATAATCTTTGATAGTTACACAGGGAATATCAGCCGTCAGGGAAGGTGTATACTGATCGGGTTTGTAAACCGGCTGATATATATACGGGGGTAACAGTTGCAACAATGTTTGTATGCCGTAGAAAAAACCGGCTTCATCACCGGCGCTGATTTCAATAAAACTATTGGAAACGGAAAGTGTATACCCTTCTGAGGGGAGCGATCTTTCCAGTGAAAAAAGTATGGTATTCGCACCGGGCAGGCTTTTTGAAAAAGCAGGATCAATGCCCATGGACGGCTTCACGGTTTCCGTAAAATACAACGCGGCTCCATGAGCAATGGAAGCCTCTCTGGAAAGGTACAATTGGGTTTGGTCGTTCAGTGTAAAAAAACCTTCTCTGTGTTCTATGCTTACAGGTGCGGGAATCAGGTGAACCAGTGAGGTCATGATAAAAGCAAATAAAGTGGTCATAAATAATTACATTTTCAGATTCCCTAGGTAGGAAATAGGTTCCCGGGTACTGCTGTTAATAGATAGGGTTGCCATACCGCTGTACGTGATTTTCAGGTAAAAAGTGATGTTTTCATTCGTTTGGGTTTTTGCGGAAAAGGTGACGGAATACCCTTTTTTAGGATCTTTTTCGGTTTTAACATCAATTTCCTGATCAGTAAGCTCAATAGCCAGTTTTGTGGGGTCCATGGGGGCGGTATGGGCTGTTCCAAAATATGGCAGGTATGTGGTTACCCGGTTGTTTTCAAATTTCATTTCATAATCCGGGGACAACGTCCTGGACATTCCACGGGTTGGATTGGCCCGATCAAAAGAGATGGCAAACGAGCCACTGTCAACCAGGTCACAAACCTGTTGTTCCTGAGCCGCTTTACGGGCAGCTTTTTCTTCCTTGCGTGTCTGGGCTTCCATACTTTCAGAAGCGAAGAAGAGCAAAACCAATGATAAGATAACCAGACGTTTCATATTACTCGGGATAAATTAAATAATTCTTACGTTTTGTTTTAAAAGCCTCCAGATCTTCCTGCCAGCGTTCGGCAATCTGAGCGGCATCATTTCCCTGGATGATCATTTCCCGTATGTAATCCACCCCTACAAGTTTTTCAAAATAAGAAGAAAAAAATGCATCACCTATCCCGGTATTTTCGTTCAGGTTACGGTATGCATCAATTACATACTCCAGGCTGAATCCGTTTGCCCTGACAATGTCATCTGAGGGAGAAACCCGCAGATCCACGCCGTAACAAAGATTCCCTTTTTGAGGAGGGTTCTGCGCTCCCGGGACAGGTTGAGGTGTAAAGGAGAAATCATACCCGGTCATTTGAGGATGTCCGTATACCTGGAAAGGAAATTCGGTGCCGCGTCCCAGGCTTGCAGGAGTAGCTTCAAAAGGACATATGGATGGGTAAAGGTAAATGGAACGGTTATTGGGTAAATTGGGTGAAGGCTTTACCGGCAGTTCATAAAGAGTCTGGTGTGTGTAATTCAGACAGGGAACAACCGTAAGGAGGGCCTGCAGGCTGTCTTTAAGCCAAAATTCCCCGTTGATCATACCGGCAAGTTCTCCCAGTGTCATTCCGTGTACCACAGGAATGGGAATAACACCCACGAAAGAACGGTATTTCATGTCCAAAACCGGACCGGATACTATATGCCCGTTGGGATTGGGCCTGTCCAGGATTATGAGTGGAACGTTATTCCGGGCGCAGGCTTCCATAAAATAGTACATAGAGGAGAGGTACGTATAAAACCGCAGACCCACATCCTGGATGTCAAACAGGGCAACATCCAGTTGCTGCATGAGGCTGTCTGCCGGAATAAACCCCGCTCCGTAAACAGATATAATGGGTATTCCCGTCTTTGGATCTGTCTGGTGAGCAATGTGGGAGCCGGCATCTTCATTTCCCCGGAACCCGTGTTCCGGAGCAAAGATCATTTTTAGATCGATCCCCAGACCCGAGAGACTGTCAACAAGGTGCGTAGTGTCTATAAGTGCGGTATGATTGGTAAGCAACCCCACCTTTTTCCCCTGTAGCAGGGACACGTATGCCCCGGTATTTTCAGCCCCTGTTCTCAAGAGGGTAGTTTCCTGTGTATTGCTGCAGGAAACGCAGATCACGGTCAACACCGTAATTCCGAAGTAAAATATACGTTTCATGCGTCTAAGTTATGAAAAAATTGCATCTCATCATTGTTTTGTATTTTTGTCAAATAAACCAGAAAAAGACAATGCCCGGAATTCTGAATGCACAAATCCCCGAAGGTCCCCTGGATCAAAAATGGACACTCCATAAGGAAAATCTGAAAACAGTTTCCCCGGCCAACAGGAGCCGGATGCATATCATTGTCGTAGGTACGGGATTGGCAGGGGCTTCTGCTGCGGCTGCACTCGGGGAGCAGGGATACCGCGTAAATGTTTTTTGCATGGGGGACTCCCCCCGAAGGGCTCATTCCGTATCGGCCCAGGGAGGTATAAATGCCGCAAAAAATTACAGGAACGATAACGATTCGGTACAACGGCTGTTCATGGATACCTTAAAAGGAGGCGATTTCCGCTCGCGCGAGGCAAATGTTTACCGGCTTGCCGAGGTAAGTAATGCCATCATTGATCATTGTGTGGCGCTTGGCGTACCTTTTGCCCGTGATTACGCCGGGTACCTGGACAACCGTTCATTCGGGGGATCGCAGGTAAGCCGGACCTTTTATGCCCGGGGGCAGACCGGACAACAATTGTTGCTTGCCGCCTACGGAGCCCTGAACCGGCAAGTCGCCCTGGGAAACGTAACGGTGCACTGCCGTCACCAGATGATGGACCTGGTGGTCATTGACCAACAGGCCAAAGGGATCATTACACGGGATATGGTTACCGGCAGGATAGAAAGATACCCTGCTCATGCCGTGGTTTTGGCTACCGGGGGATATGCGAATGTCTATTTTCTTTCCACCAACGGCATGAACTCGAATGCCTCGGCGTTGGTACAATGTTGGAAAAAGGGAGCTTTTTTTGCTAACCCGGGGTTTGTCCAGATCCATCCCACATGCATCCCTGTTCACGGGACACACCAGTCCAAACTGACATTGATGAGCGAATCCCTGAGAAACGACGGAAGGATATGGGTCCCGAAAGACATTACGCTGGCAAAACAATTGCAGGAAGGCACATTGAAACCATCTGAAGTGCCTGAAGAAGAAAGGGATTATTACCTGGAACGAAAATACCCGGCTTACGGGAACCTGGTACCTCGTGACGTGGCTTCCAGAGCGACCAAAGAATGTTGCGATGCCGGACTGGGTGTCAACAAAACCGGAAAGGCCGTTTTCCTGGATTTTAACCGGGCTTTTGAAACACAAGGAAAAGAAGCCATTGACAGCAAATACGGAAATCTTTTCCAGATGTATGAAAAAATAACGGATGAAAACCCGTATAAAGAACCCATGCAGATATTTCCGGCCATGCATTACACAATGGGCGGTTTGTGGGTGGATTACAATTTAATGACAACGATCAGGGGGTTATTTGCTATTGGTGAAGCCAATTTCAGCGATCACGGGGCAAACAGGCTGGGCGCTTCGGCACTTATGCAGGGCCTGGCAGACGGCTTTTTCATTTTGCCGTATACCCTGCCGGATTACCTGGCTACGGTTATCGGGGAACCGATCCCCGATCCGGCACGTCCGGAATTTACAAAAGCCTCGGAAAGGGTTAAACAAAGGATCCGTCATCTGATGGAGATCGGGGGACGCACACCGGTGGATGATCTGCACCGGAAACTCGGCAAATTGCTATGGGAACATGCCGGGATCGTACGGTCTGCAAAAGGCTTGTCCCAAACGTTTGCCGGGATGGAAGCCATTCGGGGGCAGTTCCTCAGGGAAACCAGAATCCCGGGCAGTGACACAACGGTCAACCAGGAGCTGGAAAAGGCTTTGCATTTGGAAGATTACCTGTTACTGGCCGGGTTGATGGTTAAGGATGCTTTGCACCGGGAGGAATCCTGCGGTGGGCATTTCCGGATAGAAAGCCAGACAAAAGACGGAGAAACACTTAGAAACGACAAAGCGTTTCAATACGTGGCCGCCTGGGAATACAAGGATTCCGATACTGAGCCTGTATTGCACAGAGAACCGCTGGTTTTCAGTTATATAGATGTAACCGAACGCAAGTACAAGTAACATGCATTTTACACTTAAAATATGGTGTCAGGCCGGACCCCGGGCAAAAGGATATTTTGAACGTTTTGCTGTTGATGACATTGACCCGGACACTTCTTTTCCGGAAATGCTGGATATTCTGAACAACAGGTTGGTGGAGGAAAACAGGGAAACAATTGCATTTGACCACGATTGCCGGGAAGGAATCTGCGGAGCCTGCGGGTTGTATATCAACGGCAGGGCGCACGGACCGGATGATGGGGTTACAACATGCCAGCTGTACATGAGGCGTTTTAAGGACGGGAGTGAAATAACAGTAGAGCCTTTCAGAAGCGGTGCGTTCCCGGTAATTAAAGATCTGATGGTCAACCGCAATGCTTTTGACAAAATACTGCAGGCCGGGGGATTTGTTAGCGTGAATACCGGAAGTGCCCCTGAAGCACATACTGTCCTTATTTCAAGGGAGAACGCCCAGGAGAGCATGGATGCCTCTTCATGCATTGGATGCGGGGCGTGTGTGGCTTCCTGCAAAAACGGGTCGGCCATGCTTTTTGTGGCATCCAGGGTAAGTGCCCTGTCACTGTTGCCGCAGGGGAAACCCGAGGCCTGTAAAAGAGCAAGGGCTATGGTGTTAAAAATGGATGAACTGGGTTTTGGTTCCTGTACAAATATTGGAACGTGTCAGATGGAATGTCCTAAAAAGATCACGGTTGCACATATTGCCCGGCTGAATCGCGAGTTCTTGTATTGTAAACACTCAGACCTTCAAGAGTAACTGTAATGGAGGACAGCACGGAAAGAAAGGTTTCGGCCTGATCCGGATAAGATTCTTCAATATAATCCCTGATGATGGCTTTCATATAGGGGGTGGAATAAATGATCTGCAAAGTGTTTCCGTCTGCCTGGCAGGGTATGGTGAAATGGTGACCGGATTTATCCGAAAGGTTGAGAAATAAAATATTGCGGACCAGTTTGTAAGAGCTTGTGTAGACATCCCCGGATGAAAAGATCAGAGAATAGATGCCTGTATAAGGATCATCAACTAAAGATTGTGCCACGCTGATGGTCTCCGGTTCTTTAAGCAATAGACGGATATTTTGATAGTTATCGGTTATGAAAGGCAGAAAAACCTGCAGATCGGCTGCATCTCCGGCATCTACAGATACAGAAACACTGACCCTGGAAGTATCTATTTGCCATGTACCCACAAAAGCGTTGTCTACGAATTTGGCAGGATTGCCGCTGCATCCGTACAAAGCAAGCATCACAAGGGCAGAAGCCGCAAAAATTCCGGAAATACGCTTATTTTTTTTAAACGGCATGGTTTAGCAAATTTATAAAAAAAACAATATGAACGCGTTTTATATGCTTGAACAAATACCCGTGCTTGTTTCAGATACAAAGACGGATAAAATGCCCATGGTGCTGCTTCACGGTTATTTGGAAACACATGAAATATGGGATTCATTCAGAGATTTGCTGGATACAGACTACAGGACCATCGTACCGGACCTTCCGGGACACGGGATGAGCGGTACTTTTATGGTTAATGATATGGAAAAACAGGCAGATGTTATTTACAGCTACCTGAAAAAAGAAAAGATCAGCCATGTGATTATGGCCGGTCATTCCATGGGAGGATACGTTGCCCAGGCTTTTAGCATGAAATACTCCGGAATGGTAAAGAAATTGATTCTAATGCATTCTTTACCCTACCCGGATAGTGAAGAAAAGAAAGCGGCACGGGACAGAGACATAGCATTAATAAATAAAGGCAAACTGAATGAAGTGGCGGAAAGGGATATTCCCCTGATGTATGCTCCCGAAAACAGGATAAAAATGGCGTCCGTTATAGAAAATACCATTGTTACTGCTCAGATACACGATCCGACAGGCATAGAAGCCGGTTTGAAAGGGATGAAAAACAGACCACCTTACGTTGATTTTTTACAAACTACAACAATTCCCCTATTTTGTATTTTTGGTTTACAGGACCACTACATACCGCCGGAAAAAGCACGGGAAACGGCCGCAATCCTTAGCAATGCAGAAGTAACATTCCTCCCTTTTTCCGGTCATAACGGATTTGTGGAAGAACCTTCCCGGGTGCTTTCTGTTATCTAAGCTGGAAATTTAAGGGAAAATGATAACGGACCCTTACATTACGGTCACGTTGTCTTCCCGGTTTCCACCTGGGAGAGGAAGAAACAACGCGAACGGCTTCTTTGTCTATGGAGGGGTCAACACCGCGCAGTACGGTGACGTTTTTGACATACCCGTCCGCATCTACAATGAAACTTAGAACAACCCGTCCCTGAACGCCGTTTTCCTTGGCTATTTCCGGATAGATGATCCTTTCATGTACCCATTTGGTAAACGTGTTTTCATCACCACCCATGAAGGAGGGTTTTTCTTCTACGATAGCCAGGGGAATCTCCTCTTCTTCAACCGCTTCTTCCTCCTGATAGTCAATGTAGTCACGGATCTCTACGGCAAACGAAGCATCGTCTTCTGTTTCAATGAAAAGGTCTTCTTCAATGACGATGTCGTCATCCACGATCTCGATGGCATCTGAAAGCACGGGGGCTTTGGGCATTTCCGGAGGCGGGGGAGGCGTCTCCATGGTGACAGGGATCTGTTCTTCTTCAATGATTTGCTGAATATCGGCCGTAATCATGCTAACATTCTTCTCGTATGTCTTGTATTCAAAGGCACCAAGAACAACAGCGAGAGCAACAATCAAACCGATCTCAACAAAGAGAATTCTTTTGTTCTCAAGATCTGCTTTAGGGCTTTTCTTTGTTTTCATGGCTTTTGTGCTTTGATAGGGACAATATTGTCTCTAATCAAAAGCCAGCAAAAAATATGCCAAGATAATCCTTAATAAGCTCACTGTCAACGGTATAATGAAAGGGGTTTTTACCAAAGGAATGTACCGAACGGATAACGTCCCGACTGGACTTCGGCAGCCATCCCGTAAAGATCTTTGCGAAGTTTATCTATATTGATCTTTTCTTTGGCAGAAATAAAAATACACGGGATGTGTATCTTTGATATCCATGTGTTTTTTAAGTCGTCCAGCCCCACAGGTCCCTCTTCTGTTTCCTTTTCACGGTAGGCGTCAATTTTATTGAAAACAAGGTATACAGGCTTGTTGGCACACCCGATATCCTGCAATGTCTGGTTGACTACGTGAATCATTTCTTCAAAATTGGGGTGAGAAACGTCAACAACATGGATCAGCACATCGCTTTCACGCACTTCATCCAGGGTGCTTTTAAAAGACTCGACCAACTGGGTGGGAAGTTTTCGGATAAAACCCACGGTATCACTAAGAAGGAATGGAATGTTGTCTACAACTACTTTTCTGACGGTCGTATCTAAAGTGGCAAAAAGTTTGTTCTCGGCAAATACTTCGGTTTTAGCCAAAAGGTTTAGGAGGGTGCTTTTTCCCACATTTGTATAACCGACCAAAGCCATACGTACCAGGGATCCGCGGTTTCCCCGCTGAGAGATCATCTGACGGTCGATTTTTTTGAGTTTTTCTTTGAGAGCGGAGATCTTGTCCAGTATGATCCGACGGTCGGTTTCAAGCTGGGATTCGCCGGGACCTCGCATACCTATACCGCCCCGCTGGCGCTCAAGGTGTGTCCACATACGTGTAAGACGGGGCAAAAGATATTGGTATTGAGCCAGTTCTACCTGCGTTTTTGCATAGGCAGTTTTAGCTCGCTGGGCAAAAATATCCAGGATCAGGTTGGTTCTGTCCAGGATCTTGCAGGAAAGGGTCCTCTCAAGATTGCGAAGCTGTGACGGGGAGAGCTCATCGTCAAATATGGCAACGGAAATTTCTTCTGCTTTTATATAAACCGCCAATTCTTCCAGCTTTCCGCTTCCCAGGTATGTGTTGGTAAGGGGTTTATCCAAACGTTGTATGAAACGGCCCCCGGCATCAACACCTGCAGTGTCTGCAAGAAATTCCAGTTCATCCAGGTATTCGTTAAAGACTGAAGAATCTGTGCCCGGTGTCTGTACACCCACGAAAACGGCTTTATCTCTGTTTGTATTCAAAGTAAAATAGTGTAAAAAAAGCGCCCGTATATAAAGAGCGCTTTATCTTTCAACGTAAATGATCTGCGTTTACCTGAGCTGGAAGTTCAGGGGGAAGTTGTAACGTACCCTTACGGCTTTATCACGCTGTCTTCCCGGTTTCCACCTGGGAGAAGAAGAAACAACACGAACGGCTTCTTTGTCAATGGAGGGGTCAACACCGCGCAATACAGTAACGTTTTTGACGTAACCGTCGGCGTCTACAATAAAGCTCAGTACTACACGACCCTGGACGCCGTTTTCTTTAGCTACTTCAGGATATACGATGCGATCAAAAACCCATTTTGTGAATGTGTTTTCGTCACCGCCCATAAAAGAGGGCTTTTCTTCTACAATGGCCAGGGGAATTTCTTCCTCTTCAACATCCTCTTCCGCTGAGTACTGAATGTAATCACGTATTTCTACCGCGAAATTGGAATCGTCTTCCGTTTCAATAAAAATATCCTCTTCAATGGTGATGTCATCGTCAACGATCTCAATGGCATCTGAAAGCACAGGGGCTTTGGGCATTTCGGGGGGCGGGGGAGGCGTCTCCATGGTGATAGGGATCTGTTCTTCTTCAATGATCTGCTGAATATCGGCAGTAAGCATACTTACGTCTTTGTCGTAAGTTCTGTACTCGAAAGCAGCCAGGACTACAAGAAGTGCAAAAATCAATCCGACTTCAATAAAAAGAACTCTCTTGTTTTCAAGATTTGCCTTTGAACTTTTCTTAGTTTCCATTGCAATAAAACGTTAATTTTGTGGACCATGTCGGAATCGAACCGACGACCTCGTGCATGCCATGCAAGCGCTCTAGCCAACTGAGCTAATGGCCCGTCAAGGCTTGCAAATGTAAACAAAATATTTTAAAAAACAATTTCGTACTTTTGCCGCTGTAGTATACAAAATTATGATACTTTTTCACATTCACAATACATGTTATAAGATAAGCAACAGACGTGCCATAAAAAGTTGGATCACAACCGTATTGAACGATTACGGCAAAATTCCGGGAGACATTAATATAATATTCTGTGATCATGAATTTTTGCTTAAGATCAACACACAGTTTCTGAACCATGATTATTATACTGACGTGATAACATTCCCATATTCGGATCCGGACGAAAAGAAGATACAGGGGGATATATTTGTTGATGTGGAAACGGTAAAACAAAACGCGATTATTTACAAAGAGACATTTCATGACGAAATAATGCGAGTGATCATTCATGGAATCTTACATCTGGCAGGGGAAGACGATACAACAAAAGATCAACGGGATAAAATACGACAAGCAGAAAACAGGGCATTGCAAGTATTTGGTAAAAGCCCAAAAGAATGACTTTTCATTACGACATAATAGTGGTAGGAGCCGGTCATGCTGGTTGTGAAGCGGCGTACGCGGCGGCTAAACTTGGGTCAAAAACACTGCTCGTTACTATGGATATGACAAAAATGGCCCACATGTCCTGCAACCCCGCAATGGGCGGAATAGCAAAAGGTCAGATAATCAGAGAGATAGATGCGCTTGGTGGTGCTATAGGATTGGTTACTGACAGAAGCACCATACAATTTAGAATGCTGAACCGCTCAAAAGGACCGGCTATGTGGAGTCCAAGGGCGCAATGTGACAGAATGCTGTTTTCGGCCGAATGGAGAAATGTTCTGGAGAATACGGCAGGATTGTACATATGGCAGGATCAGGTAGTTGAATTGCTTTTTGAAGGAGAAAGGGTCAAGGGCATCAAGACAGAATTCGGACAAGAGTTTTACGCGGGAGCGGTTATTCTGACAAACGGAACTTTTTTGAACGGTGAAATTTTTATTGGATGGAAATCCTCCCCGGCAGGACGTATGGGAGAACCACCTGCAATCGGTCTTAGTAAACAGTTGAAGGATAAGGGCATTGCTGTTGAACGTATGAAAACGGGGACACCTCCCAGAATTGACGGCAGGACGGTTGATTTTTCAAAACTAGATTTACAAC
>Ga0172381_10007575_pt1 | contig 10714 bp, 24 predicted proteins | sample Leawel6488metaG_FD_119754 | JGI IMG/M metagenome (GOLD analysis project Ga0172381, IMG submission 119754) | Leachate microbial communities from a municipal landfill in Southern Ontario, Canada - Leachate well 64-88 metaG | ecosystem: Engineered > Solid waste > Landfill > Unclassified | place... | reverse complement strand
TTTGTGTGGATCGCGGCCGGTCTGGCGGCCGCCGCGGCTATTTGGTTCGCTCTAAAGGGGCGCCGCCGTGGGTAAGAAACCGATCGGTATTTTTATAAATATTGCTTGACAAACCGCTTTGCGCGGCTTATAAGGAGGGGTATGAGCGGATCCGGGCGACTCCCAAACAAGAAAAAATCACGTGGAAAACTTCGGTTCCGTTGGCTTGATCTTGGGACAAAAAAGGAGTGGAACGATGGAAAAACCGGAAGAAAAAAAGGTCGAGGGAAAACTGATCTGGGTCTTTTGCATGCACAATGGGGCAAAAATCCTGGTTGAGATCCCAGAGTTTGGTCACGGTGCGAAATGGCGGCTGGAGGATCTGTGGTCACATATCATGGAAGAGCACTGGACGTGGCTCAAGGAAGTCATAGTCGGGGGCGGCCCGGTCCTGTTCCAGCTCTCTGAAATCTCCTATATTTTGGAAAACGACTTGGATGAGGTTTTGATGATACTTGGCGGGCAAACAAGATGTCCTGCAAAAGAGCCGGCCTTGTTTTCTCCCGGAAGGAAGATCCATTGAGACACTTGATAGCTCTTCGGCGTCAACGGATCCGGCGACAGGGCCGTAGACGGCGGGCGATGCTGCGGAAGAGTCTGGCGGTCTCCCTTCGGACCTTGGAGGCAGTCGAGGAGATCTTAAGGGTACATCGAAGGCGCATGGCCTGGGAGAAAACACTAGGGCATGCGCTGGCGGAATTGTCCGGCTGGGGACTGGTCCGCGCCGGCGTCTTTAAAATTTTCGGAAGAGGAGCGGAAAAATGTTAGGCGGAATGCTCTGGGCCTTTGTTGTTGGGCTGGTCGTTCTCCTGGTGTGGCGTATTATTTGGCTGGAATGCGAGGAGAGCGAAAAAGAAAAAATGATATGGGATAAGTACAGGGCTATGCAATATCGTTGCGAGCTCGCGGAACATGCGGCCCGGCCCTATCCGAGTGATCTCCAGCTTGAAAAAGAGATCAACGACTGGAACAAAGACGTTGATCGGTTCCGCGGCGAACTCGGATCTGAAATAAATAACCGCGTGGCCCTGCAAATGAAAACAGGTAGAAGAAAGGGGGATGAAAACGACCCCGATGTCGCTTACTGGTCCGGCATTTTGTATGGCCTTCGGATTGCTGAGGAAATGGCCAACAAGCATTGGGTTTATCCCGGCCGCGTGAGGAAAGAAGACCCGCCGAATCCTCATAGCCAAGCAGCCGCTGCGCGGGGAGTTCGGTCGTGAGAAAACAACGGCGCCGCGGGTTGGGGGTCAAGGCTCTTGAAGAGCTGAGGCATCAGGTCCTAGACGGCCTTTATATCGCATCGGAAGATGCTTATCAGCAGAGCGAAAAATATCGGTTGGAAATATCAGAAAAGCTGGAAAAGAAAGTTTTTGAGAAAGAATCTCAATCTCATTTGGAGATGGTAAACAAGGTGGTGTATCACTTGGGACGATCAAGCGGCTATGGCCGGGCCCAGGGGCTTGTCGGTGAGGCGTTCAAGAAGGTCGGTTATTAACCGACCTTAATTTCATAAGGAGGTGCGTTATGCCGGAAAAAACAAACAATCTTAATGAGGCGGTCGAGTACCTGAAAACGGGCCGGGAGGCTCCGTTCACGGTCCCGGAAGAAGATGAAGTCGTTGGTCCGGACGAAGAGGTCCTCTGCGACTCCTCGGAGCTTCCCCCATTCTGGAAGCCCGAGGTGCCCGGCGAGCGGCTCCAGGGGGTTCTGACCAGGATCAAAGAGACCCAGTACGGCCCGGCGCTGCGGGTCCGCGACACGGAGGAACGGGTGCATACGGTGGCCATAAACGAAACAATGATGGATATCGATTTTGAGCGGGTCTTGGGCCGCCGGCTGACCTTCGTTTTTAAGGGCTATGTCGAGACCAAGAAGGGTAATAAGATCAGGACGTTCAAGATCACGGCCAAGCAGGAGGACGATCGGGCCCCTTTTTGATCCAGGCCGCGGCCTGGGTCAAATGGATGTTTGGTCCGAGAAAGCAGTGAGGTAATCTGATATGTTGCGGGTCGATGTAAGTCTTGGCGGGCCGAAGGTCCACCAGCATTTGACCCGCTCTTTTTTTAAACGGGATCCTCTTTATAAAAACAACCAGGTAGTTTTTTTAATTATCGGCCGAGGATTATAATGCTTGAGGAAGAACACCGTTTCGTAACCATCTACTGTTCGCACTGCGGACACCCGATCCGCGTACAGCTGAATTGTGGGGACCGTACCTGCCCTATATGTCGGAAAAAATGGTACGGACATCATTATTTTTCCCTTCTCGAGTGCGTAAAAAACTGGAAAGAATGTTTCTTTCTGACCCTCACGGCTAAAAATATACCGGATCAGGAGTTTACGAAAGAATATTTAAAAGGCATGCGTCGAGAATTCGCGGCTCTTCGCCGGCGGTACGAGTCGAGGATCTCTGGCGGTTTTTATGTCGTCCAGGCGACGAACCGAGGGAACGGCTGGCATGTACATTTGCACGTTCTTTTTGACGGCGCCTTTATCTCGGTCCGGGCCCTGTCCCGGGCTTGGGCGGAGATCTCTGGTAATCGGATCGTGGATATACGGAAGGTTAATAACCCGAAGCAAGCCGTCCGGTATATGCTCAGTGATTTTTTGCAACAGCCGCGGATCCGCGAGGAGGACCATTGGCTGTACAATGAGGTCTTTGCGGGATCCCGGCTGGTGCAGCCGTTCGGGAAATATCGAAAAACAAAATTCCGGGCCCAATACACGTGCCCGGACTGCGGAGCTACGGAGTGGGTCGTGAGCATTGACAGATATCTATTGTCTTGCGTACCCGATGACGGCTATAATTACGAAGGGAGAGGAAGTCCATGAGAAATTATGAGGTCATGAGCACAAATATTTCCGGGGAATTGGCTGACGAGATCCGGGGGTATGCCCGCAAAAGAGGAGATCGGGTAACCGGGGTTATCCGCGATATCCTTGAGGCCTGGTCCAGAAAACGGTGCGAAGAACGGGCGCTGGCCACGGGGAAGATGAAATCAAAATGACACCACGGGGCCGGACGTTAACGGTACGGGCCAAACAAGGCCGACCTGGGGTCCTATGCCGCCCGTGGGGCGTTCGCCCGCCCTGCGCGTTCTGGCGAGGTTATAACGGCCATTCGCCGGTTTACCCTTCCGGCTTGGCGCCTATACAGGGAGCTCTTTTCCGCTCCTCCTTTTCCACAAACGGCCGGGGGCTCCGCCCGGGGCTCCCGGCTACCCTTCCTCCCCGTGCTCCCTGGCAGGCTCTAAAAAGGGGTATTTCGGGGGTCCGCGGGGGCTTCCCCCGCGCTTTACTTGATATTATTACAACATCTTTTTCCCCCATGTGGAGATAAATTTGAGTAAAAAAACGACATCACAAGTGTGCCTGCACGTCCCCGCGGCGCTTTATCGTCGTTTTCGGGTCCGATGTTTGAGGTCCGGAGCGACAGTGCATGATATGGTTGTGGCTCTGATGGAAGGATTTTTACAAGGAGTAATTGAAATTGAAGAAGAAGAAGAAGAAGTTAGTGGCAAGGAAAGCCGTTGAAAAAATCGATAAGGCCATGGCCGGCCTTCCGGTTGGCACTGGAGATATTAAAATCCATACCGTTGCTGATCCTGGTTTGGCTCCGGCTGCGGATCATGGAATTAAGGGAAAAAAGAATGACAAAAAAAATGAACCAATCACAAAAGACGACTCCAACACTGACCCCGTTCGAGCAGGAGGGGGAACGGCAGGAGACCCAGGAACAGACCCTGGGGACGGAAAGCCGTCGTTCTGGGACGATCTCCCGGGCTTCTGACGATGTTTTAGTCAATCCTCGTGTGGCTGGCCAATTATTGAACCTGCCATTTCGGTTTGTTCACGCCGCGTGCCCGGCCGCGGCACCGCTCACCGAAGAAGAGCTCGAGGCGATGTCTGAGCCGTTTGCCGACTTCCTTGTTTCCATGGGCTGGGAGAAGATCGGAAAAAGTTCTTATGTCCTTTTTGTTCAGTTGGCTATGGCTGGGTATGTCCGATACCGTGCGATTCTGGATTTTAAACGGGAGCAGCAAATTGCAGGAAAAAAGACTCAGACGGATATTGGTAACAGGGAAGCTCGGCCGGGGGAAAACAACGTATGTCAAGAGCCTGATAAAACAGGCCTCTGAGACCGGAGAACAGGTATTTATACTTGATTTTTTCGGTGAATATAAATGCCTGGCTGGACCGACGGTATACCCATATGGGCATACTGATCGGTTAGATTTTTTCCTGGATGTCGTCTGGAAATACTCGAGCACCAGGGCCCGGACTTTGGTCGTTTTTGATGAAGTTCATCAGTACACCCAGCCTGGGGAGGTCCCTGGCTGGCTGCTCACGAAGTTTGTCAAGCTTTTTCGGTTCTCGAGGCATCGCAAGATAGAATTCATCTGTATTGGCCAGTCTTTGGTTGATGTTCCGCCGCGGATCCGCCGGCTGATAGAAGAGTTTTGTTTCTTTCAGACCACCGAGCCGGCGGACCTGGCCGTCATAAGACAGCGCTGGGGAGACCAAACGGCTGAAAAAATCTCCACTTTGCAGCTTTTTCAATATGTCTTATTAAATTAGTTTTAAAAACTCTCTACCTCTGTTAAAAAATATAGATATCTATATGATTTTCTTTTAAAATCAACAATTTAGCTTGACAAGCGGCTTTCTCTGGCATTATCTTTTGGCTATGAAACAGTCGGCCGGGAACGCTTTTTGGAAGCTGGGTCCGCTCCCCAAGTCCTCCGGGGCTCCGGCCGGCGCCTTTATAATCCCCTCAAGAAAAGGATAAAAAAGCATGAATACTGCGGAGCTCGTTGTCTTGACTGGCCTGATAACCCAATTTATCAAAAAAGCCTACCTGGCGCTGTTTAAGCGGGAGATCGCCGGGACCGGGGCCATTGTCCTCTCGGCCGCCTGTGGCCTGGGAGCCGTCCTCTACAAGGCCATAGAGACCGGTACAACCATAGGTCTGAACCTGATCCCTTTGGCCATCACGGTCATTGTCGGGGCGAATGCCGGGTATTCTCTGCTCAAAGTCGCTGGTACGTCTTCCAGTTCCAAGGTCTGACCTCGGGATGGAAATAGATTAAATCATCGGAGGAAAGCATGTTTAAGAACGAAAAAATCAAAAAGCTCTTGACGATCGCGGCTGTCGCTTTTGTGGTAATTATGATCGTCTTCAAGGTCTCGGCGATAAAGTCCTTTGTTGTGGGCTCTTGATTGCCTGACCTGGCTTTGGCCAATTTACGAGGAATGAGGTAAAAAATGGCTTATTATCCGAAGGAAAAAAGGACCATCCTGACCGGCCAGCCGCTGGTCAACGGGGGGCAGTTCACGTTTGATCGGTTCCAGCTGGACGGCTTGGGGATAACCAAGCTCCGGTTACACCTAGCGATAACGACGGACGTTGGCGCTGCGGATCCCATAACTTGGGGCGCTTACCAATACCTCAAGGGGATATGGTTGCACAATGACCGGGATGAATATTATTACAAGGGCGTTCCAGGGATGGCTTTGTTTCGGGCAAATTCTTACCGGTTTTTTGATGGCTGCCAGCCGTTCCATCAGCCGGTCCTGGCCGCCGCCGGCACGTATAACGCGGTGCTGGATCTCCCGGTCACGTACCCTGGCTTGTTCCGTCCGGAAGATACAATAATCGAAACGAAAAAGATCAACCGGTTGACGCTCGAGCTATCTCTTGGTACGATCGCTGATATCCTGGTTACTCCTGGTGCCAACGTCTTGGCCGCGACTCTGGGGATCGAGGTTATCGGGACCCGGGCCTCGATCGGGGTTGATAAAAACGGTGTCGCGGATCCGGACCACGCTAAATCCTATTTCTATTCCTTTATGCAGACATATCCCATGCACCATGCCGATATCCAGCGTTTCTGGGACCTGGACGCGGCCTCCGACGCCGCTCTTCTTGGTTGGCTCATGTATAACCACGGCGCCTCCGGCCTCCCCTTCATCGGCTCTGTGGCGGCTCCTGGAAACGATCATGTGACCAATGTTCGGTTCGGTGATATAAACCATCAGTACATGGTTGGTATCCCGGCGCTGTCGTTCCAGCATGAAAGACAGCAGATGATTGATTTTAATCGTCATGGCGCCGATCTGGTGTCCCCGATAACCAGGCTGGGCGAGTATCCGCATATGTTTGTCCAGGAGGGCTCTGTTTCCGAGGGCTATCAGTGCACGTTCCCGGCACGTCTCGAGTATGACAACGCGACCGCGACGGACGAAACTGATCTCCTGGTCTGGGGCATTCGTGTCCTGCGCGGATAGTGTGAAAAAATAAACAAGGACGTGCAACATGGCGGCGCTCAAGAGCATAAGTTCGATCCAGCTTTCGATCTCGGGCGCCGCCGTTTTTTCAGGCAAAAAAACGGCGGCTGGCCCCGTGGTGAATGTTGTTAAATTGATTGATCAGGATCCAGGCCGAAGGATTGACCGCGGGGTAAGCCCGATCCATGGCCCGTCGACAAACCCGCTCCCTCTATTGGTCCCCGTGGGCCTTAAAATGAGATATTCAAACGGTCGAGGAATAGCTTTGGCTCGGAATGGTAAGGAAAGTGCCGCTGCTCAATTTTTCAAGAAGGATACCCTTTGATGAGGTGGTACCATGATTTTTGGCCTGACCCTTCCGGATACGTTCACGACCGAATGGAAGAACTTCTTCCAGTGGGCCGGTAACGAACAACAGAAGCAAAAAAGAGTAAAAATAATCCTGATCGCTGGCGCTCTCCTGGCCGCCCTGATCTTTCTGCGGAGCAAGTAACGTGGCTCTCGACTTTAAACCTCTCCTGACCGCCCTGGTCGACATGGGGGCGGACTCCTATGAGACCCGCGTCAGGAGGTTGATCTTGCAGGCCGGCCTGGTGCTGCTGGTCCTGATCCTGGTTTGGAAAAAGGTGTAAAAATGGCTTCAAACGCAACTGAAACGGCGGCATTTGGATCTCTGGCCTGGTTTTCCGCGTGGGGACAGCAGTTGGCGAATGCCGGGCTGACCCGTGTCACGAATACGATTCTCGGTAATACCACCGCGGAGAAAACCGCGACGGCTACGACAACCAGCTCCGGGTCCGTGCTGACCAAGGCTATGACCTGGCTCCCGTACATTGTTCTGGCCGGCGCCGGCTTGGTGTTGCTGCTCGTGCTCCGCCGGCGGAGGTGAAAACGTGAACACGGGGGGCTTCCTGTCCGGGCTGTGGCTCGGTGTACGGTCGTTGGTGACCAATCCTGTTGGATATCTGACTGATCCCGTCCAGGCAACGTCCGATTTGTATATGCAGGACCTGGCCAAGCAGGGTGCGAGCTCGGAGGAACAGGCCGCGGCGCTGACGGCCTATCAGAGCTCCGGCGGCCTTGTCTACACGGCATATTCCGGTCTGAAAAAGCTCTCCCAGGGGATACAAGGTGTCTTGAAGTTTATTCTGGAGCACCTTGGTTCGATCGTTTTAGTGGCCGCGCTCGTGGTCGGCGGCTACTATTTGTTGAAACTCCTGAAGGTAGTGAAAATAAAATGAAAACGATCATGATCTATTTGCCGTTTTATATTCCGCTTTTCGGGCTCCTGGGTTATTTCGTACGGCACGAAAAATCCCATGCCCGGAACGATCTCCTCATGCGGCAGGTCTGCAAAAAACTGAGGATTGAGATCGGAGATAAGATATGAGCCCTGTTGTTGCGGTGCTTGTTGTGGCTGGCCTGACGGCGGCCGGGGTCCTGGCCTTCCGTCGCAAGTCTTACGCGGAGACGCTCGAGGGGTCGTCCGCGGAGGCCGCCGGCGGCCGTTGGCCGTACTATGATCTGGTGGTCAAGTATGCCGAAAAATACGGTGTAGAGCCGGCCCTGGTGGCCGCCCATGCCCGGGTAGAGAGCGGCTGGGATCCTCTCTCGGAGAACCTGGAAGATCCTTCCCTAGATTACGATTCGTCGTACGGACTTATGCAGGTCCAGCTTGCGACTGCTCAGGATTTTGGGAAGGTAAAAAATTACCGGTCTGCGACGCCTGCGGAGATCTCCTGGTTGATGTATCCGGAGCACAATATACAGGTTGGGGCCTGGAATATTGCCCGGTGGCAAAAAAAATATTCGTTCGACGTTGCGGTCCAAATGTATAACGTGGGAGAGAGCGGGTACAACAAATACGGGTACCGAAATTCGAAATATTTGGCCCGGGTGAAGGAGGCTTACAATGAGTATAGAGCGGGTTGAAGAAAAATTTGAAAACCATTCTGAGAACGTTGGGATCGGGGCGACGCTTGAGATTCTGAGGGTCGAAGCCCCGTCTAAATGCCGGATCCGTATAAAAACTTTTGGTAATTACCTGGGGACCGTGGCGGCCTGGGGCGTTGCTTACTGGACCTATTGGGAGAACGGGGTCCAGCGTGAGTTTTCCGGAGTCAATCAGATAATGGATCAGATCGGTTTTGCGGCTCAACGTCAGCCGGTCTCTCCCGTCGAGGTCGGCGGCGGCTCGGTTATACAATTTTTTGGCGTGAATCCAACGGGTGACATTTTGGCCATGGGAATATCGATCGGGTACGAAATAATAACGGGGAGTTGACCATGGGACAGGTCGGGGTTTATTCCGCGTCGATGCTCTCTATCCATAATCATTTAAACGATTCTATGGGCGGGACCCTGAATGATTATTCTCGTTATGGTGCGTACCGTGAGGCTTACAGGACCGGACCGTTGAACGTTTCCGCCTCGTCCCTAATTCCTAAACATTCCGGGTCGTTGGTCGAGGTGCTGATAAAACAGATCCGTATAAATAAGGCCTATCGAGGAAGTTGGCATATTGTTTGGGATTTTTTTGCCACAATAGGTGCGTCTGATGTACATAGCCGACTAATGCTTAACGGCGTGGCTTTATCCCCTGATTATAACACGACGTCATTACTTCCGGTCACCAAAACGTATGGTCATGATGTAGATTTAGCCGTAGACGACCTGATACAAATTTTCGGATATAAAGAAGGCGTTGGGGATAATGTAAATATTGAAAACTTCCAGGTTCAATATGACTGGGGCATAAAATATTTTGGTGATGGGACGGTCATGAATTTAACCACAATGCTTCCTCTTTCGGATAATGATGTTATAGATTTTACCGTTGAGGATCCGTGACCATGGGACAGGTCGGCGTTTATCCTCAAACAATACAATTCCCGGCTGTACCTATAATTAATCGGGATTATTACCGTAAAGCGGGAGTCTATCACCGTTTTGCGATGGAAAATCGAAACACCAATAATTTATCTCTAACCGCTCAAAGGGTATATTTGAGACCCTTTATTATTCCTAGAAAATGTTTAATAACCGAAGTTGCGATTAGAGTTATTACAGCCGTTGCTGGAAAAAATATATATTGGGGGATTTATGAGGATAATAATATTAATCCTGGAAAATTATATGTGCAAGGAAGTGTAAGTATTGCGCTTGCAACAGTTAAAACGGAAGCAAAAACGTTCGTATTAAACGAGGGATTATATTGGACTGCTATAGGTGCTAATGCAGCATCGGCAACGCTGGGAATTGAACTACAGGATGAACTTTGGTTATTGGGCCTGCGAGGAGTTGTTGATGGATCTCTCGCTTATACCGAACCGACATATTTAACATATGATTCTCCGGATATTTCGGCGGGTTTTCCGGATACCTGTCCGGCTGTTACGGCAGCTTTAGCATCCACGCAATGTCCTAGTTTCTGGATGTTTTTAAATAAATATTTATGAAAATATTACAAACATGGAAAGAGCTCATTTTGCTTATTATCCTTGCCTGGATCCTGATCGAAAGTGTAAATCGCTTCGTCAATATTATGAGCTATACTCGGGATCAAAATGAATTGCTTCTGGAAGATATGAAATGATCGATAAAATTATCGACGGCCTTATCAAGATCCTTTTGGGGGATCTCTTTAAGAAAAAACCATGGGCACTATGGGCAATAAAACCCGAAATGAAAAACTGGCAGAAGATCGGAACAGGATCCAAAAGGCGCCTGAACATGTATGCAGCCACTTTATTCGGTGAGGGATGGAGAACTCTTATAGTGGCCGTGGGGATAACTCCCGTTCCACCGCCGGAGGTAAAATAATGTTCGATAAAGATTTTTGGAAGCAAGCTCTGTCTACGGTCGTCGGGGGTGTAATCCTTTATCTCCTCTTCAAGAAGGTGCTGTAATGGCCAGCACGGGCTCTGGCGCCGCTCAGGGGGCGATAACTGGCGCCGCGGTGGGTGATGCTATCCCTGTAGTCGGGAACCTCGTTGGTGGGATCGTGGGTGGCGTTATTGGCCTTGTCGGCGGGCTGTTGAAGAGCAAGAAGCACTATAACCTGTATTATTGGAACAACGATTCCGCGGCCTGGATATTTGTCGTTGAGGGACATCCTGATGAAATAAACCGGACCCAGAAGGAATATGTTGCTGCCGGCTACGAAACCCAGGTTGTGAGGAACAAGAACAAGACGGCCAAGACTCCGACAGATCCGCCGGCGTCGTACGCGGCCTATTCCAAGAAAAAATCTATCAAGGTTTTTGTGTGGATCGCGGCCGGTCTGGCGGCCGCCGCGGCTATTTGGTTCGCTCTAAAGGGGCGCCGCCGTGGGTAAGAAACCGATCGGTATTTTTATAAATATTGCTTGACAAACCGCTTTGCG
>Ga0172381_10007574_pt1 | contig 10715 bp, 8 predicted proteins | sample Leawel6488metaG_FD_119754 | JGI IMG/M metagenome (GOLD analysis project Ga0172381, IMG submission 119754) | Leachate microbial communities from a municipal landfill in Southern Ontario, Canada - Leachate well 64-88 metaG | ecosystem: Engineered > Solid waste > Landfill > Unclassified | place... | reverse complement strand
TTTCCAGACATTTTCGGTGCTTTTCTGGGTTTGTTTTATTGAATTTATCATACTTAATTCCATTGATTTCCCAATGTAAAGTCTATATGTCTCTAACTGTGGAACTTACTTTGGGAATTAACGGTTTCATTCTTATTCCGCTACAATAAACTGCGCAGCTTCATTGTGAAATTAATGTCTTTCTCTTTTATTATTTTCAATTTGAATATATAATTACTTTTTTCTTTTTCCGTCTCACGATTTTGATAATTATTTCTTAACAATAACGCCTTCATTAATTGTAAATCTTTTTTTAGTTCATTATACGCTTCACATAAATTATTAGTTTTACTTATATATTTGTTTTTTTTAAGATATCTAATTCTATCTATCATTATTTCCTTATGAGCAATATGAAGACAAATCCCCATATAAATTGACCTTCCGAATTTTGTTAAATCATTATTGATGTCTTTCATTATTGTATCATATGTTTTTATACCATAAGAGAATTCTTTATTATATTCCTTAGTGAATGTAATCCTTTCATTCGTATTATGGTCTTCTAAATAGTCATCAATAAACATAACAAGAAGATCCTTATTAAAGGAGTAACCATTTTGATTAACTCTATACATTTGTATATCTGCAGATTTATTAAAAGCATTTGCACTCTTATAGGCTTTTTGAAATTCATCATAGGTGCAGTATCCGATCTCAGATTTTTTATACTCGAAATAATCACTTATATACAGTTTATTGTCATCAATTCCGTAGACAATCATTCCATGCATTGCATGTTCTTTATTGGAGTTTATATACGCATTAATATAATAGGTATCTATTGTTATATACAAATAATACTCTAGTTTTATTGCACTCTTTATAAAATCAAAAATCTTCATTTTACTAATAAGTTTAATAGGTATTTTATTATAGTGAAGAAAGTTTGTTAAGCAGCTTTCTGAATAAAGTAAACTCCATGTAAAAAAATTATTAGTTACTGGTGGTGTGGAAGAATACTGAAGTTGCATAAAGTTATTATAAACCCAATTGTCTCCATCTTTGTGTGAACTGGCTGCAATTAATAATAAATCTGTATATGATGTCATAAAGTACTTAGGTCTATTATAAGTCAGGATTAATTTTTTCATTTTTCCTCTATAAATATATATTTCTAATATTCATATGTATTTTGACACATCAAACTTAATCATTATCATCTACGCAAACCCCATTATAATATTCTGCTTGAGAATTCCACATTAATGAGTAAAGTCCTCCGATTTTTACGAGTTTGTCGTGAGTGCCTTCTTCAATTATGCTTCCATCAGATAATACAAGTATATTATCTGAGTTACGACAACTCGACAATCTATGCGATATTGTTATTGTTGTGCGCTTCTCTGCAAGTTTTTCTAGTAATCGAAATATTTTTTCTTCTGATAATGGATCCAATGAAGCTGTGGGTTCATCCATAACTAAAAAAGACGAATCTCTATATAGTGCTCTAGCAATTGCGATTTTAGTCTTTTCGCCACCAGAAAACTCAACACCTTCATTTGATAAATGCCTAGAAACTTCAGTATTAAGCATCTCATATGATGATAACCTATCAGCTAACCCAACCTCCTCAATTATAGACATAATCTTCGTTAAGTCATAAACATCACTCGTTGCAATATTAGAACTAACAGTATTAGCTAATAATTTAAAATCTTGAAAAACAACGCTAAAGTAATTTAATATATCTTTTTTATCCATTGTCTTAATATTTATGCCATTTATAAAAATGCTCCCCTTCTGAGGTTCATATAATCCCAGCATTAATTTAATAATTGTACTTTTTCCTGCACCATTCCTGCCAACGATAGAAACATGTGAGTTATACTCAATTTGGAAAGAAATATCCTTTAAAACAGTTTTAGTCGTGCCTGGATAGTAGAATGTAACATTACTAAATTCAATAGCAATATTTCTTTCGGTATTGCGAGACTCAGTGTTACTAATTTGACAATATTTTTTAGAGAACTTATTTAAATCCCACATTTCAGGATATGCACAGTAATAATTCATAGCATTATGCATATTACTATAATGGATCATAATTTGTGTAACAGTATCGATAAATTGAATTAAAATGTTTGTATATAAATAGAAACCGCTGATTGATATAGAACCAACAAAAACTTTACAAACAATAAATGAATATATAGTGACTAATTGAATTCCAGAAATGATGTTTGAAATAATTTCGGAAATACAGTTATTACGACCTACTGTAAAATGTAGATTTTTTTCGTTTTTGTTATATGAGTTTATTTTTGACAGTAAAAGACTAAACATATTGTTAATCCTAATGTCCACTCCATTTTGATAATCCGTTCTTAATTCTACATAATAAGCATATGCTCGTTCTACATTCATGAAATTATTTATTATAATATGTTTCTTTTTCTGATACCAGTTTGTATAAAACAAACGAATTAGAGATGATACTATTAATAAACAAATAAAAACAAGAGTGTTTGATGCAATGTAATTAACTGCGGTTGGCATTAACACAGATGCTTCATTGAGCAATAATGAATCAGTATTAATTAATCTCAGAATAAATGCTATATATATAATTATTTTAACTAGATTCTCAAGCATACCAAAAAAGTCCTTTTCTATAACACTCGTAATATGTCCAGCTTGGAATTGTCCTTCATTAAGTTTTTGAAGAAGTATGTGTGTTGATGTTTTTTCGAGATTTTCATAATCAGTTCTCATAATTACTTCATTTACAGACAGATCTAACTTATGCTTAACATAATGCATTTTTATTTGAATGTTACTCTTAATAAGTGTTTGAATCAGTATTAAAAGAGCAGGTGAAAAAACCGCAATTGCTACCAAATACAATAACCTTATAATCTTAAAACCATTTAGCAACTCATCAATAATCATAGCAGGAAAGATAATTACTACAAGAGGTATTGCAGCTGACACAATTGTGTTTAGGATATTTAATATCATATAAGCTTTAGATATTTCCCAAACATATTTAAGTATTAATGTTAACGAACTACTTTTTTTCATATATGAACAACTCCTTACTTATATCTTTTACTCTGTGTTTCCCACATATTTTTGTAAATTTCGTTTCGTTTTAACAATTCATCATGTTTACCAATATCACTGATTGTGCCATTGTCTAGAAGGATAATTTTATCTGAGAATAGCACACTACTTAATCTATGTGAAACAAAAATACATGTTTTATTTTTAAATAATAATTTGAATTTGTGATAGAAATCTCTTTCAATAATAGGATCAAGTGCGGATATCGGTTCATCTAAAACAACAATAGAAGTGTCACGATATATGACACGAGCTAGCGCCAATAACTGAGCTTGACCATAGGAAAGTGTTATTCCCTCCGGATCGAACTCTTTTCTTAAAAGTGTATTAGCTCCTTTTGGTAAATTATTAACAACCTCTATCAGACCAGATAAGTTTAATGCTACTTCTAATTTACTGGGAATAATTTCATTTTTATCTTCTAGTGCAACATTTTCTTCCAATGAAAATGCATATTGAAAAATTTGTTGAAACACGACTGAAAACAATTCATAACGATTAATGTTTTGAAATTGTTCACCATTTATATCTTGAATGACTATTTCCCCTCCATTTTGTGTATATAATCCTATTAAAACCTTTAGTAATGTAGTTTTTCCTGCTCCATTTACTCCAACTACAGATATTTTCTCTCCTCTTTGGATTTCTATGTTTATATTCTTTAGCGCAAATTCTTCGTTATCATGATATTTATAACTAATATTTTTCATATAAATATGAGACCATTTTTCAAATATTTTACTTCTTGTACTTTTATCTTCTTCTAAGTTCATTACATTTATAAAATCATTTGTTTGTTCTGCAAATTGACGTATACTAAACAGATATTCTAGTAAAGAAACCAGAGTAGTAGAAAAGACAACTGAACTCGTAACATATAATATAAAATCATCTATCAAAAACTGTTTCATATATGCGGCATATATAATATAGCCCAAAACACATATTTCACGTATAATGTCGGTAATAATAATGAAAAAATCAAACTTAAATAATTTACGTTGCACATTTTTAGTATTATTAATGGCTTTAATTGAAATTCCGTTAAACCAATCTGATAACCATTTTGTCATATTGAAAATTCGAATATCCTTGTTAATATCAACATCTCTCATGGTTAAATTAACATATCTCATTCTTCTCTCGAGTTCAGCTTTTATCGGCCTATTAAGGTTTTCATTCTTTTTTCTTTTAATAATAAACACAATATTAATAGATGCTGATATACCAAGTATAATTGGTATTAGCGGATGCAATTTAACTAGTATTATGATCAAACCCAATAATGTCAAGACGCCAGCAACTAATTTTTTCAGATTATCGAATACTCCGGCTATCCCACTATTCTCACTCCAAAATAATGTATTTGCTCTGTAGCAGAGATTCTGAATATCGGTATTTTCCAGAAGATCGTATTTCATTTTCATCATCTTCTCGGAAAGCATTTTCCCAAAACAGCCATTCCTAGTTATTGTAATATGCGTTTTAAATTTCTCAGTAAAGAAGGCTGATAATACTGTAAGAATAACTATGGTAAAAAACATTACTATAAGTAAAAGCACCCACTCACTAAAGCCAACATTTTCTAGAATAGCTGTTAGTATTATTTTAGGAGCAAGGATATAAATATAAGGAATGGCAGCGGAAAACAACACGCTGTTTATGAAAAAAACAAAAATCCAAATGTCAGATTTCCATAACACCTTAATTAAGTATATAATATTCCTAATAGTTGATACATTGTCTTTACTCTCATTCATAATCGCCTCATTATTTTGTTAATTCGTTAATACAGTGTATTCCTAACTCTGCCATTTTATTCTGTATGATGAATACTCTTAAATTAAACATCAACTCTAATAAATTTTTGCTGGTTTCTATATTTCCACTTGTTGTTGGAACAAGCTCATTTGTTAAAACTCCATTAACCTCTTTTCTATCAAACGGAAATAGTGCTAGGGCTATTACTCTAGCTTCAATTATTGATTCTATGTAATGAATAGTTCTTGATATATAATTAACATCATCGAACATATTTACACACAAGATAACAATATCAGGTTCTGTACCATAGATAAACTCATATTGATATAAAACATATAATGATAAATTACCTGTATGTTGTGGAATTGTTTGTGACTGAGACCCTACAATAATAATGTCAGGTTCTTTATCTTCAATGTTCCCCATCATTGAGTTTATCGTTGCTATACTATCTAGTCCTTTAATCTCAATAGTAGACTCATATCCCATAGGATAAACTTCATCAAATCCAAATAACCTACCAGATGGTTCTGTACCCAATTGACCTACTATATAGCCTTCATTTAGGAAAAACTGTCTTAAAGCTAGTTGAACTGTGTATTTCCCTTGTTGTGAGCTTGTCCCGAAAACACCGAGTACAGGTTTTCCAATTTTTCTAAGCTTTCCATCAAAGACATTAGGTATCTGTTCTTTGTTAATACACGGGACATAATACTTCAGTTTTTTTTCAGTAAATTTATCTTTGATTATGTTATAATTCTGTGGTTTTGAAAAGGAAATTAAACATTTATTATGATTAAGGCATTCATTAATTATGATATCAGTATAATCTATTCCTGTGATTTTTTCAATTTCATGTATGTGTCCTAGTATAAAAGTGTCAAACTCGCCATCCCAATCAATACTGTCAAATGATTTAATGGGTTTTGAATCAGTAGGTCTTTTTGAGTTAATTATATCTTCAGGGAACATATCTATATGTCGATTATATTTAATGTCATATATATTTACTAGAGTAAATGACAGCATGCTTTTAAAACGAATAAGGCTATGTATTTCTTTATTATAGGGAAATGCTATAGCTTTTTTAGGTAAAAAAGAATAATCATTTACTTTATTGTTATTTATTTTCTTAATGAATGTTGCATTTTTCTTTAGAACAGATAGGACATTGTTAAAATTAATTCTATTCTCTTCAAGAATATCGATAATCATTGAAGTAATTATACATGAATTGAAACTAGTACCATTACTTAAGAAATATGAGTCATTTAACCACCTCACTCTTCTTGTTATATTTGGTACAAGAATGTTAACATCCTTACGTGATAAAAAACAATACCCTGATTTTAGTTCCTCTGACACATCAACTCCAATAACCGAATCAAAGGCTGCTGGATAAGATATGGAACCAAAATTATCAAAAGCAGCTACGATAATAATATTCTTCTTCATAGCCATAAAGCATAGTTCCTGCAGTTGTTTCAATTCGGTGCAATAAGTCAGACCATTGCTTAAATGAATAATGTCAGTCTCTATTTCGTTAATGCAATATTCTAGTGCTCTTACTAAAAGAACCTCTTCAGTTTCATAGTTATCATTAAAGATCTTTAGGATTGATAACACAATGTTCTTATTTCTTGATGCAATCATGCTAGTAATGGCAGTCCCATGACCTACTGTATCATTCGCACCTTCGGTTATTTCAACAATACCATAAGAATTAATGCTAAATGTTTTTGCATGTTTCACAGGTATATCATTATTCGCAATACCAGTGTCTATTATAGTAACATTTATTGGGTGATTATTGTTTTTCATATTAATCTTGTCCTAAATACATTCCATATAATTTACTTATTATTACAAGAACTTGTTAACTATTACTAGCCTGAAAAAAGCAAATCTCTTTACATATTTGCTGACAGGAAAAATATCCTGCCAGCAAACTGTGCAAATTAGTGATTACAGCAAGTTGAACATCCACCATACTCAGGATAGTATAGCTTTACTGCCTTTGCTTTTGCAAGTTTTGGCTTTTTTAGCTTCTTCATGTGTATCACCTCCTTATTAAATATTTATAACAATGACACCATCTATATATTTCATATTATTCCGGGAAATTCTTATATTTACCAAGAAAATCGTCATTCTTCATAATAAATGGTTGTTCCTTTTCAAGGATTCTAGGGCAATTGAAAATATTACGAATTTTTAATGCAAGGGGACACAATAAACCCATACACTCTGGATAATGTTTACATTCACCACATTTATTAGGTATATTACCTTGTCCAACCCATAAAGAGTTTTTATAAGGATCAATTTGCAATTTCCCCTCCTTCGATATTTCTCCTATGCAGTTTATCTCTTCAATCTCTGGGTCATATAATGCCATAGCACATTTATAAACTTTTCCATTATAATTAATTAGGTAACCATTTTTTCTTGATGCAATGCACATTTCACTACCAAGTCTTGTTATCGACTGGCCTCTATCAATTTGTAAACCTAATTCTGTTATTTTACTAAGGTATTTCTTGTATTCTGTTGACTCGTAGGATTCAGTTATTAGATCAAAATTAGAACAAATTCTTTCTCCACCCCAATCCTTTACCCACTCCCAAATTATACCAAACCTTTTATCATTTCCAAATTCTTTACCGATCAAATCTACATAGTCATCTAAAACACTTAAAATATTAGGGGAGATGTTAATTCTAATTCCTATTCTAAAGTTTGAACGCTTAACATTTTCTTTAATTGCTTTTAAGTTATTTAGAATTTTTGAATAAGAATCATCATCTGTTGCATGAGGTCGCTGGTAGTTATGTGTCTCTTTTGTCCCATCTATTGTAACCATATAAGATAATACATGGTTGCTTTGTAACTCATTAAACAATTCCAAGCTAAGGTTATACCCATTAGTAGTTATTTGACCATATAAGGGTATATTATACTCTTTACATTTATCATTTGCATATCTCATTATTTCTAAAACTGTATCTTTTGCTAATAAGGGTTCACCGCCATACCACGAAACATATAAACCATTATACTTTCTCAAATTCCTTTTAAGAAATTGTTTTATTGACTGTATAACATCATTTGACATGAAATGCTTAACTCCGTCTTGATAGCAGTACTTGCAACGAAAATTGCACGCCTCAGTGGGAATTAATGATAAATGTAGCATATCATTTGAATATATAATTTCATCACGTAGATAATCAACCAATGATTTTTCATTAAAATCATAATCAATAACAAATCTCCTTTGTTTTAATAGTGAATATATCTCTTCATAAATTCCTGTATATGAGCTTGAGCACTCATTGAGGATGTCAATTACCATTTTAGCTTTATCTTTTAAAAATTTCATATTTTGGTTATATAAAGCATTTGATAGAAGTAAATCCCCGTTTTCTAAAATCAGCTTTTGATTATATATAGATTCTTTATATTTTTTCATTTATCTTTTCTCACTTTTAATTTTTACTACCATATTTAATATATCAGTATATGAATCCAACCCCTCACCAGTTAGAAAATTTTCCGGAATCTCAATATCGAATTTATTCTCAATATCACAGATAATTGATATAAATTGTAATGAATCCAGCTCAAGTTGCCAATCTTCCTCTTTTCCATTTATCTGATATCCATTCACTGCAAAAATCGTTTTGAGTAAGATATCATGCTCCATTAATTAGCCTCCTTTTGTAAGTTGAAATTGGGCATTCTTTACGCGAAAAGCTTAAATTATCTCTGTCATCAATAAATATCGCTTGGCATGGGGTACACTTTCGAATATTTGAACAATTCAAACAGGGTTTTTCCGTTAATCTAACTTTCCTAAGATTTTCTAAAATTATTGAAGAAGTCCAGTATTCATTGATTGAGTTTGCTTTCTCTTTTTTTGACCTTAAATGTGGACACGGCAAATAACAATTATCAACTGTAATGGCCATCATAGTTCTGCCTGCTGCACATCCTTGTAAAGGTGTTAGAATTCTGTCTTTGACTATCACATTAAGCTCGCAGAAACACTCTTCAATCCCTATTGAGATTTCATCTGTATTAATAACATCTGCTAATTTCATTAAACTCTGTTTCGTATAATTACCAATATTCCCATTAGCTTTCACCTTTTCACGTAATATGCTAATTTCGTTAACACCCATTTTTTTTGCTTCTTGTATATAATTGTAGAAAACAGAAATAGTAGATTCTTGAGCAACGTAATTTAATACTACTTTGATGCTTGCTTGTATTGCCATCTTAATTGCATTAATTGCATAATCATACCCTTCTCTTGATATGTCATTCTTCTCTTTATCAAAGGAATTTAGTGAAATATATATTACATCAAGTCCAAAAGCTTTTAATCTTCTAAATTTATTATATGAACACCCGACACCACCTGTTGCTATTCTTACATGAAACCCTTTTTCTTTTGCTAATTTTACCGCATCGTATATATTAGGATAACACATAGGTTCACCTTGTCCAAACAATATGCTTCTAGTTCCCAATAACATAAGTTCCCCTAAATGTTTATCAAGTTCGATAAGATTCATATCTATCTTATTTTCAAACTTCATATAGCAAAATGGACATTTCAAAGGACAGTAATTATTTAGCTGTATATTGACTATTGCAGGTGCTGATAAATAAACTATACCAGTTGATGTTAAAACTTTTTTAAGTTTCATTTCTTTTCATTATGTTATTCTTATACAATGCCAAAGTATCATAAGCATGTTGGTGAATATGATTTACTAAAACCAATAAATCTGTGTCTGCCTGTAACTTATCTGTGTGCATTAATACAAGTTTTTCAATTACCTCATCTGATAGTTTGCTTAACAAGTAAGTGATTTCTTCGAACTCTATTATTGTCTCACTATATTCCAGCGCCAGTTTATCTAGCATTTTTCTGCTGATTTTATCTGAATGCACAACAATATCTTCAAAACTTGTGATCAGGGGATTTTTTCCCCTTTGTATTTTTAATACATAATCATCTGATAACATAATATACCTCCATATAAACAATAATGAATTGTGTTTCCAGTTAGTGGCTATATAGCATTAATATGGTTCTTCATCTATAAATATGACGTGTAATAACATGATACTTCTTTCATTCACTCATCAAATTTATTGTAAAAGAATAAAGGCTATCTATGTAAACACTACTATTGTATAATACTGGATTCGCTATAAAGTGTCAAGTACTAAATTATTTACTGTAAATCAGAACAGGAAATCCCATAAATAGGTAATCAGTATAAAATCAGGTCATACACTGGATTCCAGTTATTGCTTCGAGAAAAAACGCAGATTGTAAATATCACCCTCTGTTTAAGACATTACCGCTTGAGCTGTCTATAAGAACGGTCTCCCCGTCATGCAGATCCAATGACACGGTTTTGTCTTTGAGCCGTATGTTTCTTGCTCCTCCATGCTCGCAATGGATGAGAAGAAGACCTGAGCCTTCCAGTGTCGCATCGTTGCAGTCATCATATATGTGCACGCCGCATTTATCGAATAAGCATCTGAATATATCCGGTGATGTGACAGGCAGTGCGGAAAAATAGACAGTGTAATCGGCGTATTCTTTTAAAGCCATTCCGGGTTCACCGTTTATATACCCAAGCGGTAACCCGTCTACAGGTACATAAAGCTCTTTTAAAAGAGTTCTTTCGTTTTTGTTGTCAAAATGATTTTCATATGATCCGAAGATCATGACAGGATCCGTACCTGCTTCTGTCTTCTTCAGCTTAAAAGTCGTAACATCTTCAATATGCCTTATATCGTTCGTATGACCGTCAGAATAACCG
>Ga0172381_10007573_pt1 | contig 10717 bp, 12 predicted proteins | sample Leawel6488metaG_FD_119754 | JGI IMG/M metagenome (GOLD analysis project Ga0172381, IMG submission 119754) | Leachate microbial communities from a municipal landfill in Southern Ontario, Canada - Leachate well 64-88 metaG | ecosystem: Engineered > Solid waste > Landfill > Unclassified | place... | reverse complement strand
GCCTGGTCGTCGTCGACTACTTGCAGCTCATGCGCGGCCCCGCCGGGCTACCAAACCGGGAGCAGGAGGTCGCCGAGATCTCCCGCTCCCTCAAAGCCCTCGCCAAGGAGCTGAAGCTCCCCGTGCTCGCCCTCTCCCAGCTCAACCGCGAGCTGGAGAAGCGCAAGAATCGCCGGCCCATCCTCGCCGACCTCCGGGAGTCCGGCGCCATCGAGCAGGACGCCGACGTGGTCATGTTCGTCTACCGGGACGAGGTCTACAACCCGACCAGCAAGGAGGCCGGCACCGCCGAGATCATCGTCGGCAAGCACCGCAACGGCGCCATCGGCACCGTCAAGCTCGCCTTCCGTCCCGAGTACACCAAGTTCGCCAGTCTGGCGCGGTCGTGGTGAGATGCCTACTTCAACCTACATCCTCCGACGCTCCTCGGTTTCCACGGCTTTCCAGCGCCTTCCAGGGGAGGTCGACTGATGCCCCCCCGCACGACGTTCCGGCTGCCCGGCGGCCTGACCATCACCGAGCCTCAGCATGCGGTGCTCTGTCTGCTCGCGGCCTGGCCGCAGGCCTGGGCCCACGAGGAACAGGTGGCGGTCGCTCTCCGGCTGCCCGAGCGCGCGGCGCGGACGGTGCTCGTCTCGCTGGCGGGGAAGGGGCTGGTCGTCGAGGACAGGACCTGGATCGGCGAATGGCAAGTCACCGCCGAGGGTTGCGGCACTGCCTGGCAGGTGGAGCAGCAGCGGCGCCGGAGGGCGGTGGTTGGGGGAGGGAAGGGTACCCGGCAGGTGGGGAGGGCGGCCTGATGGCGACCGGCGGCTGGGGCGGGATCCGGCCTGATCTGCTCGAGGTGCCGGCGCGTCCCCGTGGCCGGCGGACGATCGCCGAGCTCCTCCAGGCGCAGGCCTCCGTCGAGCTCGAGCGGGATCTGCTCGCCTGGGTGGTGGCCGAACTCGAGCGGCTGCGGGCCTGCCGGCGGATCCGGAGGTGGCACCACGTCCCGGACGTCCGGCGGACCCGGAAGGAGCAGGAGGGGATGCTCGATCTGCACATCGGCGTGCGGAGGGACCTGGTGATCGCGCTTGAACTGAAGCGACCGGACGGCCGAGGGGTCGTGTCCGAGGCGCAGCAGGACTGGTTGGATTGCTGGGGGGACCGCGGTGCTCTCTGCCAGTCGCGCGACGAGGTCCTGGCGCACCTGAAGCGGTGGGGGGTCGTGGGATGAGGTGCGAGCGGTCAGCGGTGGCCGGCGCAGCCGAAGCGGAGCTCCTGCTGTGCCAGCAGCTCCAGCGGCACCTGGTAGGGCTGGGGCGGGGGCGTCGCCCGGAGCGGTGCGTCGAGCGACATCTTGACCAGGCGCTGGGAGAGCTCGCCGGAGTGCAGCAGGTAGCGCACCCGCAACAGCGAATCGGACTGCTGGCCGAGCCGCTGTTTGCCGTTCTCGCAGGCGCTGATCCACTCCCGGCTCACTCCGAGCAGCTCGGCGAGCGCGGCCGACGACAGCCCCATCTGCTTGCGCAGGAAGCGGATCTCGGCGCCGGTGAGGGAGCCGGGGCGGGCGACGATCAGCGAGGCGAGCAACTCGTGCAACTCGGCGAGGTGGGGGATTGCCACCGTCTCCGCACCGCAGGTGTCGCAGGTGTGCAGCGTGACTCCCAGCAGGATGACGGGGATCCCGTCGTCCTCGTACCGGTAGGGCTGGTCCGCGCTCTGCCGCAGCGTGCCATTGCAGCCGGGCTCGTAGCAGAAGTCGATGGCCATGGGGCTCCTCCTGGCGCTCAGCACAGGGTGATCAGGGTCACGAGCTCTTCGGTCTCCCGGACGGCACAGACGATCCGGAGCTCGTCGCCCTCGACATCGGTCCCCTGGACGATGCATCGCCAGTTGCTCCGGGGCTCGTCCCAGAGCGCCTCGGTGATGCCACCTTTGTTAACAGCTCGAAGCACATCCTGCATTCCCGCCCCCCGCTCAGCCAGGCGGCGCCGGAAGTGGGTGGTGAGGCAGGCACTTCCAAGGATCAGTGACCGACGCACGCAGCGCAGCAGCTCTTCTCGGGATGGGGGATCCGGCATGTCGCTGCTCCGCCATGATGTGAACAAAGTCTACATCGGCGGCGAATGGAAGTCGAGCCTGTTGCGCGTCGGGCATGGGGTCATGCGATGAGCACCGCCGAACAGATGGCCGAGCTGGCCGGCGTCGTCGCCCGCTCGCTGCCGACCGACCACTGGCGGCCGTCGACCCGGGGCGAGTGCCCGGCCGAGCGGCCCTGCCCCTACGTCGGCTGCCGGCACCACCTGTACCTCGAGGTCGGGCCGACCGGCGAGGTGCGGCTCAACTGGCCAGATCGCGAGCCGGACGAGATCCCCGACACCTGCGCGCTGGACGTGGCGGAGCGGGGAGGCCTGACCCTCGAGGAGGTGGGCGAGCGGCTCGGGGTCACCCGGGAGCGGATTCGCCAGATCGAAGCCAAGGCGCTGGCGAAGGCCAAGGAGCAGCTCCGTCAGCGAGGCCTGCAGCCGGCACACCTGATCCCCGACCTGGGGGCGTGGCAGGAAGACGATGAGCCCCGGCGGCGCCGTCCCTCGCCGACCGAGGCGGCCGGGGAGCGGGACGAGGCCGGGAGGCTGTTCTGGGAGCAGCAGGTGAGGCAGGCGCAGCGGGAAGCCGAGACGAAGAGTGGGCCAGCGGACGAAGAGGACTGCGACGAGCAGGAGGCGAAGATGCAGGACCCAAGCAGCAAGGCGAGCGAGACACCACCCACCTGCCAGTTTTTCCACTGCACGCGCCCCGTCGTGCCGCGGAGCGGGCCAGGCGCTCGCTGGACGAGCTACTGCGAGGAGCATTCCGGGGCCAACGCCCGTCGCAGCAGCGAGAGGGAGAGGAGGGCGTGGGAGCGCGCTCAGCAGGCAGAGCCGGCGGAGCACGCAGAGCCCGCGAAGCAGGCAGAGGCCACCACTCCCGCCCTCTGCCCCTGCGGCTGTGGCCGGGAGGTGCGCCCTGGCCGGATGTTCGCCAGCAAGGGCTGCTCCGGCCGGATGCGCTTCCGTGGCATCGACAACCCGCGGTTGAAGAAGACCGCGGCGGTGCCGGAACCTGCCGCCGCGCCAAACGTGGCGGCACCGAAGACGAGCGATGCGGATGCCCCGGCCGAGGAGCTGCGGGAGGCGCCGATCCCGGTCATCGCCGACCTCTGCCCGCGTTGTCATCATCTGAAGCTCCGTCCCGGCGACGGCTCGTCTCGGCACCCGCACTGGTCCTGCGTTTCCTGCGGCTACACGCACGACATTCCCATGGGGCCGCAGGGGGCCGAGTGGATGCCCGCGGTGGTGCAGGAGCAGCTCGCCACCGTCCGCGAAGAGACGGCCCGACGCTACGAGCTGGAGGCCGCTGCGCTGACCGCGAGGCTGGAGGCGCTCGAGGCGGAGAACGCCCGGCTGCTTGGCAGCCTCCACGAGGAACGGAGGCAGCGGGAGCAAATCGTCGAGGTGCTCGACCTGGGGCCCGGAGCACCACTGGACGCGATCCTCCGTCGTGTCGAGATCCTCCGCTGGCACGCCGGCGAGGCCCCCGAGGATGCCCAGAGCCCCGACGGGTCGCCGCTGATCGTCGCCACGTGGCCTGACGTGTGCGAGCGGGTGGGGCTGATCACCATCGACAGGCCCATGCCGACCTGGACGGAGTACTGCTCCCGGGCAGCGCACCTGCTCGCGATCGAGCGGGGCGAGCAGGAGGGCGAGCCCCTCGACCTGGTCGCCCTGCCCCGGCCCGAGGATCTGCCCGCGGCGTGGCTCTTCCGGTACGTCCGCTACGGGCTGGCCGAGGTCGAGAAGATGGTCGACTCGGTCGACCGGATCTCCAGATGAGCTCCTCCACCCCCATCATCCACCTCGGCAGCCGACTCCCGGCGCTGCTCTCCCTGGTGATCCGCCCCGTGGCCGTGACCCTGGGCCGGCACGTCTTCGTCCGCCGGGGCGTCGACCCGACGGACGTCCTGCTGCGGCACGAGGCCGTGCACGTCGCCCAGTTCGCCGAGCTCGGGCTGGTCCGCTTCCTCGCCATCTACGTCGCCGACTGGCTGCGGGCCTGCTGGCGCCTCCGCGACTCGGCCGCGGCCTACCGGGCCATCCGGTTCGAGCAGGAGGCCCGGGCCTTCGAGCGGCTCGACGTGCCCTGGACGCTGATAGGAGAGGAGCGAATTCCCTTCCAGTGGGACGAGTTCCCCCTCGTCCGTGAAGGAGGCCCGCGTGATCAGCATCTTCCTCGCCCACCGGGCCTTCGGCACCCCGCCGGGCTACCGGGCGAACCTGGCCAGGTTGCGCCTGCTCGAGGCCGGCCTCCGGTCGACGGTCCCCCGGCTCTGCCCGATCCGGGCCCTCGGCCGGACCCCGGAGGACGACCCGGCCAGTGACGGCATCCCCTCGGCCGAGTGCCTTCAGGCCCTGGCCCGGCGGCTGATCCAGGGCGACGGGCGGCTCGCCGGCGGCCCCCAGGCGACCTCCTGCTGCCCCCGGGCGGACGCGCTCTGGGTGGTTAGCCCCATCGACCAGGTCGTCGAGGAGCAGGTGGCCTGGGCCGAGGAGGCGGGCGTCCCGGTGCAGCTCATCGACGCGGCGGAGCAGGAGGCCCAGGTCCTGCTCGGTGGCCTGCTGCTGCACAAGGCCGAGACGCCGCTGGACGTGCCGCCCGTCGTCGAGCGGACGGTGTTTCGCCATCCCGAGGAGGTGGTCGCGGCCTACTGGGGCGGTGCCGCGGAGCTCCTCGGCGCCCGGGCGCTGCCCGTCGACCAGGTCCGCGTGCAGGGGGGGACCAACAGCGCCGGGTTTCGGGCCCGGGCCGAGCAGGTGGGGCTGCGCCTCGCGGCTGCGGCCGGGGTGATGCGGGCCGTGCGGCTGCTGCCCGGCTGGAGCGCCCGCCAGGAGCGGGTCTTCGAGCTGCGGGGCCGGGATCAGCTCCCCTTCGAGGCCGTGGCCACGGTCACTGGCTACTCCGACGCGTCCGGCGCCTGGCGCTGCTGGCAGTGGATCCTCAGCGAGATCGCCGCGGTGCTGCGGGGACGGCGGCGGGAGGCAGCGTGAGGGCGGACAGGAGGGTGTGAATGCCGCGAGACACAGAGGCCGGGATGGCCCCGGCGACCAACGAGACGACCGGCGTCGACCTGGACACGGTGGCCGAGGGGTTGCGACGGACCGCGGCCGCACTGTCGCCCGCGGCGGCCCCGATGGCCGGCTGGCTGCGGCAGCGGGCGGACCAGCTCGGCGCCGGCTACTCGGTGCTGACCAAGGAGCTGGCCGCCTATCGGGCATTGCCGTCCTACGATGACGACCGGGTCCGGGTGGTCATGTTCGCGGTCCGAGGCTACCGGGTCGACCAGGCCGTAGACGGCGTGTTGGCGGTCGCGGACGAGCTGGAGGAGCTCGCCCGGGCGCTGCTTGCAGACGGCGACCGGCAGCTCGCCCGGGCCTTCTGCGAGCTCGCTGACCGGATCGACGAGGGGTTGCTGAAGGCGGTCGCCGACCACCCGGGGTGGAACCTGCTGCCCTCCAAGACCAACCCGAGGGTGAAGCGCTGGCAGCGGGTGACCACGGTCAACGCCAAGCGCAAGGCCGCCGAGGCCTCCCGCAAGAAGAACCGCCGGAAGAAGTAGCCTCGCCGGTCTCCACCGCAGAGCGGTAGAGCGCGGCAGGTCGCAGGGAGGTGTGGGCGAATCTCCCCTCTGCCCTTTCCCCCTTGCCACCAGTCAAAACCGTGGTACCCCAGAAGGTATCTGGACAGCGTGTGTGCAGGGTGCGGTTCGGGCCGAAGGGCCCCGGCGGAGGAACGAGCATGCCCATCTTTCAACCCCCGGCGGCTGGTGGCGGTGGCGGCGGCGGCGAGACCCTGACCGAGGAGGTCGTGGTTGCTCCGACCAGCGAGCAGGTCGTCGTGGTCACGCATCCGGAGGTGCCCCTAGAGGGCGAGGGCAGCGGCCGCATCCGTTTCTCTGGGTTGGCCGAGGTGCCCGGTGGCGCCGTGAGCTATTATTTCGCTGGGCCGTGGGGGGATCAGAACCTGAACGTCAACGGTGCGGCCTGGGTCCAGGACGCCGGCAACGACGGCCACTTCAGCGTCGATCCGGGGCCGCAGGTAGTGGCCGGCGTGCGCGTGGTCTTTCCGGACGAGGGCTATGCCCACGTCATCAGCACGATCAACGACAATGACTTGACCGCGCCGTCCGCGGTGACGCTCAACGGGGACATGGCTTCGGGGCCGATCATCCGCATCGCCGGCACCCTCGGCAACGACAACGCCGTCAACTCAGTGGCCTTCTGCGACTTCTCCGGCCTGCCAATGCCCTACTCGGTCAGCCAGACGATCGTTACGGCGGAGAACTTGGCTGGTCTGGGCACCTTCCAGGAGCTGTACACCAACGGCACCGAGGATCCGACCAAGGTGCGGGTGGCGATGAGCGTCGATGACGGGACGACCTGGTACTCCCACGACGGGACGGGGTGGGTGGAGATCGCTCTCGCTAATCTGCGTACTGGTGGGCTGGTGCCCAACGCTGCGGGGTTACAGAGCGGCTTCTACGATTCCCGGGAAGCGAGAGCGGAGTTGCTCGACGCGGCCGACTGGCACGCGCTCTATCTCCTCGGCGTCGCCGCGGGCGAGGACTTTGCTCTGCGGATCGCCGTGGGGATCGATTCGGCCGGCGGGGGATCCATCTCCATCTGGCAGCTCGAGTTCCGCGCCCAGGAGCAGGACACCTTCCAGCCCATGGCGGTGGCCTCGATGGGGGCCGGCTTCACGTCGATCAAGCGAACCAGCTCCACCACCACGGCGTTCGAGATCTCCCTCGGCTGGGCGGCACGGCCGGTCAACTGGCGTTGCCAGGTCTGGACGTCCTGACCTCTTCCCGGTGTGTTGCAACGCGTCGAGCGCACGTTGCAACACCAGCATTTCATCAATCAGATCGAGGTGTTCCATGCGCAAGGCCAGGATGACCGAGGCCGACGTCCAGCTCATCCTCAAGCTGCGCGTCGACGAGGAGGGCAACCGCCGCTCCTCCCGGGCGATAGCGCAGGTCTTGCGGGAGCGCCACGGCCGGGACTTCCACTTCACCACCGTCCACCGGGTGATGCAGCTCCACGACGCCGAGCGCGCCGAGATCACCCGGGAGGTGGTCAAGGAGAAGCTGTCCGGCACCCTCTGCTCGGATCTCGACATTCTCGAGGAGATGATCCGGACCCAGCTCGTCACCTGGCGGGCGGCCCGGCCGCTGCCCGGCAAGGCGTCGGCGCCGAGTGAGGACCGCATCGAGATGGCGGCCCGCGACTGGAACAGCCTCTCCCGGGAGCTGCGGGAGTCGGTGCAGCTTCGGGTGAAGCTGGCCGGCGGGGAGCCGGTGCCGGAGCAGCAGGACGTGGGCTGGCTGCAGTCGGTGCAGGGGGAGATCTACCCCCTGGCGGAGCCGGAGGAGGCGGCGGAAGGCGTCGAGGAGCCGGTGGACGGGGCGAGCGCAGAGGTGGCCCCATGAGCACGGCACCAACGAAGGCGACATCGAAGGCCTCGCCCAAGGAGCCCCTTACCGGCGCTGCGCTGATCGCCCACGCGGTGAAGAGCCTGCTGCTGCCCTATCAGGTGCGCTGGCTGGCCGACCGGTCCCGGTACAAGATCGGCAACTGGTCCCGGCAGGTGGGCAAGAGCTTCGTGCTGACCATGGAGGCCGTGGCCCAGGCCGACACCACCCGGCACAACCAGCTACTCTTCTCGGCCTCGGAGCGGCAGGCCCTGGAGAACATGGAGAAGGTGCGGCTGCACCTCGAGTACCTGCAGCGGGTCATCGACCACCAGCCCCAGGCGTTGCGGCGGCGGGTGCTCTCCCCAAGGGATTCCGGAGGGAAGAAGGAGGCCGTGCTCGCCAACGGAGCCCGCATCCTCGCCATGCCGGCCAACTCTCGCACGGTCCGGGGTACCTCGGGTGACGTCTTCTGGGACGAGGCCGCCCTGACCCAGCACGACGACGAGTTCTGGCGGGCGATCTTCCCTATCGCCACCCGCAGCGACTTTTCGGTCCGGATCACCTCGACGCCGCTGGGCGACCGCGGCGTCTTCCATGCTCGCTGGTTCGACAAGACCGGTCGCTGGAGCCGACACCAGGTGACCCTGTCCGAAGCCGTGGCCCAGGGGCTGCGCATCGACCAGGAGGCGATCCGGGCGAGCGTCGACGAGGAGACCTGGCGGCAGGAGTACCTCTGCGAGTTCCTCACGGATGCCGCCAGCTACTTCCCCTGGGAGCTACTGCAGGCCGCGGCTGACCTCTACTCGTACGAGCAGGACGCCACCCCTCGCCGCACCATGGGGGTCGACCTGGGCCGCGTCCGGGACCGGACCGCGATCTACGACGCGGTGGAGCGCCCCGGTGGCGTGCGGCAGCTCGAACTGGTCGAGGTCCTGCACAAGGTGCCCTTCGAGGAGCAGGACCGGCGGGTCCGCTCGCTCATCGCCCGGCCCGGCGTGACCCGCTGCTGCATCGACGCGACCTGGAACAGCTCGTTCTCCGAGCGGCTGCGGCTGGAGCTCGGGCCCGTCGTCGAGCCGGTGGTCTTCTCGGGGCCGGTGAAGGAGCAGCTCGTCATCGAGGCCCGGCGGCGCATGGAGAACCAGACCTTGGCGCTGGACGGCAGCGACCGGGACCTGCAGAGCGACTTCCACGCCATCCGCCGCTACGTCACGCCGGCGAACAACGTCCGCTTCGACGCCGACCGCTCCGAGCGAGGCCACGCCGACCGGGCCTGGGCCGCGATGCTCGCGGTCCACGCGGCGACCGAGCGGGGCGAGTGGGGCGTCGCGTTCCCCGGCGCCGAGCCGCTCGTGCCGCAGCTCCCCCCGGACCCGACCCAGCAGGACCTCGAGCGGGCCGCGCTGGAGGGGTTCTGGGGATCCTTGAGGTTCTAGTCCTTTCTTGCCTAGTTGGGGCACGGCCCCTGAGCGTTCGTACCATCCGCTGTCTCCTTCAGGCCTCTGCTCGGGTTGGGGGACCCGGCCAGGGTAGTCCGGGAGGGGCGGCACCCGTCACCAGGAGTCCACCATGAGCGACCTGGCCCCAGCATTGGCGCCGGACCGGCTGGCTTTTCCCCCTGCGCCGCTGACCCCGGAGGGGGAGCGCATCGCCCGGGGGACGGGCACGCCCGCAGACGCCCGGCGGCTGTTCGACGAACTCGCCGGCGAGACCCGGGCTGCAGTCGCTGCCTACCTCGCTCCCTTCAAGGGTCGGCGGGGGCTGCTCGACCCGAAGCTCCGAGGGAGCGCGGGCTGGCCCAAGGGGCAGCCCCGGGGCGCGGTGCTGCACGTCCCGGCGCTTCATGGTCGGGTGGCCCTGGACTCGCTGGACACCGTCCGGCGGTTCATGGTGCGCAGCCCCGGGCAGCAGAAGTCCACCCACCTGGTCATCGGGTGGCCGGACGGGCGGATCTTCGTGCCGGTGCATCCTCGGGACCGGTCCTGGCACGCGGGGAAGGCCAACCAGACGTGCCTCGGAATCGACGTCGTCTCGCCGGGCCCGCTGGTGCCGGTCGGCGACACCTGGCGTCGCTGGGACGGTCAGGGTTCGGCCATCGTCCGCCCCGACGGCTCGCCGCTGATGCCGGGTGAGGACATCCTCGATTTCGGCGAGGACCCCGCCTGTCGACCCTGGAAGCACCGCTACTGGCACCAGCCCACGCCCGCGCAGATCTTCGGGCTCACCCTGGCGTTGCGAGCCCTGCGGCTGTTGCACCCCACGATGCAACCCGAGCTGGTGGTGCGGCACGCGGACCTCGACCCGGCCAACCGGGTGGATCCCGGGCCGGGCGTGCCGCTGGAGGCCGTGCGGGTCTGGGCCTGGGGCAACGAGGACCTCGTCGCCCTCTTCACCGAGGTGGCCGCGGGCGACCCCCGTGGCTGGAGCGGCTTTTTGCTGCGCCAGTGGTTGGCCCCCCAAGGGATCGCTACGGCCATCGACCTGCGTTGCCCTGGACGGCCGGTGCGGGCCGGGGAGGTCGTCTGATGGACGGCGGCCTCATCTCCCTACTCGTCGCCGGCGTGACGGCCGCGGGCGGCATCGTCGGCATCGTCATCCAGCAAGGCGGCGCGACCCGGGATCGGGTCGATGCCCTGCGCAAGGACCTCGGCGTCCGCATCGACGGCCTGCAGGCCGAACTCAACGCGCTCAAGCGGGACTTGGCCCTGCTCGCCCAGCGGGTCGATGCGGTCTCCGCCCGAGTGGACGAGCTGCCCTCGAGCCCCGTGGACGAGAGCGACTGCCGGGAGCGGCATGACGACACCAACCGCCGCGTGGCCGACCTCCAGTTCGAGGTCCGGACCGTGGCCAGCCAGTTGAAGCTCCCCCGCCGGGTGCCCCTGCCCAGCGAGGGTTGATGGCCCCGCCGGGGCCGAGAGGAGTGTGCGATGCGTAGAGGAATCCTGTCCCTGGTGCTGTTCGTGAGCGTTGTCCTGCTGTCCGGTCTGGCGAGCGCGGATCCGCTCCTGGAGGGTGCGCCACCGCCCTCCGCACCGGCCGCGGCCGTCGTTCCCGACGCTCCCCCGTCGCTGGCGACGGAGGGGATCACCGTGCCCGTCCCCGTGCCCATCGAGGCGCCTCTGCCTGCGGCCGAGGTCGTCCCGCCCGTGCCGGCCGCGGTCTCGGATTCGGTCGTCGAACCACCGCCGGATTCGACCTCGGGGGCCGTGGCGGTCGTCGGGGAGG
>Ga0172381_10007572_pt1 | contig 10718 bp, 9 predicted proteins | sample Leawel6488metaG_FD_119754 | JGI IMG/M metagenome (GOLD analysis project Ga0172381, IMG submission 119754) | Leachate microbial communities from a municipal landfill in Southern Ontario, Canada - Leachate well 64-88 metaG | ecosystem: Engineered > Solid waste > Landfill > Unclassified | place... | reverse complement strand
TTTGATAAATCTAATGTAACATTTCTAAATAATTCTCGAACAATTTTGGCTCGTTTACCCATATCTTCGGCATATTTACCCTTTAGTGCATTATCTAATGCCGCTTGTGTGTTCATCATACCAATCGAATCGACGAATAATGCGATTTTCGGCAATTCGCCATCTTCTCCAGCATCATTTGTCATATCATTGTATCCCTTTATTAGATTATTTATAAATTCAATACATTTTTCATATGTTTTTATGGTTCTGATATGAGTTATACATTCAGAATCTATACCAAAATTAGCTAAATCTTCATCATCGATTGCACCTTCAGTATCAATATAATAAACATGATAACCCTTTTCTATTTCATCGAGAACCATATTTAAACATAGAAATGTTTTACCAGTTCCTGATTTACCAGCAAGTTCTAAACTTCTAGTATTTGGTAATCCCTTAAATAGACTTCCTGATAATTGAGCGTTTAGTAAATAATTGCCCAATGAAATATATTCTCGAATTGACCCAAATGATTTAAAAATTTTAAAATTTTCTTTTTTATCATCCAATTTACTAGCTATAAATTTATTTAATTCTAATACTGGATTTTTTTTAATTTTTTCAACAGTCATATATTTATTATATTATTTAAAAGTTTTCATTGATTGTATTCTTAAATTATTTTGATGTACCAATAATGCTTTAGCTTTATCTCCATAAAATTCTTCTAATGATGATAGACATCTTGCATTTCTATTAGAATTTTCTTCATCTGAAATTGATATTAATTGATTTAGATAATATGAATCTAAACTTTTACCCATTTCAATATTTGCTTGAGTTACTTCCATCCATTTTTGGAGTCTTGTTTTTCCAGCTAATGCATCTTCATGAGTTAGTTCTTTTTCATTTTTTACTCTGTATTTTCTTCTCATTAATCGATTTGAATAATTAAATCCATTAACTGAAATTTTCGATTTTTTACCTTTTTTATTTTCCATATTATAAATTATTATTTTTTTAAATCATAAAATATGACATTAATTGAAATGTTGAAGCCATTATCATATTATCTAAATAATGACCTTTCATAACATCATAATATTGAACTCTAACCATTTTACTATGATCAGAATTGTGTAAATTAATTGACATTTCATCGTCTCTCAATAAACCAGTTAGATTTGCACCATAACATATTGTTTTTGTTTTAAATAATGATATATCAATATTCATTTCTCCAAGATAGAATATTCGATCCAATTCTATTTTTGAATCCGGAATGCTGAAATATTTTGATATAAATGAATTTACAACATCTAAATTAGTATCAAAATTATATTGATTTATATCTAATACTGTGGTTTTCAATTCATCAAACATATCTTTATATTCATGTAGGAATAATTGATTGATATTCTTTCCATTTGCATTCATAATGAATGGCAAAACAAAAATTGGTGGATTTACATCCTCTACGCAAGATATATTATCACCCTTAGTGTGATATTTTAATCGTTTGCTTAAATCTTGAGTTTTTATATCTATATTATTCATTTTATTTCTCTGTTGTTATTTCAAAATCATCATCGTTTAAATCATTTGCTGGATTTAACGTTTCTATAATAGATTGTTTAACATTATCTATATTTATATTTTCAATGATATATGATGTAAAATTTTCAATAAATTCATTTTTATCTAATGAATTTTTATACATAATATCAACTAATTCTGGATCAGGAAGTTCTATCTTTACTTCAACTTTAAATTTGGTTACACTTTTATTAAAATTTTCAAACATATTTACTTTCTTTTTAGATGTAGATATATTTGGTTGTTGTTGAAAATGTATATCATTTTTACCCAACATATCGATTGGTGATTTATTCATATTTTTATCGATATTAGTAGGATTTACATCTCTTGTAAATTCTTGATTAGATTCAGATATTTGAGGTGGAGCACCCATATCAACACCATCCATTTGTAAATGGAATTGTATTTTGTTTATAGGAACCGGCATACCATGGCTTAAATCTAAGCACAATTCATTCATTTCTCCACTTTCTCTAATACCAGTACATCTTGTTGGATCTCCAGCCTTTTCGGATGACAATGGAACTTTCCATATAAAATTTTTACCAACAAATTGCTCTTTAAGTTGATTTATTTTGTTTTGTTTAGCATTTCCAAATTGCATAATTTTAATTATTTTTTAATGTTTCGTATTCTTTTTCTTTAATACCCAATTCTTTCTGTATAGATTTTCTTTGATCATAATAATTTATCAATACTGTACCTGTAGATGATTGGTATGTTGTATCGAAAACCGTACCTTTAATAGTCTTCGTAAATTTATCTGGTAATTTACTAGGATCTAATTTATCCCAAAATCCCAAATAGGTTTCGGGTGAAATATTGAACTGAATAGCAATATTTGGATACATAGAATTAAAATCAAAACACGTTATAAATCTATAAAATCCAGGTATTGGTTCTTTAACAAATGCACCTTTATATTTAAAATCTTTTGGTTTTTTTCGATTTGGTATATTTGGTAAATAAATTCCCCGATTATAAAATTCTCTACATAAAAACATTTCCGTCATATATACAGATGAAAATATTCTAGAGATTTCAAGTTCTGAAATTTTACCAATTGCAAATGATGACCCTAACATATTTATTTCTTCATCTATATATCGTACCAAACAACTATCAATAATATTATATAATATAAATCTATATGTATCTTTTATAAATTCAGAAAATGATCCATATGGATTATCTAACTTCGAAAATCCTAATGCTTTTTCAGCAACCGTAGCCAATTTATGATTTTCCAAATCTTTATATGGAGTAAATGCTTCCATAGCATCAATATAATCTATCATTCCTGTATGAATCGGAATTTTAAATTGACCAGTTGTTTCAGTTGATGGTAATTTATAAAATAAATCAACTTCATTTTTTATACATCTATTATATATATACTGCCAGTCATATTCTATAACATTCCATCCAGTAATAAATGGTAATTTTGGTAATAGTTGATGTGCAAAAAATTGCAATAATTGTTTTTCATTATTGAAAAATCTATATAATATATTAAATTTACTTAAATATTTTTTAAAATATCCATTTAATTCATTATTCATTTTTTCTAATTCAGAAGAACTTAATTCTGGTAATGTTGTTAGAACATAAACATCATCCCCAATTAATATTGATATAATATTTATTGGAAATAAAGCTTCTTCTGGCTTAGTAAAGTCATTCTTTTCATTTACATAATTTTCAATATCCAGATATGCAACTTTAGGTTTATTAAATGCATGAATAGTATCTTTTATACTACCCCTATTATATTTTAACATTAATTCTTCCATTCTAAATCTAGATGGTTTTCTAGTTTTTATTGGTGATATAAATTCTCCATTCCATGTTTTATTTTTAGTTGGAGTTTGTGATATAAACCAATTAAACATATCTTCATCACTAATACTTCTCTTAATCAAAGAGAGTTTACCATCCTCATTATAATGTGACATCACTAATTTACCATCACTATTTAATTCACATCCTACTAGCATTTTTTTAAATTTATAAAATTACATACTAATATAGTACAAAAAATTAATAGAGTTTTCAAAATATATTAAATTTTTTTAATTTATTCATTTATCTCAGAGATAAATAAAATAAAAAAGTATTAATATGAAAATTAATTTAGAAGCATTAAAGGCATCAGGTGTATATACATTCGAATTTGATGCAAGCCAAACTTTATCTGAAGTTACAGAATATGGAAGACTTTTAATTGGTTCAAGTAAATCTGGTCCATTTAATACAGTTGTTCAATTAGCTAATGATACAATAAAAACTAATATTTATGGTCAAAATGATAGATTACTTGAAAAAAAGGGTAGTTATTTCCATAAATCATTGGAAGTTTCTTTACGAGAAGGTGCAGTATATGCATTAAATATATTACCAGTTGATTTAGTTGAAGATACAAATGAAAGACCAAATGTGGATCGTGGTTATATTACAACATTTAATACCGAAAGTGCTGATATTAATGGAGCATCTATATTATCAGATAAAGGAACTACACCAACATTACCATTGAGTGTACCAATAATGAACTTATATAATAAACAAAAATTATGGTACGCTAGTGATATTGAAGTAACTAGAACAAAAAATAGAAAAATGTCAGCATCTGTTAATAATGATAAGATTTTAACATTTGCAAATATGAGTCAAAAAACAACTACAGTTTTTGTTCAAAAATCATCAATTCGAGGATATGATCTTACTGTTTCGGAATGGTATACATCATTGGGTACAGAAATAGTAATTCCTACATTTTTAAGTAAAGATGACTTGATTTCAGATTATATGGTAAATGTAATTGTCGTTGATGGTGATTGGACAAACTATAGAAAATTATCATCAGATTCCGTATATTCTAAATATTTCGATACTACTGGTTTAAAAACTGCAAACATAAATGAATTTTTACAATTAAGATCAACAAATGTTATAGTAAATGTAACTGGTTCATTGATTCCGGATTTTAAAGATAACTCAGGAAATGTAATTTCTATTGATAGATTATTTAATAATTATTATCCTACTACGCAAATGATATGCGCTATAGATTCTGATAAATTAGATAAAATCGATTTAACTCAAGAATCTTATGATGAAACTGATATGACTACAAGACGTGTTGATATTATAGGTAATGGCATAGATGAATTATCAAAAACAATAGATGATACTGATAATTATTTAATTGATACAATATCATATAGATCTCCAATTAAAAATGTATTTACATATGATATAACAAATGAAAGTCCAGCGGTTAAGACATCTATTATAACTGAACAATTATTAACAAGTCCAGATTTTACATATATTAAAGCATATGAAGAAAGTACATTATATAAATTATGGGATTCTGGATATTTAAATAGTGGTGATTATATAAATTCTACTCCTGCAATTTTTATTAAAATTAAAAGTTCTAGTGATGTAATAGGTAAATATATCATAATTGAGGGATATTCAGATTCTACACTATTAACACAAACTGATTTAGTTAATTTATCAGCAATTTCTGTTGAATTTACATCTAGCAATACTAGTTTCAAAAATTATTCAAGTGAGATCAATTTATCAACATTTGCATCTTATGAAGAATTAGCTCCTAATAAAATAAAAGTAGAAACTACAAATTTAACAGATCAACAAAAATCTGATATTTTTGAATTTATAAAAGTTAATTCTTATATTAAAGCCGAAGTTAATGGAATTCGTGGAAGAATGCTTAAAATATTAAGTGTATCTACTAAAACAGAAGGGACTTCAACATATGTGACAATAGAAACTATATCTCCAGTAACTGATGAAATAATTGGTATAGATACTACTGATGATATGATTGTTATATATAAAGGAATACCAAATTTTGTAACATCATTAAATGGTTTAAAATTATTACCATTCAAAATAAGAGAATCATTATTGCCTAATGGAACTCCGCAAAGACAAAGTGATATATTAAAATTCATGTTTGATACTAATATAGCCACTTCTATTGCAGAAAGTGAAGTAATCGATATTAGATATATCATTGATACATATGAAGGTGATATATCTGCACAATCTAAATATTATTTATCAAAACTTGCAGCGACTCATGCAAAATCAATGGTATTTACAAATGGACCATCAATGAAACAATTCGAAACTTGGTCAGATCCATTATTTATTGATTCAAATACTGGATTGATAAGAACAGATTATATAGCATCCGGTGGAAATTTATCATTAAATCCATCATTTGTATATAAATTTGCATCTGATACAATAAATGGTGTTCCAATTGAATCATACACTCTACCATCATTTCCTAATTTAATTATAAATGATGCTGGATCGCAAAAATCAATGATACCGGCTCCGTATGTATGTAATGCATATATGAGAAAATTTGCAGCAAATGCCCCATATATAATTGTTGCTGCACAAACTGGTAGACTTACAGATTCTGATGTTGTTGGTGTTGAATATGAATTATCTAATAGTGATCGTGGATTACTAGAACCAGTTGGATATAATCTAATTGTACAAAAACGTAGAGGTGGTGTTATGTTGATGTCAAATAATACAGCATATCAACGTGTTAAATCAGCATTAAATAATGCACATGTTCGTGATACATTAATTACATTAGAAAAAAATATTGAAAATATATTATTTAACTTCTTATTTAGATACAACACACCAATATTAAGAGTTAGAGTTAAATCATTAGTTGATAGTTATTTAGAAGGAGTATTTTTTAATGGTGGTATAGCTTGGTTTGAAACTCAAATCGATTCAGATAATAATGATCAATATGTATTAGAAAATAATGCAGCTGTAATTGATATAAATATTGATTTTAATAGAGGTGTTCATAAATTTGTAAATAAAATTACAGTAACAAGAGTTGGTGGACAATTATCTATAACTCAATCTGGATTCTCAGCAATATAGTAATATAGTATATAAATAAAAAAGGCTGATTAATTAAATTAATCAGCCTTTTTTTGTTTAATTACTTCTCATCTTCCCCGAATACATAATGTATGTCATGTTTCATAATTAATAGATATCGTTGACCTTTAACATCAATGGGCAATCCAGACATTCTTTGAATAATGACTCTATCCCCAACTACTAATGCTTCACCTTCTGAATTTACTAAATTTCCTATGGCAATAACTGTTGCTATATTTGCAACTTCTCTTGCTTCTTCCGGGAGAATAATTCCACCTTGTGTTAATTCTCCTACTTCATCTAATTTTACAATTACACGTTCATGTAATGGTCTTCCTGTTAATTTCATAATTTTTATTTATTTTTTCATATATTTTTTTGTTCCTATATATTCATAAAATATACTATTATTAAATTGTTTCGTATATTTTTGGTTTTCATCTATAATCGATTCCAAATAATTCATTAAATCTTCTGGAATACACGTGTGAGATAATCTAATTAATCTCGTATTAAAATTTATACAATCAACTATAGTTTTTGAAAAATCTTCTGAATTTAATTTTAATATATCACAAAGTTTATCTGCAACTTCTTTAAAAAACCCAAAATCCAATTGATCTAATTTAGATATTATATAATCATCTGTATATTTTTTTTCTTGAATTAAAAAATTATATACTTTATCAAAATGTCTAACTTTTGTAACATTTACTAATTTATCACCAACATCTTTACAAAAAACTGAAGGTATATTATCAGAAGATTTATCCCCACATATAATTTTAGAAAAAATTTCATATTTTGGGTTTGATATATTTTCTATATAAATTCCACGTTTTAATAAATCATCAAAAACTTTATCGATTCCATTCATTTTGAAATCAAAATTCATGCACATATTAGATGTATTATCTAAATTTACATTTTGTTTTAATCTAAATAATTTTCTTTTTTTTGTTACATGATCATTTGATCCTATAACATACACATTACTGTCTATTATTTGATGAATATCACTATCATTTGTCCAAACTATGACATCATCTTCTTTTTTAAAACGATTTGCTAATGTATAAACAATATCATCTCCTTCTAATCCTTTAACTGATATAATTTGAATACCGGGAATACGTCGAGCTAAATCATGTAAAGTTTCATTAGAAAGATATTTTACAAGTTCTTTTAACTGTTCTTTATTTTCAGTATCTGTTTTTCTATGACCTTTATATCCTATTTCAAAATCTTTATAATCCGGACGAGCTTTAAATAATTCAGCGTATTTTTTAAAATAAAATTTCCTCCATGAAACACTATCAACTGCTATGTAAATATTATCGACAAATGATAAACCAAATAATATACTCGATAAATATTTATATAATTGAGCATTATAATATTCTGATGCATCATCTTTAATAATTAATTTATCTTGGACTCTAAAAAATGGTCTTTCTAAATTTTGATTATTTGATGTATGAATTGCAACACTTGCTACAACACTTAATAATGAATTTCCATCGATTACTAATTTCATTGTTCTATTATATTATCATTTATAATTAATTTTTTTACACAATTAGCAAGAATTTCAGATTCACGTTTATTATAAATTCCATCATCTGCTGCTTTTGCTACAGCTGCTACTAAAATAGTTATGGCAATTACAGGATCTATTGATTTTAAAAAATCCTGATATTCTTTTTCTCCGGTACAATGATATTTATTAAAAAATTTTAATATGCGATCATCTTTACTTAAATCATCCACATTTTCCATGGTTCTTAAAGAATTAAATTGGTTTTATATAAACCATCGAAGAATATATGTATTTATTCTTCGATGGTTATAATATTTTTATAAATTTTTCATAGCATTTTGGAATGCATCATTCCCGGCATTACCTAAAACGACATTTGGTTGATTTTCTATATTACCCGGATTTTGTGTTTCTGGAACATATCCAGATGGAGATATTTGAGATTGTTGTCCAGGAACATATGTTTGAACTTGAGGTTGTTCTTGAGTATAAATCGGTGATTGTGGTTGTTGAGCAGAATTATATGTCTGAACTGGTGGTTGTATTTGTTGTTGTACCGGATTATAATTTTGAACTTGTTGCTGCTGTGGAGCTTGATTATACACTTGTGATACTGGTGCTTGCATTTGTTGTTGTTCAAATTGAGGATTAATTCCGAATTGCGTATTTCCTTGTGGTGCAACAGGAATACTTCCACCATTAAGTAACATATTATTAAATTCAACATCACCACTTGCAGCTAATGCTTCATTAAAAATTACTGGGAATCTAGATAATATCATACGAATCAAAGTTGCTGATTTTGATAATTGATCAGATGTTGGATCTTTATAAAAATATTCATCCATCTTTGGTAATTTAGTTTGAAGAAAATCACTCAATGGTGTTTGAATTCCCTTAGCCATATCTGTTAATTCAGCTGCACATACCTCGTGTATACTTCCATCTGGTTTTAAAAAACGAAATGGAGATGATTTATCAACAAATTTACATTGATCATAATTAGCAAATTGCTGATTTTGTTTTGTTGCAAAATAGTAAAAATCTTTACCAGTTAAAAAATCAAATACATTTACTTTCGGTTTAGTTGCAGTACCTTGTTGTTCTTGTGTAATTAATTTATTGATCTTTGATCCATATGTATAAATTTTACATGTTCCTTCATTTTCACGATGATGTGCATCAGTTGAAATGTAAACTAATGAATGTATTTGATACCATCTTTTAAAATATTTTCTAATTTCTTTAGTAATCGCTTCATCAATTTTTGCATTTTCTCTTTTTCTTAATACTTCATCTAATGCATAGAAAAATGATTGTTTTCCTACGGATTTTGGACAATCAAATGTCAATCCGTCTTTTTGTACAGATGGATTAGCAATATGCACCATGTTTTTACTATACATTGATTTATTAATATCCCATGGATATATCATAAATCGCATATACAATTCATACTGATTGTTTGTACCATTTTCTGGTTTACACTGTAAAAGATTAGGATCTCTTCTACTACCAGCATTTGCTGAAATCTCTGTTCCCGATAAATTCGTAAAATCTAAACTTAATTCACTCATAATTTTAATTATTTTTTAATGTTATTATTATTTGATATAATATAGTAAAAAAAATACTATAGGTTTTCAAAATAAATAAAAAGTTGGGGGAAAAAATAATTCTCCAACTTTTAATAATAAATATTTATCCACATTTACTATATCCACAATCTTTGCATTTAATGCATCCATCCGATCGAATTAATCCATCGGGACTTCCACATTCTGGACATGGTTCTGGTCCTCTACTTAAATCCAATTCTTTATTTCTATATTTATGTAACACTCTAACTATACTTTTTCCGAAAGATACTATACTTGTATTTACACTTTCAATGATATCACAAATATAATTAACTTGCATACCCTGTCTGAATAATCCTGAAATTAATCTCGTTATAATTTGCTCATCTGAAGTTTCAAATAATTCTGCTAAATTTTCAAGAACTATTTTATCTCCTTCTCCAAGATCAATTTCTAAATTATATATTCCGGATTTAACTTTAACTAATTTACCCGTATTAAATCTCTTAGGTAAATCAATATTTTTCTTCATAAATGCGAATACTTCATATGGTTTACCATCCATTAATCCGATTAAAACTATATATTGTTGTTTCATTGCAGTAATATGATGAATATCACAATGTAATGATTTTGGTCTTTTTGGAGCACTATTATATATTAATGATTTTGGTCTACCATCAATGGTTAATTCTGATTTTTTACCAGTATCATCAGTACTTACTAAAACACCACTTCTAGATCCATCTCTATATATAGTTATTCCTTTACATCCACTTTTATATGCTTCTATAAATACACTATTTACAGTTTCTTGTGATGTAGATTCTGGTAAATTAACCGTTACGCTTATAGAATGATCAATCCACTTTTGAATAGATCCTTGCATTTTTACTTTAGATATCCAATCAACATCATTTGCTGTAGCCTTATAATATGGGGATTTTTTAATAATTTCGTTTATTTTATCATCTGAATATTTAGATACTTCTTTTGAATCATATCCATTAATGTCTAACCAAACTAAAAATTTATCATGAAATACAATATAT
>Ga0172381_10007570_pt1 | contig 10720 bp, 9 predicted proteins | sample Leawel6488metaG_FD_119754 | JGI IMG/M metagenome (GOLD analysis project Ga0172381, IMG submission 119754) | Leachate microbial communities from a municipal landfill in Southern Ontario, Canada - Leachate well 64-88 metaG | ecosystem: Engineered > Solid waste > Landfill > Unclassified | place... | reverse complement strand
TCCTTTAAGGAGGTCAAGGCCTTCCAGGATGTGCTGGAAAAAGGCGGCATCAACTCGACGATAAGGTCGCAGCGCGGCGCGGATATCGACGCGGCGTGCGGGCAATTGCGGTTACGCGAGGCGAGAAAGGGCAAATGACGGATATAAAGAATATTATTGCCGCAGCGGCGCTGGCTGTGTGCCTGGCCCACGGGGCTTGCTTCTCCGAAGAAGGGAAGAAATGGGAGCCTTACTATTTCGGTTCCGCGACGCAGGGAGGCGTAGTCTCGGAGAACGAGGAGGGCGTCTCTCTCTCGCTCGGCAGGGCCGGCGCTTTCGGCATATATAACCCGAGCAAATTTGGCGGGAATTTTGACGCGCAGGCCGAGATCAAGCCGGAGAGCGGCGTGTGCGGCATCATACTCTTCAGGGACCTGGAAGGCAAACCGGATCCCGCTAATTTCGTGGGCATCGAACGCAAGGTCGACAAGCGGGGCGACAAGACCGTGAGGGTATTCGCGATAAGGGACGGGCAGGACCTTGTCCGGCAGAATTCTGAAGGTAACCCGCGGTTCGAATTCCTGCTCAATAACGCGTCCTTCGGTTACGACGCGAAGGCCTTCCGGATAATCAGGGACGAGGAAGCCGCGTGCCTGCATTTTTACTACAGGTATGAGAGGGAGGTCGACGGCAAGCTGCTTGAAGGCTGGATGGAGTTTTCCACCCTGCCGGACCCCGGCAACAGCAATTACTATTTCTATCCTTACGTGAAATCGGACGGGCAATTGCCCTCGAAGGCGACCTTCATCCGGCCGATGGTCATGCTGACCCCTTCGAATGAGATACCCGGCAATGATGCCGGATTCGGAGCGGCCAGGCGCGATTACACCTTCTCGGGTGTCTCAGGGGAGGCCGTGGTCGTATCATTCGACAAAGAATTCCCTTATTACGAAAAGGCGAAGTTCGTATTCTGGAGCGAGGCCGAATATATCCCCTGGTGGCACATAGACGATAAATGCGCGGTATATTACGAGTTTGTGGAGATATGGGGCGGGGGCACGGAAGGCTGCTGCGAACCGATGGGTGACAGGCTTTTGCGGTGGTCTACGGCCGAGATCGTGGAATCCAACAAGGCCCGCGTGATAGTCCACTGGAGATACATGCTGGCGGACCCGGAATACAGGTGGTGGGGCCTCGACCAGCTGGAAAGGCCTTATGCCGATGAATGGTACACGTTCTATCCCGACGGGGTGGGCGTGCGGAAAGTAACTTATACGCCCGCGATCACGACAAAGTACGAGACGGACTGGAACGAGATATCCGAACTCGCGGTTGTCAAGCGTGGCGGGATAAAGCCGTCCGAGGTCATAGACCCGAAGGCGGTCTCGGTATTCAATATTCAGGGCGACAAGATCGACTACACGTGGTACCTGAACAAGAATTCCCAGGTATCGAAGCTCGACGAGACATCAAAGAACTGGCCGGAGGCCATATGCCGCGTGAACCTTAAGGACAGGCCTGCGGTATTCGAGGTCTTCGCGCAGGGTGAGGAAGTATCGGAGATGACATTCCCCGAGCCCTTCAAAAAATGGTGGGGGCATTACGGGGAGAATTGGGCGTTCGAGCTGAGGGGGAGCGGCGAGTACGAGGGGGATTTCTTCGTATTCTCGCATTGGCCCATCAGCAAGATGCCGTATGAGGAACCCGGCAAGACGAACGGCAGGTATATCCGCGAGCCGGGGCATGTATCGCTGCTGCCCATATCAGGCCATCCGAAGGCGAAGGGCCCCGTGACTTGGGCGATGCTCGTCGGCGTCAGTAAGCCCTGGGATGACCGCGACCTCCGCGACAGGGCCGCGTCATGGCTCAACCCGAGCGATGTCAACATGATCACCGACGAAGCGAAGTTCATCAAGAATGACCTCTACCAGAGGGCGCTCGTATTCGAGACGGACAGCTTAAGGCACGGCTGCCAGTTCACGCTATTCCCGAAGATCGTCTCCTCGGTGGCCGTAAATCCCGTTTTCATAATAAAGAACTGGGGCAAATACCCGGTCTCGGTAAGGATGAACGGGAAACCCCTGAAGGAAGATATCGATTTCCGTTATGCGATAGAAGGCGAAGACGCCGTCGTCTGGGTCAAGGCGAAATTCACGAATATCGCGTCGTTCGCCATCAAGTAAATGCTATTGCAAAATCCCGGTTATTTCCCTATAATGAATATTTACTATGTTCGCTAAAAAACCGCATTCGACATCAGAGATCGCAAAGCTTACGCATCCCAAGCAAATTGTTGGAGTTGCGACAAAAGCGGGCTTAAATGCCGACGAGCTTGAGCTCTACGGTAATTTCAAGGCCAAAGTGGTCCTGGGCGTCCTCCAGAGGCTGAAGGCGCGCCCCGACGGCAAACTGGTCCTCGTTACCGCGATAACCCCGACAAAACACGGTGAAGGCAAGACCTGCATTTCGATCGGCCTCACGCAGGCGCTCGGCCGTCTCAAAAAGCGCGTGATCCTCTGCCTGCGCGAACCGTCATTGGGGCCCGCGCTTGGCCTTAAGGGAGGCGGCTGCGGCGGCGGATACGCTCAGGTGCTTCCCATGGAAGACATCAACCTGCATTTCACGGGCGATATAAACGCCGTGACTGCGGCCCATAACCTTTTAAGCGCAATAATAGATAACCATATCGCGAAGGGCAATGAGCTTAAGATAGACCCCAAGCGTATCGTATGGCGCAGGACGATAGACCTTTGCGACAGGAGCCTGCGCGAGATACAGGTGGGCATGGCGGAGGGAGCCGTAAAGAGGCGCGACGGGTTCGATATAACGGCCGCCTCGGAGATAATGGCATGCCTCGCGCTCACCACCGGATATAAGGACCTGAAGGAACGCCTCGGGAAGATGATAGTCGCGTTCACCAATAAGGGCCGTCCTGTTATTGCGTCCGAGCTGAAGGTCGTCGGCGCGATGGCGGCGATATTGAAGGAAGCGATAAAGCCGAATATTGCGCAGACGCTGGAAGGCCAGCCCGCGTTCATACATATGGGGCCGTTCGGGAATATCGCGCACGGCACCAACAGCATACTGGCCACGCAGATGGCGCTTAAGCTCGCGGATTACGCGGTCGTCGAGACAGGTTTCGGGACCGACTTAGGTTTCGAGAAGTTCTGCGATGTCGTCACGAGGCAGGGCAGGTTCAGGCCCGATTGCGCCGTGATCGTCGTAAGCGCGAGGGCGCTGAAGTCCCACGGCGGACTGCCGGACGACCAGACGGAAAAAGAGGATCTCGTCGCGCTCAACAACGGGCTATGCAACCTCGAGAGGCATATCGAGAACGTGAAGAAGTTCGGCATATGGCCCGTAGTCGCGATCAACAGGTTCCCGTTCGATACGGATAACGAGCTGAACAGGATAAAGGAGTCGTGCAGGAGCAAGGGAGTGCTCGCGGAGATAACCGAGGTGGTCGCCAAGGGCGGCGAGGGCGGAGAGAAGCTCGCGCAGTCGGTGATATCGACTATGCAGGAACACCCGTCAAAGTTCAAGCCGTTATATGAACTGAGCCTCACGATAAAGGAAAAGATCGAGAAGATAGCGGCCGAGATATACGGCGCGGAAGGCGTCGTATATCTCGGGACTTCCGAGGACGATATAGTATTCCTTACCGAGAACGGATATGACGAGCTGCCCGTGAACATGGCGAGGACGCACCTCTCGTTCACGGACGACCCTAAGGTAAAGGGAGCGCCGACGGGCTGGCGGCTGAAGGTAAAAGAGGTGAAGGTCTCCGCAGGCGCGGGTTTCCTAGTCGCGCTTACGGGCGAGATGAACCTGATGCCCGGCATGCCGAAGGTGCCGCTCGCGGAGCGGGTGGATATAGATAACGATGGCAACATATCGGGGTTATTTTAAATGATGATATCCGACAGGAACAGGATCGATGCATTTATCAGGGCGCTCGGGCAAGGGAAACCTGTCCCGGGCGGCGGGGCGGCGGCCGCTTTGGCCGGAGCTCTCGGTGCTGCGCTATTGATGAAGGTCGCGAATTTCACGATAGGCAAGAAGAGATACAGGGTATACGAAAGGGACGCAAAGAACATACTCGGCAAGGCCGAAACGCTCGTGAAGAGGCTCAGCTCATATGTTGAAAGGGACGCCAGGGCATACGATGAATACGCCAGGACGAAGAGCAAGGCCGCGATAAAAAAGGCAACGCTGTGCGTATCCGAGATCGCGAAACTGTCCTCCGCCGGGCTGAAATTCTGCCCGAGGCTGAAGAAGATAGGCAATAGGAACCTTATGGGCGACCTCTATGCCGCGGAGCTGCTGCTGAAAGCTTCCGCGCAGGCCGCCGATAACCTCGTAAAGTTGAACAAGAAATGGATGGGTCGGTAGATGAAAGCAAGGATACTTAACGGACGGGAGCTCGCTTCGAAACTTAAGGCGCAGATAAAGCGCGAGGTCTCCGTCATAAAGAAAAAATACGGCAAGGTGCCGATGCTCTCCGTCATACAGGTCGGCGGGCATAAGCCCGCGACGATATATATTAATTCTCAGGAGAGGCTCGCGAAGGAGCTCGGGATAAAGTACAGGAAGATCCGCCTGAGCAATTCCGTATCGCAGGATGAACTGATCCGGGTAATTAAGAGGTTGAACAGGGACAAGTCCACGACCGCGATAATGCTCGGGCTGCCCGTGCCTAAAACGATAAACCTGAAACAGACGATATATTATATAGATCCGGCGAAGAACGTCGAGAGGGTGAACCCGACCGCGTCGGCCGTAATGGAGATTATAAGGTCCACCGGTATAAGCCTCTTCGGCAGGGAAGCCGTCGTGGTAGGGCACGGAGAACTTGTCGGCAAACCGATCGCGATGTTCCTCCTGGATAAGCTGGCGACCGTAACGGTCTGCCACATCGGCACCGCGGAGCGCGGGAAGCTGAAAGAGCATATCGCGCGGGCCGAGATACTCGTCTCTGCGGTGGGCAAGCCGGACCTCATAAAGGGCAGCTGGATAAAACGCGGCGCGGTGGTCGTCGATGTCGGTATCACGAAGGTGGGCGGCAGGATAGCCGGCGACGTGGAGTTTGAGGCGGCCAAAAAAAGGGCCGGTTTCCTTACGCCCGTACCGGGCGGAGTCGGGCCGCTGACCGTAATAATGTCGATGAATAATTGCATCGCGCTCTTCAAGGAGCAGATGAAAAAATGATAATCACAAAACAGAAGAAGACCGAAGATATAATGAAATGCCTCGAAAAAGTCGAGAGGGTGTTCATAATAGGATGTACGCAGTGCGCGACGGTGTGTAAGACGGGCGGAGAGGACGAGGTAAGGAAGATGAAGGAATTCCTCGAGGCCAGCGGCAAGAAGGTGACCGCTGCGGAGATATGGGACACGCCGTGCAACCTGCTTGAGGTCAAGAAACGCGCGCGCGACAGGAAAGACGACCTTTCAGGGTCGCAGGCGCTGCTTCTGATGAGCTGCGGCGACGGCGCCCATACGGTATCCCTCGGGACGGGCATGAACGTCGTGCCCGCGAACGATACGCTCTTCCTCGGCCAGTCCGAGAGGGCCGGGAAGTTCAACGAGGTATGCGCGCTTTGCGGGGATTGCACATTATTCATAACGGGCGGCTACTGCCCGAACGCGCTGTGCCCGAAGGGGCTCCAGAACGGCCCGTGCGGGGGAGTCAAGGACGGAAAATGCGAGGTAAGCCCCGATATAGACTGCGGATGGCTGCTGATATATAACAGGCTCAAGGATACCGGGAATCTCGATAAGATGAAAAAAGTCCTGCCGCCAAAGGACTATTCGAAGTCAGTCAGGCCGCGCAAGATCGCGGTCGACGCTGTCAGGAAGAGGTAATGATGACCTTAAAAGAAAAAATAAAGAGCAGGAAATTCATCGTAACGGCCGAGATAGGCCCGCCGAAAGGCATAGACGTGAAGTCACAGCTGGAAGAAGCGGAATTGCTGAAATCCAGGGTCGACGCGATAAACGTGACCGACTCGCAGAGCGCGGTCATGAGGCTTGGCTCTCTCGCAGTATCGCGCCTTCTTAAAGAAAAAGGCATCGAGCCCGTATACCAGCTGACGTGCCGCGACCGCAACAGGATAGCGCTGCAGTCGGACGCTCTCTCCGCGGCGGTATTGGGTATAGAGAACATCCTTGTCCTTACGGGCGATCATCCTTTACGCGGAGACCATCCGCAGGCAAAGCCCGTCTTCGACCTTGATTCCGTGCAGCTTATCGGGGCATTACGTATGATGGAGGCGGGCAGGGACTTAGCCGACAAGGAGCTGAAGGGCTCGCCGAGATTTTGCATAGGAGCCGTAGTGAACCCGGGAGCCGATCCCATCGAGCCGGAGCTGATAAAATTCGAGAAGAAGATAAATGCGGGCGCGGAGTTCTTCCAGACGCAGGGCGTATATGACGTGGAAGCGTTCGCGAAGTTCGCGGAAAAAGTGCAACATTTCGACACATGCATCATCGCCGGGATAATACTTATAAAGTCGCCGGAGATGGCGCGTTTCATGAACAAGAACGTCGCCGGGATATTCGTGCCGGATAAACTTATCGAGGAGATTGAAAGCGCCGCCGACAGGCAGCAGAAGGCCGTGGAGATCGCCGCGCGCACGATAAAGGAACTGAAGGGGCTGGTCCAGGGCGTGCACATCATGTCGTTAGGATGGAACAAACTCGTCCCGCAGATACTGGATAAGGCCGGGCTCTAGGAGACCTAAGATCGTCTTTTTGAAGAACATCCCAATAAAGATACCGTCGGACCTCGTCCTGTCCCGTCTTAAATTCGCGAAGTACAAGACCAGGGCGGACAAGAAGATACTGTCCTTTATCGCCGGCATCATCGATGAGGGGTATTCGCTGATAGAACCTAAGGCCGTCTTCGCCGTATTCGATATAAGCGTCAGGTGCGGCACGGTAAGGTTCGGCTCTTCGAAATTCGCGGTAAAGAGCGCGTCTCTGTCGAAACACCTGAAGGGCGCGTCAAAGGCGGCGCTCTTCGCCTGCACGATAGGCGGGGAGCTCGTGGACAGGGTCAATGCGTATGTCAAGAAGGGCGAGATAGCGTCCGCGACCGTGCTTGACGCCGTCGGTTCGGAAGCGGCGGAAGCCCTCGCGGACCGGATAGACGATATAGTGGCAAAGAACGCGCGCGCCGAAGGTTTCTCTACGGTGACGCGGTTCAGCCCCGGCTACGGGGACTGGACGGTATTCGACCAGGGGAAGTTATTGAATGCGCTTAAGGCCTCAAAGATAGGCATTAAGGCGACGAAGAGCTATATAATGGTGCCGGAAAAATCCGTGACGGCATGCATAGGGCTGGTGAAGTCCGGCAGCAAGCCGGTAAGAAAGGTATATGAAGGGAATATTAGCAAGGCTAAAAAATGAGATACTGATATACGACGGCGCCCTCGGCACGGTCCTGCAGGAGACCGGAGCGCTGAAGGCGGGAGCCTGCCCGGAAGAATTGAACATATCCAACCCCAAAGTCATAAAGAAGATCCACAGGGACTATATAAACGCGGGCGCAGATATCATCGAGACCAATTCATTCGGCGCGAGCAAGATCAAGCTCGCCGCCTACGGGCTCGAAAAGGATGCCGACAGGATAAATTACGAGGCCGCGCGCATCGCGCGTTCTGCCGCTTCAGGGTGCGTCTCAAGGAAGATATATGTCGCGGGATCGGTAGGGCCGCTTGACAGGCAGGTTACCCCGCTGGGGGACCTGTCGTTCGATGAGGCGGTCAAGGCCTTTGAAGACCAGATAAGGAAACTGAAGGAAGGCGGATGCGACCTTATTATCCTCGAGACGTTCGCGGACATCAAGGAACTCAAGGCGGCGGTGATAGCGGCGAAGGAGATCGGCGGGATACCGGTACAGGCGCAGATGACTTTTGAGGGCGGCGAGCGCAGCACTTACGGCACCACCCCGGCGGCCTTCGCGGTCTTGATGAATTCACTCGGCGCGGAGATAATAGGCACCAACTGTTCCACCGGGCCGAAGGAGCTGATAAGGGCGGTAAAGGAGATATCCGCGAGCACCGACGGATTCATATCATGCCAGCCCAACGCGGGCCTTCCGGAACTGCGTAACGGGAAGACTTGTTTCCCCGAGACCCCTAAAGCGTTCGCGAAATACGCGGTAACGTTCGCCGGGCTCGGAGTCAACGTGATAGGCGGCTGCTGCGGCACGACGCCGGAACACATAAAAGAGATAAGGTCCGCCCTGTCCGGGAATAAGCCCGCGAAAAGGAGATATATACCTGCTTTCAGGCTATCGTCGCGGACCAAGGTCGTGGAACTCGGAGCTAAGACGAGGCCGCTTATCATCGGAGAGAGGATAAACCCGACCGGCAAGAAGGACCTGCAGGAAGAGATCAAACAGGGCAAGAATATCATTATCAGGCGCGAGGCGATCGAGCAGACCAGGAAAGGCGCCGATATTCTGGACGTGAACGTGGGCGTGCCGGGGACCCGCGAACAGGATACTATCGGTCCGGCCGTCGAGGCGGTCCAGGGAGTCAGCGAAGCGCCCATTTCAATAGACAGCGCTAATCCTTTTGCCGTGGAAGCTGCGCTTAAGGAAGTCGCAGGAAAACCTCTGATCAACTCGGTCAACGGCGAAAAGGATAAGATCGATTCTATCCTTCCGTTGGCAAAAAAATACGGCGCGGCGGTCCTCGTGCTGGCGCTGGATAATCGCGGCATACCGAAGGACGCCAAAGCCCGCATTAAGATAGCCGAAGGCGTGATCAGGAAGGCGATAGCGCTCGGAATACGCAAGGAAGACATTATAGTGGACCCGCTGACCCTGGCCATATCGGCAAAGCCGGATCAGGCGGGAGAAACGCTGAAGGCGATAAAAGGACTTAAGAAGAAAGGTTTCCCGTCATCGCTGGGGGTAAGCAACGTCTCGTTCGGCCTTCCTAACAGGAGGAAGATAAACGCGGACTTCTTTGGCCTCGCGCTGGCCTTCGGGCTTGACCTGGCCATAATCAACCCGAGCGATGATAATATGTTCTGGGTCGCCAAGCAGAAGAAGAAACGCGCGGTCACAGATGCAGGGATAAAAAAGTTCCTCGGGGACGCATTGAGTCCCGCGGCGGAGGCCTCTAAGAAAGGCCTGTCCGCGTCCTGCGAAGGGGCAGCGGCCAAGGACGTCAGGACGCGCCTCAAGGAAGCGGTCCTCTACGGCGATAAGGATAATATCTCCGGATATGTGGAGGAGGCGCTCGCGCAGGGCATCGCGCCGCTCGAGATAAACAGCAAGATACTCATACCCGCGCTTGAGATAGTCGGCCGGAAATTCGGGAAGAGGGAGTATTTCCTTCCGCAGGTCATACTTTCGGCGGAGTCCGTCCAGCGCGCGTTCGGGCGGCTGAAGAAAGAGATAAAGCCCGGAGAGCAGGAGGATAAAGGGACCATAGTGATAGCGACCGTTGAGGGCGACATACACGACATCGGCAAGAATATCGTCATATCGGTCCTCGAGAACCACGGCTATAAGATATACGACCTCGGCAGGGGCGTCACAGCCGATGTCATCATAAAGGAAGCGGTAAGGAAAAAGGCCGACATAATCGGCCTCAGCGCGTTGATGACCACGACGATGATACAGATGGAGCGCGTCATAAAGGAATTAAAGAAGAAGGGCCTTAATTTCAAGACGATAGTCGGAGGCGCCGTAGTCACGGAGGCGTTCGCGAAGGAGATAGGGGCGTCGGCATACGCCCGCGACGCGATAGAAGCGGTCAATATAGTCAAGTCGCTGATGAAAGAAAGGTCGTGATGCATATGGAGCGCAGGAAGGTCACTATACCCGATATCCTCAGGAAGAAGCAGGAAGGCAGGAAGATAACGATGCTTACCGCTTACGATTATCCGTCCGGCCGCCTTATCGATGAGGCGGGCATGGATATGATACTGGTCGGAGATTCGCTCGCGATGACGGTTCTCGGCTACGAGTCGACCATACCCGTCACGATGGACGAGATGGTGCACCATTCCAAGGCCGCGAGGCGCGGCATCAAATACGCGCTGCTCATAGGTGACATGCCTTTCATGACATATAATATCGGGGACAAGGAGACGATCCGCAATGCCGGCAGGTTCATAAAGGAAGGCGGCTGCGGCGCGGTCAAGATCGAAGGCGGCGCGGAGATGGCGGAAACAGTGAAGGCGCTCGTGAGATCCGGAATACCGGTCCTCGGGCATATAGGGCTTACGCCGCAGACGGCGACACAGCTCGGAGGGTTCAAGGTCCAGGGCAAGGACGCGAAGAGCGCGCGGAAACTTATCGATTCGGCGCTTGCCCTCGAGAAGGCCGGATGTTTCGCGATTGTGCTCGAGTGCGTCCCGGACAAGCTCGCGGAGCTGATAAGCGGGAAGCTCGAGATACCGACGATAGGCATCGGCGCGGGCCCGCATTGCGACGGGCAGGTCCTCGTGACGAACGACATGATAGGAATGTTCGACAGGTTCATGCCGAAATTCGTCAAGAAATACGCGGACCTGTGGCCGCAGTTATCCAACGCCTTTAAGAGATACAGGGAAGACGTGGAGGACGGAAAATTCCCGTCGAGAGAGCACTGCTTCGAGATGAACGAGTCCGAACTCAGGAAACTCAAGTCGAACAGGAGGGCCAAATGAAGATAGCGGTGATAGGTCCCGGAGCGCTTGGGTGCCTCGTGGCCGCTTCATTGGTGAAGTCCGGCGAAGAT
>Ga0172381_10007569_pt1 | contig 10721 bp, 21 predicted proteins | sample Leawel6488metaG_FD_119754 | JGI IMG/M metagenome (GOLD analysis project Ga0172381, IMG submission 119754) | Leachate microbial communities from a municipal landfill in Southern Ontario, Canada - Leachate well 64-88 metaG | ecosystem: Engineered > Solid waste > Landfill > Unclassified | place... | reverse complement strand
TATCTTCATAGATTGTTATAAAACCGCTTGGATCGTCAACCCATTTAATTGTGTTGTCTTTGATATAATCTTTAGCTCCGGGATTGCCCCATTCAAAAGTAAATCTTCCTGTTTTTGGCGGACTGTTTTTATATTTTTGCTTTAGATATTCTTTTCGTAACGCAACGGTTTCTGTATCAAATACAGGCCTTCCAGTTGCCGTAAATGCATCATTTGGCATGGATGGATTTTCTTTTTTCATTTCGTCTAAGTCGTTGGAACATTTATTTTTTAATGCCCAAATCCACCATCTGACTTGATATTTCGAAAGATGAAATACTTCAACTACGCCAGGCTTTTTCTTTCCGTTCTTGGTTTCGCCCAAAAGGTATCTTTTAGGTTCTTTTTTTAATGAATTAACTGCAACTTCATATTCTTCGTCTGTACACTCCATTTGATAATCTGGATTTTCGTGCCAAGCAAAAAACAATGGCACCCATTCATTTTCTCCAGATACGGCTTCATCCCATAAAGTCTTAAAGTCGTTATATCCATTCGCGGTGCTTTCTATTACGATTTCGCTGTCAGGTGTATCAACTACGGCATTTGTTATTGCCGATAATTGCTTTAATGGTTCTTTTCCTTCTGGAGAAGGCCAATAAGCGAATTCTGAAGCATGAACATAATGAAGTGTTTTGCTTCGGCCTATATTGACATCTCCGGCAACTTGAATTTCTATTTTGCTATTAAGGCCTTCGCCCTTTCCTTTATACCCGGTAGGACGGTCAAATATTAATTCTCTGGCATTGGATGCTCTTGTAAGTGGTTTTACCTGTGGCGGAAGATGGTTATACATATATTTTGTTTTTTCAAATATGGTATTTGTTGCAGGAATTTCATGTGCCACAATAAATCCATTTCTATTCTTTTTTGTTGAAGTGTTGTATATCATCCTACCTTGTGCGTCGGTAGTAACTCCATGTTGCCGTCCTTTTAAAACGATTAGCCTTACAGGAATTTTGGCTTTATGTAGCTCTTTTATTTTGTCATTTATTTTTTTCTGTATAGGATTATGAACAAAATTAACTTCGTCACCTTTTTTATCTGTAATTTTTATGTATTGCTCTGCAAAAAAAGAATAGTCTTTCAGTGCTTCTTCCTTTGTAATGGCTTCAAGCATTTTAGATAATTCAATTTCTTCTTTTTCGTTCAGTTCTCCTGATTCAAGTTTTTTTATCAGCTCTTTACTTGTTGACATCTGCTATCCTCTTTCTATGCATAAGCTTATTGACTATCGGCAAATATATTTTAGGCGTGTCGTAGATGGTAACCAATACATTGCCGCAAAATATGTATATCTTATCTCCATACAACCTGATATTGTCAGCATGGCCGTTGTATCCGCACAAAGAAGCAATGTACCCATAAAGCGAACCGGAAACATCTGACAGGGTTAATCCTTTGTCAAACGCAATTTGTGCCAGGCGTTCAACGCTTTTCGGTTTGATCTTGCAGCGTTCAACCATTCTGTTTTTGCCGTGCAGTGTAACTTGAACCATGGTTATACCTCGTTTTGTAATTCTTTCATTTGCTTGTTTTCCTCCAGATACTTTATCATTGCGCATCGGGCCATGGCGTGGGCTATGTGATTTTCGTCTGAATACCCAAGAATAGCATGTTCAATATGATCTTCTGCGTGGCGCATATGGCATGTTATGCATTGTTCCTTCCAGCTATCCGGCCCGTGTTCCCTCTCGCCTTCTAACATCGCCTGCAATACTGTGTCGTAGGCGATTTTTGCTAATTTGATATAGTCTGGATTGATTGGCGGTGAATATCTAGGCGTGTTCATTATGATAGGTTCAATAAATTCCGGAGCCTTTACATATACCAATGAATCATTATTGCTTACTGTTACACTATCCGAATATTTAGCATTCACATTTTCTAACGCCCTGACTTTAAAGCCATCTGTTGAATCGGTCATATTTTCACCAACTTTTTATAGCAAGCCTTTATGACTACCGCATCAGCGTAAGCATTATGCTTTCTCATACTTTCTCCTGCAAACTCCTCACGGCTTATGTCAGGGTCAATGCCTTTAATTTTAAACAAAGTACAGATATCAAATGGGATATAGTAAACGCATTCAGGAATGTCAAACGCGGTGCCGAATATATCGTTGAACAATACCCAGTCATAAGCAAGGCAATCTGACCACATTTCAAGCTTTTCGCCGTACCTGTTTGATATTAATTCAAGCCAATCTGTTAACCGTTTTTTAACAAATTCCTTGTTTCCGGCAATCATCCCCTGACTTGTTTCAGCAAAACCTTCAATCGCTATTGTGTGAGCATAATTGCCTGAATTACCATTAAGAATATACAGGTTGTCCATAACATTATCTTGAACCCAGCTGTCAACCTGCGATTTGTCGTAATCAGTAAATTCAGCGTAAAATGTCTCGTATTTTTCCGTTATCATACCTATGCTGATTAAGGTTGTTCCTTTGTGAAGCCCTGTAAACTCAGTGTCAAAAAATACTTTCATATATCCTCCTTATAAATCCCATGCCATGGTTGCGGCACGTCTGCTACACCAAAAGGTCACAACCATGGGCTTATTGTGGAAAGTTTATCCCCATCTCCGCCAGAATCTTATTTCACTTCAACCGAACTTTTAGGCTACGGATGGGGAATGTTAAAATGTTTATTCTTGTGTTGTATTTATTGCCCTACTTTTTAACTGACTGAGCAGGTCGTTTCTTGTTTGTGGTTGTTCCTGCTTATAGCAGCTGCACGTTATTGTTGATTTAAATGGATATCCCGTTACAGGAAGCTGCCCTTCAAGCCTGTCAAATTCTTTTATGTGCATACATACCGTTTGATGTGTACAGTCTTTACATTGCATTTTTATTTACTCCTTTCGTCACATTTTATCTGAAGCCGATTAGCTGTCAGTCGTTGTACTTTACTGTTAAAATTATTTTGCCTTTTAACTCTCCGCTCTTTTGTCTTCTTGCCGTAACGCTTTGCAATTTAGGGTTATTGTGAAACAGTTCCCATACTTCAACTTCTTCTTTAGACCCGCAATCTTGGATAAACTTGTGCTTTTCCATCACTTTGCACCTCCTTTCTGTATCAGACTCGGCGATATTTTATAACCGTCTTTGTCTTTGTTTAGGAGTTGCGCTGTGGTAAGCTCTTTAAGCACTTTAATTGTGAATGGCTTGCTTTTATTTATAACCTTGCACATATCGTCTACAGCAAGGCGTTTCTTGCTTCGTTGGTCAATCAGTAGATTGCTGCCCCAATCAATGTTATATAGCACCTTTTGAATAAACCCCGCAGCTTCGATTGACAAGCTTTTATGTTTCTGAACTTCCTGTAAAAACTGTTTTACATATGACGGCTTCCCTCCAGTATGTTTTGGTGGATTTTTGCTAACTTTTTTATTTGGATTATGGAAAAACCCATAAAACAACTTGCCTTCGTACTCAATCGTAATATATTCAATTCCTTTTGACATTTCTCTACCTATTACAAACCCATTGCCTAAATTTAAAACATTGGTGTCATGGTTACAGTAGTCTATAGCTTGTTTATCCATATTTAACCCTCCATGTGGTTAAAAGGTAAATGGGGAAAGTTTATATCTTCATGGAAAGATACAATCTTTTACGTTCGCCAACAACCCCATTTATCTAATAAAAAATAGTAAATATTATTTACTATTTAAATTTCCGCTCCACCTTACTCCCCCTAAGTCTACAAGGAAAATGGCATGTAAATCGTTTATATAGTTCTTTTTCTGTCGCCGTTTCGCTTGTTCTCACGCATTAATTTTATCACCAAAACAGCACCCTCTTTGTTCGGTTGATGCAGCATAGAATATGCAAGATGGATGCTAATGCTTCGGATGGCTAGAGTAAAATAGGTGATGTTGGCAGGGATAGCTTTGAGTATATTTTGAAACATGTTCGCTCGACAGGGAAGGAATCAGGAAGGTAGCTAAGATAATTTTATGAGGTATAAATTTTGTCTGGTCTTTAAGGTGATACAGTTTGGAGTATTTTTAAACTGTCATCGCTCGATGATGATACCCTTAATACCACCGTTTGCGAAAGCCCCCACCCAACAAAGGCCATGCCACTCAGCCAAGGAATTGACCCACCCCCCTATCCGGATCACACTTGACTCAGCCTGTGGCACCTGCTGATACAGTATAGCTGGCTGTGGTATGTGTGAGATAGGGAGGAAGGAGGGCAATGTCAGATGGCCAACAGGTCAGGCATTGTTAACGGTTTATTTGCATCACCTATACTGTCTACAATGCTTTTGCTATACTTGCCTGACTTAATATATGTTATATCTGAATCTGACAAGGCAAACCACTCACCGCGCACATTAAGTTTGCCAAAATGGTTTTTAAACAGCTTCTCGGTCAACCTCATATTACTGGTCTTAACCCTATGTATGAGTATGCACTCAGTTGGGTTACAAACTTGTATGGTGTGAAGCCTGCTGTATAAATCTCTGGTAGCTCCTATTTTATAAAAGTCACCAACCTGAATAAAGTATACTTCGCCTAATCCCTGTTTCCTTGGATGATACTTTCTAATCATAATTTCCAATTTTCCTTTCTTGATTACACGAAATTAGGAAATTCGTGTAATGTTAAGTATTTATCAATGTATCTGCAAACACGCATAAATAAAGGGATTCAACGGTTTACACTTAGAATCAAAATTTATTTCGTAACTGGATATTATCTCAAACACTACATCTAGTGGTCACTCGTCCACTGGGTCCATGTCAATGGCATCAGCAATCTGCTTTTTGCTGAGCATGTCGATCAGCCTGGCTTTGCGTTCTTTGGGTGGTAATTCGTTAATTTCGCCAGTAATTTCCAGTTGTGACTTCTCGGAGTATAATCCTGCCATTTCGAGGATAACTTTACCATGTTGGAAACTCCCGCGTAAGGCTTCGCGAACAAAAGTATTGAGGACAGGAGCTATGGACTGGTCTACAAGGGCTTTGGACTGGGCTTTATAAAGTTCTTGAAATCCGGGCTTTTTGAATGAATCGTAATATAAAAACCTTGAACACGCAGCTATCTTACAAATATCGGTAATGCTTTTTGTCCTATATTCTGGGTTTAGCAACACATCGAGCAACCTTTTTTCACCTTCAGTTGGTGTATATTCTGTTATGGATTGTGAGGTTGTTATACTTATGTCATTTTCTCCCATATTCACTCACCTTCCTCTATCTTCATATTATCTTCACTCAGTATGTCGATTACATTTTCATCCAAACAATTCCAATCAATTCCATATCGTTTGAGTATGTCCGCAAAGTCTTCTCGGTCGTGTTCTTCCAGTTTCAGCCCTTTGTCCCCGATCCCAATATGTTTCAGCTCGTGCAACATGAGTATTTTCTTCTGGTTTTCGCTCAGTAGTTCCGTATTCGGCTCGTAAAACGTAACGATGAAATCAAACGGCAGCCATGCTTGGTATTTTACTTTTACCTTAGTGCAATCTGCATACTTTATCTTTGTCCCAGGCGGCTTCTCCTGACTCAGTACATACCCGATCTTTATGCCGCATTCCGGGATGATTGCTAATTCCGGGAATCTTTGAATGATTTGATTGGCCAACTTCTGCATGTCTTTGTTTGGCTCTGCATCTCTTATGCTCAATTCCTTCTGCAGCTTTTTAACCAGCTGGTGCCGGTCTGTTTGTCTGGTCTGTTTATATATATCTAGTAGTTTATCCAGTGCCGGACATTTACCCTCACATACATCGTTATAGCTGCATTGCTTACAAATGGCATTCCTGTGCATGTTATCACCTCTCTATGTATAAATTATCCCATAGAATACTCAGCCTCTTTACTCCGTCTCTATCCTGTCTCTTTCCCCTCAATAGTCAATCCGCCACAGCTTTGCATCAAAAAAATAATTTCAGCCATTTTAGCGGCTTTAAAGGCAATTTTATAGGACTTTATGCCTATCTTTTAAAAAGTGCTTGACGTCCGCTAAACGAACGTGTATGATTTAAATATCGGCAGGGCAAACGCCCCCGAACAATAGGAGGATACGGTAATGACAATGATAGAAAAGGTTAAGCAGATCAAAGAGGATGCAGATAGGCAACTTGAGGCTATAGCAAAAGAATCAGCTGATAAACTCGCAGACGGTACACTGGACACAACAGACACAAGTGGAGCGGCAGCACATAAACAGCTCATCCGTCAAAGCTGGTATCCTACAGAGTTTTTAACGCCGGATGAGAAAAAGCAGTATGACGCCGAGATAAAAGCGATAACAGGTAAAATATTTGCAGAATAGCAGATGGCTCCGGTTATCCGGAGTAATGCACCCGGTACAAAGTATCGGCACCGTCCAAAGTCGGTGAGCAGTAGGAGGTAATAGTATGAAGAAGAATGAGCTTATTAAAGCAGTGCTGGATAACCCATCTCCTGCATGTGCGGCAAGAATGCTGACATGCTACAGAGGATTCAGCGCAGGATATGGATGTCTGGAATATAACGGCAAATGGACGTTTTATCCGGACAGTGCTACAGGCTATTTATTTGAACCCAAGGACAGCTTTGTCGAAGAAGTTGTAGGAGGCAAGTGGCGTCAACTCCTGAGATACTATAAATAAAAAGAGCCGCTTCTGTGGCGGCTCCTACATGGAATGTGATGGTTACGGATTACAAACTAACGATCATGTTTCAATACATCAAATGTGTTGGTTATGGCTATATATTACATGGATATTTGAAATTTGTCAAGTAACAGTTCACCGGGGCAGCTGATAAGCCCCGTACCAGCCGGTAACGGCGCAAATATGATGATGGAGGTAGATGAAATGAAAGTTAAGGAATTGGTCAACAAAATTAGGCTGATCGGTACTCCTGTTAAGTTTTTTGAGAATGGCAGATTAATAAATCAAGCAACGTCTGAAGTGTTAGCAAAATATCAAGATGGCGCAATCATGAACAGAACTATAAACACATTTGAGGTACACGACAGCACAATTACAATTTGGTTAAAACCAGAACAAAAATAGCCCCCATCCGCACTCTCAAGCATCAGGGGACTATAGGCATAGAGGCCGTGTAAATATTATACACTGCACGGCCTCCAAAATCAAGAGGGAGGTAATAGTATGGAATGTTGGATATGCGGGAAGGAAGAGTCAAACGCAGATGTAAAAATCAACATGGAACGGCTTATCGGCGCAGTGCAAGAGGCGTTTGACAATGAGCAAGCATACAGGCTTTGCTTTGTAACCAAAAAGTGGTATGAGATGGATGAAAAAGAGAGAACGCATGCAAATTGGTGTGAACGCAACCAGCATGGCAGCAGTAACGAAATATATGATCTGTGCGGAATACTTGGTATTGACTGCAACAAACTCTATACATTGGCGCGGTTGGCCCGGAAATGGGAACAGAAACGCAAATGGCAGTATTGTTTCCCGGCTCAAGATAACGCTAAAAAGATCCTCAAATGGCTCACACAACCGGAAACAAATTATGGCAGCGAGAACCTGAGCTGGATACATCACAGAATCAATAATAAGGCAGAAAAAGCGGCGAATAAAGCCGCATAAATCACGCATGCTGCGCTATCGGCTACGGGCAGATTGGAGGATAATAAATTATGGGTAAAATATCATTTGAGGTTAACAACAATCAGAAGATCACATTAGAGCAGGGCAAGCATGATGGCGGTGTTACAGTAACCAAAACATATGGGAAGATCGTGAGTGACGCAGGATATACCATCAGCCCGGGCGACTTTATTACAATGCTCAATTGGTACAGATGCCAGAAGGATAACGGAAATACAAACCTTGAATTCTAAACCCATCATACCGCCGCCAGTCGGTCAATACTGGCAGAAAGGGAGGAAGTATGTATATTTGGACAAATAAAGCAGAGACCAAGGCACGTGAATTGAAGCTTGAGGCGCGTCAAGCGGAACAACCTGCAACATGCGGTGATCAACTTGTAAATGGTCAAATTGCTCAGGCGTGGTTAAAAATGGGATATGTAAAGGAGGTAGCATTATGCCTGACAAAAAGATCCCCCAGAACATGGGGCCGCGCCTGATAATCGAATGCGGCGCAGAGTACAAAGCCCGGGTTGAACAGTTCGCCCGGGAACGAGGCTTTACCTCATACAAGAATTACATTGTCCATGTACTCAACAACGACATGGACGGCCTGACGACACGCCAAAGGACAAAAAGAAAAGCCGGTGATTAAGTTTACCGGTTCTTTTTTTATGTCTATTTTCGATTCTCAACGTACTCCAGCATGGCAAGGCTTACAATGTCCTGTATCTTTTCGTGCGGATGTTTTTCTGCATACTTCTTAATTTCATCAACGGCTTTTTTATCAACGCGATACGCTGTCAACACAACTTTACCAGTTAAATTATCTGGTGTTATACAATTGTTATACTTTTGTATAACACCGCTAATCCCTAAGCATTTCAGCAGTTCTGCAACCTCATCATAAGTTGGTTTGACGTCCCCTAATTTTTCGCACAAAGTATATTTTCCGCACATAATTTTATTTAGCGTACATTTTTCACATTCAACCGCTTCGCACTCTTCTGCTTGCTTTTTCATCTTTGCCAATATTGGCAATATTATTTGATTTATAGTCTTTTCAGATGATTCTATCATGGCTGCATTTATTTTACTGATTAATGTGTCTATATGCATATTTCTGATTACCCCCTCATTGTTCTGATTGTTTGATTTAAGTGCTTCGTAAATATCATACTTGTTAACTCTAAATTTCCGGACTATGCAGTTAATATTTTTAAAACTAGGGTTTCTGATGATTCTTTTTATTTCTTCCAATGTTTCCGGTGTGAGTTTTCTACCAGGTTTTGCGTGTGATCGACCATCAACTATGCTGATTGCTTGGTCAGGCGTAATTTCCTTGTACCATTTTATTGCAGTGTACAACGCTATGCAGGTTGTGTCTCGTGGATCTCTCTCTATTACGCCCATGCTATGCCTCCTATATTGTCTTTCTATTTACCCTGCGCGTCCGTCCTATCTCCACCGCATGGATATCCTGCTTCTGCTGCCATTCCTGCAGTACATCACGTTTACGTTTTACTTCCTCTTGCCTTTCAGCCAGCCTGCAAAACTCCTTTAGAGTGAGTTTCTTGTCCATCCCCTCACGCTCCTATCTCCGTCATATAATCCACAATCACCTTTACCGCCTCGCCCCATCCATAGCACACATCAACTCTGTATCCCTGCTCTTGCAGATGTCCCGTCCACCATAATTGCTCTGTAGATGGTTTATTCCTGCCAAATTTCATCTCTATGTATAGCCCATGGTACTTTCCGTGTGGGACGGGAAGGCATATATCCGGTACGCCTGGCTTCTGTCCTTCTGCTTTCATTCGTGCAGCTGTTGTAATGGGCCGCTTGCCGCCGTTTGGCACTGCGTACATTAACCGCAGCTCAGGCGTTTTCTTTGCGGCAAATTCAGCCCATTCGAAAAGTGCTTGTTGATCGGTGGACTCGCTCATTTCCGCACCGCCTTTTCATAATGTACCCAGTAGGTCAGCGCCCAAATGTTTGCATAACTTAAAGCCAATAAAATAGCTGCGCTTGATATCTTATTTTGGATCGCCCCGTAGAAAGCTCCTGCACCACACCATACTATTGCAAAAATCGTAGATATAATCATAAATGTTCTAAATCTGCCCATTCAACATCCTCCTTTATATGCCCCTTACACCCCGTCTGATAGTCAAAATTATCACACTCGCCCATGGGTATAACTCTCCACCCTTTAGCAAGACAATCATACAAATAGTCTCTTGCTTCTTCATGGGTCAATTTGTGCCCTGTTTCGTCCGTAAATGTATTTTTCAGTGATCCTTTTCGGGTATAATTGTTCAACATTCCGCGTATATCAGCACACATATGTATTGTTTTGCTCATTTCCCTATCTCCTTCCTCAGATCATCCGGCCATTCCTGTATCTGGAATCGTTCATATAGCGGACTTTTCACGAATACTGGAATATTTGCCATCCTGCATTGCTCTATAATGGACTGTACCCATTCTGCTTTAGGTGGCACTGCTCCTGGCCCTGTCTGTTGACCAATGATAACCCAATCCAAGTACCGTATACAGCAGTGAAGCCGATGCTCATTAATTTCTCCTAACAGCGGTTCAATGCTCAAAAACCTTTTTGCGTGCCTTTTATTGTCAAATCCAGTATTTTGAAATAGGTCTGCGCCGTTATTTATAAAGCTATCGTCGTCCGTAACGGTCGTACCAAACCATATGTTACAACGGAAATCTAATTCAGACCTGTAAAATACTTTTGAATATCCTTTAGGATTTTTTGTTAAAAATAAATATTGATGTTGGTCAGCCTTACCACACACCTCGTAAACTTTTAGTTGCCATTCATTTGGCACCCATTCCCCAAATAAATCACCCATAGAGACAACAAATATCCTTTGAGGCTTTTTAACTTCTTGCGGCTCATTTAAGCGGTACTTATGAAATGTTGGATCAAAACCGAACGGGTACGGAGCTATACGGTACCAATCATCTTTCGTTCTTGCTAGTTGTGGTTCCTCTAAGACATATGGAGGCTCAAAAGCGTCATCTTTGTACTTTGAAACAAACATTCCCATTTCTTTCCCATAACCGCCGCCGCCAAATCGTTTTGCTATCTTCCT
>Ga0172381_10007566_pt1 | contig 10722 bp, 2 predicted proteins | sample Leawel6488metaG_FD_119754 | JGI IMG/M metagenome (GOLD analysis project Ga0172381, IMG submission 119754) | Leachate microbial communities from a municipal landfill in Southern Ontario, Canada - Leachate well 64-88 metaG | ecosystem: Engineered > Solid waste > Landfill > Unclassified | place... | reverse complement strand
CCTGTTCGTACGCCTTGATCAACGCGCCCCTGTCTTCAAGAGCCAGAGATCCCCCGCCCCGCAATTTCTTATAGAGTTCCCTCGCGAGATCGCGGGAATTCGCGGCTCCTCCGTCACGGGTATAGTACTCCGGAGCGAAAAATCCGGACGCGGGATTATCCATAGCTTCAACGACCAAAAGGCCGTCCTTTATATATTTCGCTTCTTTGCAGTCGTGGATCATTGAGCCGCTGCCGCCATTGGCGCCGGACCAGGCCTGCTTGGGAGTTATGCCGTCTTTTTCATAGATCGTGTTATTATTCGGGTCCCGCTGTTCATTCGGGAGGATCCCGTCTTTAATGAGCCAATCGGTTTTGCGCACGCCCGCCAAAGCCTCGATGCCTTCAAGCCATGTCGCGTCGCCTGTCGGGATCTCAGGGCTGAGCACCCCGCTTTTTTGCTTGATCAACAGAGGCATATCATCCGACGCGAGCGCCTTGACCAGAGATTCGATATCATAATAACCATAAAGCCTGTTATAAGGCACGCCCCGCTGGCCCGCGGTTTTTTCCATTTCCGCATTCGCCAGCCTGTTTATTTTTTCATCGATCAGTTTATCTTTTGTCGCCAAGCCTTCGAATAAGATAAGATGTTTACCGTCTTCCGTGAGGGCAAGCCCGCCTTTCTGGTTTGTCGGGTTAGCCATCATCTCAAGATACATATTGATGTTTTCATTGCCGGGGAGCTTTTTAAGATTCAGGAAGGCGTTGAACATTTCGACATCGATCGCGGTGCGCGGATGCATTAAAATGAGATCGTTGATGCGGTGAATGCAGCCGGATGTCGCGCCGCGATTCAGCGCATACTGGAACACGCTATCCCGCAAATATTCAGGCGCCGCCCTTCCGGTTCGCGCGTCTCTATCGGTCAATGTATACGCGAAAGGCCCTTTAAGCCACGCCAGTTCTATAAAGGCGTATCCGTGGTTCCAGGAATCTTTAGAGGTATTAGGCTTCAATTCCCCCTGCTCGTCATATCCGAATCCAGGGCCGTAGCCACCCATTACAAAAACCACGTTCTTGGGGTCGAAACCAAAAAAACTCTTTCCCGATAGCTTGCTGGGCTCGCTGAACATGCGGTTGGTATTTTCAAATATCTCATCGGAAACGCTGATAACCAATTTAAGGTTTTTCCGGACCTGCCCGACTTCTTCCCGGGTAAATCCATAATCGCGCTCCAAATTCAGGATACTCTGCTCAAGAGCGAGCATTTCCCGCTCGGCAAAACCGATGTGCTTCGCGTGCGAAGGGATCTCCAAGATCAGCCCTTCCTTCTTCACTAATTCACGCGCTTCGGCGTCGGTTTTTCCGTTCTGGACGGCTTGCTCATATACGATGCTGCCCATTTTTTGCGCGATATTCCATATGTCTATATTGGCAAGGCGTATTTCTTCAGGAGGCAGCTTGATGCCGAACGCGGTCAGGCTTTTATCCATACGGCTGCCGGCGCCGGCAAAAGGCATCTGGAGCATTAATTTGCCCTTGATCAGGTCCTGTTTAGCGAACTGCCGCCGCTGATGGTCTTCAACATACGATATGGGAGCGACATTAACATCGCGGATTTTTTGAAGGGATCCCTGCGCGTTGACTTCATTGATGATCTTCTCTAACCGGTCGTTAAGATCCGCGGGCTTCTCCCCGAGCAACGCCATAATATTCTTTTGATGCGACCGTAACAAGGCATTAAGCCGCCGCGCAACAGCGCCGGGGTTATTTTTAGCTTCAACAACAGCCACATCCGCGGATATATCCGGGATACCGGCGCCTAAATCTTTACCCAGGCGCTGCAACCGGGAATCGCTTTGTTTGACCGCAACGGGCCTGAGATTATTGCCGGACGCATAGCCGGGAGTAATAATGGTATTGCCCAAAAATATCGCGCTGATTACTACGGCTGCAGTTTTACGCATTCGTCCCTGGAATTCCAGTGATATAGACACGCTATCCCCTTTTTAAATAGGCGCGCTCCGCGCGGCACGCTATACGCCCGCCGCGCGGGTCGCTGATCTTATATCTTGTTCAATGTATTCGCGTATGTCATCTGCATTACGGCTACTTCATCGCTGACGGCAACCAACGGAATATCTGAAAGCTGCGTTGTCAGGTCTACGATAGACAAGAAGTCTTGCGTCGTGATCAGGCCGTTCGCTCCATATCCATTGGCCATATTCTGCAGCTGCAGTTTAACCGCTTTCTCGGAATTGAATATCATGGCAAACGCCTTCGCGATAACAAGCGGCATCGCGTTAATGCGTTTTTGGCCTTCGACGGACTTTGACGCCCCCACGTATATATTCTTCACCTTTGCCTTGTCAAAGAATTGGGCCGCATCGAGCAGTCCGAATTCGGTTTGTATATTCCCCATGTCAAGATCGGAATTAATGAGCGCGACCTTATCATTAGCTATACGCGCTTCCTCCACCGACTCCAATGCTTTCTGCAAACCGATGTGGATGGCCGCGAGCTTTCCGACCCCAAGTTCTTCCAGGGCCTTTTTAGCGGTTTTATCTTTTGCCCACACGATAAAGTCGACAACGCCCGCGGCGTCTTTTGCCGACTGCAATGCCGCGATACTGCCCGCGTTATCAAAGATCGCATTAGCGCCGATAACTACAACGCCCTTGGCATTTTGTATGCCGCTGACTGAGGAAACAACATTGCCGAAACCAGCCTTCAGCGCGTTGTACACCGCCGAATCGTCTCCCAGTATCAGAGCCCGATCCTGGGCGGTGAATATTTCTTTGCCGCCGTCCTTCACTGCAGCCGGAGCGTTGATTTCAGCTAAGGCCTCATTAAAGGCTTGCTGTTCGCTCATCCACTGCGACCATGCCCAGATCATCTGCGCCGGCGCTGCGCCCTGGTTATCATACCAACCCTTGATCTTTAAAGTATTTGGAGTAGCCGGATCCCAGGACAAGAGATAGCTGTCCAGGATCGAGCTGTGGGCATTACCCACGATGAGCATCGACTCCAGCGGGGACATGAGCCCCGCTCTGCCCTCCCAGAACTGCACCACGCCGCCCGAACGGTTCAGGGCGAAATTACGGAACGCCGCCTTGATCTCGTCCATATTATTGGGCGCCCGTTCAAGCTCAAAGGTCATGGTATACGCCGAACCGGCCAGTGTCCCGATACGCTCGGCGTCAATGGAGAACTTGCCCTTAAGTTCGGGTTTGATCTTAAATAAATTCTCCGCGGCATTGGTACCTGCCGGGATGATATTGTTATCGATGGAATCTCCGCGCAGTTTGTCCAGTTCCGTGCGAGCCCTGCCGCTGTTGCCGGGGAAGAACTCGTTGGAATCGGTGGCCGCGTGAATGGTCTCGCTTTTACCGCTCTTGATGCCCCACGTATCATCGACAAAACAGATATGCGGGATCATCGCGTTGGAAGTGCAGGAAAGCGTATCTATGATCCAGGTGGTCAAAGGCTCGATGACCGTCCTGTTGATGGCATAGAGCCCTTCTTTGAGCAGCGACTTGGCCAGCCCTTTGGCGGTAAGCATCTTCTGGATACCGTCCTTGTTGATCGGGGAAGCGGAGATGATGCGGGCGTCCGGGAAAATATCCATATATTCCGCGTAACGTTCCGGCTGTTTCTCTCCGGCCTTTTCCTTGCCCGGGCCGTAATCGCAAACCTCGTTCACATCGATCTCCAGGGTCTTGAGAACCAGCGCCGCCTGGCGAGGGGTCACCGTAGGGCCAAAGTAGAAGATATCCTGTCTCGGCCGGCCGATATTCTTATCCTCCGGGACAACAAGCACATCCACCTTCACCCCGTTAACCTCAAACGCCTTTCCCAGTTCAAGCCTGCGAACCTGGTACGGGGCGAAAATACCGGCGTACTTATTGTTCATCTCGACGAAAGCCGCCGCCTCGAGCGCTTTGGCGCCGGCAAGACTCTTCATCGCTACGATATTAACACCGGGCTGCCACATATCCTGCAAAGCTCCGGCCAAACCGCCCGCGCGCGCGATGAGCGCGTTCACGGCGCCGATATACACATTGGTAGTCTTGAATGTTTTGTTCACTAATACAGGGCCGTTGCCGCGCCCGAAATATCCCCCCGTGGCCAAACGCTTAATTGAATCCTGCTCCCCCGGTTTAAGCCTCTTGACCATGCGGCTGATATCCGAGAAAACCTGTCTGTTCTCTTCAGTGCCCGCTTTGGCCCCGGAAATAGTCCATAACAGAGCCTTCATCTCCTTATAAGAAAGAGAGAACGGCTGTCCGGTTTGCAGCTTGCGGTACCGCTGGACCGTGGTATCATATGTTTCTTTGATCACCGCCGGCTCATCCAACTGCAGATTGGAATCAATCCCGGCAGTTGCCATGTTCGCCAGGATCATTTCATCCTGATTGGCGCCTTCCAGATCAAGTTCCTTGCCGCCCATCTTGGGAGTGAGCGGGGCCGAGCGGATCACGCCGTCTTCCACATAAACCATTTTGTTGACAGTCCCGGCGACAATGCTTAAGATCGCTTCGCTGCCGAGCTGTTCGGTCATACGCTTATCAGCCTCTGACGGAGGAGCGGAACGGAACATATAGGCCAGTTTCTCAGGATTAGCCACTACCTTGCCTACACCCGCCTCAAGCACCGCGGCAATAATGAACTCGCCATCCTCGAGTTTCGGATGGCCGAACGCGTCCACCTTTTTGGAGCCTTCCTCGTAGGCGCGCTTCGCCTTCGGGCTGATCTTGAAAGCGGCCTCCAACAGCTCATAGTTGTTCCTGTAATTCTCGGCTGCCTGCCGGAGCACAGGCTCGATCTTCGCGTAAGCCGTTCCAAGCTCCAGCTTGATCGGCCCGCTGACCGTATCCATATCCGCTGTCAAAAGGAACTCGGTCGCGCCAGTTTTCTCGCCTAAATTATAGTAATCCAGTTTTTCGGTCAGTTCGTCCCAGTCGACGCCTGTCTTCTCAACCTGCGCCTTCACGAACGTCCCGCGATTGATCTTCACGCCCTCGGAGACGACGATCAGCCCCCAATTGTTCTTGTCATAGAACGTCTTGGCGTCCTTGACGAACTGCCTGAGATTAACCTCCATCTCAGGGACCAGGGTCAGAGTGGCGCCTACGCTCGCGCCGATGCTGCTGGCGGTGAATCCGGCATTGCGGCCAAAGGTCGCCACAACAAAGATGCGCTTGTGGGCTTTGACGTCCTGCATCGCGCTAAGTACCGCGGGAATTGCCGCTTCGACATAACTATCGAACCCGTAAGTCGGCACAGGCATGTCAAAATCCATGGTCTTGGGCAAATGAACAAAGCCGAAATCGAAATCCTTGAACATTTCGGAAAGCTTATAAGTAACGCTGGCCGTATCATCGCCGCCCATGGCAATGACCGCGTCCAGCTTGAGATCATTGATGTTCTGCCAGATTATACCTGGCTGCCCGGCCTCAAGTCCTTCCTTGCTGAAAGGATTGGTCCGGCTGCTCTGGAGTATGGTGCCGCCTTTGCTCTCTATCCCTTCAATGTCCTTGCGGGTAAGCGCCCGGGACTTCTTGACCAGATCTTTCTTTATCAAACCATTCCAACCTTCGTTGACGATAACTAATTCAATGCCGTAGCGCTTGGCGTACTCGAACGCCGCCTTGATCGCGGGGTTATGGCCTGAAGCGGTACCGCCTGAAGTAAGAATGCCCACACGCTTAGGCTTAGCCTGGCCGATATCCTTAAGCGCCTGGTTCATATCCTTGAACGCGCGCTTGAACTCTTTTGCGTACAACAGCGCCACATCCTCCTTGCTGGAGGCGACCTTGATCTTGCCTTTCTTGTTGCCCCAGGCGGTGGTCGCTTTCAAAAACTTGGTGAATTCACTGTCGGTAGGAGCGATTTTCTCGTTAACGGTCCCCGCTTTCAGGTCCGCGGCAAACTTCATCATCTTAGCGCGAGCCTGTTCACTTAACCCAACCACAAGCGCGTCGGAGTTTTTGGCGCAGTATTCCAGAAGCCCTGAGATACCGGCATCCTCGAGCGCCGCGAAAACATTTAAAACCACCTGTTGGTAATTGGTGGCGATATTGAACTTAATAATACCGTTCTTAGCCAGGAATGAAAGTTCCCCCATATCGCTGCCGGAGGTGCCATGCTGAGCGACCGCGGCATTGACCGCGGCGACTATCCGCGCGAATTCCCTGGTCAAATACGGCGTGATCTTACCGACCTGGGAAACCGGAACAAGGCTGTTTTTATCGTAATCTGTGCCGTGCCCGGAACCGTTGTTCGTAGCTATGACGTCGAAAGTCAAACCTTTCTTGACCATATATGCCACCATCACCACCACGTCCATGGGATGGGTCAACTTAGCCTCAGGCTTGTTTCCCCGGCGAGGATTGGGAACTTTTTGATCCACGTGGCCGATCTCGATCTCTTTACCGACATTGCCCTTGAGCCATTCCAGGCTTTTATCAGCCGCGACGATCTCCTCTATCTTGGCCAACTGGAACGCGGTTTCCTCGGCATTGCTACCAGGGATAAGCATGAGTTTCTGCTTTTCGGTCAGGGTCGCCGCAATAACTTCAGATATCTCGCCCGCTATTTTAGCGCGGCTCTTGTCTTCCATCACTTTGTCATAAGCGGCAATAAACGTTTTGGGATCGAACCCGGCCTTTTTCGCCTCTTTGGTCAAACTGCCGAAAGCCTGTTCCATAGCCTTGATATGACCGTCGATTTCATCCTGCGGGCGATTACGCACAGTCATGTCGGACAGCACCTGATCGCGGATCTCGGTGAACAGCGCAGCATCTTTTTCCGGATCAGCCTTAAGGAAATCAACGCCCCATTCCAACGGGAACGCGAAACCCTGTTCCAGTCCAGCCACAAGCTTTTCTTCGGCCGTACCCCGGGTCATATAATAATTCGTAACATAATTGTCTCCGTAAGCGTCGAAGATAGTCGAAGCGTCGATGGCAATAGAGGTGAAGCCGGCTTTAAGCAATTTCTCAATGATCCCTGAGATAGCCGCGCGTTCCTGCGTAATGTTGGCCTTCAACTGTTTCTGAACGTTCTGAAGCACGCCGACGGGAATTGTCTCGATATCTATCTTATCGTTATAGGTATTCGGTCCGAAAATCGCCTCATATTCCTTTTTCAACAGGGCATTCTGGTCGAACGAATCCTGGGTATACTGAATATGATCCCCGTGGATGATGATGGGGATATTGCACCCTATCTTCTCCGCAACTTCCTTTACATACGCGACCACTGTCTTTTCATCAAGCGCGTAGCCAAGCTGAGAACGGGCAACCTCCAGGATAACCGCTGAATTAGTGGCCATCGCGGCCTTGAGAGTTCCCTCTATCTGGTTATAACAAAGAATATTCTCAGCGGTAACGGCGCGCCCTTCCTTGATCAAAGTCTGGAAAAGAATATGCCCGGGAACGAATTTGCCCGCCTGGATACCTATAAGAGACGCGGTACCGGCCGCTCCGACCGCCGTCATGTAGGCGTAATCGCGCTGGCCGATAAGATTGGTTATCGCGGACTGGACCGCGCGCTGTTCCCTCGCGAGCATGCCGCCATCCATCATTCCCATATCATTCTCGATACCGACCCGCGCGTTGGACTGCATAGCGCTCGGCTTTCTGAGATGATCCCGAGCGGCAGTGCCGGCGAACACGCCAACAGGGCCGCTGGTCATGATAAAGCTGCAGATAATAAGAATAATTACGGTTTTCTTGAATGACGCACCATTAAACAGGACTGTAAACATTTTTTCTCCTTTTTTAATAAAGTCGCCTTGGCTTTCCGATCTATAATTAACTAACCGCTTAATCGCTTTCAGCCACATCTTCATCCCTGTCCGTCTCGGCGCGCAAAACGGAAAAATAGATCTCAGGATCGCTCTTTTTAGTTATCGCCGGGGTTACCACGGCATACGCGTAACCCTCTTTTTGGAAGAGCTTGCTTAAGCCGGCCGTGTGAAATCCACCGGTGATAACCACAACCACGTTGTCACGGCCGGCGCCTATCTTTTGTTTGATGTTCTTTAAAAATGCCGCTTCGCGGTCAATCCCCACTTTATAAAAACTGTCGAGTTTATCGAAGTTATCGTCAATTACGCCTGTGATCGACGGCCTCACGGCGATATTATACCTTCTGCAGCTGTCGCTCAAAAAATTCACCCACGATGATGGCAAATAATCGGAACGATCGGCCTGCAGCGCGGCATACTCCGCGGGGGTCAAATCGAGTTGCAGAAAACGGATGATAATATCCAGGGAACGCGCTATCGCGCTTAACCGGCGCTCGTCATTATTGACAAAAAGGGATTCGCGCGCCGCGCTCTCCAGAAGGGATATCTCCTGGATCAACTCTTCGGCCTTGATCAACCGGCCCGAACTGACATAGCGCATATAGGCTTCAAATTGCGGGTACTCTTTTTTAAGGTCTATCTTATCCTTTACCTGGCTTTGCAGAAAATCATAATAATCCGCCGGGGACATCTTTTTATCTTTTAGATCCTGGGTCTTTGCTATCAATTGCTTGACCGCCGCGCCTTCCAGTTTCTTCGCCAGATCTTTGATAACCGCCGCGCGCTGGGCATCGGCCTGTTTAAAATCTATAGTTTTTTCAAAAGCCAGGCTTTCCTGGAACGCCCGCAGCTGCGGATACGCGTCTACGGGAATACCTTTGCCTGAGGCCACCTGGCTCAGATACGCGCAATATTCAGCCAAAGACATGGTCTTTTGATCCAAAGCCTTTTTCTTCTCCTCAAGCCGCAAAAGATCACGATTATATACAAGCGGTTTTAAAGCGTCCACCACTGCCTTCAAATTGTCCGTATCCTTCCGGCCCTGTTCCTTGTAACCCTCTATATTAAGGAAGGAATCCAGGTTATTATCGTAAAGGTCGGGGTCTTCGATGCCGTATAGCTCGAGATTATGATCAGACACAATATCCAGGTATTCCTCACCGGCAATTTTGCCTTCGCGCAAATATTTGTCCGCTATCTCTTCCCGTGTTTTTTTGTCGGCAAAGGAACGCAGGAATGAAAGGCTGACGTCGCCGGTGCCGCCTTCGACCATGACCAGCCGCAGTTTCTTTTCTTTTACCAGAAAATCCAGGATCTGAGCGAGATTTTTCTGCGCTTCGTAATTGCAATGGGCATCTTGTATTTGAATGATCGCGGGAGACCTCTGAACGGCATTCTGCGGTTCAAAAACTTCTTTGATGGTCCCGAATTGAGAGGGGATCTGGAATTCTTTAAGGCTGGGATTGGCAAAACAAGAATAAATAAAGCAGGATAAGCTGAAGAGGATGACTTGAATAGTTATTCGGAGATTTTTATTCATACCCAAATAAATAAGCCACGTTGTCCTGTTTCCAAATGTTTTACAAACAGGTTCCGTGGCAGTTATGAACTTGCTGATTCCTCGTGAAAGCGTTTCTAAAATCAAACGCTCTACATATAAGAAAGATACCATATCAGGGCTCTCCTGTCAAGAAATACTTTTGCAATACATTGCCAATCTATTTCTTAATAAAATACCCCCGCGTTACACGCAGGATAGGACCGCATCTAATGATCTTGCAGCCTGAAAAACACTCTCCGTATTAAGACGCTCCAAACCTACTTCACACAAGAGCGGCAAAGCGTACCCTTCATTCTTCTCATCAACAGACGGATCCGCGTCATTCTGGCCGGAGAACCCGCGCGGGCCTACATATGAACCCGCGTGCTGCCTGACACCTTTCAATTCTTGCCCCAATTGGCCGCCGTCCAGCTTCCGCGCAAGGCCCCGCGCGTCCGCTTTAAGATTATTCAAGGCGTAATTCCCGAATCTGCATCCAAGTAATTTTTTAGAAATCGGGAGGTCGCCGGTTACAACCCCCGTCTGGATGTCCTCCATGGTATAAACAAACCCATTGATAAAATTCTCTTTCGCCGTCACGCGCATTTCTCCCGCAGGCAGATTATGCAGCATCGTATTCAAAACGCCCTTCTGCGCGGTCAACTCCGCGGGGTCGGAAGCTGTAAAGACGCTCACGAAATCTATATTGTATACTTCCTGCGCGAAATTCCGGTCAAGAGCGACGCGGATATTGCTTCCGTTCCGGTCTCCCAGCCCTATTAAATAGGCCGCGAACGCGGACCTGCCCAAAAGATACGCGAATCGTTGAACAAAAACGAAATCGCGCAGCAGCCCCCTTCTGGTAGAATACAGATCTTCAAGATCTATATTGCCGACAAACGTATAGATATAATAGGGGCTCCGGTAGCTTATCATGACGGGGGTCGGCAGCGCGAAAGCTTCCAATACCATTGACGCGTAACATTCATAGCTATAAGTATTGGCTTCTTTCAAAACCAGCGTCAGGATCTTCGAGCCATACGCCACGTCAACGACATACGTCTGCAAGTCGTCGAATGATACGGGAAAGAAACCCTTGATCCTTCTGACCGACAGGACCTCGTCGCATCCGAAACGGGGAACGAGCCGCCGGATGTAATCCTCCTCTTCCCCGCCGTCGCGTTTTTCATTGAGTTTAAATTCCTCCGCGATCTTCTTAACCATGGCCGCGGGTTCGCCGAACGGGATATCGACATCGCTCTTATACACATTGAAGGCCAGATCGACCAACCCGGGAATGCTTTCTTTCGGGCAGCCTGTCTGTTCCAATATTCCGGAAAGCGTTTTAAAAGACGCGAAGTTGGCGGCGGGTTGTTTAACCCATTCGG
>Ga0172381_10007565_pt1 | contig 10724 bp, 7 predicted proteins | sample Leawel6488metaG_FD_119754 | JGI IMG/M metagenome (GOLD analysis project Ga0172381, IMG submission 119754) | Leachate microbial communities from a municipal landfill in Southern Ontario, Canada - Leachate well 64-88 metaG | ecosystem: Engineered > Solid waste > Landfill > Unclassified | place... | reverse complement strand
TATCGTTACTTTCATCATACAATACATCTTCATCAAGCTTAAAAACATCCTCTATGGTTCTTATCCGGCTCCAGTCTATCATTGCCTACGAAATTCCTTATACATATCATTATCCTGATTTTGCCTTGTCTGCATATCAGTATCGGCTAATATCGCCAGACTTTCAACAAACTTCCCATCGCGCCCTCTGCTCGCCTGATAAAAAGCATATCTAAACCTGTTGATAAACAGGTCCTTTACTGAAACCCTATCATTCTCTACGATTTTGCGGTATTCCTGCATTACCCATTGCCTATCCTTATGTAATCTTCGCGCCTGTCTTGTCAGATACCATTTTTGTTTTGCGCGTATTTCTTCCACTATATTGTATAACTGTTCTTCATATGCCTGTAGCATAGTCAAACTATGCACAAGTCCATTAGGGAGATAACTGACTTCTACCAGCTTGTCCTTATCAGGGCTAATCAAATATTTAACAGCTAATGAGGCTGCGTTATCTGATGTTTCGTTTTGTATTTCTTGTTTCTTCTTTGCCATTACGGTGCCATCCCTAATTTAGCAACAAGAAAGTCTTTTATCTGTTGCATTAAAGCAAGTATAGGGTTCACATCATTCTGTATACTGATAATCATTGTGGTTAAGGATACTATGAACAGCACGCCAATACAGACATAAAGCCACATCATACTTCGCGGCATAGCACTCATGGAATTACCGCTTTCTTCGTATGATTTCCGCATGGCCTCTGCGCTTGATGTTGCTACCCCGTCTATAATGTTCGTTATCGCCTGTGCCGACACTATCGGCCTATCTGTTACATTAGATATAGGCTCTATATCGCCTTCGTAATATATGATTTTGGGAACTGTGGTTTGAACGAATTTTATCTTTCCAGGAGGCCAGTCCGCATTAAATTCACCTGGTTCGCCAATGATATGTATTATTTTCCTCTTGCCGATTTTAACCTTAATCTGGCCCTGCTCAATAGGAACCATATCGTTTATTTCTTTTCCGGCTTTGGGGATTGTCTGCACCCAGATATGGTTCATTGCCTTTTTCGCGTTGCGTTGTCTCTCTAAAAATATTTTAGCCACCCATGCCACTAACACAATCGCTAGTAGTATACAGAGTGGCCCGATTAGTTGCGCCAATGTTGTCGCCATATTTTATTGCATAATCCTCCTGTTAGATTTTCTGTGTAGCACAGTATTTTAATTACATTTTATATTATGTGTTCTGTGTCTCAAAACTTTATTTTTATTCTGTATGTTTAAACCTCTGAAAACTTTCGCCTATATCCCCTGTATCATTTAACATTCTATCCCGCATTATCCTTGATGCTTCTGCTTCATCCCTTGTTTTTAGTGGGACTACTTCAAAGTTACCGCCTAATTTACTGTATCCTTTTCTTTCGGCATCATCAAAGGATTTATAAGGTCCCCATAATATCTGCCGATTATCGCCCTCTGCCCATATCCAATAATAGGTCCTTACTGATTTCGCTTTAAAGTTACTTACATTGTGGTCGAAGCTTTTATGAGGTAATTTCTTAAACATCTATACCTCTTTTGTCCTTTTGGGCCGGAACCATACCATAAATATTGCTGCTATACCAGCCACAACTATAATAGCCGGCACAAGATAGGTAAATATTGTTTCGCCCTCCGTTGTCCCCGTGATGATAACTGGGATATACTGCTGCGCAATATAACTCACGATTACTATTGAGAACATTATAGCTAACCCTGTGCCAAAGCTACCCATTATTACCTCACTAATATACCAGCAGCGACCTGTAACGCCTGTATCGCAAAAGCGATATAAAAGCCTATCGATATTGTCATAAGAACATATCGCACAATCATCAATTCGCCAGTAAAGAAACTGTAATCCCACAACATAAGTTTAGGCATAGTTATAGTTACAAACCTCCAGGGTATATCAAACAAAGCCATCCAGCCCGCATCATCTGATACCCTGATAATATTAAACCCTAATGCATAATTTATTATACCCAGATCCTCATTGTAAACCAAAGTATCATCTGCATGAGCATTTGCTACTGTCCCCTCTATACCTCTGACGCATCCCGTAAACTGCGTTCCTGCGGCAACGCCGGTATATTCTATTTTTTCCGTATCTATAAATATTATGCCGCCAGTATCCAGAAATCCGGTTACGGTATCTACGTTGATTATCACATCATCATCATCTATCGAGCCGTTTAGCTGTGTCGCCACAGCAGAATTAGAACCATCCATTATTGCTGACAAGATAGATAATAGGACAAAAGCCACCATGAACGAAACTATCAATTTATTCATGCAACATTCCTACTATGCTGGACCGCACTAAATATTGTCAACATAACAGCTAGGATAATAGCCCATCGCGGGATAGTCCCCGCCGTAGCACATATGATTATCAGGAACGAACCCATAAATCCAGCATACAGTCCATTTCGTGTAATATAATAAAAGGCGATTGTGCCGCCTACTATAAATATCATGCTCACCGCAACCCACAATATAATAGATGGAACATTCATAATCGTGGCATAAGTATCAAATAACGGACTAAACATATTTGTTGGCGCAGTCATACCAAACAATGATATTACGGGCGTTTCGGGTATAATATCCTGCGATATATCGTCTGTAATAGGAATAGTAACATCCGTAGATATTAATGATCCTATTGCAGTAGTAATATCTGCCGGATTAGTCCCCCATATTATAGTCCCATCCTGCGCCGCCCCTTGCCTGTCTGGTAATGTTCCTGTCGTTCCGGCATCTACGATAATATCATTAGGTTGATATAAGATTGTTGCCGTGCCAGAAATTGTTAAGGTATAATAGTCCATATAAGGCACACAGTTTTTAAGCATATAATTGTAATCCATCGTTACATCAGGGACGCTTAAATTATTCCCGTCTGATATACCATATAAATCGCCGTCTACTTCTATGGCATGAACATCTTGGGGGAATATGCCGACAAGTTCTACTATTGTGCCAGCCATAAAATTATCCACACCGCCAAGTGTTAATACTACTTGCGTTATCGGGCTTGTATCTTCCCATCTTATTGATTTTAGTAATACAGCATTTTCACATCTACCAACCATATTAACTAAATGTTTATGCCTATCCGCCTTTGCATAATTAGGTATTGTTATTATGCCCCCATTGAATTCATTTGCCCCCTCGGTATTGCCTGATATAGTCATCAGATTATTAGAGGCGGCACTTCTACCTGCACCTACAACAGCCCCTGCACCATATAGTTCTTGATGATCATAGTTAGCCGCAACCGCATCTGCATTAATTTCAATAAATATATCATCACTTATAGCTGCAACGCTACTTCTAGCATAGATATTTAACTGTAACGCCTCATATCCCTGTGGTATATCAGTAAAGGTAATTGTAGCAGCAGGGGCAGTTAGTTCTTGTCTATCTATTACTGTTCTTGGTACACGGTATGAACTAAATAAAGTTCCTGTAGCAAGGTTAGCAGCGCCATTACCATAAAACTCTAACTGGTCTACCGCTACCACATTATTCCACCTACCCGAATAAACACCAACTCTTGAAGTTGGCCCAACTGTTTCGTGGTAGCCATTTAAGGTTAAGTAGTGAGGGTCATTTGTGGTTTCTGCATATTGATTAACAAATCCTACAAAAGCACCAAAGGCATTAGCTGTAGCATTATCTCCTGGTATCCAGCCTATTAAGTTGTCATTGGCTGTGGCTGCCGAAGTTACTGCTGCCGTTCCCAGTAATCTCTGTGTAAAGTAGTTTGCTGCCACACCGTCAGCGTTTAATTCTAATACCAGTTCATCTTCAACCGCAGCGTTAGTTCCCCGTAAATATCCTATGGCACAGAAATCACTTCCATCTTGCGGTATATTATTTATATCAATAGTTCCAGGTGCAGCCAGTAAATCTTCTTCTATTAAATATCTTTCATCTACTACACCTAACCAGAAGGTGCTACCTGTGGCAAAGTTACCTAAACCTGCCCTCAGCGAAATACTTGTAATAGATGCAACGCTTTCCCATCTACCAGTGGATATGCCAACAGTATTTTCCGCAGAGCCACTAATACTGATAGTTGATTTATGGTTGGTAGTATTAAAAGCGTGAGGAATTAGAGTAACACCACCACCGTAAGCATTTGCATAAGTTCCCCCTGGAATATAAGAACACAATATATCTGTAAATGCCGTATTAATACTGGCAGCAGCACCTGCGGCACTACCATAAAGCCTTTGTATATTATAATTAGCCGCCGAATCACCATTAAACCGTAACCACACATCTCTTTGTGTTATAACATCCGCACTCGCCGCATTAACAATCAATACCAAATGCCTTGATGTAACCCCAGCAATAGCATCCCAATCACTTACTAATGTATCTATATTAGAGAATGTTACACTTGCCGCAGGTGCAGCTAATTCTTCTTCGTCTAACAAGACAACTGGCATCATGCCGCCGCCCATATTTACCGCCACAGTGGTATAGGTATCATAGTCAGAGAAGTCATAGGCATTAGCGTTTAATGAGTGGTTTACAACCTGTTCACCTGCCGTTAAACCCGTAGCCAATACCGCATCATCATAAGGGCTGTCTATATAGCCCTGTGTATAACCCACAATGTAGAAATCAACATTAGCATCTTCCGCATAATATTCAACTATGTAATCTGAATCACACTCTACAACAGCCCAACAGTGATAATACAAGTCAGTATGTATATCTTCCGTACCGCCATTTCTTCTTAAACCATAATTACGGACATTAGCAGATGTGTCTACTTCAAATATAATATGAGTTGTACCTACTGGAACATCACCAGAACAATCCATATCTGTCCAAGCGGCAAATCCAGCGGCAGGGCTTTTATCTGTCGCATCTGTTTCAAAAGTAAAATCTGCTGTGATATACCCAACTAAATAGAAGTCTGTAGTTAATGCGCCAACATATCCCTCTATTATTTGTGCGGCATCGCACCCTATTATTCCGTAGTACCACCCATTACCGCTAATACCATCAACTCTATTATCAACAGAACCGTTTTTGCGTAACCCATAAGCATCATTACCAGCCGCAGTATTATCCACAGCGACAATCACGCCAACAGCATCAGGGGCTTCTACGGATAAATCTATATCAGTCCAAGCTAATGCCCCTGCCAAACTTATATCATCGGCAACAGTTTTGTAATTTACCCCGCTTCCTGTAAATCCAACTAGATAAATATAATCAGTGGCAGTTTCTATGTAACCTTCAAATATAAAACTGGCATCAACTCCAACCATCGTCCAAATGTGAGTCGCAACATCACCCTGAAAATCCTGTGCAGAACCATTAATGCGAACCCCGATACTTTCTATCCCAACCGTAGAAACAAGATGTACTACAGCACCCGTAGCATAGGAAGGAACATAATCAGAAACATCAATGTCAGTCCAGGCTGCTGTTGCAACAGGGGAAACATCAACAGGTTCTTCAAAATAGATTATACCTGACAGTTCGTCCGTATCGGTAACCGCAACGGCAACAGCATCCCTTTTTTGTCCCAAAAATGTAAAGTTTGAACTGTCAAAAGGAACATAAACACTATATTCCTGTTCAAAATCCGCACCAGGCTCTAGTGCTGCGGCATCATCGGTTATTAACCATCCGCCGTAGCCCGTCAGGATATTAAACGCAGTTAAAGCGACATTATCCGTTGTGTAATAGAAATTATTGGTGCTGGCAGCAGGCAATGAAGAAGCGAAAAGTGTTTTTTCAGTTGTCAGTAAATGAGGGACGGCTGCGCCAGACCTTGTTACTCTGGTATCTAACCCATCAGCGTCTATATAATTGTTTGTTACCAGCAGGTCATTATCCATATCCTCTATAACGGGCAACATTGTATATGCAGTTGTAGTCGTATAAACCTGTATCAGGGCATAATACGCCGCCAATACCGGAGAGGATATAAATAGTGTTATCAGGATACCCAGCAGTAAACTTTTTAGAAATTTCTTCATATTTTTATCCATAGCTGTTTTTATAGAATAACCCAAACACTCCTATCAAAATCATCACCGCACCAAGAATAATCGGTATTAATAACGGAACGAAATGTAGTAAAGCCCCCATTATAAGGAGCAAACCGGATAATATTACAATCGGTTCAAATGTCTTGGATATCAACATAACAGGAATGATTGCGCCTAGAAGAACCACAATCCAGAGTGTTCCATAAACAAAACTTTCTGGTATCGCCAATGCTGTTGCAACATCCGTCATGTCCAACCATGTCCCGTTCCAAAAGGTATAATCTATCGAACCGGCATAAGCTGTAGCGTGAGTTCTTTCATAATAGTCGCCCTGTGTTATGCTCGATAAGAATATCTGTGGTTGCATATTCATTAAATACGGTATACTGCCACCAAAATAATCCTCACCATAAGATGATAATACTGTCGACCCTGATATATTTTCGTATAATGCGTTGCCCCCCCAGTATGTAGACAAAATAATCGCATATGACAAAACATCTTCACCCAGTTGGTCGCCCATAGGATCATACCAGTTTAAATAAGTGATAGAAGAAACATCCGGCGCACCGGCGCCGGTCCATGCCAATGTTGGATTACCCTCTATTTTGACAGTATAATTAGTATTCCATACCATTCCCTTTGCTGTGATTTCAGCCGCAGAGAAATATATTCCTATTATTCCTGTGTCATAACCTTGTTGATTATATCCGTATGCTGTGGCGCTTTTTAATTCTGTTGCCCCGTTCATAATACGGAAGATATAGGCTTCTTCGATATACTCTGTGGGTAAAGCACCGTATGTAATCGTGTATTCTATCAGATACAGCCAATCATCTTCTTCTACGCAATCACGATAGACTACGATACTATCTACCGTAGGAGTTGGCGCCGAAGGCGGGTCAATCGCCAAAACACTTATAGTAGGAATAAGAAACAAGCTTAATATCAAGGCGCATATTAATATTCTTGTCTTTTTCATAGCTTTACCGATAATGCACGCGGCTCTTTGGGTGTTTTCTTTTTAAATGCTTTTGCGTCTTTGCCGAATATAAATTTGTCAGCCTTAACACTACCAAACAAGAAGTCGTCCACACTTTCCCTTTGCGGTTCTTTGCGCTTTGTCTTTTCTTCATCGCGTAAAAATTCCATAGACACGCGTTGCCCCGTTCTTCTTATATAGACAATCGCCCATCCCACATGAACATCAATATCCCTATCCGGCAATCCCCCTATAACCTGTAGGGTAGCCCTTGCACTCCCTTTACCTTTAACTGTTTTCACGCCAAAAGGTGCCTTTTTAGAATAATACTTTGTAGTATAAGGCGGTGGTATTATAATCCAGAATAACCCCTGTTTCCAAACTATAGTTCCTGGTGCTACTACGCTATTAGGTTCTTCTATAAAAGTCCCCTTTCCCAAAGGAATATAGATAATAGGAGGGGGTTCGCTTATAGGTTCAGTTGTTGGTATTGGTTCAGGAATAGTAGGCGGTATCGGTTCTGGTTGCGGCACGGGAGCAGGTTGTGGTATTGCCGCCGGCATTGGCAACGGCTGTGGCGCTGGCTGAGGTGCAGGTTGTGGAACAGGTTCAGGCGCTAGTGCTAATTCTGGCATTATAGCCGCTTTAGGTGCAAACGCGGTTTTACTTGCCGCTTCTGGACGTATCGTTGTTTTTACAGAAGTTGCGATAGTTGGCTTCGTCTTACTAGATGGAACAGGTATCGGAGTAGGACGCGGGACTGAAGCAGGTAATCCGGCTATCCTTGTTCCGGCGATTGCTTCTATATACCCCTGTTCATCTAATTGTCTTGCCGCCTGTTCCGGCGTCATTGTTAAAGGTGTTGGTGATGTAGGTCTAGTAGCTACGCTACCGCCGCCTTTTTCGGGCAAACCGCGTCCTTTCATTTTAAGTTCCCTGGCAAGCGTTGGACTTAATGGAGCTTCTTGGATTAAAGGACTTATTGTAGCTACAGGAGAAGAAGTCGCCGGTGTATAAAAACCAGCAGGCGTCCAATCATCATCCTCTGCTAAAGCATACTCAAAAGCATAAGGATATATCGCAGTAACTATGTTTCGCCCATAAGTATCCAACGTCTTTTTCATGCCGTATTTGTCTACATATTCTCCAACAATCCTTACTATTCCGGCAGCCTGTTCATCAAGAGTTTCACCACTCAACGGGAGTTCAATGGTTGTTCTTTCTCCATCAAATGTTTGTATTGGTGCATTATATAATGGCATATTAAATTGGTCTGTAATTATACGGCCTGCTTGTAAAACAGATTTAACCTGCTTTATCGGGTTTTCTGATGTTATTATTGGGATCTCATGTGGCTTGGATAGTTTTATACTCTTAACCATAGATATTTGTATATCAACATTATACGCAGCCAGATCCTTTAGTATGGAAGCAGCTTCACCAAAATCACCAAAAGCTTTCATTTCAGGCATAACAACATCGCCTGTTCTGGGTAAGTTCTTTAATCCACCTTCGCCATAAATATCATAAGCCCCAGATAACTGCGTTAATACGCCGGACATTACATATGGGTCTGTTATGTATATCGGGTATTTTATTCCCAGTTTTGATACGATATTGACAGTAGGTATAAATTTCCATGCACCACCTTCCGCTACCTGTATAATAGGTTTAGTGGAAGCTATTTCAGATATTACTTCAGCAGGGACAACACCAAAACTATCCTTTAATTGTGAAGGGAGTTTATACACACCAGGATAATCTACCGCCATTACTTTAGGTTCTATTAATGCCTGTTTATATCCAACAAGCTTTTCCGAAGTAACTTTTTCAAATGGCGGCAATCCCTTTTCTCCGCCAGGAACAGGCGTTCCCATTCCTTCTGTAAATATATATTCATTAAGTTTGTTAATGCCACGTTGCCTTGCAGCGATAAATTCTGGTTCTGCCAGTTTGTATAAATATAATTCTGCTTTTATTGCCTTGTTTGTCATGTCAGGATATACGGCCCTTACCGCTTTTTTGCCATACATTGCAATGGCATTACGGAACCCATTATTTTCTACATTTCTAATTACCGCATTGGTGATATCGTAAGCTGTTTCTGCCCTTGTTCTATTCGGAAATCCTGGCCCTGCAGGATGCGCCTTTACAACTCTGTAAACCGCATATTCCTTCGGATCTAAAACACGATTTTGTCCATTATAACCTTGCAATACTGGCAATTTATTTGCTTTCTTCAAAGTGTTATAGCTTTCCATCACCTTTTTTGTAACGGTGCTGATGCTTCTTATAGCCTTATCTAGATTTAATTTGGCATCAATAATCTTATTTGGTGTTCTTGTTATTCCTAAATCCCTTGTTGTTTGTGTCGCTATCCTGTTAATTCTGCCTGCTTCTTCTGCACTATTAACAAGGGTTCTTACAAAGCTTGTGTTGGCCTTGATGTTATTGGCGTTCATCGCTCTTGCTGCATCCATTGTTGTTTTTAGATACAAGTCGGGATTAGCCCTTATTCTGGTAACTTCAGAGAACAACATTTTACCAGCTTGCGCTTTTTCCAATGCGTCAACACCACGCAATAATAATGCCTTATCTTGCTTAATAACAGCTTTCTGTATAGTTTTTAACGCCTTAATAGCATCGCGTTCCTGCGCCGCAGTCATATTACTGGCATTTTTGGCTAATTTCACGGTATCTTTGACTAAACTATCGGGTATATTACGAACTCTGACGCCTTTTGCCGCCCGAACTAATCCATAGGCACCGCCAACAACCATAGCAATGTCAAAAGCCACTATTATCGCTTTGTTCCATACAGGTATACTTTCATCGGGGAGAACATTGCGTATAGTATCTTGTGTCAGATAGACGCCGGCACCAGTAATAATAGATGGCGCCACAAATCTACCAATAGTAGGTCCAACAACTTTTGACGCTAAAGTTCCAACACCTTCGGCAGCCAAACCGAACATCCCCATAAGTAATGCCGTAGGGACTGCCATATATTCTTGTATTCTTTGACGCTGTTGCTGGTCGCTAAATACTGCTAAAGAAGTCTGTGCTTTTTCTCCAACAGTATTCCATAACTCATTTACTTTAGCGTCATATTCTTTTCCTTTGTATTCTTTTAAGAATTTATCAAGATTTATGGTCTTTCCGGTTTTTCCATCACGGAATATAAGCGGTTCCATCAAATCAACTTTTTCTTTAATCGATAGTGTCTGCCCTACGGACGGCATATATTCCACTTCTTTAGTTTCTAATGCCTTGCCTGCTTTTTCCGGAATTACTATTATTTTAGGTTTGAATGTCGCCTTTTCGCCCTTAATTGCAGCATTTATTTGTGCATTAGTAAACTGCGCATCCCGCATTACATCCTTTGTTATCCCTGCTTCACTGGCGGCTTTCAAGTCATACCCTATGATGGGCATTGCCTGTCCTTCATATCGTGGGGTATAAGTTATAATATATGGTTTTAATTCATTGAAAGCGGCTTGCTGTCTTTCGTATGCTTCTAATTGTGCTTGATACTCTTTTAATTGCCGTTCTCTGACAAGCCGGCCCGAAGCGATGCGTGCCTCTGCCGTAGATTTAGATATCTTTTCCTGTAATTCGCGTTCTGCCACCTGTTCCGGTGTGAAATAACCCCATTGATTAACCGGACCGGACAATCGTTCTATCCGT
>Ga0172381_10007563_pt1 | contig 10727 bp, 5 predicted proteins | sample Leawel6488metaG_FD_119754 | JGI IMG/M metagenome (GOLD analysis project Ga0172381, IMG submission 119754) | Leachate microbial communities from a municipal landfill in Southern Ontario, Canada - Leachate well 64-88 metaG | ecosystem: Engineered > Solid waste > Landfill > Unclassified | place... | reverse complement strand
GCATCCAGCACGGCCCGGTTGGCTTTGCTATCGATATCGGTGGAGGTGGCATCCACTTGGGTGAAAACTTTAAGTTTAACATGCTTCTGTCCCGCTGATGACGGCCTGATGTACAGTATCAGGCTAAATATAGATACAAGGATTAGCAGATAGACATAATGATGCCGTAAAGCAATAGGGTGACAATCTATCTGTATTCGTCTCAATTTACATACCTCTGTATCTTTTAGAATATGTTGTTAGCGTTATTAAAGTATATGCACTCTTTTGTGCCGATTGAAAGCCCCGACAGGCTGAGCTTTTTCATCCCTGCTTCCAGATAGAAAAAGGGATAATTACTGCCGTAAAATATCTTGCTCTTATCGTATGTAGCTGTCATTTCCTCCAGCAAGCCTTCGCCTTCCAGGAAGGAGGTAGTGATAAAGACGTTCTCCCGGCCTGCAGCCAGCACCCCTTTAGCTTCGCGCGGCAGCGGTGAGGAAAAGATAAAATCAATTCCCGGCCATGCTGTCGCTGTTCCCAAAAGTTCCTCTGTTTTCACCGCTTCCAAGCAATCAAACGGCTGCGGTGCGGTTCTCTCTTCAAAGAGATGTAGTGTAATGACAACGGGCCGACTCATGCTTTGTGCTGCCTGATATACTTTGTCCAGACAGATATCGGACAGGCTGTAATTCTGGAAACGGGGAAACAATCTGATTGCCGCCGCTCTATCCGTATAGAGATCCAAAGTCTCTTCAAGGTCGGATAGCTGCGGGTTTACGGCCAGCATAGGCTTCAGCAGTGGAGCATATCTTTCCATCTCTTCGAAAAAGGACTGATTCATTACAAGATTATCCCCAGCCTGAATACTCTCCAGGGGAGTGACTAATCCTCTCTCTATACCATGACAGTGCAGTTCCTGCTGCATCCGAACCAGGCTGCTTTGGAAGGCTCTGTTACATGGCCATCCTCCGCTATACAGGTCCACATCAATTATCTTCATGCCCGATTAACTCCTGAAAGTTTCTTCCTGATATTCGCTCTTTTACAACCGCAGGTAGACCTGCAGCTTCTACTCTTGCCAGTTGGACAGTATAACTTCGTCCGGGCGCATCGCTGCCGAAAAGCACTCTTTCAGGCCCCAGTATGGCAACTGCACTCTCCACCACACCGCGCTCAGGTATGCCTCCGGAAGTATCCACGTAAATATTGCTTATAGGAGCTACGGCTCTCAATCCTTCATCCCTGTTTCCGCCGGCATGGGCCATGATTATCCTGGCCTGGGGATACCTCTTGCCCAGAAAAGCTACATCGTAAGGACCGGATTCGTCCGGGTAGTTACCGCCATTCTTCAAAAAGGAGTGCTGCTGGATAATAAGTTTTCTTTCTATGGCTGCCTCGGCAACGGGATAGACCACAGGTGACGATGCCTTGGCAGCTATCCAGAGCTTTATGCCGATCATCCCTCTGTCGCAGCATCTCTGCATCTCTTCCTGCCAGTCGGGGTTTCTAGGGTTAAGATAACACCAGCCGTATACCACTTCGGGGAACTCTTGCATAAGGCTCAGGACGTCATCGTTAGCCTCTCTTATTTCCTGCGAGGATGGATACGGCAAATAACCTGTCAGTCCCAGGGACGAGATGACTATTTTCTCTATGCCGGCTTCCTGCGCTCTGATGACTATCTCCCAGGGATGCCTGTCTCCCAGCAGAGATGTATGAGCCTTATTGTAAGTATGGACATGGGCGTCTATTATCATGCTATTATCTCGCTATTATAGATTCCACCGTTTTGTCGGTAGCCTTTATACGCTCGGGCAGTTCCCCTTTTTCCAAAGCCCGAGCCATACTGTGGAAGACTTTATCGGAAACTGACAGGGTCTCTTCCAAGTCTTTCCCGTTATGGGAGTATGAGATGTATACGGGACCGCCACGTCTGTAGAGGATACCATTCTCGGCGTTCTCCTGCAGGAAGTATGTCATCAGATCGGCGTTGAGCCTACCTTCTTTGTAGGTGAATTTGAAGGCTGTCAGCGGTGGATATCCGCTGAAACGGCAGTTGATATTATACTTTTGGGCTTGATTGTTCAGTTCTTCCATCAGCTTCGTTCCGTAACGCCACATATGGGCCACTACAGGCTTAGTCCGGTATTCTTTGCAGGTAGCTGTCAGAGCAGCCAGAGAAAGGGTCTCACCACCATATGTGGTGCTTATAGAGAGGTTTTCCATGCCATGCATGATCTCTCTCTTCCCTGTCAGGGCGGATACCGGCATACCGTTGGCTATTCCCTTGGCATAGCAGGCCAGGTCGGGTATAACATTAAAATACTCCTGGGCCCCGCCGTTAGCCATGCGGAAACCGGTGACTATCTCATCGAATACCAGAATAACACCATAGGCATCCGCCATCTCTCTGACATATTCAAGGTATCCGTCTTCAGCTTTCTCCCAGTAGTTATTGGGCGTCATGACTATGGCGGCAACATCCTCTTTGTTCTCTTCCAGTTTATTCTTCAAAGACTGAGGTGATGAAAAATCATTATAGGTAAAAGGGATAACCTGACTACGTTGATCTTGCGGTACGCCGCTACCCCAGGGCTGGGATAACAAGGCAGCCCACATATCATGCCAGCCGTGATATCCCCAGGACAGTATCTTCTCTTTTCCGGTATACGCTCTGGCTACGCGCACTGCGGCCGATACGGCTTCTGCACCGGTTTTGAAAAAACGCACCATATCAGCGCCGGGAATCAGATCTATCAACGCTTCTGCAGCCTCTACCTCCAGCGGATGAGGCAAGTTGAAGATGATGCCGCTCTCCAGTTGCCTGATGATGGCCTGATCTACAGCGGGGTAACAGTAGCCCAGATTTATCGGTCCCAGGGCCATTATATAATCGATATATTCCCGTCCGTCCGCATCAAAGACGTGGCTCCCTTTACCGGAGACAGCAAATATGGGAAAGGCGCCAGGGGCAAAGGCCGATGCCCGCTTGCTGCCTGTCTGCGAAGCGCCAGGAACAATCTCTGTCGCTCTTCGGTAAAACTCTTTGGACTTTGTCAGTTTCATCGTGTAATTATACCTTTCTTGAGAGACGCCGTTTATAAGGCCATATCTCTTCTACTGCCGCTCTATAACAATGTTTTACTTAAGTATCTCAGCACCACCGTTATAGAGCATGTTTATCCCATTAAGATTTACATACAGATCATCAAACCAGGCAGTCCCGTTGGCAGTAGCAAGTATGCACTTGGGAGTAATGCTCTTGACCCCTTTGCTGAAGGTCCCGGCATAGTTGACCTGCTGCCAGTCATGGGTGCCTGTACTGAACCGGGTATCAGCATCATACGTCTCGGTAGTATTATCTTCATAGACTATGTCGTATTGCAGCGCCAGCACGGCTCCGGTTTCTACGCTGGCTGCCCTGGCCCAACCGCCCAGGGCAAGGGTGGTGGGATAAGGTGAGCTGAAGTTAATCGTCTTACCTGTCCACCGAGCCACTCCTCTGGTGGCTTCATCCCTTACAAGGCTTCTGATAATCTTCAGGTCTCTCATACCGCCATGGCTGTATTCCCTGGTCCAGCCGGCGGCTGTATCCAGTGAATCGTTGGCATAGGTGTCCCACCCATCGGGATATGTCAGTTCAAAGACTTCTTCCGAGGAGAATATACCTGCGAAGCCTGCCAGGTCATTGCTGGTACCAATAGCCAGAACATAAGGCTCTTCCGGATATTTAATGTTTATCTTGAATCCGGGAGAACTCAAGCTCGTTGCAGACATTGAAGCACAGATAGTCTTGCCGGTCAGGATCTCTTTGACGGCAAAAGCGCTTCCGCTCAGGCCGCAGGCGCTGGTATCCACCGTTAACGTAGCTGTTCCCGGCCCGGATAATGAAACGCATAATACGTTATTCTTCCTGGTGGTTTCAAGTATATTTATGCCTGTATTATCGGCTAATTTGATCGGTGGATTAGCAATATAATCGATCACCTGAGCAAAATAGCCGTTGGAGGCGGTGTCGGCTCCGATAGTGGAAAAGTAGGCGTTGCCGTTTTGCAACAGCAACGGGTTGCCCGTAGAATAATCGCTGACCACTACCGTAGCGCTGGTGTTATTGATAGACTTCCTCCTGGTCGGCTGCAACCGCCAGGGGGAGCTGCTGCTGAGATTGCTTGTCGTCCCAGCGGCACTGTGCCCCGATATATCCTGAACGGAGGTGCCGGTGCCGTCATCCATATTCCACTGCCCGACCAGCAGGATACTGCTGTGACTGGCGATCTCATCAGCGCTGAGGACAACAGGATAGATATTCAACTCATCGATTACACCATTAAAATAATAGTTGTTTATATATGAGGAGCCAGAACCTACACTAAGCCAGGCTGTAGGCTTGGAACAGATGGCTTCTGCCGTTTTGATAACAGTTCCGTCCAGAACCCCGTTGATATACAGCTTGGCCTCTCCCGCAGCACTGTCGTATGTACCAGCTACGTGATACCAGTTGCTCGAACTCAATGTCGTATTGCCGTGGAAGACTACATTCCAACTGTCACCGGCAGTATTACCTACCAGCAAATATAACTTACCGTCTCTTGTCGCAAAGTAATAGGTCTTGTTACCTTTGCAAGCGATGACATGATACCCACTTCTGGTATCCGGTTTTATCCAGGCTTCTATAGTCAGCTTATCCGTAATATCCAAGCTGGAGCCTGAACCGCAGTTGACGTAATCATCCACTCCGTCAAAGGAGAGGGCTTTACCGATTTTACCGTTTACCCAGCAGCCAGGCGTAGTCATATTGGTAAGGTTACCATTGTTACTATTGCCCGACCTGTCCGTAGCCGTTGTTCCCGAAGTTTCATCCAGAGCCCAGCGCCCGGCCATAGCTTGCTGAGCGTGCTGGCTGACGTTGTCATCGCTTAAAGCGGCGGTATACACATGTATTTCATCAAACTTGCCGCAGAAAGGATTATCTCCCATGACCATATTGGATGCCTGTGAGTTATCCACCGTATAGCCTGATAGGCAGGTAAGTTCCCTTTCCTTGACACCGTTAAGATAGAGCTTCATGGTATTGCCGGTCTTGATTCCAGTTACATGATACCACTGCCCTGTGTGGATGGTGGTAGTCGTCTTGACTCCAGACCAATAGTTCCACTGGGAATCGCCCCCGGCGGCATCTGCAGTTATGCGATACTGGAAGTGCAGCTTGCCGTCTATGCTGGAGTATATCAACCGGTAGAGCCCGTTATTTAAGGGCTTGGCATTATCCGCCAGGCTGTCGAACTGAATCCAAGCCTCCAGCGTCAGAGGCTCAGTTATGTTCAGAGTAGAGCCGTTACCACAATCAACATAATCGTCTGTCCCGTCAAAGACCAGGCACCCGCCGATTTTGCCAGTAGTCCAGCAACTGCTACCGTCCATATTATGCAGCGATCCCATATTCCTGCTGCCGGAAGAATCTTGCAGGAACATGCCTTGGATGTCATCAAAGAGCCATTGTCCGCTCATCTGATTATTCTGATAATGCCGTGCAATTTCATCAGCACCCAGGACTGCAGGGTAGATACTCAACTCATCGATAACACCATTAAAGTAATAACCACTGTAATGGTAATATGAAGAGGCAGAGCCCACACTGAGCCAGGCTGCAGGCTTGGAACAGATGGCTTCTGCCGTTCCGGTAACGGTTCCGTCCAGAACCCCGTTGATATACAGCTTGGCCTCTCCCGTAGCACTGTCATAGGTGCCGGCTACGTGATACCAGTTGCTCGAACTCAATGTCGTATTGCCGTGTAAAACTGCATTCCAACTGTCACCGGCGGCATTACCTATCAGCAAATATAACTTACCATCTCTTGTGGCAAAGTAATAGGTCTTGTTACCTTTGCAAGCGATGACATGATACCCACTTCTGGTATCCGGTTTTATCCAGGCTTCCAGGGTCAGCTTATCCGTGATATCCAGACTGGAGCCTGCACCACAGTTAATATAATCATCCACTCCGTCAAAGGAGAGCGCTTTTCCGATCTTGCCGCTTACCCAACGGCCTACGTCCGGATTGCTCAGAGTAATCGTCGAACTTGACGGCTGGAGCGTGGAGGTGGAAGTATCGGTTCCGGCTACCGTCACCCCACAGAAAGCCGAAGTCTGATCAACTCCGCCCGTAAGATCAGGATTACTCTGGGTCAATGGCGTAGCCATCACCAGGATCTTGCCCCCGGCGTTCTTGTAATTATTCAACGCGGTAACCGTAGCCTGAGACAGACCCTCTCCCATATCCTCGGGGATTATAATCAAGGAATACCTCTGCAAATTATCCGCATCAAGCGCAAACTGGCTGCCGAGTACCAGACCATCCACATCCATGAATGGATACAGGGCGGTAGTCAACGTCAATACTTTGTCGGTATAATCGGCCCTTGTGTCTGCCGGATGCTTCATAACGAAGGGATTGGGATTTACCGCTACTGCTATCTTAGACGACGTAATGCCGCCTTGCCAATAATCCATAAGATTCAGCCAATCGCTCATATTGCTCTGGCCAAAATAAAGTGACAGCTCTCTCTCGGATATTCCGAAATAGTCGTTATAAATGTCTCCGTTAGCACTAGTAAAAGCCGAACTGCTGCCATAATAATCTCTTATATAATCTATATACAAAGGAGTTCTATATTCGTACCAGGAAATGGAACCCCCATGAAAAGCATAAGCATAATTATAAGCTAAAATTTGCCCCTTATAAGAGAGGCCTAAGTCCGTATAGCAACCTTTGATATTCTCATAAGGTTTAAATCTGAATTGAATGCCGGAACTCTGTATTACCACCATTTCATCGCAAACGTTTTCCAGGTCTATAACATCATATCCCCACTTCCATGGATGATAGGAATAATCTTCCGGTAAATAATACACAAAGGAGGTTTTCAAGTCATGATTCGCAGCATTTTGCTTAATTTGATACATAAAATTGTTTACCAGACTGGTCTTATAAAGACAATAACGTCTCCACCATTTATCGCCGGTATCTACTGCCGGCATAACCGAACCACCATAAGATTCGTTGAAAGTAGTTTGGCAATATGAAGAAAAGGCTGTCACATCATCGGCATGGTCATCATATGCTTCCGTTATATCAACTTCATGGAACATTATACCTTCCAGAGTATAGTTATGGCTTGCTCCTATATAATCGGCATAATTAGTTGCGATCTCATCGATTACGGCATTGTACAGACCTATCATACGCTGATCATTCAAACCGTATATATCTGTGCCCGGATAAACCCCGTTAGGTGTCGTCCATACCAGCCAGACCTTCATGTTATGTGCCGCCGCCTCGGTTAAAAGCTCATGCAGGAAATCACGGCCCCCCATATGTGAATCCGTCACGGCATATTGCACCTGAGTGGGATGAAGAAACGGCCCGCCACGGCCTGGCTGCTCAAAAAAATATACTTTGGTAGCACCGGTAGCGGCTAAATCATCGACTATCATCGATGCCGGCATTGGATCACCGACACAGTGCTGCCAGATACCCCAGGGTCCGGCAGGAGAAAACCAGACCGCTTTCTCACCGGACCAGCACCAGCCGGCAGTTAATATAATGCACGCTATTGTGCCCAGCACCAGCTTACATGTTATCCTATACATGTGCGCTACCTCCCATATGCTCAAAGACTAAAGTGAGCTTGTAGTTTATTGCATTCAAATAAAGCAATGAGCTACCTAATCGCCGCCACAAAGCCATTCCAGAGTTTCTGAAGAGAAAATATTCCGGATAATCTGCACCATGTTTTTATCGTTCATGCTCTTCAGCGGCATTCTGATTTGTCCCACCAGATAAATACAGGCGCCGTTATCCAAGTGTTTAAATGTCAAAAACGGCTGCTCGGCGAAAACTTTTTCTTTTTGCACGCAATCAGAGACAATCGCCTTTTCAGCAGAGACGTTACGTGTTACTCTGCCGGCCATGGGCATCTGCAAATCCAGCCATGTGCCCTTTTCCAGCCCCTTAGTCAAAGGGCAATCCATCTCCGGCTGGATCTTTATCTTCTTCATATTGCAACTCTTCTGGCCGGAAACACCCAGAAACCGTTGGGCCGGAATTCTGGTAGAAACAACGTTTTTTGAATTTACATCGTAGCTGTCGTCTTTATCCAGTATCGAGAGAGAGGAGTTAGTAATCAGCAACCCACCGCTTTTGACATAATCCTCCATTCCTTCAAGCATCTTCGGGGTAAACCAGCATGCCGGGGAAGGAATAACTATTCTCTTGTAGTCATCCCTTTTAGCTCTGTTATCAGGCAGAAAGATATCCACATCCACCCATTCAGGCGAGATACCAGTCTCTTCCACCACCTGATAAAGCTCCTTGACCGCCTTTAGCTGATAAGACGTTCCTCCGCTGTATTTGCTGAAATAATCCAGTACGCCTACCTCTTTACTGCGTCCCTCAGCATTTGCATCAGGGCTGAAAAGCAGTCCGCTCAATAGAACTATGCCAAACAGTTTTATCAATCTACCTGTCATTTGCGCCGTCTCCTTTCATGCCCAGCCATCTTACCGCATTAAGCAGCACTTTCAATTCGCCGCCCTCCGGCTCCTTTTCACCTTGCCACACCGGCTGATCTCCTTCCATCCTGACAGCGTATCCGGTAATCATGCCGTTCAGAACAACCTTTCCAGCACCGACACTACCCGCTACTATCACGGCATTACCTTTCTCATCTATGGCAAGCACTTCGCCCTTTTCACCCTTTTCCAGAGTGATATGGTCATTATAGGCATGACTGAATTTACCGCTTACACCAGAGACAACAGGATGGTTCCCGGTGACAAGAACCGTATCAAGTTTCATATTTATGTGCCCTTTCCCTATTTCCGGGAAAAGAGCATTATATGCACGGTAGCCGACAGCATGATGCAGCAGCAGCACCTTTCCGCCTTCCTCCACATATCTTTTTATTAGGCTTGCGGTTGCATTAAAAAAGGTCATTTTGCCCTTCTCCTGGGGGATTATAACAACTTCATTGCCGGATAGAGTGCTACCATCAAGACGCGGCAGAGAGTAGCAGTTGATATCGCTCTCCTTATTCAGGGCATTGATAATAGAACTTGCACCGGCGCCTCCATATACGCCCACCTTCAATCCCGGTTTATCAGGTATGGTCAGCGGCACCTCCGGGTTCTCTACCGGCACTGTTCTTATTCCCAGGCCGGTAAACACCTCTGCTGAAGGGTATAGCCCCTTGAACATCTTAAGATCGCTCTCCAACCCTACGGCCAGTATACGGGGCTGGTTCAGGTATTCCGTTTCCACCGGAATACCCGCGAGCAATGCTTTATCATCCTTGCCGGCAGCAATTACGGCACCGGTTACAATATCCTTTATCTGAAACGCCTTGCCCTTCAAGCCGATGTCAGATGTCTTCAGGCTCAGCTTCGCCGTGCCTTGCCCCCAAAGTGAGATACAGAGAACATTCTCCTTCTTTATCGTCTCCAAAATTTTTATACCTTTGCTTTCCGCAAGTGTTACAGACGGCTGACTGAGAGAAGCGACAATGGCTGCAAAGTAAGCCGGTTGTCCCTGGCCGATAGCGGAAAAAAAGGCGTTGCCCTTACGGACAAGCAGAGGTGAACCGGTGATGCTGTCCTTTACCATAACGTTTCCGCCGGTCACCTTAAGGTTCTTCACCCCGGAAGCCCAGAACTTGCCTCCGTCCGGGGCAGCCGGTGCACCTGCCGGGCGCACATAGCCGGGTGCCCGGCTTCCGGTTATGCTTACTCCACAGAGATCTTCCGTCAGATCTCTCTCTCCGGTCAGATCGGGCTTGCTTTGCAGCAGCGCAGTGGACAGCACCAGCAGCCTGCCGCCTTTATTCATATACCCCTTGAGGCTTTGCACCATTTCATCGCTCAAGCCGCTCCCCATGTCTTCAGGCATGATGATCAGACGGTATTTGAGCAGATTGGCAGGGTCCAAGGTAAACTTGCTGCCCATGACCAGTCCGTCTACATCCTGAGACTGCGTCAGTCCTTCCATCAGGCTTCTGACCTTCTTATCGTACTCAACTCCGGGTGCATAAGGATATCTCATTACAAACGGAACAGGATTGACTGCTACGGCAACGCTGCTACGACTTTCTCCACCCTGCCAATCAGCCATCAGGGCAAGCCAGTTCTTCATGTTCTCTTTGCCGAAGAAAAGAGAAAGTTCTTTCTCTCCCTGCCCGAGGTAACCGTTGTATACGTCACCGTACCGTTCCGTAAAACTTTTGTTGGCAGAATAATACGCGCGCATCGCTTCTATATAAAGAGGCCATCGGTGTTCAAAAAAGCTCACCGCCCCTCCATGAAAAGCGGAAGAATAATTTCTCGGCATAATCTGTCCTTTATAGCTGGGACCAAAATCAATCCAGGCACCGTTAATGGTTTGATAGGGTTTGGCTGCTTCAACAAGATAGCCGGCGTACCACTGGTTACTGCAAATCTTCTCCAGGCTTACCGGATCATAGCCCCATCGCCAGCTCTCGCCGGAAAACGACTCTGTGATATAGCTTAAGAGAGAGACCTCCAAACCATACTTGTTTCCGGCTTTCCTGGCCGCTTCCACAAAGTTACTCATGACATTTATCCGGTAAAGATAGAACCTGCGCCACCACTTGTCTTCAGGATCGACCGAGGGCATACTAGCCTTCTCATACTTTTCGCCAAAACGCTGCCGGCAAAACTCAGTAAACTCCTTT
>Ga0172381_10007562_pt1 | contig 10728 bp, 14 predicted proteins | sample Leawel6488metaG_FD_119754 | JGI IMG/M metagenome (GOLD analysis project Ga0172381, IMG submission 119754) | Leachate microbial communities from a municipal landfill in Southern Ontario, Canada - Leachate well 64-88 metaG | ecosystem: Engineered > Solid waste > Landfill > Unclassified | place... | reverse complement strand
AATTTTGATACCGATTATTAAACAATAACCCCGCGGTTGGCGGGATTAATTCATTCAATTAAAACCACAACCGAGTATTACTTGGTTCTGGTTTTGTTCATTGCCTTGATGCATTTGGTGCACGCGGAAATTTTTTCCCCGGTCGGGAGCGTGGTTGATTGCAAATTCGGATTTTGTTTCCTTTTGGCGGTCGGATTGAATTTGGTCGCTCTCAGCCGGACGCGGGCCCAAGTCATCATCCCTTTTTTGCCGCACAGTGTGCAAACTTTTGACATAGGATTTGATCATTAAAACATTTACTCATTAAATCGTATAATCATTAAGACTATAGAAAAAATCATAAATGCCGTACAACAAAGCAATCATAAGCTATTTTGGTTGAATTGGCAAGAGGCAGTCATTATGATAAGATACAAGCGATTAGAAAATTATTTAAGAAATCCATGATTGATATTTTATATATAGTTTTTTCAATTATTGCATTGATTTTTTCGGTGGTTATTCATGAGGTGGCGCACGGCGCGGTGGCTAATTCGCTGGGCGATCCCACGGCGAAATTCGCCGGCCGCCTGACGCTTAATCCGATGAGCCATCTGGATTGGTTTGGTTCGTTTGTGTTGCCGCTGCTTCTTTTCTTTGGGACCAACGGGTCATTCGTGTTCGGTTATGCCAAGCCGGTGCCGATCAATCCTTTCAATTTCCGCGACCAAAAGTACGGACAAGTGAAAGTGGCATTGGCCGGGGTGGCGGCGAATTTTGCTTTGGCGCTGGTTTTTGGAACAATCTTGCGATTTTGGCCGGAGATTTCCAACCCGGTGAGCGCCGGTTTTTACGGATTGGCCCAAGGGGTTGTGGTCATCAATCTGGTGTTGGCGGTTTTCAATTTGATTCCGATTCCGCCGCTGGACGGTTCGCATGTTTTGTTTGCCTTTTTGCCGCGTTCGCAAGAAGATTTTAAAATATTCCTGCAGCGCTACGGATTTATTTTTTTGTTCATCATTATTTATTTCCTGTCATCGATCATCGACCCGATTTTGCAATTCCTTTATCGCTTGATTGTCGGCATTCCGTTGGTTTAGCGTTTTTGGTATTGACAAGCAAGAAAAATAATGATTTGATTATAGTACAAGATTACTTGTGCTTGGTTTGTTTATAACCAGGCAGTACGTTTATAAAGAGGTGGTAAAAAATTAGGATTATAGTTCCAACGGTCTATAAGCATACCGATTGTTTGCGCAATTTTTGCGCTATGTATGGAGCCAGCTTTTTATATTTTCATCGTCGTATAAACGATGAAAACTTTGGGCAATATAAATTAATCCCGGGCCAGAGGTACGAGGTTAGTTTCGTGGAGGCGGAAGAAGCAGAAACCGAGGCGCAAGATAATAATTCGGTCGGCCCTCAAATCATTTCCTTGATTTGGGAGCAGGCAAGAAATGAGATGCCATTTGATAAATGGTGTATCTTGCTGGTTGGGTTAGATGGTCGTTTGTGTGGTATTAAGCGCCGCTCAGACGGCGAGTGGGATATGAATTTGGTCAAATTTGAGAACGGCTGGGAGAACTGTTGTTTCTTGCGTTGCCAATTGACGCACTAAACTCTCCCAGTTTCATTTTTTTAAAAGGATTTTTTAGCCTGCAACTTTATGAGTTTTTTACAGGGTAACGGAAGGTATTGTTAATTGTTTCCTTGCATTGCCCGCATAATTTTCACAATATCGTTGACTTTTGTTTTTAATCGTGATATTTATACATTGTTTGGGATGAGACAATCTCAGAATTTTTGATTTTGCATTCTTACTTTAAACTTTTCGTTTTTAGCTTTACACTTTAATATGTCAACCATTCATCAATTGATAAAACACAAGAGACCCAGGCGCGTGCACAAAACCAAGTCACCGGCGCTGGCGTTTGGATTTAATGCTTTGAAAAACCGGCCGCGCGATTACGATTCGCCGCTCAAACGCGGGATTTGCGTGAAGGTTTTCACGGCCACGCCAAAAAAACCGAATTCGGCATTGCGCAAGGTGGCCAGGGTGAAATTGACGAATGGCATGGAAGTCACCGCTTATATCCCGGGCGAAGGGCACAAACTGCAGGAACATTCTATCGTACTTATCCGCGGAGGAAGGGTCAAGGATCTGCCGGGCGTGCGCTATCACATTGTGAGAGGCAAGCTCGATTGCACGGGCGTGGAAAAGCGCCGGCAGGAAAGATCGAAATACGGCGCCAAAAAACCGAAATAAAAATTTTTAATTTTAAATTTCTAATTTCTAATTTCTATTAAATTTCTATTTATTCAATTTTTAAACATTAATTCATTGAAAATTCAATGAAAATTGAAAATTGAAAATTGAAAATTATTCAAGGAACTCACATGTCAGGCAAGAAAACAACAAAAAAAGAAATTGCCCCGGATCCGATATATAACAGCGTGGCGATCGCGCAGATCACCAACCATATAATGAAAAAGGGCAAGAAAAACGCCGCCAAGAAGATTGTTTACGGCGCGTTGGATATCATCAAGGAAAAAACCAAAAAAGACGCTTTGGAAGTTTTTAATCTGGCTTTGGAGAATGCCCGGCCGCTTTTGGAGGTTAAGTCGCAGCGTATCGGCGGCGCGACCTATCAGGTGCCCCGGCCGGTAGTGAAAGAAAGAGGATCGGCCTTGGCGGTGCGTTGGCTGCTGGAATCGGCTCGCAAAAAGAAGGGTCAGCCAATGAAAGAAAAGCTCGCTGAAGAGCTGATTAACGCTGCCAATAACGCGGGCGTTGCGGTCAAGAAAAAAGAGGACACGCATCGTATGGCAGAAGCAAACCGCGCGTTCGCACATTTCAAGTTTTAAAATTAAAAAAACAGGAAAGGCGGACATTGCGCCTTTCCTGTTTTTTTGCGAAAAAATAATATTATTAAGTTAAAAATTGAAAGATCAAAATGTAAAATGACAATGTAAAGTTGCAAAATGTCCCAATGGCGGCACTTTAACATTTTGCATTGTCATTTTGATTTTTGATTTTTACATTTTGCATTATTATGCCCAGACAGGCTCCAATTGAAAAATACCGCAATTTCGGCGTAATCGCCCATATCGATGCCGGTAAGACCACCACTTCCGAGCGGATTTTGTTTTATACCGGTTTGTCGCACAAGATTGGCGAAGTCCACGAAGGCGCGGCGATTATGGATTGGATGGAGCAGGAGCGCGAGCGCGGGATTACAATTACCTCGGCGGCAACGACTTGTTTCTGGTCGCCGGATGAATATCTGACCAAACAAAAGACCAATGAACATCGTTTCAATATTATCGACACCCCCGGACATATTGATTTTACTGCGGAAGTGCAGCGGGCATTGCGCGTGCTTGATGGCGCGGTCGTGGTTTTTGACGGCGTGGCCGGTGTCCAGCCCCAATCGGAAACGGTCTGGCGGCAGGCGGACAAATACGCGGTACCGAGGATTTGTTTTATTAACAAGATGGATAGGACAGGTGCCAGCTTTGAGCGCAGTTTGCAATCGATTTGGAAAAAATTAAATCGCAATGCCGTTGCGGCCAATATTCCGATCGGCGAAGAAGAGAGATTGGAGGGCGTGGTTGATCTATTGAAAATGAAGGCGTTGCGGTTTAAAGGAGAGAACGGCCAAGAGGTGACCGAAGAAGAAATTCCGGCCGATTTGGCGGAAATGGCCAAAGAGTGGCGTGCGAAATTAGTGGAAAAGATTGTCGCCGAAGACGAAACTTTGATGAATAAATATCTGGCCGGTGAAGAAATTTCGATCGCCGATTTGCGCCGGGTTTTGCGCGTGGCCACGATTAAAGGCACGATCATTCCGGTTTTTTACGGATCTTCATTGAAAAATACCGGAGTCCAGCCGATGCTGGACGCGGTTTGTTATTATTTGCCCAGTCCGCTGGACGTGCCGCCGATGAAAGGAATGGAGGTGGGCGGCGAAGGGGAAATTTTGCGCCATCCTTCCGATGACGAGCCGTTTACCGCCTTGGCGTTCAAAGTGGCGGCGGATCCTTATGTCGGAACCCTGACCTTTTTCAGGGTATATTCCGGAGTTTTGAAAAAGGGTTCTTACGTTTTAAATACTACCACGGGAGAGAAAGAACGGATTGGACGCTTGTTGCGGATGTATTCCAATGACCGCAAGGAAATTGATGATGTTTGCGCGGGTGATATCGCGGCGACCGTGGGTTTGAAAAATACGTCGACTGGGCATACTTTGTGCGATGAAAACCATCCGATTGTTTTGGAAAGAATCACTTTCCCGGAGCCGGTTATCGATATTCGCATCGAACCCAAGACCAAGGCCGATCAGGAAAAGATGGGCATGGCGCTAAAGAAACTATCCGACGAGGATCCGACATTCCGGGTAAAGTCTGATCAGGAAACTGGCGAGACGATTATTGGCGGGATGGGCGAATTGCATTTGGATATTTTGGTTGATCGCATGCGGCGCGAATTTAAAGTTGAAGCCAATGTTGGCCGGCCGCAAGTGGCGTACAAAGAAACCATTAAAACAAATTCGGAAGCTCAAGGCAAATTCATCAAGCAGTCCGGCGGTCGCGGCCAATATGGCGATGTTTGGATCAAGCTCGAACCTAAAGAGCGCGGGCAAGGATTTGAATTTGTTGATGAGATTACCGGCGGAGTTATTCCCAAGGAATATATCAAGCCGACTCAAAAAGGTATTGAAGAGGCAATGGAAAAAGGTGTTGTTGCCGGCTATCCGATGGTGGATATGAAAGCGACTCTGTATGACGGTTCATTTCATGATGTTGATTCCTCGGAAATGGCGTTTAAGATTGCTGGTTCGATGGCGTTGCAATCTGCGGCAAGGAAAGCGAATCCGATTTTACTGGAACCGATAATGAAATTGGAAGTGACTGTGCCCGAAGAATTTTTCGGGGACGTGATCGGCGATGTTTCGTCCCGGCGGGGCCGGATCGAAAATACTTCCGACCAGATGGAAACCAAGATTATTGATGTTAAAGTGCCGTTATCGGAAATGTTCGGGTACGCAACGAATCTGCGTTCGTTAACCCAGGGCCGTGGTACGTTTACAATGGAGTTTGACCACTACGAAGAAGTTCCTGCGAACGTCGCCCAAGAGATTGTTTCTGGAAAACGGAAGTAGCGCAAAGCGCAAAGCGCAAAGCGAAAAGCGCAAAGTAGGGATACAAAAACAGCGATTCTTCTACTTTGCACTTTGAGCTTTTAGCTTTGCACTTCTCAGATTTGACTTTTTCCAAAAAATGAGTAATATAGAATTGTCCTGAATTTTTGTTTTCATTTTAACTTTATAAATATTTTTAACTATAAAAACCTATGGCAGAAAAAGAAAAATTCGTCAGAGGAAAATCCCATTTAAACATTGGCACTATTGGCCATGTTGACCATGGCAAGACCACTTTGAGCGCGGCAATTTTACATTCGTTGGGGTTGCACGGCAACAAAGTGACAATGAAATCGATTGATCAGATTGATTCCGCACCGGAAGAGAAGCAGCGCGGCGTTACGATCAATATTGCGCATTTGGAATATGAAACCGAAAAGAGGCATTATGCCCATATCGATTGCCCGGGCCATGCCGATTATATCAAGAACATGATTACCGGCGCGGCGCAGATGGACGGCGGTATTTTGGTGGTTTCCGCCAATGATGGCGCTATGCCGCAAACCCGCGAGCATATTCTGTTGGCTCATCAGGTTGGCTTGCCGTCTTTGGTGGTTTTCCTGAACAAATGCGACATGGTTGATGATCCGGAAATGATTGATTTGGTGGAGTCCGAAGTACGCGAATTGCTGAAGAAATATCATTTCCCGGGAGACGAGATTCCGTTTGTGCGCGGTTCGGCCCTGAAGGCCTTGGAAGCGAAGACCGTAGATGACCCGGCAGTGAAGCCGATCCTTGAGTTGATGGATAAGGTTGATTCCTATATTCCCGAACCGGTTCGCGATGTTGAAAAGCCGTTTTTGATGGCAGTGGAGGATGTATTTTCGATTGCCGGTCGCGGCACGGTTGCTACGGGCAGGATTGAGCGCGGAATCGTGCATTCCAACGAAGAAGTTGAGTTGGTCGGGATTAAACCCACTTCAAAATCAACCGCGGTATCAATTGAAATGTTCCAGAAAATATTGGACGAAGGGCGCGCGGGAGATAATGTGGGTATTTTGTTGCGCGGCTTGAAAAAGGAAGATGTCGAGCGCGGGCAAGTGCTTGCCAAGCCGGGTTCGATCACACCGCATACCGAATTCCAATCCGAAGTTTATATTTTAACGAAAGAGGAAGGCGGCCGCCATACTCCGTTCTTCACTGGATACAAGCCGCAGTTTTATGTGCGTACCTGCGACGTGACTGGTGAGGTTACTTTGAATCCCGGGGTGGAAATGGTTATGCCGGGCGATACGGTGACGTTCAATGTAAAATTGATCAACCCGATCGCATTGGAAGAAAAATCAAAGTTTGCCATCCGCGAAGGCGGCAAGACCGTCGGCGCCGGAGTAGTGACCAAGATAGTCAAGTAAGCGGCCGTATAATCAAATAAAACATTAAAGTAATTCCAAAAGCACCATTAACAATGGATAATAAAAAGGAATTTGCTGAGTAAGATGGCACCAACGACCACAAAGAAAAATAAGGATGTTAAGGAGGGCGCAAAACCGAAACTGAGGATTAAGCTTCGGGCCTATGATCACAAAGTTATTGATAACTGCACTAAGCAGATTATTGAGACGATCAACCGCTACGGAGCCGAAATACTCGGGCCGATACCGCTTCCGATTGAGATTCATAAATACACGGTCAACCGTTCAACGTTCGTCCACAAGGATGCGCGGGAACAGTTTGAGATCCGTGTCCACAAGCGGTTGCTCGACATCGTGAATCCCACGCCCAAAGTGATTGATTCGTTGCGCAACCTGACGTTGCCGGCCGGTGTGGATATCGAAATCAAAATGTAAAGGTGCTTTTTAAGTTTTTTACATCTAGACCAATACTAAATTCAAGAAAAATAGCCATAGTTGGGACCGGGCTATGCCCGGTTTTCTAATGGAAGATTAAGTTTTACTTAATCGGAGGTCAAGATTTACTTATTGTTACCATGAAATTTATTTTAGGAAAAAAAATCGGAATGACTGAGATTTTCGCCGCTGACGGCAAAAGGACGCCGGTGACGTTGATCGAGGCAGGGCCATGCCAGATAACGCAACTAAAAACCAAAAAAACCGATGGATACGTCGCGGTGCAATTGGGATTTTGCGCTATTGTGGAAAAGCGGATCAAAAAAGGGCAGGTCAAGAAACCATTCCGGTTCATCCGGGAATTCAGGCTTGGTGAGGATGGCGCGGAATTGAACGCGGGCGACAAGATTATTGCAACTGTTTTCAGCGAGGGGGATATTGTGAAAGTTGCCGGTCTTTCCAAGGGTAAGGGATTCCAAGGCGTGGTAAAGAAGGACGGCTTCAAGGGGCGGCACACGACTACGCATGGCACGAAACATGAATTGCGCAATGTCGGTTCGGTGGGTATGGGCGGGGCTTCAATCCGCAAGGGCAGGAAAATGCCGGGGAGGATGGGGGTTGACCGGGTAACTATGAAAAGCGCCAAGATAATAAAGATTGATTCTGAAAGAAATATATTGGCGGTTAAGGGTTCGGTCCCGGGAAACAAAGGAACATTATTGGAAATTCGAGGGAAATAGAATATTTTTTTATTTTGATTTTTACATTTTGAACTAAGATTATGCAAGTCACGACATACAATCAAAAAGGCGAAGCGGTGGGAAAGGTTGATCTTCCCAAGGACTTGTTTGAGGTTAAGATTAACTCCGAATTAGTCTATCAGGTTGCGGTAACGCAGATGGGGAACCGCCGGCAAGGCAATGCGCACGCGAAAGGCAGGGGCGAAGTGAGCGGCGGCGGTAAGAAGCCGTGGCGCCAAAAAGGCACTGGACGCGCGCGCCAGGGATCGATTCGGTCTCCCCAGTGGCGGCATGGAGGCGTGGTTTTTGGCCCTTGCAAGGACAAGGTCTATGGTGGGAAAATCAATAAAAAAATGAGAAGGAAGGCTTTGGCGATGGTTTTGTCGGCGAAAGCCGCGGATAATTCGCTGATGATGCTTGAAACTCTGGAAATTTCTGAGCCCAAAACCAAGCAGATGGCGCAGATTTTGGTAAATATCAAAAAAGTCAATCCGAATTTTGAAAAAGGAAAAACATTGATCGCATTGTCGGGGTCAGAAAAAAACACGGTTTTGGCAAGCCGCAACATTGACGGAGTGCAAACGATCGAAGCGGTTAAGTTGAACGTTCTCGATTTGCTGAATACTAAGTGCCTCTTGATGCCGGTGGGGGCGGTGGAGGGTATTGCCCGCAATGAAAGCAAGGAGGCTTTGGAAGACGCTCAAGGTGTCGCAAAGATCGCCAAATCAGCGAAAAAGCAGAAAAAAAATAAAGAATAATCATGGCACTTACCGATATTTTTAAAAAAGAAAGCGACGCAAACAAAACGGAGCCGGCGGCAAAAAAGGAAAAGAAAGCCGTTGCGTCCAAAAGAGAAAGCGATAAAACGAGCCGTAAAATAAGCGGAGCGCAGGGCAGCGTGTTGTTGCACGCGCACGTGACTGAAAAAGCTTCGAATTCGGCGCGCGACGACCAATATATTTTCAGAATATCGAAAGGTGCCAACAAAAATCAGATTACCCGCGCGGTTGAAGGTTTATACGGGGTTGATGTTGTGGGCGTGAATGTAATTAATATTCCGAGCAAGAGGCGGCGGCGCGGCCGCGGGTTTGCGACTGAACCGGGATACCGCAAGGCGGTTGTTCGCGTGAAAAAAGGGCAGAGCATCGAGGTTATGCCCAAGTAATAAATTGATTGAACCTAAATTTTGAATTTTTTATGAAAACCCAATTATCCAAAAAAGAGCCGGAAAAGCATTTGCTCAAAGCGTTGAAGAGCAAAGCGGGCAGGAATTTTTCCGGAAGAATAACGGTTAGGCATCAGGGTTCCGGCGTTAAAAAAATGTACCGGATGGTTGATTTTGGACAAGAAAAATTGGGAGTTGTCGGCAAAGTGATTGCGTTGGAATACGATCCGAACCGCACGGCTTATCTGGCGTTGGTGTTATACGCCGATGGCGCGCGGCGGTATATTATCGCAACTGCCGAGGTTAAGTTGGGAATGGAAATTTTGTGTGCCGAAGATGCGGCAATCAAAAGCGGCAACCGCGTAATGCTGAAAAATATTCCGATCGGCATTGAAATTTGCAACATCGAATTCGAGGCGGGAAAAGGGGGGAAAATGGTGCGTTCGGCAGGCTCAACCGCCAGGGTGATGTCTAACGAAGGGGGATTTGTGCAGTTGCAGATGCCTTCAAAGGAGATCAGGATGGTTTCGGACAAGTGTTTTGCCACGATTGGCAAAGTTTCCCATCCGGAATACCGTTTTGAAAATTTGGGTACTGCGGGAGCGATGCGGAGAAAAGGAGTGAGGCCTCGGGTGCGCGGGTCGGCAATGAATCCGCCGGATCATCCGCATGGCGGCGGCGAGGGCAGGACCGGTATCGGTTTGCGGCAGGCAAAAACGCCGTGGGGCAAGCCAGCAATGGGAGTTAAGACCCGCAACCGCAACAAGTGGACCAACAAATTGATAATCAAGAGGCGGCACAAGTAAGAGCAAAGCGTAAAGCTAAAAGCGCAAAGTAAAATACAGCTTTGTATCTATACTTTACACTTTTCGCTTTAAACTTTAAGTTTATTATTATGGCAAGAAGTCTAAAAAAAGGTCCTTTCGTGGACGAAAAATTGATGGAAAAGGTTAAAAAGGGCGGCAGTGTCGTCGTCAAAACCTGGTCGCGACGGAGCGTGATCGTTCCGGAAATGATCGGCATGGTTTTTGCGGTGCATAACGGCAAAGAATTTATTACGGTCAAACCTTCGGAAGAGATGGTGGGACATAAATTGGGAGAGTTTTCGCCAACGACTAAATTCCATCGCCATGGCGGTAAGATGCAGAAAGATATTGAAGCCAAGGCGGCTTCATCGGGTGCGGCAGCAGTAGCGGTCCCGGCAGCAAAGAAGAAATAGAAAAAGCGCAAAGTTAAAATCGCAAAGCGCAAAGTAAAAATGCGGATAGCATTACTGCTTTACACTTTTCGCTTTGAACTTTAAGTTTATCACTATGTCAATTACGGCTAAATTGCAAAATTTGAAGATAACCGCCAGAAAGGTACGATTAGTGGCGGATTTGGTGAGGAGGAAATCGGTTGGCGAAGCCGAAGCGATTTTGAGATTTACCACTAAGAAAGCCAGTCTTCCGATGTTGAAGCTTTTGCAATCCGCCCAGGCAACGGCAAAGAATACCTACAAGCTTGATCCGAAAAATTTCTATATTGCGAAATTGATGGTAAATGATGGTCCGATGCAAGAAAGAGTGTTCCCAAGATCGCGGGGACGTGCGGATAAAATACAAAAACGGACGGCGCATATCACAATGGTGTTGGAAGAAAAAGTGCAAAGTGAAAAAACCAGCACAGCAAGTAAAATAATAAAAAAATCAAAATAACAGGCGGAATTATTTTTTTAATCTTTCGCTTTAAGTTCAATATTTACTTTTATGGCTCATAAGGTTCACCCAAAAGGATTCAGAATAAAAGACAGCTCGGGATGGTATTCCAGAGGCTATTATGAAAAGAGTTTTCCGAAAATGCTGGAAGAAGATTTT
>Ga0172381_10007561_pt1 | contig 10728 bp, 15 predicted proteins | sample Leawel6488metaG_FD_119754 | JGI IMG/M metagenome (GOLD analysis project Ga0172381, IMG submission 119754) | Leachate microbial communities from a municipal landfill in Southern Ontario, Canada - Leachate well 64-88 metaG | ecosystem: Engineered > Solid waste > Landfill > Unclassified | place... | reverse complement strand
TTTTTCTTTCACAGGGTTCTTTTCCTGTTGTTTGGCTTTATACATTGCCGTTGCCTTTTCAAGGAGTTCATCGTTGGAAAGGTCAGGGTTTTCCTTTAGCAGTTGTGCCTTAATCCTGCCTATTTGAAGTTTTTCTCCTTTGTTCTCGTTTGGTGACATAATTATTAATTTATGGAAATCGGGGAGGCTCTTACACCTCCCCTTTTTCCGGGGTTACTAAGAAAGGGTGATGATACCACCATTCAAAGGATTGACATACTGCAAAGAGAAAGTGGTAGTAGCCCACTCGTCTTTGTAAGTCTTCAATCCACCGCCTACTTCACCTCTCATTTGAGTGGTTCCGTATTCGTCAGGGAAAGCATATTTAGGGGTGATAGATTCCATATCCAAAAGGAACATCTTGTTCTGCCAGCTTTCAGGAAAAGAGTTGGTGTTTTTGAAACGTGGCATAGGAACAAGCATGATCTGTGAGGAAGGAAGCTCAATCATCTTCAGATCGAGGTTGATAGTCATTTCCGGGTTGGTGTAACGTACAAGTTCGGCTTTGTAGTATCTGTACAGCTTTAAGATGTTTTCAGGGGTTGCAAAGAGCATCCTTCTGTCACCCAAAGCACCGTACTCTGTTGACATAGCCAAGTCTTCCAGCGCATCACCGATAGTGGAAGCCGTTGCGGAAGTCTGCATAGACCCTGCACGTACCATCATCGAGTGAACACCATCGGCAGTTTTAGCGTAGGTAGTGCCGTCAGCCAAAAGGACTTCTCCACGTGTACCCATCCAGAAGATGTTTGACCAGTCTTCCTGGAATTGTTGTACAAACTGCTGGCGGTTCATGTTAAGGTAGTTGTCAAACATACCTGCATTCTGGTATTTGTACCTTTCCATTTTACCGAAACGCATAGCACGTGCAATCATCTGTACGTAGTTATAACGTGTGATAGGGGTGGAACGTGAGTAGTTCTTGATGTCGTCTGCTGCATCTGCCTCTACTGTTGAAACAACGGTAAGAATATCATCTGCAAGCAAGGTAGGTAAGGTATCACCGTTGGTCAGTGGTCTTACTACGACACTGGTGTCGGCTGTTACGGTTACAACAATACCCTTTTTATCATTTGGGTAATTCAGCAGAGTATCCACCGAAACACCTGATGTGTCAAGGGTTGGAACAGTCTGTGTGGTAGGGTAGGTCACTGTGCCTACTCCACCGAAGCCTACTATGATGGCATTTCTGCCATAGCCCATTTCGGCATATTCAAACTCGTCAGAGGGGACTTGTTCGCGCATCTTCATTCCCAACACCGCCAAGTCAACGAATTGCTTTGGCTGGGTGTCAAAAATCAAACGGTGAAAAATCTGCTCAATGAGCTTGGTGGTATCGTGGGAATAAGTAGCTGCGTAGTTACTTCCCGGTGCGTTCAAGTTCACATTCGAGAATGTCTCACTTGGGGCGGTATAAGTTTCTCCTGCCATGATTTCTAGTTTTTAAGAGTTTAGTATGTTTTTTTACGGACAAAACCTCCAACAGCGTTTGCAGCTTCCTGATTTGTCTGCTGAACAGTCTTGGTTGTCTCTGTAGGTTTCTTGGGTAGATTCCTAACAGTGTTATATGTTCCTTTGATCTGTTCTTCAGTCATTTTCAGAAGGGCTTTGATCTGATCCTCACCATACAATGCCATACTGAGCATCTTGGCAGCTTCCTTTTTTATCGAACCATCACGGTTCTTGAAAAGCCCAAGCAGTTTACCATCATCACCGGACAAAAGAATCTGCTCAATTTTCTTGACTTCTCTCTTGTCCATACCGGGAAATGACTGTTCTAAGACACTAACGGAACTGTTGGTGGTGGCGGTTAAAGTTTCCTTTAGCCTTTCTGCCTCCCTTTCCAAATCAGCACGTTGGTCTTTGATTGCTTTCTGGTCTTTCGGGTAGAATGTCTTTTCTACCATGTTAAAAGCTGTCTTTAGTTGTGGGTTATTGTCAAAGTCCTCAAAATCATCTTCTGAAAACTCGTTGGGGTAATAGTAATTTATGATTTCCTTTTTCGGGTGTTCCCCTAGTGGCTTGTTAAAGTCTAGGGTGGATATGCTTTTCTGAAAGACTTGTTTGTAGTCTTCCCCTTTGCTCCATGCAAGGATAGAACTCTGAATTTCAAAGGGCATATTGGCAAGTTGTCCTACCACACTCTCGTATTTTTCCTCTACTTCCGAGGCTTTCTGTGCTGTACTGCGCCATTTCTCTACATTACCAAAAAAGGTTCCCCAGTCTTCGGGTTTCTCTATCTGGTATTTCTTCTTGGCATACTGCTCAACATCTTCGGGCTTTTCAATCTTTACTGCCTTTGCTTTCTTCTCGGCAAAGAAAGTACCTGGGATTTCGGGTTCTGTTACTTCCTCTGTTTCTTCGGTAGTTTCGGGCTTGGTTTGGTTTGATACTGCTTTTACAGGTTCTTTAACAGGTTCTTCGATAACTTCTTCCTTTGGAACTACGGATTTGCCTGTAACTTTCTCTTTCGCTTCTTTCGCTACCCTTTCGTTATCAGCCTCAACAAAGGCTTTCAATTCAGGGTTAGTATCCATCAAATGTGGAAACTGCTTTGCATAAGACAATGCCATTGAATCTAATGGTGAATGTACCGGAGGTGCTTCTTGTTCTGACATAAAAATTATTGTTGGTTTAACTTTAACATTTCCTTTGCTATCGCCCCTTGTTGGTTGACTTGTGCAACCTCCACAGGCTTGTTAGCTTTATCCTGTTCCATCTGTTTCTGCTGTTGGTCTGCCTGTTGTAACATCTGTTGCTGTTGGGCTGCCATCTGTTTCTGTACGGCTTCTTTCTCTGCTACATACTCACGCATCATCCTTAACACATCTTCCTCTGTGCCTCTGTTGAATACCATAGCGAAACGCTTTTGGTCTAAAGCACCTAACTGTAAAAGGTTCAAAGCCAAAGTAGAGGCAATGAGTTTATGGTCTGTTTCGGGTGTTGTCCTTTCGATATATACCCTGAAACATTCGGGCAGGTAGTCCTTTGTCAACTTTAGCATCTTGGTATATTTATCCCCTGCGACATAGTAAATCTCTGTGTCGTTGAAGATATATATAGCCTTTCCCCTGTGTATCATGGATTGATACATCTGCTGGAAGTTCTGTCCCAAAGAATAATAAAATCCTTCCTGCATTAGGCTTCCCCTTTCAATCATGGAGTTGTTAACTCCTAAAAGTTCTCGCTGTCCACCGATAGTCCCTGTCATAGCATCGTTGATACCTAAGTTGTTCTTAATGGTAGCAGCGTATAAATTCTTTGCCTCAAACAAAATGTTGATGTTAGGAGAGGAAGTACCATTATACTGCCCGATAGCGTTGCTGATACCTATACCCTGTGTATCCAAAAAGATAGGCTTACCTAAGTTCATAGAACGCAAGACTTCTTCTTCTCCGTCCTTTGGGTCAACGCTTTCTTTGGCTATAGCCGAACCGCTACCACGTGAGTTGTTTATCTGTGATTCAGCATTGGAGTTGATACGGTTTATTAACCTTTGAGGGTCAATGACAGGATCTAAAGGAGAAAATATCTCACCGTCTGCATATTCGTAACAGGCAGGTTTATAAGTAAAAGGACTGTTATCAATGGTTATCTGTTCGGTATCGGTGTAAGGGACAATACCCCACTCCAATACAATATCTTTTCTGCCTTTAGTAGGTACATACTCTTTAGGGATAAACTTGCAGTAACGTATAATGACGGGATAACGTACCATCAACTTGTCGTCATTGAGTTCTTCCTTTAGTCTTTCCTCTTCCGGCCACACGCAATCCGAGGTCTTGAACCTGCCACCATCGAAATTAACCCTCAAAAACACTGGTCTTCCTGTTATATCAGGAACCCATCCCCAATCCTGTTTCTCGGTGTCCTTCCATTCAAAGTTGACCACCGGAACCCTGCCTTCGGGCTGTTGCAGGTATTGGGCTAAAAACTGCCAGTTCTGGTTACGAGACATCTGTATATACCTCTCCAAATCCTGTTTCTGCGGGTCTTTCATGCGAGGGTGTTGCTCATATAATTCAACAGGTAAAGCCATTTGTATATGTCCCATAAACTCACCGTCAGAGAGGTTAGGCTTCTGCGCTGCCATATCCCAAAAGAAACTCTGTGGGTGTACTACCTGCCAGCGTTGACTTCCACGATATTCGTCTTCCTTTGGAATGAAGATACCGTCAATAGCCATATGTTTTGCGCCACGTACCTTGATGTCCTCTATATCGTTACGGCTGATAATATCCTTTACCAGGTAGTTGATACCATTTACATAGTCATCACTGAAACTGTCCTCAAAAATCTGTTCTGTCTCCCCTGGGTTATCGCCTACATTGAAGTTATCCTTTACAAAGGAGTAGTACGGTTCACCTGTTGCCTTTGCTAAAGTCTGAAAAGCTATGGCTTGTTGCAGGGCTAACTCCCTGCGGGAAACGGCAAAGGGGTTAATAGCCTCTGCCCTGTAATTATAGCTGATACGGATAGCGTTGTTTACATAACTGCGGATGATAGGTTCACAGATGTTCTCTATGAAACGGATACGGTTGCGGGTCTCACCGGATTCATCCATCAAAAAAGGCTCTAAGTCATCTTTGAAAATCCACTGATACCCTTTATAGAAGGCCCACTTAACCAATGAACGTGTAAGGAAGTTTTGGTATTTTGTACGGTCAATGCTACCCATATAGTACCGAGCAAAGTTCAGGTGGTAATCCATGTTCTTTGCATCAGAGACTTTGTTGGGTCTCATAACATCGGCTTGTATGTTGGGTAGCATATTAGTTTTCCTCCTTCATTGCTCTGTCCATTAATGTAGGCTGTTTACCGTCAGCACTTCCTTTTTTCTTCTTATAGCCGAACCCTTCCTCTTTCATCTTTATCAGTTCGGGCAGTTCTTCTCTTATCTTTTTGCCGTTATCTATGTAAGCGGTTATCTTTTGCGGGGTGTCGAGTGCCTCCATTAAAGAATTATCGGTAATAATAGCTTCAAAAGTGTCAAAAATAGTGTCTACCATTGTCTTTGCCCTGTAACGGTCATTGGTGGCAAACTTTTCCATCCTGTCCATAGCTACTTGCATGGAGGCAGGATAGTCCCCTTTTTCAAACTGCTTTATCTCTACCGTAGTTGGCATCTCCTTATAGGACTTTGAAAGGCACTGGTTCACCTTTTTTTGCTTGTCCGTCATAGAATAGTAAGGACTTTGGCGGTTGGAGAAAAACCAGACATACCGGAGTTCCCCATCCGAAAGGGTAGAGAACTCTGGTATATCTTTTAACTCTGGATATTCCAGCTTCATGTTTTGTTCCGTTGGCTCAAAGAGTTTACTTCCCATTATAATAGGTTTCCGGTTGATATATATATGCTATTGCCGAAGTCTCTGCGTCTGTCCATCCCGAAGAATCAATAGGGATGGTGAACTCGTCTTCTGCCGTCACTGTTGCCACGTACACATTTGCGTTCAAAAGGGTGGGGTTAACAAGTGCATTATGAAACTGTACGCTGTCGCCTGTTGCCAGTCCGTGAGGATTATCGGTTGTTACCACTGCGGGGTCTGCCTTTGATACGCCTGTTATAGTTATTGCCGGAAGGATAGTACCTGCCTTGATAGCGGTTAACATGGCTATGATGTCCGTCAGTTCATCATTGACAAAGATCACTGCGGTAACAGTTTTGTCTCCATAGGTCTGCGGAATGACATAGGTAATAGTGAAGGTGGTATAGGTTTTTGTTGCATCGGAAAGTCCGGTATCAATATAGTCAATAATATCGTGGTATCCGTAAGGCATAGAGTAGGCTGTCTGTACCCTTTGTGCCATCTCTACTGCGTGTCCTACTGAACCATAGGTAGCACCATCAAAGACTGCATTTACCGTGAAAGTCTTTGTTGTCAAGTCATGCACAACAACATAAGGGTTTGAGGAGAAGTCCCCTGCGGTGGGTTCGGTTGTCCACGTGACACCATATATATATACATAGTCACCAACATCAAAACCATGAACCTCGTCTGTGGTAATTTTTGTGCCGTCAGCATGATCTTCAACCAGCGTTATGTGTACTGGTGTTCCTGCTGTGAGCCAAGGGAGGGTAACAGTAAAGGTGTCGTTGCTTACCTTGTCTGTACCGAATAGTCCCTTTATCGTCAGGATATACCCAACTAAAGTTACGGTAAGGTTCGGGTCTGATGCCATCAAATTATAAAAGGCTGTTGCCATATGAAGGGGTACGTTGGCTACACTGTTGAGTGTTCCGTTGACAAAAGCATTTCCGGTGAACTTTGTTAGTTGGTCTCCATCTGTGGAGGCAGGTGCAAATACGCTGAATACCCTTTTATAGGTAGTGCCTTTAATGGTAATGGAATATTTCACCCCTGCGGTGAAAACGTGTAACAAAGGAGAATCGAAGTTTATTGCCACCGTTTGATAGGAGGCTGCTTGATAGGCTTGGACGCCGATAGTCTTAATATCCTTCCAGGGTATCTCGTTATCAAGTCCTTTATTGGTGGCGTTGTTTGTTACGTCACCCGAAACATACAGGTTGCCGTTTGCGACAAATAAGACATCTCTGATGTCACCGTCTGCTGTATTTATGACGGATATTTGTTTTGGTGTCATGGCTTTAGTTTTAGGTTATATCGTCAAAGATATAATACAAAAAATAGCATTTACCAAAAATGTCATAAATTATTTTTTTTATGCCTTTTTGTCAGTTTATAAAATTTACTGTATTATTAAACTTTAAAACATAAAAAAACGCACCCTAAATAGAGTGCGTCAACCTGTATGTATCGGATACAGGGTAGGTTTTCTGGATACCAGTCAAGCAAGGTTAAAAGAGGAGGCTTGACAATATTTTATTTATTCAATAGGCAGCACCGCTTAAACTTAATTCCGCTTCCGCAGGGACAGGGATCGTTTCTGCGTGGTTTACTGATGTTAACCACTGGCATATTATCATGTGACTTACCACAATTGAAAGGACGTACTGTTTTTTGTATTACTGGCTTCATAGTGTTATTTTAAAAAATGAATTTATATCCTTTACTTGAAATCCGGCAGCTTTTTTATGTCCACCACCACCTTTGTTTTTTGCAAGAACAGAACAATCAATTTCATCCTTTGTAGTATATAGTGATATAGTCCAAAACTTACCATTGAATTGAAAGGGCATCATAATATCATGTTTATTTGGGTCGTAAACAGACTTAAATACATCTGAATTAAACCCTCCACCGTTTAAACAGATAACCTTTAATCCCTCAAATTCAAATTCAAAGGAATTTAATCTGCATTGTGATTCATTGATTTGGTTTTGATAACTTATAATAAGTCTACCCCCATCGGTTATTTTGTGTACAAATTGTTCGGAATTGCGTGTTGTTGTTAGTATTTGTTCTGGAAATGTTTCGGGTGAATTACACAGTGCCTTCATTCCAAATTGGAAAGGTAATATTTGCTGATTCCAACTTAAAATATCCTGATTCCTCCACGTATCGTATTTGCCTAATAACGCAACACCCAAAGGGATAGATTCTTTTGGGAATAGATATTTCCACGTTCCCTCACAAGCTGCTATATCATTCTCTAAAACTGCAACACAAAATGATTCCCCTTCTCCAATAAATTCCTTGTAATTATTTATTGCTGAAATGTGGTGGTCAATCCATGTTAGTTGCCATCCTGAATCTTTGGCTGTTTGAACCATAGAATCCGTATCAAAGGAAATATCAACCATTATAATTGGTTCTCCTTTGGGTAGGCTTGGTAATGGTTGTCCATAATCATACCCAATAAGCAATGCTTCTGGATATTTTAACTTCACAATGGAGGCACTACACCATCCATCTAAATCCCTGTTGTGATAAATACAAATCATATTTTTTTAATTAAATATACTTCTTCTTCTTTTGTTAAAAATGTATCATCGGGGTGTGGATCAAAAAAAGGCGTATCCTCTTTATATATAACTGCGTGTCCATTTTTAATCATTCTTGGGCTTCCTCCTCCAACGATAAAATACCCATCCACTCCTTCGTAATGTTTATACCAAAGGGGAAAGGATTCTTTCATTATTTTACCGTGAATAACGAATCCATGCCTATGTAAAAAATCTATCACCTCAAAATACCAATAACCATGTTCTCCAAAGACAGGAACTTCCGAAAGGGGTAGGTCACAAATAGAGGCAATACAGGCACTAAAACAATTGCCTCCTTCTCCAAAAATAGTCTGCTTTTGTGGTAGCATATTACTTCCCTTTTTTATGTTGTTCCTTTTTCCCTTTGTGTGCCATAGATTCGGCTATTGCTATGGCTTGTGCCTGTTTCATATCAGGGTGTTTGTGCATTTCAGTTGAAATGTTGGCTGAAATTGTCTTCTGTGAAGAACCTCGTTTTAAAGGTGACATAGGTTTGGTATTATGGTTATCAAATGTAGGGAATTTCAAAGGAGTTGTCAAGGCATTTCTAAGTTTTCATAAATTTTATTAGTAACATACTGAATAAGGTAGGCATATGGTTCTCCACTTTCCAATGTCAAATTACACCCTATTTTATCCATTAAAAACTGTACTGCATGAAAGACTTCGTGTGCAATAGTTCCATGATTCACCTTTCGGATATGGATACACGTAGCCCCATTATCGAACATGATTGTTCTTGCGTGTGTAGTGGTGTTTGCATCATCCTTAAATTCACTGATGATGTGGTGGTTGTCCTCCGGCAGTTTTTCCTTTAAAGTGGTTTCAAGTGCTTCGTATTCCTGATAGGAAACCAAAAGATCAAAGGGATAAACCTCGTAGGGGATGATGTGATAAATTAGTCTTGGTGTCATCTTTTAAAATTTTTAATCATGTCAATAGTTTTCTGTGTCATTAGTTCCTTTGGTAGAACACGTATTAAAGCTATTCCCATCATAGTCATAGCGTTGTATTTACAAACGTCCCCAATGAACCCTGACGGCCTTACGTGTCTTCCTTTGCTATACACGCCTCCCTCGACTTCTAGGGCAAGTGTCAGTTCGGGAAAGTAATAGTCTATCCTCCACCTGCGAATGGTATCAAAACGGTATTCCTTTATGCACTCATAGCCTGTCATCTGCTTGATAAACAAAGGGAAAATGTCGTTAGGGGTGGAGGTTTTCTTCATTTATTTCCTTTTACTCGATGTTTAAGTGCATAAATAATCACTCCTACTATAATACAAAGGATAACAAAGGTGGAAATAGTTACTGCCATTTCTTTTCAGGGTGTTTGCCTATCAAATCATTAACTTCACTTTCCGCAATAGCATCCTCAATTTGAGAATCCGATATATTGCTGTAGACTTGTTTTTCATATTCATCAACAGCATCGTTAATAGCCTGAAACTCGCTTATTCCTTTGGTTTCGTCATTCACATACTCCCGAAGAAATGATAAAATGGCGAGGGTATTATAAGGAGTTAGCTCTATGGTTACTTTCTTTGCCATGTTTCAAAGGATATTCCTGTTCACCTCCCAAACGTACACTTCCAAACCGTATCCACCCATGCGCTTGCGAGTGGTTTTTCTCAAATATCCACTATCTGTCAGATCAGAAACGGCACGGTAAATACTTGAAGTGGGTATTCTTCCGTGAAGGTGTTCATATATCATTTCAAGTTCGTGGTGCGTTAGCCCGTTTGGTTCTGTCTTAAAGATTTCTACAATTTTATCTGATTGACTTTCTACCACAATAAGCCTTTCGTCCAAATCCTTACCCGAAAGGTGGGTGGTGTTGTAAAACTTGGTGTCTGTTTCTTTGCTCATTTGATGTATTTTTTAAAGGTGAAACTTCCATTTTCCTTTGAGGCGAGGTGGTAAAACCCCTCATTTATCATCCCTGAAAACTTTTCGGTTACTATCTGTAAGGCAGTACGACAATTAGTACGAGTGGTTTTGAATACTAATTCGAGTATTTTCTTCTCTTTCCTTTGTTTTAACACAAAGCCGTCCCTTATCAACTCGATCAGGTACTCCTGATTCTCTCTCATGTTCAAGTCATTGACTGCCTCCACGTAAATCCAAAGGATAGTACGGACATATATCTTTGAATTGGTGATGAAGGGGTTTGTGATTACCCTTATCACAGGTTCACCGAAAAGTTTTGGGGGTCTGCCTCTCATTTTCCGTGTTTTTCGTCATACCATCTGTCTGCCTGTCTTACCCTTTGGTTGTCGTCTTTTTCCCTTTCGGTTTCCGGTTCCTGTTCCTGTGTTTCTTCATCTGATTCTTCCTCTTGGCAACAAAGGAAATTCTTCATGGCATATTCTCTTACTCTACCTAAGTCGTCTATCACCTTTACTTTATTCTTTCTTGTTGCTTTTACGCAATACTCTTTTCCGTGTGTCAAAGGAATATCTTTACGTATATCAAAGGCGGTTACTCGGTCTCCTTTTTTCATGTGGTTAAAGGTTTAGGGTTTGTTTAAGTTCTGCTATCCTTTGTCGGAGTTCTTCTCCTTTGGCAATATCCTCTCCATCTCCCCTCCATCCGTGTACATAGGCAATACCATAAAGTTTATTATTTTCCTTTCCGAGTAGTTCTATGTATTCTTCATAGGCTTTTATAAGTTCTTTCATGGAAGTTCGGCTATCCTTTCAAATTTGAATCCATCATCAAAATCAGGAATATTTGAAACGGCAATAATAGCGGTATAATCCCGGAAAGTTACATCCCCTG
>Ga0172381_10007560_pt1 | contig 10730 bp, 3 predicted proteins | sample Leawel6488metaG_FD_119754 | JGI IMG/M metagenome (GOLD analysis project Ga0172381, IMG submission 119754) | Leachate microbial communities from a municipal landfill in Southern Ontario, Canada - Leachate well 64-88 metaG | ecosystem: Engineered > Solid waste > Landfill > Unclassified | place... | reverse complement strand
TTGATCTCTGCATTGTGGAGGTGGAAGAGGATTGCCTGCATCGTCTGTGAGCCCCAAGTACTATGGCAAGCAATGGACTGGAGGTTCATGCGATTGGCGAGTGATGCCAGCTTAGCGATGCGAGTAACTATTGGCTGGAGGATGGTGTCCATGGATGCACCAGTGATCTTCTTTGTGCGCTCAGCGAGCTGCACTGTCCATGGCACTGAGTCAAGGGGGATAGTGTCCCTTCCCAGATCCTTATGGGCAAGGTGGCCCATCCAGCTCAAGCAGAGCGTATCCTCCAGATGCTGGCCACCCTTCTCTGCGAAGGCTGCGACCACCGCTGGACCAGACTCTCCGATCTGCCCAACTCCCTGCAGCATGGACAGAGGGGTCGTCAGTTTCGTCGCGCTGAACTTTCCGCCCACCGCCAGTGACTCGAAGTCTCCCTTCATCTGTTCCATATGGATAGGGTTACCATACTTATCCCGGATCGTCCTATACACCTTGGTCAGTCCTTCCAGCACTGCATCGATAGCCTTCTCCAGAGCTACTGGAATACCCGGAAGGGCTGACGAACCTCCCATCGGGGGAGTAGGAAGAGGGATAGCACCGAAGCTGAAGTCCTGCGCGTTCGTAGAAGCGTCTGGAGGAGTGGCAGCTGCTACACCCGAAATACCGATATCCACGAAGCTACCGTACACCGCATTTGAGTCGAACACGCCCATCGTCTTATCCGCCACGATCTTGGCCTTAAGGTCAGAGAAGCATGCTACCAACTGGGGGATAGCTGCGAGGTATCGGGACTGGTCTCCTACCGACATCTCGTTCACTCGTTTCGGCGTCTGTGCTCGCACTGAGTCCAAGATTGGGAACAGCACGGCATCATAGATGAAGGTGCCATCCTTGTACTTCGGCGCCTCCACGCCATCGCCCGCCAGGTTGGTGAGATGCGCCTGGGCTGGTGACTGCCGACGGGAGAGGAAGAAGGCGAGCTGCGCAGTATAGACACGCAGCAGGAACATCCTCGTGTACAAGCTTAACTTCCTTCTAGCTGTGCCCCAGAGCATCGACCGTGCGCCCGCTGGGCCCACTGCTGCTGTGGCCGCCAGCGTAGTAAATAGTGTGGAAAACGTAGTCCCAACGCCGCCTGCGGCCCACGCGGATGCACCAGGCCCACCGACGCCATTTACCCAGAGCTGAGTGGGATCAAGGTTGAGTGCACCACTATAGACACTGCTCTGTAATGCAGCGAGTATCTCACGGTCAGCAACTTTCCTCCCACGGGCAGTATTCACGAAGGCCTCGCAGTTAGTGAACACTGTACTAGCAGCCGCCTTAGCGGTAGCAAGTGCACTGGCAGTGGCACCAGCAGCGGCACGTATGGCTGCATTAAAGGCATTACCAAGTTCGCTCTGGAATGCAGCCCAGATTGCTTCCGCCCCTCCGTGACGCTCTTCATCCTTCGTTATGGCAGCATGTCGTACAATGGCGGGCTCACAAGATGCGCCGAGATCAGCATCTACGTTCAGTGGTGGCTCTGCGCTCAAACCTGCCGATTGAACTTGTGCGTTCCCCTTGGCGACACCAATGTCTGCATCTTGGAGCACGCCGCCACGAGGCACGCGCTCTCCGCGGATGCTAACCATTGTTGGCGATCCCTCTGTGCTCAGCACACAGATGCCATCGCCAATGAGTACAGGGGTGGGGATAGCGTTTGGATAGACGGTGATAGCCATGGGAAGCTCAGCTCGATCCGTTGGGATGGAGAGGCTGGTCGTCTGGAAGTACTTGGACATGTTGGTGTGGCTGACAATCGAGTTGCACAAGTCGTACAACAACACTGGCTCTTCTCCAGCGATAGTCAGGACACTGATCATCTTCGCCATCAGCCGATTGAACGTCTCTGCCTTCGAATCGTACGCTGGGCGCGCGTAGAGCGTTGACATCATAGTCTTTGGTGACTGGGGGAGCGTGGCCACCCAACCCGGGTTGGGAGCTGGAGCACCAGCGGCAGCAACGGCGCCAGTGGGCCGATTGCTGAAACCTACAGTCACATATGGCGTAGCAGGAGCAGCTGTTGCCTTGTAGATCATCATGCCACTATTCAGTGCATCAGTATCGTTGCGGGAGATGGCTAACTCGACACTAGCGAGAGGAGCCCACAGTAGTGGAGAGTTGAGCGCTGGCGCAGCGGCCGCGTAAGATTCCGTGGGATCAAGCTTCCCGCCCTCGATTGCCTCCATGTCCTCGACGGACCATGGCAAGTAGCCACTAACCACACCTGCCTTCCCGCCGATCTTAGCCTTGGGAGAGAATATCCCGTGGTACTGAGATAGTCCGGTCCAATCATTCTCCGTGAGCTGCATGGCAGCATTAGCTCCGTTGATCCCGCCAGTGCGAGCATGCTGTACCGACTGCCAACTCCATGGGGAGCCGATAGCATATCGCACACTCTCCTGGTACGCTACCATCGCTGCGCTAGCAGCACCACCGTTGGGATCGCTAGCCTTCTTGATCAGGTTACGACGGTAGTTGACGTACCAGCCACGATGCGTGAGCAATGTGGCTGCACGGGCATCAACGCTAGTGCCAGGTGCAACTGCGTTGGGCAAGTACTCGCGCAGGGCGAAGAACGAATCAGGCTTCACGATGCCCAGGGCGAGGTTCAGGCGTCGCGTCACCTCTCCGAGCATCTCGCCAACGTTCCATCCCTGGAGATGCTCATAGAATGCATGCACGTTCTCCCGGTCACCGATCTTGATGAACGGGGCCATCGCATTCTTGATCTCCGTCAGCGAGTCAGCCACCATCGCCATGAACTTCCCAGTGTCGACGGATAACGGTGCATTACCCTTTATCGTGACCATCCCATCGGGAAGGAGCAAGCTCTGGATAGCCTTGTAGATAGGCTGATGCATGGGAAGACGGATCTGCCTGCCCACCTGGATGAGACCGCGCAGTGTGCTAATATCTACGTTCGGAGTCATCGTGTGCGTGCCACTAGGGGTGTTAGGATTACCACCAGCCTGCCCAATAGCTGCGATCGTAGCAGCTGGGAGATTGACGTCCGTTGGACCTGCTACCGGGGCTGTCATGAGCTCCAGCACCTTCAACAGCCTCTCTCCAGGAGGAGTCTTGTCGGTAAACGCACGTAACGCGTTGGCTACATACCACCAGCGGGCCATCGATGTTTGAACGCCAATAATGCCACCATTAGCAGCCGAGGTGACCGTACCAGTGCCGATGCTTACGCCGATACGCGCTGCGTAGAGGTATCGGGCGATGAGGACGAATGCGTTAGTGGCACGGAAGACGAACTGATCGATGTTGTAGAGGAGCAGTGAGAGTGGGGTGCTTACGAACTCTGTGAAGGCCATGAACAGGCCAGCAACGTCGCCCACCGACTTGTCGGGTTCCTTGACCAGTCGGAAGAGCTCGTGGAAGCGATCAGCCTCCGGAGCGTCTGAGACAGTCTTCTGCATGCGATCGAGGTATGAGCCATAGTCAGCCACCATCGTAGCCTCAGTGGTGTTCACTCGGTTCACCAACTGGAAGATGTGCAGGGCAATACCCTTGAGGGCTTCCATATGACGCCGTGCCAGATCGGTAGGCTTGTATGGGGTCTTCTCCACCGCACTGATGGTCTTCTCCACCTCAACGATGCCACTCATCGCATCCTGGTCTGTCTGTTGTTCACGCTGCGCATCTATCTCCTTCTGTGCGAGCAGTGTCTTGAGCACGAGGAACTCGCTGCACTCATCGATAGCAGCGTTGATGATGGCACTGCGGCGCTTCGTGATGTCTGGGTAAGAACCACTGTAGTGGCCCCAGATCTCGTTGCATGCAGCCAGCACCTTCGACCACTGTGTCTCCGACATCTCCGAGATGTTCTTGATGGAGCGGATGAGCTCACTGATGGGGTAGAAGCGGCTAGACCGGGGAAGGTCCAGGATCAACTGCGGCTCCTGCTTATCCTCGAACTGAGTGCCCGGGGCCTGCCAGGATGCCCACGTGAAGTAGGCGTTGAAGATCTTCGGGATCGCATCGTATATGGGGATTGCGTCAACGATCACCTTCGTCGAGCCAACGATAGCAATGGGGTCATCCACGCTACCGCCCACACTACCACCAGTGATGATCTTCTCCGCCCCAGGAAGGGAGATGCGACTGCCCGGGTACATCGACCGATCTGCATCCAATGGGAAGAGTACGCACATGCAGAGCGACTTGACCCAACGCACGAACATCGTGTCCTCCAGGCGCTTCTTGCAGACAGCGTGTCGGAAGAACACGCCAACCGGGTTAGGAGGATTCGCGCCATATTGAGGCACGGTATCCTCAGCGGTACCTGGCTCGGTACGCTGATGGCTAGTAGTAGTCTCCACCAAGCCCGCAGGGCATGGCTTGATGAGCTTGGCTGCGACGTCAGCTGCGTTGATATTGAGCAACGCATCCTCCTGGCGGCACACGTCGACGGAGGTAGCGATGATGAACCGGATCATGATTGGGTACAGCTTCTTCACATCGATGCCACGCTTGAAGTGCTTCTCCATCGTGTTGACGATGTTCAGCAATAGCATGAGCTGTGGGGAGTAGCTGAAGGCGGTGAGGAAATCCTGTCGGAAGGTGTCGTACAGCTTCGAGCCGTTGGTACCCTTCTGCTGCTTTGCCTGCAGGCTGGTCAGGCTTGCAGGGCTGTAGTCAAAGATCACGTAGTTCGAATCGGTGGAGCCGAACAGGGTCTTGATCAGCTTCTTGACCTGGGTCTCGAACTTGTTGTCCAGCGCCACGTTTGTGCGGGTTGCGATGGTCCAGTTCGCGATGACGGAGTAGAGCTCCTCACGGATAGCGGGGGCAGTCAGCATCTCTCGGTGGATCTTCGCTAGCTGCAGCTCCGTCTCCTTCAGCACAGCATAGAACTCTCGGTAGGTCTCCATACGGAACTTGATAACCTTCATCGCCAGGTCACGGTCTGCTCCATCCGTGATCGCAGCCAACAGGTTGGTGTATGTCAGCGACAACTCCTCCAGACGAGTCTTGATAGCGTCATCGCAGATCTGGCCCGCGTTCTTCCCATACTCCTCGAGGCGGCGCAGTGACCCCATCATGGAGAGAGCGCTGGTAGAGCGCTTCGCAAGCTCCTTGATGTTGCCAATAGTCTTGCCCAGCTTCACGTGCGCCTCACCACTGTAGCCCGCTACCTCGAACGGGTCGATCTTACGGGTATCCACCTGCGGCTCCTTGTCACCATCCTTGGAGGTGATCTCACGGATCTCCCCAGCGGCGAGTCGGGCGAAGATATCATCCATCTTCTTGCTCGATTCCTCGATGCCCTGTGCCATCGACTTCATCACGTCTGCTGAACGAGTGAGCGCGTTCGCGGTGGAAGAGCCCAGCTTGGAGGGAGCCGTGGTGTACCGAGCGATCTGCTTCACGGCCTCTCGCAAGGCCTCTACGTATCGATCGCGACGTGCCTTCGTCTCAGGCTGACGGTAGTATCCGCTCAAGATTGGCCCATACGCCAGCGATGGGACGACCACTGCCTCCAACGCATTGATCAAGGTGTAGGTACTGCCATCACTCAGGAACTCAATCACATCTTGTCCCGAGGACGAGATGAACGACTGGAGAGCAGTATTGAGCTCTCCCAACTGTGTGTCGAAGAACTTCTTCACGAAGGAGGCGTTGACTGCTACGCGCAGACTAGCCGCATCCTCTCCACCGGCTCCACCCTGAACAGCGCTCTGCATGGCCTCTTCCCCTGCACCAGTGACGTACTGATCCGTACGCGGGACGACTGGGTAAGCAACGACGATAGTGTTGTTGGTGTTACGGATAGTCTTCCAGAGCTTCAGGATGCCTGCGCCGAGGATCCAGTTGAGTGGAAAGTCGGTCATCTGCGTCCTGAACATCTCCAACGCGCCCTGCGCATTGGGACGAGTTGTCTTTGTCCTGTATGCCACTCGGTCAGTTGAGGGGTTGCCATAGGCATCCTTCTCTCCCTTCACAAACTCGAGCCACTCGGTCACGTCGGCTGGATCCAGGATGAGGGCATGGCTATCGGCGTTGGAGATGCTCGAGATATCACCACCGTCCAGCCCAAAGTACAGGACGAGGAGGCCGTAGACATCATACCTTCCAACGTAGAGGCGTTCGATGGCTGCCTTCTGTCGAGTCAGACACGCAATGGCAATCGGTACCAACCGGTTGCGAGCTTCCTCCACGTTCTTCGCGGTAGTGGCCATGGTGGTGGGGTCTGTGGACACGTATGCGGTAAGTGCCCTGTCGAGATCATCACCCCTTGCCTTCACCATCTCGCCGATGGCGAATGCTTCCATCGTCATGCTGTAGAAGTCAACTACTGCCTTCTTGGTTGACTCGTCCAAGGGCTTAGCAGCATCCTTCGCTGCCTTCACAAGCACAGTGGGATCCGAGTTAGGGCTCATCGCATACAGCATCTGGTAGATCACCTCTTCCCACTTCACGAACCTCAGCGTGGGCAGAGCAGCGCAATATCGCATCAGGGGACCCTGCTGTCCCTGGGTGCCAAGTAGTTTGTTCACCGACTGGACAAACATCATAGTACCGGACGAGTACTTCCCCTTGAGGGCAGCAGCATCCATCGTGTTCATCTCGTTGCACTCTCGCAAAACCTCCTGCAATCTAGGTGCGTCGTTATAGAACTGGGACGCGATGCCCACGACTGTCTCCCCGTGGAAGACGCTGGCTAAGTCGGCTACCGTCTCGGCGGGTATGTCGAGCTTGTAGAATGGCGGCGTCAGTGCAGATGTCATCTGAGGTGGAGGCGCCGTATCCACCTGGGAGTTGTTCCGCGCGGTCTCGTCAGCAACGCTGTAGGATGTGTCAGCCATGGTGTACTCTAGGAAAACGGGGCAGTTTATGGGCCCCGGATAACTACTATTATGACTCCAGGGACAAAATTGGTCTTCTAAGCTGGGAGTTATAGGAGCCTTTTATCCACCCCTAAACGTCTGGTAGAATTGCAGCTGGCACGACTATGGCAGCTACACCAAATGTTATCACTGGAGGCGCAGCCTCAAAGGCGCCTATCAACCTGCTCCGTTACATTGAGAAGGACAAGAAGTACGAGGAGTTCAATGACCTATACGTTCTCGATAGGTTCCTTGCTGCTCCTGGGTACACCGTTCTTCGCCCCACTGACAAGGTCCTGGACGAGCTTATCAAGGAGATGAAGGCGATGAAGTCTGGGGAGGGCAGTGAGGCCTGGCTCACGCAACAGGAGAAAGGGTTCCGGCACGTGCTCAAGGGTGTGGTATCCGAGGAGCGGATTCGCGAGAAGCATATCTATATCAACGCGAATTCGAAGGAGGGGTACTACGTCTACTTTGATGCCAAGTCCAAGGCGATCACTCTCCGTCTGAAGGAAGCCACTTCCCCCAAGGATGAGTCGGAAGGACTGAAGGGTGAACGAGAGACGGTGGCCCTCAACGGGTCCGTCATGTACAACTTGAAGGGAGAACTGCCCAAGGGGTTCCCACCACTCCGTATTGAGGGACGAGAGCCTGTCCGTCCTCCCATGAAGGAGGGTGAGAGCTACACTGGGGGGAGTGACCCCAAGTGCATCCCCTGTAGTCTGGGGGGTGGTGTGCTGCAGGAGACCATGCATGGGTCCCGGCACACGTTACTGAAGGCGTTCATCGATGGTTATGACACAGTGCCTCCTCTCAAGCACGACGCCTACGTCTTCTTCCCACGCGCCATCGCGCGCTGCATCATGACAGAGGAGTGTTCCAAGCAGTCAGCTGGGACGATCGAGGCAGTCAAGACCCTACTGACTGGTATGCCGTTCGTCGATACACTGTTGTTGATGGAACCAGTGAACGTAGGGCTACGTACAGACCTTGCAGACGTGATCGCCAGCCGTCCCCATCTCATCCCACAGGCAGTGTTTGAGGTGATCACCCACTACGGTGATCATGGGTATGATACGATGCGTGAGCAGATCAAGGCCTTCGAGCCAACATGGAATCGCATACTCGCCCAAGGTGCCACTGCGGGCATCGTCAGGGCACGTGTGGAGTCAGCGAAGCGTCTGGAGGAGAAGATTCAGCGACTGGCGGAAGCCGACAACAAGGCTGGTGTGGTGGAAGAGATCAAGCGAGAGGTCTATGGGCTGTACGAGCAGATTGGTAAGAACAGGATGCCAGGTGTGAGTGAGCCTATCTTCACCCCAGCTGCGTTCGAGACACTGCAGCAGGTCTATGGTGGCCAACTCCCCTACCGATTGATGGAGTTGCACTTGATCATGGCCATCGCACACCAGATGGGCGCGGACAAGGCTAACAACCTGGAGAAGATGTATGAGATCGTCCAGTTGTCCTTCCCAGGTCTTAACCCGATGGCGGAGCTCGAGCTCTTCTTCAAGGGTGACCCAGAGTCCATTGCGCGTATCCTTGCCAAGGCGGCTATTGGTGGCTTCTTCCCATTCATCCGTGCAAGCTCAGAGGCGTTGGGTTACACCGCGACTGAGGTGGTAGGTGGGCAGGTGGAGATCAGCCCGTACCTCGCCAACAGTGATCTGGCCTACCGTCACGAGTACACAACTGGTGGTGGGTTCTTCAACTTCGGCGCCTATGGTGAGGACGAGGATGATGAGGAGGAGATGAACGCCAGGAAGCCGATTCATCGCAAGAAGAAGCGAGCAGTGGAGGCGACATCGTCCACATCGTCCGCCACTCCTTCCACATCTTCCGCCACTCCTACACCCGTGGCATCTGTTCCTTCTCCAGTAGCGGGCTTTGGCTCCTTCTCCATCGCTAGCATCTTCCAGGGTGGTGCGCCTATTGCTACACCAGTAGCAGCTACGCCAGTGGCGGCTACACCAGTGGCGGCCACAATGGAAGCGAAGAAAAAGAAGAAGGGCGCGAAGCGTACCCAGCGTCGCAAGGAGACCCTGGATGACCTCCTGTAAACGAGTTGGCTCACTAGTAGGCTAGTGTCGGCAAAGTGATCTTTTTGCTGACCTAAATGTCGCTCATACGGTCCTACAGTGGGGGGTACCCTATCGGCGATCTCGTGTTTCGCCTCCGAGCATTCGCAGCAGCCAATAAGGACGACTTGACGTCCCTCGATCTACGCTACAGGCGCCAGTACTTCATGGACATGGGTGTACCTGCCGTAGTCATACCGTGCGTGTCGCACATCTTGATCACCTCCTTACTCGAGGACGAGCAGCGCGGCATACCATCCGACTACAGCCTAGGGATCAACATCCCCTCCATACTCACCAGGTAGAGTGGAGTGGGAAGAGTAGTGGGGAGAGTAGTGGGAGGCACCGAAATGTTGACTAGGCTGTTCTATTTTTTGCTCCCCAAATGGAGACGGGATGGCAATTCGTGCTAGTCGTCGGGCTCATCCTGCTCGTCATAGTCATATCGTGGGTCTACGTGTACTGGATGAAGCGACGGTATGGGTACCAGGCACTCGATATTCCCCCCAATGCCATCTACCTGGCGGGGCGCATCGTCGATGATCGGGATCCAAATAACCCAGCACTACTAGTAGTGTACAGAGAGGAGAACTATCTAGAGGCCTGGGAGTTGGAGAGGAACCTCGCTAGACTGGCATCGTCTAAGTATCCTAGCTACGTTCTCCATCCTCTTCATGTTACCACTGAGCCCGGGTACAATGCCTTCCGAATTGTGGAGAAGCAGAAGCATTGGTTGCAACAGGCACCCAAGACCTGGACCAGCTCTATCTTCCATCTGATGGCCGCCCCTATAGAGATAGTGCTGCGTTGGCACTACTTCCCGATCTGGACGATGATCGACTTCGTGTCACACACCCGCCACGTGGCAGCAGGAATCCTCATTCCAGAGGCGTCTGGTCTCTCCAGTAGTGATGTAGATAAGAAGGTGAAGGATGGGGAGCTACGCCTCATTGAGACTAGCGACAACGCCTACGTGCTGTACGGTCGTACCAATGGGTCAGTCACTAGTGGGCCAGGAGAGATGGCAGATGGAGAAGGGACGACGGATGGAGAAGGGACGACGGATGGAGAAGGGACGACGGATGGAGAAGGGACGACGGATGGAGAAGGGACAGTCAGTGGGTACACCAACGAGCTCAACGTACAACCTGGCTGTGGCCCATGCGGCATAGCAGCCAACACGGTCCCTGCAGAGGAGAACGGGAAAGTCTTCCAAGGAGAGTGGGGAGGAGCAATGGAGAGTGCACTCAGCAAGTACAAGTTCCCATATGATCCAACGGAGATTGGGCCCCTCTTCGCACCAGGTACCGACATATGGGAGGAGTACATGGCTGCTCACCCATACGAGTGTGCTAGCTGCCTGGATGAGCCGACCGTCCGATGGAGGGGTATCGACCAGAGGTTCTGTTCCTACTCAGGAGATGGCGTCTCCATGGGGACCCTTGGGATGGACAAATACCTCATGAACTCTCCACTCTATAGTGAGAGACCATACAGGGAGAAGGGCGAGAGGAAGTGCCACTACATACCTCAGCCTATCCCACTCGGATCTCTCCCAACGGAATACCACATGTCTCCCACCACATGGGCACAGAGGCGAGTTGATCGGCGGTACACTGACCTTACCAGGTTCGAGCATAGGCAATTCAACGAAGAGGGTTCCTTCGGCTCCAGCCTAGATGAGGCTGTGCATGATAACACTTGCTACCACTAGAGTGGAGTGGGGAGGAGTGGGGAGGAGTGGGGAGGAGTGGGGAGGAGTGGGGAGGAGTGG
>Ga0172381_10007559_pt1 | contig 10731 bp, 10 predicted proteins | sample Leawel6488metaG_FD_119754 | JGI IMG/M metagenome (GOLD analysis project Ga0172381, IMG submission 119754) | Leachate microbial communities from a municipal landfill in Southern Ontario, Canada - Leachate well 64-88 metaG | ecosystem: Engineered > Solid waste > Landfill > Unclassified | place... | reverse complement strand
TTGAAAGTGGAGAAAGGAAAGGAAAATTATGTTCATTTCAACTGGCTGATGAGAGTGCAATAATTAGAGCAACTGCTTGGAATGAAAAAGCAGACGAAATTGAAAAATATAATGAAGGAGATGTAATTGAAATTGAAAACGCTTATACTAAAGAAGGAAGATTTGGAGTAGAACTACATTTAGGATACAGCGCAGATATTAAAGAAACTACTAAAAGCGTTCCAAGCCAAATAGAATTATTAAAAGACCAAACAGAACTAAAAAAAATTACAGATACTAACGAAGGGGAAAATGCAGTAATTGAAGGAAAAATAATTTCAATCGAAAAAGGAAATTTGTTTTACACTGTTTGCTCAAAGTGTGGAAAAAAAATAACTAGCACAACAGAAGGGTATTTGTGTGATAATTGTGGCGAAACCACTCCAAAGAAAAATCCTGTTCTTTCAATAATACTTAAAGACGATAGCGCGAGCATAAAAGTAAGTTTCTTTGGAAAAAATGTATTAAAAGCAATCGGAATAGAAGAAAATATTCTAGAAGAAAAAATAAATTTAATAGGTGCAGAAAAAGTAATTGAGGAATTAAATGAAAATATTTTTGAAAAAAAATTAAAGATTTTCGGATACACTAAAATTAATTCCTTCAGCGGGAATAAAGAATTTATTGCAAGAGAACTAATTGAATAAAAAAAATTTAAAAAAGTTTTTTTATTTATTTAACTGTAAATCAAAAAAGTAAATTGTGTTTTTAACCTCATCAAAAAAACAATTATGAGGACCATTATCTCTAAAACCTTTTTCATTCATTTTTGTTCTTAAACTATCTAAAGTAGAACCAAGCCTTGTCTTAAAAAATCTCTCCTCGCCTAAAGAACGTTCAATATCAAGTACTAATGTAACTTTGCTTTGAGGAAAAAAATCAGAAACCAAAAACCCTCTTAATTTACCTGTAAAAGAAGATTTTTGATACAAAAGATGATAAGGTACTGATTCAATTCTAAAACCATTAAACTCATTACCAATGTCCTTAAAAAAAGCATTTGCTTTTTGATAAGCTAAAAAGTTTCTCTCACCACAATCAGACCCAATTTTAACAAAAAAAACTTTTTCTTTAAAAGAAACGCTCAAAGCCAAATAAGTATTAGTACCCTTATGACTTTTCCCAGTAGATTCTTTTTTAATAACAAAACCTTTCTCATTAATAATTTCCCCCATCAATAATTTTTTATAATTAGAACTAATTAAATGAGATGCTGACGAAATCACTTTACTATATTTACGCATAAAAACAGGAGAAACAGCTAAAAACTTTCTTGTTACTAAACTACTCTTAACAATTTTTTTGTCAACAAGAACCTTCAATCCTCTTGCCCTAGAAAATTCTCTACCCCTATTCTCTCCTCTGTGTTTTAATAAAAGTTCAATAAGTTTAGGACTAGACTCTCTAGGAATAACTTTCTTAACAGAATCCTTTTTATAAGAAGCCATTTCTTTAAATCACTTCTCGAACTTTTTTAATGCATCAATTTCTTCCTTAGTATATTTACTATCATAAACATACTTATCATCAAGCATGTCCCTCTCCTTCCACTCACTAGCCCAATTTCCAACATCAAAAGAAGCAAGTTCCCCATCCTCTTTATTTCCTACAAAAGTTTTAACACCCGAATTAATTAACATCTTTTTACACATAAAACAAGGTTGAGCATTAACAAATTTTACTCCCCCATCAGGTTGACGTTTAACAAAATACAAATAAATAGTAGAACCAAGTACACTAACGCCCGCTCTTGCTGCATTAATCAATGCATTTTGCTCCGCATGAACAGAACGACAAATCTCATACCTCTGTCCAGAAGGAATCCCAAGTTGCCTCCTCATACAAACCCCTCTCTGAAAACAATCCATAGTTCCCCTAGGAGCACCAATATAACCAGTTGCAATTATTTGATCATCCTTAACAATAACAGCCCCACCCAAAACATTAAGACAAGTCCCCCTGCTTGCAACCTCTTTAGCAATACTCCAATAATACTCATTCTTACTAGGCCTATAATCCTCAACCATTAAAACTCACTCCCCTTTAATTAAAAATAAAACTTTTTCTAACTGCAAAATCAATTCACTAACAGAACCAGTATTAATTAGAGTAAAGTCACTCATAGCAATTGGCCCACCCTTTTCAATATTTTCAATCTCTGCAAAATCCCTTGACATAGCCGATTCCAAAGTAGCAGGCCTATTTTTTAAACTAACATCAGTTGATAAAAGAGTTCTATTTACAAGACGAGAATATCTTAATTCAGGCGGAGCAAAAACAGCTAACACTACTAATTGATTACCATACTTTTCACGCAATATTTTATACTCACTCCAAGAATACAACCCATCCCCCACTACATTACCTTTTTTTAATAATTCATCAAATTTAGGAATATTGAGTAGTGCATAAGCCCCCATACCATGTTCTTTTCTAACACTCTCCCTAATACTTTTCTCATTAACTTCAGTTGGTTCAAGACCCCTCTTTTTAATTAAATCCATAGTAATTTGACCAAACCTCAAATAAGAATAACCTTTATTTACTAAATAATCAGAAACAACACTCTTACCAGAACCAGTCATACCAACAATACAAACAAGTTTATTCAAAAACAAACCACCTAAAAAGAATAGTAGAAAAAAACATTTAAACAGTGGGTTTTTATAAAAAAAACAATAAATAAAATTAATCTCCCCTCAAAGAAACATTCGCAACTTTTTTTAGATCCATAACAATTTTTTTGACCTCTGAAAGCTTCATTGATTTTAATTTTCTTGATTTAGGATCAAGAGCATTCTTTCCTTCAAAAAGCTGCCAAAACCAATTCTCCCCCCTTAAAAAAGAAGACATTTCAATTAAATCCTCTTTTGTAAGTTTAGGATAAAGAGTTGTTCTAAACTCATGAGCAACACCACTTGCTTTCAATAAAGAAACAGAATCTAAAATTGTTTCAAAAGGAATACTTGACTGAGTAATTTCATGAAACTTCCCCAACGGTGCCTTAAAATCCATTGCAACATAATCAACTAAATTCTCTGAAAATATTTTTTTCAAAACAGAAGGATTCGTTCCATTAGTATCAAGTTTTATACTAAACCCCCTATCCTTAATTTTTTTTATGAAATCAATTAACCCAGGAGAAACAGTTGGTTCTCCACCAGTAATAACAACCCCATCAAGCATCTTTTTTTTAGAATCCAAAAAAGTAAAAAAATCTTTCTCTTCAATTAATTCTCTTTTTGATTTTTTAAAATATTTATGAGAAGTTAACTCCTTATTATAACAAAATTTACATTTAAAATTACAATTAACTAAAAAAACTATACAAGCAACTTTGCCTGGAAAATCAGTTAAAGTAGTTTTTTGCAAACCCCCAATAAACAAACAAATCACCAAAAAACAAAAAATTAAACAAAATAAAACAAAACCAAAATTACAACCACAAAAAATTAATTAAAAAAAAATATAATTAAAAAAAAAGACTATAAAAAAAAGTCTTTTTTTCATATAACAAAAAACTAACAAGTTGAACACGATTCAACTGCAGAATCAAACTTTTTTCTATCACTAAACTCTGCTTGCTTAGAATCATTCCAATTACTCACAGGCCTAATATATCCAACAACTCTACTATACACTTCACACTTTGTCTTAACCATAACATTCACCTCCAAGTGAAACTAACTCTATAAATTTAAACCAAAAAACTAACCCTCTCTCTCACAAATCGGACAATACTCATGCTCTCCTGAAATATACCCATGAATCGGACAAATACTAAAAGTAGGAGTAATTGAAAAATAAGGCATTTTATAATTCGCCGAAATTTTTCTCACTAAATTCTTTGTCGCATCCTTAGAAGCAATCCTCTCTCCTAAAAACACGTGAAACACCGTCCCACCAGTATACTTTGTTTGAAGAGGATCCTGCAAGTCAAGCGCATCAAACAACTCAAGAGACTTCCCCACAGGGAGTTGAGTAGAGTTAGTATAATATGGAGCAACTTTATGCTCTTTAAACTGCTTCTCATTAGCAACAATAATATTAGGGTAAATCTTTTTATCAGCCCAAGCAAACCTCCTTGAAGTACCCTCACCAGGAGTAGCTTCTAAATTAAAAATATCCCCCGTTTCGTTTTGATACACTTGCAACTTATCCCTCATAAAATCAAGAACCTTAACTGAAAAAGCAAGACCCTCTTTAGTAGTAATATCCTTGCCCAAAAAATTAAGTAAAGCCTCATTCATTCCAAGCAAACCAATAGTCGAAAAGTGATTAGTCCAATAACCCCCAGTCTGCTCCTTAATACCCCTCAAATAAAATTTAGAATAAGGGTAAAGTCCCTGATTAGTTAATTGCTCAATAGTCTTACGCTTAATTATTAAAGACTCCTTAGCAAGGTCCATTAACTTGCCCAACCTCTCAAAAAACTCTTCCTCTGATTTTGATAAAAACCCAAGACGAGGCATATTAATAGTCACAACCCCAATAGACCCAGTTAAAGGATTAGCACCAAACAAACCCCCTCCCCTCTTATTCAACATTCTATTATCTAACCTAAGTCTGCAACACATACTCCTAGCATCCTCTGGCTTCATATCCGAATTAACATAATTTGAAAAATAAGGTATACCATATTTAGCAGTCATCTCCCAAATACCATCATACTTAGGATTATCCCATTCAAAATCAGGAGTAATATTATAAGTAGGAATAGGGAAAGTGAATATCCTACCACTCGCATCCCCCTCAGTCATAACCTCACAAAAAACATCATTCAACAAATCCATTTCCTCTTGAAAATCAGCGTAAGTTAACTCCATTGGTTTACCCCCAATTATTACAGGATCATTAGCAATGTGAGAAGGAACCTTCAAATCCATTGTTATATTTGTGAAAGGAGTGTTACCAGTAATAAACACTTTACCAGCCCTACGCGCAATTACTGTTTCGTTATCTGTATTAGGACACCAAATAGTTCCTGAATAATCTACTTCCTCGATTCTTTGAACATATGTTTCGTTGTGTTTAATCAAACGAACAACATAAATTAATTTTTTTCCAATAGTTGGTTTACGAACTAAAACAGTACAACCATAGCCAGCTAAAACACACACGTGTTGCAACCCATCAACTATTCTTTTATCAGTAGTAGAAATTTTACAATCCTCAAACCCATCTGCTTTCAAATAAGTTTCTAAAAACACTCTCGCTTGATCTTGACTCATCGCAAATAATTCTTGAGGAATATGCTTAATGTCATACTTATCTTTAAAATAACTATGAACCTCACGAGAAGACTCTGCATTAAGTCGGATCATTTTTGTTGAAAACCCAAGTGCAGGAAGTGAATCTTTAATTGAAAATTTATAAGCAAACCCCTTCAATAACGAAATAATTTCTTCAAATTTATTTTTATTTACCTTTTCTGACTGATAAAGAGTTATTCTACCACATTGCCTATATTTATTCTTTGGATTCTCGCTAGAACCTTCAGCAATAACCCAAGCTAAGAGTCGAATTTCTTCGTTTGATAAATTAATCCCTTTATTAGAATTAATCCCCGCAATAGGAATAATAAAAGGAGACTTTAATTTTTTAACAGATTCAATTTCTTCTAAAACATACTTATCAGAGTTAAAAGATTTTCTAACTATTCTATGCTTTGGAGAAATTAACTGATCCTGAATTCTATTTTTTAATCTAAACATTTTGCCTTTATACTCACGAGCAAATAAATGCTTTATAGGCTTATCTTCAATCAAACCAGTTTTAATATTAAAAGTTTTTATTAAATCCCCTTTAGCCAAATCAGAATAATTCGCCCAACCCAAAGGAGTTAAAATATCCGTATCCTCAGACATACATTGAAATCCTACTCTAGTTGGAACTGCAGTATTAAAAATAAATTCTTGAATAGCCTGCTTAACTTGACCCCTATTCAAATTATCATACCTAATAAAAGGAGCTAAATAAGTATCAAAACTACTAAATGCTTGAGCACCCGCGGCTTCGCCTTGAAGAGTATAAAAGAAATTAACTACTTGACCAAGAGCAGATCTTAAATGCTTTGCAGGTTTTGAAGCAACCTTACCCCTAACTCCTGTAAAACCCTCAAGTAACAATTGTTTCAAATCCCAACCCACACAATAAGCTGCTAAACAATCAAGATCATGAATATGAATATCAGATCCCTTGTGAGCTAAAGCAATTTCTTCAGGATAAACTCTCCCAAGCCAATAATTAGAAACAACTCTACCAGCAATATTAAAATTCATTCCTTGCAAAGAATAAGCCATGTTAGAATTCTCTCTAACCCTCCAATCCTCTTGAGAAACATACTGATTAACTAACTCAAAATTGTTAACCATATCCTCAGTCTTTCTTAACAACTCTCTTTGATGCCTATAAAGAATATATGCTTTAGCAGTCTTATCATGCCCCCCCTTAATTAAAGAAGTTTCAACAACATCCTGGACCTCTTCAACAGAAACTACTCCATCCACACCAAATTTTTCATTTAAATTAACAACAACTTCACTAGCAATAGAATCTGCTCGTGCCCTATCCGTTCCACCAACAGCACTAACTGCCTTCCAAATAGCTAAAGCAACCTTACTTTCTTCAAAAATAGCTTTAGAACCATCCCTCTTAATAACATACTTAGGCAAAGGCAACACCCCAAATTAATTGCATTATTATTTTATTTATTTTTGAAAATCCTTCAAACTTTCAATTGATTAAGCAAAGAATTTTGCCCTATAAAAAGCTTACTACCAAAAAACAACAACTTTGAAAACAAAACCAACTAAAGCTAATAAATAAACAGCAAACTAAAAAAATGTCCAAGAAAAGGAAAAATAAGTAAGAAAATCAAACAAATAGTTAAACAAAAGTTTGAAAATAAATTAACAAAAAGAGTAAAATATCTTTTTATCAAAAAAAATAATAATCAACAAAAAATCATTAAAACAAAATAACTATTAATATTAAAAAGCACACACCTCAAAAATACAAATAAAAAGAATATTCAAAAAAATTAAGTGAGAGTTATTATTTCTAAAAATTTAAAACACACTTTTAATTAAATTCATATAAAAAATTTTAAAAAGAAAAAAAATTTTGAAAAATAACAAAAAATTATTTGTAAAAAACAAAATCACTGCAAAACAATTTAACTTTATTTTTTATTTCAGCTAACTTTGCATCATCATTTTTATTCTCTAAAGCTTGGTGCATGAATGACGCGACTTCTTTCATATCACTCTCCTTCATTCCTCTTGTTGTTAAAACAGGTGTACCAATCCTAATCCCGCTAGGATCCCAAGGAGAACCCGTTTCAAAAGGAATTGTATTCTTATTACAATATATCCCTGCTTTTTCAAGTGCCTTCTCCGCATCAATACCACTTATTCCACTCTTTCGAACATCAACTAAAAGCAAGTGATTATCCGTCCCGCCAGTTACTAACCTATAACCATGCGATTGAAGAGATTCACCAAGAACCCTTGCATTCTTTACTATTTGACTCGCATAATCCTTAAACTCTGGTTTTAAAGCCTCGCCAAAAGCAATAGCTTTAGCTGCAATTACATGCTCATGAGGCCCACCTTGAAGCCCGGGAAAAATTGCTTTATCAATTCTCTCACTAAATTCTTTCTTACACATTATTGCCGCACTCCTAGGCCCTCTTAATGTTTTGTGAGTAGTTGTAGTCACTACATCAAAATAAGGAACTGGGTTCTCATGAACCCCCCCAGCACAAAGCCCCGCAATGTGAGCAATATCCGCTACACAATAACAACCCGCTTCATCAGCAATACTCCTAAATTCTTTAAAATTAATTGATCTTGGGTATGCTGTGTACCCTGAAAGCAAAAGCTTTGGCTTCTCTTCAAGAACAAGTTTTCTAATAACATCATAATCAAGCATTTCTGTTTCCTTTGAAACCCCATACTGAACAAAATTATATAATTTACCAGAAAAATTAACTTTATGCCCGTGCGTTAAGTGCCCACCTTCAGTTAACTTCAAACCCATTGCTTTATCGCCGACATTAAGAAGAGCAGAATACATCGCCATATTTGCTGGAGAACCACTATTAGGTTGAACATTTGCATGCTCTGCACCAAATAATTGTTTTAATCTATCAATTGCTAATTGCTCAACTTTGTCAATAACCTCATTACCCCCATAATACCTATGACCGGGATAACCTTCCGAATACTTGTTTGTTAAATAAGATCCTAAAGCTTCTAAAACTGCAGGAGAGACTAAATTTTCACTAGGAATTAACTCAATCCCATCCATTTGACGCTCCTTCTCCGCTAAAATATAATTATAAATTTCTGGATCAACTTTTTTTATATTATCAAACATAACAGAGCACCTTCTTGAACAGAGAAAGAAACAAAGCAAATAAAAATGAGTGCGAAACAAAAACAAAAAAATTAGGATTAATTAATAAATTGAAAGGAACTACTTTTTTTCATTACAAGGGGTTGAGTGAAAAATGGCTGAAAGAAAGATTCAAATTATTGATGATTTAGTAAGAGAAGTTGCAATCGAACAAAAACTTAACCTAAACTTAAACACAGAAAACCTTGGAGAAGCACACGGTTTAATTGTTGCAAGACTATCCCAATCCTCAAAACCATTTAATGAAATAATCAAAGAAATCTTTAACGAAAACGGACTAAATAAAGAAAAAATAATGGATTTTCATAAGAGAATTACTTTAGGAATAAAACACCACTCAATAGAACAACACTCCCAAACAAGCGTAGGATTTGAAAATGTCAGTATTATTGCAACAAACAAATATTTTGAAAACAAAAGACTCGCAGCATACCTTGAAAGAAGCACAAGATACCAAGATTTTTCTAATCCATCATACTATATTCCAAAAGAACTTAACGAAACACAAAAGAAAAAATATGTTGAATCAATAGAAGAACTATTCAAAACATACCAATTAATTTTACCAAAAATAGAAGAAGAAATTACACGAGTGTATAAAGAGAAAGGAGTTGTAGAAAAAGAGAGTAATATCAAGAAAAAAGCTTTTGACTCCTCAAGATATTTACTTCCCTCAAGCACACACACAAACTTTGCAATAAGTACAAACTCCCAAACTTACCGTGCATTAATTACTGACTTATTAAGCATAAATAATTCTGAGTTAAACGAAAGTGCAAAAGAACTACAAAAAGAACTAGAAAAAATATACCCTGCTCTTTTAAGTAAAGAAGTAGCAAAAGCAGATGAGGGAAGAAAAGAACATTTAAACAAAAACAATAAAATAATTTCAATCAAAACAGGAGCAAAAGAAAAAATAACTGTAAACGGATTTGAGTTTGAAAATATCCAAAATACTGTAAAGCTAATTGATTATACTAAAAACGCTGAAGAACTAATCTGTTATGAATACCTTGTAAAAGAAGAATTTTATCCAGAAATGAAAAACGGAAAAGTAACTCTTGAAGGAAAAGAACTCAATGAAGAAGAAAAAAAAGAAATAATAAAAAAAATGTTTGAATACAACAAAATTGAGGAAAAACCCCACCGAGCTATAGAGCTTGCAAATTATTACTTTGAAACAATAATTGATTTTGGAGCAGGAAGAGACGTGCACAGAAACAGAATGCTTACCTGGATTGATTCAATTGTAAGCCCCGAGTTTGGTTTTGCTATCCCTTACTACTTAACTAAAGAAACAAAAGAACTCTATCTTACTGCTTTAAAAAAAGCATTTGAAACATGGATAGAACTTGTGCAAGAAGGAGTCTCAAAAGAAATCGCTCAATATGTGCTTCCTTTAGGCACAAATTATAAAGTATTTTACAATATCAACGCAAAAGAACTACACCACGTTGCAAAAACAAGAACAACAAAGCACGCACATTATTCATACCGTGAATATGTACACCAACTAATAGAAGAAGCAAAAAAAGTACAACCAATGATTGCTAACAATATTAAAGACTATTACGAAAAAGAAACCAATTTATTATAAAAAAACAGAAAACGAATTTGGAATTAAAAAATTCCATTTTCTTCAAAATCTTCTTTTAATTTAATCATTCTATAATCTTCTGAAAAATTTGCTACTGCTAAAAATGCAGAAGGTATTAAAATAAAGACAAAAATCCAGTTAAACAAAAATACTGCTGCAAGAGAAGAACCACTTAGAATAACTGCAATTAATGTTTTGTACAAATAAAAATTCTCTTTAACTTTTGAAAATAATTCTATTTTTGAAAAAGAAAAATTCAAACCCAAACGAGAAAATCCTGTTTTATTATCAATCACGGTTTCATACAAATACTTCTTCTTAATCATTATCTCACCACAATCAAAATTAATTCAACAAACCTATTTTTGAAAACGAAACCCTCTTTGCTACAAAGGATTTTTTAGATTCTTTCTCAAGCCAAACTATCAAATCATCAAATTCACTCATTGTTTCACCTCAAAAAAACATAACTCTAAGAAAACCTAAAATGCTACAAAAACACTTCAAATTAGAAAGCTTAAAGCAAAAGTGCTAAACAAAAAAGCACATAAAAACAAACTAACTTTCACCTTGTTTTTTAAAATAAAATTATTCTTTGAAACTAAATAATCCAAATATTTAAAGAACCCTTTCCCAAAATACAAAAAATCATTTTTATTTTGAACCACAGAACG
>Ga0172381_10007558_pt1 | contig 10734 bp, 10 predicted proteins | sample Leawel6488metaG_FD_119754 | JGI IMG/M metagenome (GOLD analysis project Ga0172381, IMG submission 119754) | Leachate microbial communities from a municipal landfill in Southern Ontario, Canada - Leachate well 64-88 metaG | ecosystem: Engineered > Solid waste > Landfill > Unclassified | place... | reverse complement strand
GCTTAGAAGCAGCCACCCTTTAAAGAGTGCGTAATAGCTCACCAATCTAGGATAGATGCCCTGAAAATTAACGGGGCTAAGCTGACCACCGATATCATAGAGCACATACTAATGTGATCTGATAGATAGGTGCTTTGGTAGAGCAGAAGCTGGGGCGTAAGTTCCGGTGGATCTGCCAAAGATATGGATCCTCGCGATAGTAACATCAAAGAAAAGTGAGAATCTTTTCCGCCGAAGGAGCAAGGGTTCCTTAGCACTAATCTTTAGCTAAGGGTAAGTCGATCCTAAGATATTTCGTAAAACGATTATATCGAAAGGGAAACAGGTTCATATTCCTGTACTGGTAAAACACGTGTGGTAACGCAAGTATAGTTTCTAACGTTTTTGGCAAGGTGGAGTGTGCTTGTCTTGCACATCTAAATACCACGAATCTGTGGAGAATCATAATGATGAGAAACAGATTAAAGGTATGAATGGGAGAGATCTTTTATCGAGGCCAAGAGCCCCTGAAAAGGAAACTATGCAGTGTTTTATTAATCGTACCAAGAACCGAGAAAGGTGTCTCTAGCTGAGTAGGCTTAGGCGTAATAGGATAATCAAACTTAGGGAATTCGGCAACATTGGCCCTGTATCTTAGGTATGAGGGGTGCTTACGGTTGAGTAAACTGTAAGTCTTAGTCACCAGGATAGTCCGACTGTTTATCAAAAACACAGGTGACTGCTAGCCGGAAACGGTGTGTATAGTCACTGACCTCTGCTCACTGCTAGTACGTGAAAACCAGGTCCAACTGGTCTAAGCGCTGGTAAAGAGCGGGCCTAACTCTGAGGCTCTCATGGTAGCGTAATACCTTGCCGGTTAATTGCCGGCTTGCACCAATGAAGTAACGAGATTATCGCTGTCCCTAGTTTAAGCCTAGTGAACTTGCACACGTGGTGAATACGCCACGAACTGTCAATGGGAGGATAAGACCCCATGGAGGTTTACTACAGTCTGATGTGGTTGTATTTTTTCTACTATAGAGCGTAGATGGGAGTCGTTATGTTATTCTCGCTAGGGGGTAAATAGACACCAATGTAACACCATCTAGTAGAAAAAATGCGACTCAACGTTGAATAAACGGACAGCATTTGATTTGGTAGTTTGACTGGGGCGGTACACCCCTGAAAGGATATCAGGGGTGTCCAAAGGTTTGCTCAAGCAGGTCAGAAATCTGCTGTAGAGGACAAGACCAAAAGCAAGCTTAACAGTGTTTCTCAAAGCACGAAACGCTGGATAGAAATATGGGTCTAGCGAACGCTAGTGTCCCTATTAGTGGGGGCCTAGTCTGACAGTAAACTTACCCTGGGGGTAACTGAGTCGTCGCGGGCAAGAGTTCACATCGACCCCGCGGTTTGCTACCTCGCTGTCGGCTCACGGCATCCTGGCTGGGCATAATTAGCCAAGGGTGGAGGTGTTCACTCATTAAAGCCGTACGTTAGTTGGGTTAAGAACGATGCGAGTCAGTTTGGTTCCTATCTATTGGCAGCGTTGGTTGTCTGAAGGGAAGATGCGTTTAGTACGAGAGGAACGGTGCGTCGCGGTCTCTGGTGTACCAGTTGTCTGACAAGGCACTGCTGGGTAGCTACGCCGTAATTGATAAGAGCTGAAAGCATCTAAGCTCGAAGCGATCCCTAAGACGAGACAGCCATTTCTGTAGAGATACAGGACAAGGACTCCGGAAAAACACCGGTTTGATAGGTCAGTAATGTAAGGTAGAAGTAAGCAATTACGACTATTTCAGTTTTCTGATACTAAGAGTCCAAGAAAAAACCAAACGAAATTCAATAGTATAGATGGGTCAAATCATTTAGTAAGAGACAAGTTCGTAGCACAAATTACAATTTTCTTTATCCGTAATAAAATCTTTTAAAACGGATTTTTTTTATTTCCCAAAGAAAATAATTTATTTTCTTGGGCACATAAAAATTTTCAATTTTTATCTTGTTTTTAATCTCTTTCTTGTCATCCGACTCTTTCTTTGGAGAAATTGGAATCTTAGTGGGTACAAGGAAAATTAGGTGGCATACACTAGTGGTCACAATTATTACGTCGATTAGAATCGTCATAAAGTACTGGTTACGGCGGCTAGAATCGTCATATATTTCACCTTTTTTTATATATACTTACATCAAAATTACAAAGCGACTCACTAGTGATTAAGAAAACATGGAAAAGATCTAATTAAGACTTGAGGGTACAACTTTATTTTAATTGTATACACTAGTGGGTACAATTTATAAACATTTGTATACACTATATATCTATGCCGATAATAAAAAGAATTATAGGAAATAAAGAATATTATTATTTAGAAGAACAGTTTAGAATAATAGATAAATTAAAAAAATTCAGAAAATATATAGGTTCTAAAAAACCATCTAAACAAGAACAAGTAGATATTGAAAATAAGTTTTTAGATAGTATAATTGCAAAATTATCAACTTCTTCTAATATCCAAGTAAAATACATTTCTAAAAAACAATTAATCCAGATTTTATTATTTAATCAAAAGTATTTTAGTAAATACAATAAATTAAGTCCAACTATTAAAAATAAATTAAATATAGATAATATTGTGTTATTTACATTAACAACGCTTACTACTGAAGACATAGATGTATCTTTAGAAGATGTAATTAATGCAAGGAAAAAAGAGAAAAATCTAAATCAGAGAGAATTAATTTGTAAGAATATGTTAAAGGGTATAGCCTTAATACAAAATGAGCAAACTAAAATTGAGATTAATTTTATAAAGACCCTACATAAAACAATAATGGCAGATTTTGAGACAAAGACTCCAGGATTATTTAGAACAAGAGAAGTTCATATCTATAAGAAGCACACCAAAGACCTATTGAGTGTAGAAATTAAATTTCAACCACCAGCTTATGGGTTAATCGTGGATAAGCTCAATAAACTAATTGACTGGTATAATTCTTCAGACTTAAATGAATTTGAGAAAGCAATACTTTTACAATTTGAAATATATAAGATTCACCCATTTCTTGATGGAAACAAGAGAATATGTAGGTTATTATTCAACAAAGTATTACTTGATAATAATTTTCCATTAGTAAACATTTCAGAAAACAGAATTATGTATTTTGATTCCTTACTTCACTCAGTAGAATCAAATGATGTTCAACACCTATCAGCCTTTGTAGTAAGTGCTTACCTAAAGCAAGTAAAAGTATTTATAGGAAAAGATAAGAATTAGAAGTAAGATTTATTTCTTCTTCATAAAGTAAGCAAATACTGCAACTGTGTACATTGTTAGTATTGTGTTAGCAACTGACTGAAGTATTAGTTCTCCATAGATGGAACCAGAAAGTAATAGAATATTTAGATATTCAAATATAAAACTAAATATAAAATTAATAATTCCAAGAAGAATTAATAAAGCAAATAATAACCAAAACTTCTTTTTTAAAAATAACCAAGATCTTTCAAGTGATTCTTTAGTGGTTTTAGATACTGGCAAGAATAAAACCGCTAAACCAATAACTAAAGAAATAACAAAGGACATTATTGCTAAGATAATAAGAAGAATAATTGAAATGATTCCTGGATTAAGTAATATCAAATATGCTAATAAATATATAAATAAAAAAATAACACTAGTAAATAAACTGTAAATAAGAACTTTAGAAATATCTTCATATATATTTTTCTTTGAGTGTAGTACTGTATGCGCAATTAAATATGAAACATAATTACTTAATGCAAATAAAAAGAAAAAACCAAGAATAAATAATAAAAGTTCATAACCGTAATAGTTCGTTAAAAATATTGGAATTTGAGAAAAGCTGGTTTCTAAGTAAATGGTGTTTGCAATATAATTTATTAAGTAATTTAATCCAAGCATAGAAGCAAGAAAAAGAACAATAATTAATATCGTTTTCTTATTTGCAAAAATCTTAAATCCTTTTAATAAACTTCCTAACATATTTTTCTTGTTTCCTTATTTTTAGATAAATTACTTTGCTTGTCTCTTAATTGTTAATATTGTTCTTTTTTCATATTCTGTGTTATTTAAAGTATAAACTACATCAAAACCATAAGTTCCATTTAAAACATCAGCAGCAGTTACTGTTGGTGAAATTTTAACATCGCAATCAATTGTTCTAGAACTGTTTTTTGACATAATAGGAATTACTACTTTATTGTTTCCTATTGATGAGGCATTACAAGTTACATAAAAAGTATCTTCAACAGGCACAATAGTGATAATTGCATTTTCTGAATCAAAGGCACTATTGTTTTTTACAGTGACAAGCATCTTAAGATTAGTATCCTTGTCAATTAAATAAGGATTCTTACTAAACTTAATCGAAAGATTACTACCTTTAAAACTATTTCCAAAATTTTCCCAATTAATTGTTGTTGCAAGTAATCCAATTACAATTATTATTATAAAAACAATTAAACCAATAAGGATGTATTCTTTGTCTTTTCTTAATTTTAAAGAATCTAATTTTTGATCATATAAACCCATTTTTTGTCCCTTCTTTATATTTTGTTAATATCATTACATAAATATACTAAAAAAAGGTATATAAACATATTTGATTTATATATTTATGAGGTTTTAGATAAAATTAGGCAAGGTGCAACAAATAACATGAAAAAAAATCACAAATTCTTTCAAGGGAAAAATTCTACTGCAAAAAATCAAGAAGTTTCTAAAAAGTTCTTTAATGGAGAAAACAAAAATAACAATAGTCAAATACCAGTTTCTTTTGTAAACGCAAGAAGAAATACAAGAAACTTTAATGAACAAAGTAGTTCTAATTTTGTCCCTTCTAAAATTCCAGTAGTAAAAAGCCAAAATAATAATACTAATAAAAATAATAATAGTGGTTTTAATAATAAAAGTATAAATGATTCTAATAATAACAATACTAGTAATAAGAATGGAAATACTGGTGGGCAATTGTTTTTTATAAATGCTAGAAAGAATACTAGAAGTTTTAGGGAACAGATAAATTCGGATTTTGGAACAGGCTCCGGCAGTCCAGAGAAACACCATCATCCAAATGTTTCTAATAAACACCATCATAATCAGAACCATAATAATTTTGGTAATAAGAATCAAGTTCACCATAATCAGAAAAATTTTGTAAATGGATTCAATAATTCAAACCAAGGTAAAGGTCATAATTCAAATCAAAATAAAAATAATTCAAATCAAAATAATAAAAGTTATAATTACTCAAATACCGACTATCCAAATACAAATGGATTGAATGTAAATAATAAACCAACAAATATTGAATTGGATAAATATATTAAAGCATTGAACTTTTCAGATCAATCACAATTGTTACTTGCAATATGTGATCAATTTCAAAAAATTGATTTGCAGAAATTACATGCGCTTGATGAAAAATTATTAGAAGAGGCAATTGTTTCAAGTAATAGAGAAATTGTTGAGTTGACAGTTATTGCTTATGTTTATAGAAAACTAATATCTAAAAAACATATATTTAATAGCCCAAATTGGAAAAAATTTAAAGATAAAACAGTTACAGATTTAAAACTAGCAAGTGAACTTAGTAAGAAACTAGATCATACAGAGTATAATAAAAAAATAAAAGAAATTCAAACAGATATTGAAAATACAGATAAATTACTTGGTCATTTTATACATGATATTACTTTTAATGCAAGAGTTAAACTTGCATCAAGTGCTTATGCATATGGATTATCTTTGTCTCAAGCAAGTAATCTTCTTTCAGCAGATAAAGATTTAGTAATGGAGTTGCTTGGGCAAACAAAAATCCCTGATGAAGATACAAGATCAAATAATAAATCAATAACAGACAAAGTAGAGTTATTAAAAAAAATGGTTGTGATAAGAAAATGAAAATTATTTTTGATACTGGAGTTTTAATTAGTTTTTCTCAAACATGTTTACTTCCTGCGTTTTCTCAAATAAAAGAAAATATTGGAGAATTTGTAATAACTACTGGTGTAAAGTATGAATGTATTGATAGAGTAAGAAACAATATGCGTTTTAAACTTAGTTCAATGAGAATTAACGATCAACTTAATGAATTTATTTTTACAGTTTATAAAAGTGATAAAGAATTAGATGTCAGAACAAAAGAAATACTTAATCTAACAAACAGCATATATCTAATAAATGGAAGACCATTAAATATAGTAGATTTCGGAGAAGCAGAATGTCTTGCATTAATCGCAATGACTAAATCCAATTGCTTAGCTATTGACGAAAGAACAACTCGTATGTTAATTGAAGACCCAAATGCTCTTCTGGAAATACTTAAAAGAAAACATTACAATGGGCAGATTCAATTAAATCAGGAAAAATATAGTAAATTTAAACAGTTAGTTGGAAGTCCTGTAGTTATTAGATCAGTTGATTTGTTGGCCTTTGCATATGAGAAAGGACTTTTAAAAGGGATAATAACAAATAAAGAATATCTTAAATCCGCATTATATTCATTAAAGTTCAATGGTTGTTCAGTATCTTTTGAAGAAATAGAAGATTATCTTCTTAAACTAAAATAATTATTTCAAATGAGTTGCTGGTTTAAGCCTTTCAAAAGTTTTCTTTATTATTTGCGTTCCTGGAATATTTCCGCGATGATATTTTTTATCTAATTTATGTATTAGTTCTTTTTGAAATTCTTTAGCTAGTTCTTTTATTTTTGGAATTAAATATTTACGTTCTTCTTTAAGATATTTTGCTAAATTTTTGTAATCCATAACCAGTTTTAAACTATTGTTATCTAATTTTCCTTGTTCATTTGTCTTAAAAGAATATACATTTAAATTTTCTGCATCAATTGCAAGAGTACTATATCCTCCAAGTAATAATGGATCATTAGAATATTGTTTATTTTTTGGTAAATCTCCAATTCCTGTTTTAACAAATAATGCTTTTGGCTGCCCATCTATTTCTGCAGTTATGTGTTGTAAGGTATTTGTTTTTAATGCTCTAAGAAAACCACCGTAAGTTTGTTGGCAAACATTATCTAGTGCTATTGGTTTTTCAACATGGATTGTTTTAAGGAATGAATTATTAGAAATATTAATTACATCAGTAATAAGATTATGCGCAGATTTATTTTTTCCCTGTATTTTTAACCGTTGTAAGAATTGTAATAATTGATTAATATTATAGTTTTTTACGTGTTGTAGTAGGACTTGTCTTTTAGGAGTTGGTAACGAATAAAGATATTCATAAATATTTTTGTTTTCAAAAACAAATTCTAATTGATATAGAGCTTTTTGTATTTCTGGTTTTTCTTGTATTTTAACTTCGGTTTCTTTTGGTTCATCATTAATGTAGATAGTTCTATATTTTGCAAAAAATAATTTATCTCTGTTTTTATATATTTCCGAAAATAATGGGTTTAGAAAATCTTTTTTTATAAATTCCATTTTATTATATAATTGGTTATCTCCAAATACAGTTATTATTACAGAACTTACTTTGTCAGTTTTGTTCTCTTGAAATTCAATTCTTGTAATCTTTGCTTTTTCAAAAACAATATGTAAATTAAGTGAATTTGCCATATTTTTAATATTTCCTTTGTTTTTATATATTATTAATAGATAAATACATTTTTATATTATTTTACTGTATAATATACTTAAAATAGAGAAATTGTGCAGAGCAGGTATAAAGATGAAAATCGTAAAAAAGAATAAAACTTATTTTTTAAATTTTAAAGATGATAATGAATCAAATGATTTAGATAATTATACAGATAAAGAATTAGAAATTAAAATAATTGCAGACAACGTAGTAAGTTTTATAATTAAAGACAAATACTCATCAAATCTTGGACAAACTAAGCCAAGTTCTAGTTTAACACAATCTAAAGAGAATATAAAGCAAAAGATAATTTCAATTCTTCAAGATAAGGATCTTCCGTTCAAGGAAAAAGTAGAAGGTGCTTTTGAAGAATTACTTAAACCAGCAGACCTTCTTGTATTTAAAGAAATGTTAAAAAACAAAGAAATAATCACTTACAAACAATCAGACAAGTATAAGAAAGCAATCTATGTTCCTAATGAAGAAAAGCAAATTACTATTGCGCGCGAGCTCATGACAACCGGAGGTTCTCAAGACCCCAAGAAATCCCGCGAGGATTTGTTGAGTGCGAGCAAAACCGGCTCTGAAAAAGAAGTTGAAGTATTAAAATCAACAGAAGTAAAATCAAAAGTTGTTGAAAAAGAAAACTCAGAAGAAATAATTAAAGGTTTTTTAAAAAAGAAATATGGAATACTTAAAGCAGCAGAAACTGCAGATAAGTTTTCAAGAGAATTTTACACAAAGTTTAAAAATAATGAAATAAAGGGGCAGAAATCATTTGATGGTTATTTCTATGTTGTTGATAAATATATTTATGAGAGCACAGTAAAACAGATAATGTCAAGTGGAATGATCAAATCCTTCTCAATAGAAGAATTAGGAACAAAGCTTAACAAAGAAATAGAGTTATTAAAGGTAGTAATTGAATTCCTTAAAGAAGAAGGAGTAATAATAGAAAAGAAAAGAAACGTATATTGTTTAATTTAAAAAAAGGAGAAAAGATAATTTATGGAAACATTAACAATAGTTCTTTTGATTGCAATAGCAGTATTTGCAATTGGAAATATTCTTTTATTTTTTTTAGAGAAAAGAAATAAAGAAAAAGACGGACAGAGACTACCATTAGGTCAAGCGACTCAAGAAGTACTTAATTCAAAAGTTGAAGTGTTAAATAAAAGAGTATCAAATTTAGAAGATAAAACAAGACGAACTCAAGAAAGAGAAATCGCAGATGAAAGAAAAATAAGAGTTATAGAAAAAGAAGTAAAAAATGAAATAGACATTAGAAAGAAAGTAAATAAAAAGAAAGCAAAAACATTATTAAAGATAAAAGCACATTATCCAATAACAAAATATAAGAGAAAAAAGAAAAAGTAAATTATAAAATAAGACATCAGCCCGCCCATTTTATCATCATGAAATCAGCAGGTGTTCATTTTTCATCATCTGTCTTAAATAAGATAAGAAGGGAAATATATTTAAACTAGCACACAGTATATTTAATTAAAAACTATATAGAAAAGGAAATAAGATGAATATACAAAAAATAGTGGAAAGTTTTGAAAAGTTTATAAAACAAGACGTAATTATTGCAATAGGGACTTGCGAAGCTGATGCAGATTTTATTGATGAATTAATTAAATTACTTCTTTTTAAAAAAAAGAAAATCTTGTTTGTTCCAACAACTGCTAAGCAAGCAACACAATTGCATAATCTTGGGCAAACTGTTATATCTTTAAGTGATAAAGAAATTGATGTTGCAATTGAATTTGCTAATCAAGTAGATAGCTATAATAATTTTATTAAAAAAGATACTAGATCATTTATTAGAGACAAGATGATTGCACAGTCTGCACAAACTATGGTTATTGTTACCAATAGCTATGATATTGTAGAAAAAATAGACAAAGATATATATGTTGAAATAAGTTCTTTTGCTTGGGAAAGAACAATTTTAAATTTACAAAGTTATGGTTTTGCAAGAGTTGTTAAAGATACAGATGATAATTTCACAAAAACAGAAACTGGACATTATCTTGCAAGAATTACGCTTGATAAGAATATTACACTAGATGATTTTGAATATTCAGTAAGAACAATACCTGGAGTTTTAGAAACAGGGGTGTTTTTAGGACTTGCAGACATCTTTTTAGTTATTGATTCAAAAGAGCAAATAACTATAAAAACAACAAGTCAGGTTAAGCAATAAATTTTTGTGAATAAAAATGCCAACTCCAAAACCAAAACCAAGAAAACAAATAGTTCACTTAGGGAATGTTGGCGAAGATGCAGGATATAGATCAAAAAAACTAGCCGAAAAACATCCTAGTTTTCAGTTTCATGGAATTGATCTTAAAGACCTGAGGGATAATGAATTTCTTCATCCAAGTGCAAAAGAAGAAGCTGAAAAAAATCCGTATTTATCTGAATTAAGAGAAAATAGATTAAAACAAGAAAAACCTGCAAATTTAAATCAAATAAGAGCAGATTTTATTGAAGGACTAAATAGTTTTCCAGATAATTATTTAAATTTAGTAACAAGCGATTTCTCAATAGGGTTTTACAAAGAAGAAAAAGATATTAATCTTCTTAAAGAAACAATTACAAGAGCAGGAGAAGTTGGTAACAGGGTATATTCTGGTTCTGAAGAATATACGAAGAGAATACTTGATTTAATTTATAAAAAGTTAAAACCTAAAGGCAAAGTAATAACTTATTATTTTAAAAGAATAGACAATGCAGGAGATCATTTTTCAGAAAATTTATTATTTGCATTTAAAAATAGTAAATTTAAATATAAAATAGAAAAGGTAAGCATTTCGGAAATTTCTGAAGAATTAAGAACATTTTATTTATTGCATTTTGGTTTAGATAAAGATTATTCTATACACAGAATCATTGCAATAAAAGAATAAAATCAAATCATTTATATATATTTTTATACTTAATTTTATAAGATAAGTGAGATCTAATTTTTGCTTCGGTGGTTTAGCGGTTAGAACGCCAGACTCATAATCTGGAAATCGGCGGTTCAAATCCGCCTCGAAGCACTTTTTTTTATCTTTTAAACACATTTAAATACTTTTTCTTTTTCTATTATTATATAGTTTATAAGTATTTGATTATT